>Ga0307978_1000044_pt1 | contig 107558 bp, 72 predicted proteins | sample OrgLakmetage1056_FD_203151 | JGI IMG/M metagenome (GOLD analysis project Ga0307978, IMG submission 203151) | Saline water microbial communities from Organic Lake, Antarctica - #1056 | ecosystem: Environmental > Aquatic > Non-marine Saline and Alkaline > Saline | place: Antarctica: Organic Lake... | reverse complement strand
ACGGAAACCGGAGTTTAGCCATAGCTAAATAGCCTGTCCCGCAGAATTGCGGGAAGGATTTACAGAACGAAGTATAATCAAAAAATTGTAGTTTGCAGATCGATTACTAAAGTTCCAACACGCTCTTAGAATGCATTTAATCATCCATTAACCCTATTTTTATGAAAAAGCTTGTTTTACCAATCCTCGTTTTTGTCGTTGCACTCCTGGCTGTACAGCCAGCGCACGCTTTTGTGGTGAAGGTGACCGACCAGGACAAAATCCAGACTTCTGCTGAGGCAGCCGGGCTGGACATGAATGGTCTGGAAAACCTCACCATTGACGAGTTCCTGGACCTCTCCCCAAGGCAGATTCGCCAGGAAACAGGTCAAAAGCTGAGCCTCAAGGAAGTCATTGCGCTCAAGGCTGCTCAGAAAGCAGTGAAAAAAGAGTTGCGCAAAGGCAATGAGGATAAGCCAAAGAGCCAGCTGATTGCGCTGCTGCTGGTAATCCTCGTTGGGGATATTGGCATTCACCGCTTTTACCTGGGGTATACTACCATTGGTATCATTCAGCTCCTAACACTGGGCGGCTGTGGTATCTGGGCGCTCATTGACTTGGTTCGTATCGTCATAGGCGATCTCGGCCCTGCAGATGGAAGCGCGTATGACCCAACACTCTAAGCAAAAATTATTCGCTAAGGCAAGGCTGGCATTTTTGCTGGCCTTGCCAATAGTACTCTGGCTGCTACCTGCCAACTTCTTTGATGATGGGCAGTCGGTCTGTGTCTCTCGTTTGCTATTTGACGTGGAGTGCTATGCCTGTGGGCTTACCCGGGCAGTGATGCACCTGATGCATTTTGACTTTGCAGAGGCCTTCTATTACAACTCACTTGTCGTTGTTGTCTTGCCTCTATTGATTCTGCTGTGGGGAATATGGGTCCGGCAGGATTTGCGGACCCTTGGTATTTTTCCTAAAACGAAAACTGCCCCGGTGGAAGAGACTACTTCAGTTTAATATTCAGTAGCGGGTAAATTTTCTCGCGACTCAGTTCTTTTGCTTCTCCAGTTTTAATATTCAGGACCTGCAGGTTCAGGTCTTCAATCCGGGTGCGTACCAATCGGAGCACCGGATAGCCCACCGCTGCACACATCCGCCTTACTTGCCGGTTCTTACCTTCTGTCAGTTGAATAGAAAGCCAACTATCGGGCACTGTTTTGCGGAAACGTACAGGAGGGTCCCGGTCGGGTAGGGAAGGAGGGGCTGGGATGCGTTTCACCTGAGCGGGATGTGTCTTATACGTTTGTTTTTTGATGCGGATATCCACCCCGTTGCGCAGTTGCTTTATCGCTTCGGGGGGTGGTTCTCCCTCTACCTGAACCCAGTAGGTGCGTGTATGCGCAAACTGGGGGGCAAGTAGCTGGTGCGTCAGCGATCTATCATTCGTAATGATCAGCAGCCCCTCACTGTCTTTGTCAAGCCGCCCTACGGGGTAGACATCCTTTGGGAAATCTGACAGGTCGCCCAGGACACGATGATCGGGATGCTCCCGGGTAAACTGACTGAGCACCCCGTACGGCTTATGAATGATATAGTATCGGTATTCAGCCATTAAACATTAAATCGGAAGTGCATGACATCCCCGTCGGTTACCACGTACTCTTTGCCTTCCACGGCCATCTTACCGGCCTCTTTGACGGCTTGCTCTGAGCCGAGGTCAACGTAAACGTTATATTTGATCACTTCGGCCCGGATAAAGCCCTTTTCAAAATCGGTATGAATAACGCCTGCTGCCTGTGGTGCTTTCCAGCCATCCTGAATGGTCCAGGCTCTTACTTCTTTCTCTCCTGCAGTAAAGTAGGTGATCAGGTTGAGTAATTTGTAAGTGGCCCGGATGACACGGTTGACCCCAGGCTCGTTCAAGCCCATTTCGTTCAGGAATTCGAGGCGCTCTTCTTTGGTCTCCAGCTCTGCGATATCTGCCTCAATTGCGGCACTGACGAGAATGACCTCCGCGGGTTCATCAGCTACTGCCGCCTTAAAACGCTCGGAGTGCGCATTGCCGGAATTTACCGCATCCTCTTCTATATTGCACACGTAGAGAATGGGCTTAGCGGTAAGCAGGAACATTTCTTTGAGCAACTCCTGGCCGGCATCGTCCAGCGAAATGGAACGTGCTGGATTTTCTTCCTCCAGGTGTGCCAGTACCTTCTGGCTGATTTCCAGATTTTTCAGGTCCTCCTTATTGTTACTTTTGGCTTGCCGCCTGAAGCGGTCCACCTGCTTCTCTACCGTATCAATGTCCTTTAGCAGAAGCTCCATGTCAATCGTTTCCTTATCACGCACGGGGTCTACATCCCCATCTACGTGTACTACATTTCCTTCGTCAAAGCAGCGAACGACATGTACGATGGCATCAACTTCCCGGATGTTGGCCAGGAATTGGTTGCCCAGCCCTTCTCCCTGACTCGCTCCTTTGATCAGGCCTGCGATATCGACGATCTCAATCGTCGTTGGCTGTACCTTTTGAGGATCGACCAACTCTGCCAGTTTATCGAGGCGGGGATCAGGAACAGTTATGATGCCAATATTCGGGTCTTTTGTTGCGAAAGGGTAGTTTGCTGCCAGTGCTTTGGCTGAGGTCAGCGCGTTGAAAAGGGTGGATTTTCCTACGTTAGGAAGCCCCACGATACCAGCCTTAAGTGCCATATGCTGTATTTAATTGAATGATTGCAAAATGGCACATGCCGGATAAGATCATCTGCCACATTACTGATAAAGGCCGCAAAGGTAAAGAAATTGGTTAGAATAAACCGTGCAGCTCTCCGTTTACCTGATTGACGATGTCGCCAAGGTCCTCCGGGTTGCGCAAAAAGTCGATATGGTCGGCATTAATGACGAGGAGTTTACCCTCGTCGTAGCCGCTGATCCAATTCTCGTAACGTTCGTTGAGCCGCTTGAGATAATCCAGGCTCATATTGCCCTCATATTCGCGCCCTCTTTCCTGAATGTGCTCTACCAAAGTCGATATACTGGCTTTTAAGTAGATCAGCAGGTCTGGCGGCTGAATCTGAGAAGACATGGTCTTAAACAGGTCGAAGTAGTTTTGGAAGTCCCGGGTAGACATCAGGCCCATATCGTGAAGGTTGGGCGCAAAGATGTAAGCATCTTCATAGATGGTCCGGTCCTGTACCACCGTCCGGTCGCCGGCCAGTATCTTTAGTACCTGCTGGTAGCGGTTGTTGAGGAAAAAGACCTGCAGGTTGAAAGACCAGCGCTGCATATCTTCATAAAAATCACTCAGATAGGGATTATCGTTGGCCGACTCGTAGTGGACATCCCAGCCAAAGTGGTGGCCCAGTTTCTCCGAAAGGGTGGTTTTGCCTGCCCCGATGTTACCGGCTATGGCAATATGTTTTATATTTGGCGACGACTTTACGCTGTTTTCGCTCATTTTTTATTCAGGATTTCCTGCGAAAATATAAAAGATAGTGGAAATAACCGGGATCAATTCGTCCCTTCGATGGTAATTGATTGTTTACCGATGATTTAGCGCCAAACATCTAATATTTTATCATGAAAATTGAGGAGTCCTTAATATTGAAGCTGGAACAACTGTCCCGTCTGCAACTTTCTGCTTCTGAGCGTACCCATATCCGGAAGGATCTTAACCGCATCCTGGAGATGGTGGAAAAACTGGAAGAGCTGGATACAGCGGGCGTTGATCCATTGACTTACATTAATGAGGATGTGAACGTACTTCGGGAGGATGCTGTAAAAGGACAGATCGAAAGGACAGATGCGTTGAAGAACGCGCCTGACCAGGACGGTGAGTACTTCCGGGTACCTAAAGTTATACCCTCAAAAAAACAATAATTTATGCAGCCGATTATCGCAGTTAAAGGTCTTACTAAAACATATACCATGGGTACGACCAAGGTTCATGCCCTGCGGGGTATTGACCTCGATATCCAAGCTAATGAATACCTGGCACTGATGGGCCCATCCGGATCGGGTAAGTCTACACTGATGAACTTACTGGGCTGCCTCGATACCCCATCGAGTGGGGAGTATTGGCTAAACAGTATCAATGTCTCCACCATGGAAGACGATGACCTGGCTGAGGTGCGGAATAAAGAAATTGGCTTTGTCTTTCAAACCTTCAATTTGCTGCCCCGGCTTTCTGCCTTAGAAAATGTAGCCTTGCCGCTGGTATACGCCGGACAGTCCAAATCTGCCCGTTTAGACCGGGCGCGTGAGGTCCTTACTGAGGTAGGCCTGGGCGACCGGGTCGACCATAAGCCCAATGAGCTTTCCGGTGGGCAGCGGCAGCGGGTAGCTATCGCCCGGGCGCTGGTGAATAATCCATCTATTATTCTGGCGGATGAGCCTACCGGTAACCTGGACACCAAAACCTCTATTGAGATTATGGGCATTTTTGAGCGCATTCATGAAATGGGGAATACCGTGATTTTGGTAACGCATGAGCCGGATATTGCTGAGCATTGCCACCGTATGGTAAGACTCCGGGATGGTGAAGTTGAAGTAGACCAGCGTAATGAAAATGTGGCAAAAGCCAGCGATCCCGCCCACCCCTATAACCAGGATTGAATACAACCTTCCAGCAAACTCTGAGTACTTTTTTAGAACCTCCTGCTGTTGTCGGTTGTTGACCCATCAAAATGACAGCTAAATCATGGGGTTTAAAATCTATACTAAAACCGGTGACACCGGTACTACAGGTCTCTTCGGTGGAAAGCGCCTACCTAAAAACCACCTTCGCATTGAAACCTACGGCACGGTGGATGAGTTAAATGCGCATATCGGTATGGTGCGCGATCAGGTGGCAGAGTCTGCGTTGCGGGCATTGTTGAAAGCTATTCAGGACCGGCTTTTTACTATTGGCTCTAACCTGGCATCTGACCCTGATAAGGACATGGCAGTACCTGATATCCAACCCAAAGATATTGAAGCACTGGAGGCCGCAATGGATGAGATGGACGAAACCCTGCCAGAACTGAAGAACTTCATTTTACCAGGTGGCCATCCGGCAGTGTCCAATGCCCATATCGCCCGTTGTGTTTGTCGCCGGGCAGAACGTCTGGTCGTCGCACTTACCCAGGAGTCTCGTGTGGAGCCTGTAGTACTTCAATACCTCAACCGGCTCTCTGATTACCTGTTCATCCTGGCCCGGTTTATTGGCCACTCCAAAGGTATTGAAGAAGTGGTCTGGGCGCCAAGGAAAAAGTAGAAGGCACCAACTAGCGCATCCCTATGCCCTAAAACCGTATCTTTACGCCTATGAGTGCATGGAAAACGACGATAGAGGGGCTTCCCACACTGGTCAAATACCTTATGGTTGCAGGTGTGGTAGCCATTATCAGCTTTCTGTTTCCCAATAATGTGAAGTTCAAATATGAATTTGACAAGGGGCAGCGGTGGCGGTATGAGGATCTGCGGGCACCTTTTGATTTTGCTATCCTTAAACCGTCGCAGGAAATTGAAGAGGAACGCGCAAGAATCCGGGATAATTTCTCTCCTTATTACGAATCTATACCCTCTGTGACCGAAGCTCACATCAATGACTTCGAACAACGATTTGACGCTCAGCTCAGGGAAATCAACGAAGAACAATTTCCTGATGTTTCCAAAAGCGCGGATCGGTACCTGACTTACGGCAAAGAACTGCTGAACGATTTGTACGAAACGGGAATCGTGGAATTAACTAAAGAGGACCGGGGTAAACCCAGCGATTTTGTAGTTAATGTGCTAAAAGGCAATACCACTCATCCGAAAACGATTGAAAATCTGACTACTGTCCCGGAGGCCGAGGCGTCTCTGTCAGAGTCTCTGCCCTACAGTAAATTGCCGGAATCTGATTTTCTGTACGGAATGCTGGAAGCGTCTATCAAGGCAAATACTTTTTTCAATGACACCTTAAGCCAGCGCCTGCTTGCGGAAGAACTCAGTCAGGTAGGGTTGTACCGGGGGCGGGTATCTAAAGGAGACCTTATCGTCACCGAGAATGGCTATATCACTGAAGAGATATACCTGAAGCTTGAATCTTTCAAAACTAAATACCGGGAAGAAGTGACCGACGAGCAGTCTTATACCGGCGTGCTGGCCGGATATGCGCTCTTATCCAGTCTCATCATCGGTATCTTTTTGTTGTATGTACGGTTGTACGCACAGGCGGTCTTTTCCCGTTTCAATAAGCTGGTTTTTATCATGCTGTGGCTGGTTGCGTTTAGCTACCTTGTATATGCAGTCGAACAGGTCGCCCTGCTTAGTACCTTTATGATCCCATTCTGTATAGTGCCCATTGTGATTAAGAATTTTTATGATGAACAACTGGCACTGTTTACCCATCTGGTGGTGGTGCTGCTGGCGAGCTTTCTGTCTTCACTGGGGTATGAATTTACATTCCTGCAAATCCTGGCGGGCATTGTGGTTCTCCTGAGCGATGTGGATACCCGCGACTGGACCCGTTTTTTCTATTCCATCCTTTATATTTTCATGGTCTACTTTTTGGGTTATGTAGGGCTTTCGCTTATCCAGGAAGGCAGTTATCATGATATCGATTTGTCCGTCCTGTCCTGGTTGGGCATCAGTGCATTTATGACTCTGCTGGCCTACCCGCTCATTCCGCTCCTGGAGCGCTTCTTTGGATTCACCTCGGCGATTTCTCTGGTGGAGCTATCGGATATGAACCGGCCACTGCTACGGCTACTGGCGAATAAAGCCCCTGGTACTTTACAGCACTCTTTGCAGGTCGCGAACCTGTCAGAGGAAGCCGCGCGGGCCATAGATGCAAACCACCTGCTTGTAAAGGTGGCCGCCCTCTACCATGATATTGGGAAGACCTTACAGCCTGAGTACTTTATTGAGAACCAGAGCAGTAAAAGCCCGCACCTGAACATATCAGATAAGGAGAGTGCCGAAATCATTATCAGCCATGTGACAGAAGGCGTGAAGATGGCAAAGAAGGCCCGGTTGCCTAACTTGCTGATCGACTTTATTAAGTCGCATCATGGTACTACCCGGGTGGAATACTTCTATCGCAACTACATCAAAGATAACCCTGATGAAGAGGTGGACGAGCAGGACTTCCGGTATCCAGGGCCTAAACCGGTTACGAAGGAAGAAACGGTGCTTATGCTTGCGGACAGTATCGAGGCGGCGTGCAAAAGCCTGAAGAACCCTACCGAACAGGCACTGGTGGAGCTGATTGATAAAATCATTGCCGGGAAGATGGCTATGGGGCAGTTAGAAGACTCGGAACTGACGTTTTCTGAGTTGGAAACCTGCAAAACGGTCTTTCAGCAACTAATGCGAAGCGTGCACCATGTACGTATTGAATATCCGGAGGAGGAAAAAGCTGAAGAATAGAGTTTCACTTCTCCCAACTTTTGCACCGGCAACCGCAGGCTGAATACCTTAACTTCGCCGTGGCTATCAATAGAATTTCTTCTTCAAAACACAATCAACTGAGTATATGAAATTTTGGCATTCTTTATTTTTCTGTATCGTTACCATTACTGTCCTTCAGGCCCAGCCCAACCGGTGGCAGCAGGCAGCGAAATACACTATGGACATCGACTTTGACGTAAAAAAACATCAATTTGATGGGACGCAGACGCTAGTCTACACGAACAACTCTCCGGATACGCTCCATCAGGTATTCTACCACTTGTACTTCAATGCTTTTCAGCCCAACAGTATGATGGATGTTCGCTCCCGAAACCTGAAAGATTCAGACCCCCGGGTAGGCGGTCGAATCAGCGAGCTTGAGCCGGATGAAATAGGCTACCACAAGATCAATAACCTCACACTCGATGGTGAAAAGGTGGACTATGAAGTCGTTGGAACCATTCTGGAAGTAAAGCTCCCACAGCCGATCTTGCCAAAATCCAAGGTGGTCCTGGAAATGGCTTTTGAATCTCAGGTGCCCGTTCAAATCCGCCGCTCCGGGCGGGACAATGCTGAGGGTATCGACTACTCTATGGCCCAGTGGTACCCCAAAATGTGCGAATACGATTATCAGGGCTGGCATGCCAATCCTTATGTAGGACGGGAGTTCTACGGCATATGGGGTGATTTTGATGTGACTATGCATATCGACCAAGCTTACATTATCGGAGCTACAGGCTACCTTCAAAACCCAAAAGAAATCGGTCACGGCTACACGGACAAGCCAGTAAAAGTAAAGAAAGGCAAAAAGCTGTCCTGGCATTTTGTGGCCCCTAATGTGCACGACTTTGTATGGGGTGCAGATCCGGATTACACACACACGGCCTACGAGCGGGAAGATGGCATGGTTATGCATTTCTTCTACCAGGAAAACGAGCGTACCAAAGACAACTGGGAAGCCCTGCCTTCAATTATGGACAAAGCTTTTGCCTTCATTAATGAAAATTACGGACAGTACCCCTACGAGCAATATTCCTTCATACAGGGAGGCGACGGGGGAATGGAGTACCCTATGGCTACCCTGATCACCGGCGAACGGAGTCTGCCTAGCCTGGTCGGGGTTTCAGTCCATGAGCTCATGCATAGTTGGTATCAGATGGCCCTGGGTACAAACGAAGCGCTCTACGCCTGGATGGACGAGGGTTTCACCAGCTGGGCGAGCAGCAACGTGATGAACCACCTGCGCGCCGAGGGGCTTATTCCTGGGCAGGCATCCGACAACCCACATCTGGGTTCTTACATGGGATATGCCAATTTCTCACAGAGTGGCCTGGAAGAGCCTCTGATTACCCATTCTGACCATTTTAATACGAATTCTGCCTACGGAGTGGCTTCTTATGTCAAAGGCGCCGTCTTCCTCGAACAGCTGAAGTATATCATTGGAGAGAAGGCTTTTGACCAGGGGATGCTCCGTTACTTCAATACCTGGAAGTTCAAACACCCCAATTCCAATGATTTTATCCGGATTATGGAGAAGCAATCGGGTATTGAGCTTGACTGGTACCGGGAATACTGGATCAATACAACCCACACGATCGACTACAGTATAGAAATGGTGGAAACAAAAGGGCGTAATGCAGTTGCGGTCCTTAACCGCGTAGGGATTATGCCCATGCCCCTGGTGGTAGAGGTGGTGCGCACCGATGGGACAAGTAAGCGTATTTTAGTGCCCTTGCGTATTATGAGGGGACATAAACCCCTCGGAGAGATGGAGTTGGCAGAAGACTGGCCCTGGACCCATCCTGAATATGAGCTGGATCTTGGTGTTAAAGCTAAAAATATTGAAAAGGTAGTCATTGACCCGGATTTCGGCATGGCCGATATCAAGCGCGACAATAACACCTATGAAATGACCAGTGAGAAATAATTACCAAAGCCGGGCCGCCTTAGAGCTTGTTTGGAGCTCGCTCCGATTGCAAATCAAGGATTTATGAACCCCGCAGAAATGCGGGGCAGGCTCTGGCGTCGTCTTTTTTGACTTATTTGACCCCGCAATTTCGCGGGGCAGGCTCCGCCAAATGCGCAAAAAAAAGACTTAGCCAGAACCACAACTCCTTGACCTTCATGACGAACCCGCTCCAAACATGCTCTTAATGGGAAGCCCGGCTTTACTTTATCCTGCAACTATGCATCCTATCCACAAGCAACTGGAAGCCATAAAAGCCTTTACCGCCGGTGACGATACCGAGATCCGCGAAGTTCTTCATCCTGAAAACGATGGCGTTGACTTTGGTTTCAGTCTGGCCCATGCTACCCTTCAGCCCGGTGAAGCCTCCAGGCCCCATGTACTGCACGGGCGGTCTGAGACATACATCATTGAGCAAGGGAAGGGCAGTGCTTTTATTGATGGCCAGAGCATGGAAGCCAAGCCAGGCTCTGTTGTCTTTATTCCACCCGGTGCTGATCAGTATATCCAAAACACAGGAGAGGTACCCTTAAAGTTCTGGTGTGTGGTCTGTCCGCCCTGGACCGCAGAGACAGAGGAAGTAGATTAGCCCTGCATTTTGGAAAAATCCGTTATTTTTGCAGACCTTTGACCGGTCGATCAGGAGCGTAGTTGCCCAAATGCAAACCGCCGGAAAAAACGGATGCATGAGAATTCTTCAGCTTTGTAAAAAGTTTCCCTACCCGCTTAAGGATGGCGAGTCCATTGCCGTGACGGCGCTGAGCCGCTCCATGAAGGAGCTGGGGCACGAAGTGCATCTATTGGCCATGAATACGCGCAAACATTTCTTTCCGGTTGAGGACCTGCCAAAATCTTTTAATCATTACGAAAAGGTCCATTCAGTGGAGGTCGATAACCGGGTAAAACCTTTTCAGGCGCTCTGGCATTTGCGTGGGGAGGCCTCCTATCATATTATCCGGTTTTGCTCTAAAGCATTTGAGCAGAGGTTAGTACAGTTGATTCAAAGCACTGATTTTGATGTTATTCAGCTGGAAACGCCTTATTTATCCCCCTATATCCCTGCCATAAGAAAGCACACTAATGCCGTCATTAGCATGCGGGCTCACAATGTGGAATTTGAGATTTGGGACAGAATAAGCCAGAATACTTCCTTCCTGCCTAAACGCTGGTATCTGCAACACCTCACAGATCGGTTGCGGCAATACGAAGTTAGTCAGCTGAAAGCCTATGATCATCTGGCGGCAATCACCCGTCGGGATTTGAATCGTTTTCGGCAGCTGGGGTACGAAGGCTCTGCAACCGTCACGCCCATAGGAGTAGACAGCCATACTTACACACCCGATTATTCCAGCTTTCAAAAGCCACTCACGCTTTCTTTTATCGGGTCTTTAGACTGGATGCCTAACCTGGAAGGCCTACAATGGTTCCTGGATGAGGTCTGGCCTTTGGTCCAGGGCCGGCATCCTGGCCTTACGCTCCACGTTGCCGGGCGAAATACTCCAAAGTGGTTGCTCCGGTTGAATCGCAGCGGTATTAAAGTAGAAGGCGAAGTGCCGAGCGCCACCCAGTTCATCAATCAACACAGCCTTATGGTAGTGCCATTGCTATCGGGAAGCGGGATGCGTGCCAAAATCCTGGAGGGAATGGCGCTCGGTAAAGCTGTTATCAGCACGGGCATGGGCATGGAAGGGATTGGTGTACAGCATGGTACTCAGGCGCTGATGGCAGATACAGCAGTCTCTTTTGCCCAACAAATAACACACGCCCTGGAGTTGCACGAAAATAGCCAGTTGGAACAAATGGGACGGGAGGCACGGCGCTTTGTCCTGGATCGCTATGATAGCCTGGAAGTAGCCCGCTGTTTAGTACAGGCTTATGCTGAATTGAGCGTCGAAGCCCTCTGATGCATGTGGCTAATTCTCATACATATCATAATTTGGATGAGTGCCCTTGGGTTAGTGCATACCTATTTGCTGTATCCACTAATCATGCGCTGGCTGGCCCGTGGCAAGCAGCCTAACCGGTCCGTTTACGATTCGGATTCCACCTGGCCGCAGGTCGCTATCATTATGTCCGCTTACAATGAAGAGGCCGTAATCGAAGAAAAGATGGCCCATCTGCTTGCGCTGCATTATCCGGAGGGAAGATTAGCTATGTTTATTGGCTCGGATTGCTCGGATGATCAGACCAATGCCCTCATGGAGCGGTTTGCAGGCCAGAATAGCCATGTACATTTCTTCCCATTCCGTCAACGGCGTGGCAAACCCGAGGTTATCAACGAACTGGCAGACCTGGCCCGTCAGCATTTTTTAAAAGAGGGACCGGATCCTGTCTTTGTCATTACGGATGCCAGCGTGATGCCCAAACCGGAAGCGGTTTTAAAGATGGTACAGCATTTCCGTAACCCGGCTATTGGACTGGTCGACGCCCACATTTTGCATACCGGCATGCAGCAGCAAGGCATTTCAGAGGCTGAGAATACCTATATTTCCGGCGAAGTGCGCCTGAAGTACCACGAAGGGTTGGTCTGGGGGCATATGATGGGCCCCTTTGGCGGCTGTTACGCCATCCGTGCCCGCTACTTCAGTAAGGTGCCGCCTACCTATTTGGTGGATGATTTTTACATCACTATGCGTATGTTCGAGCAGGGTGGGCTGGCTATTAACGAACTTGAAGCAAAATGCTACGAGGCGGTTTCCCACGAAATCAAAGAAGAATATCGCCGTAAAGCCCGTATCTCTGCGGGTAATTTTCAAAATCTGTTCACTTTTCCGCATCTGTGGTGGCCTCCCTTCGGCCGGTTGCAGTTTGCGTTTTTTTCTCATAAAGCCCTGCGGTGGCTTGGCCCGTTTTTTCTACTTTTGATCGTCACAGGCAGTGGAGTACTGGCCGGGGCGGGCAACTTATTCTGGCAGTGGTTGTTTGCGGTATTAACAGGGGGTATTATTTTGGTGCCGATCCTGGACCAACTGCTGCGGAAAGCAGGGCTTCACTGGCTGCCGCTCAGAGGTGCCCGCTATTTTTTGGCGATGAACCTGGCTTTGCTTACTGGTTTTTTCAAATTCATAAAAGGAGTACGCTCAAATGTCTGGCAACCAACCAAACGTAACTAAACAACAAGGCTTTCAACTCAATACCATTGATGAAGCCATTCGTGATATAAAAGCCGGGAAAGTGATCATCGTGGTTGATGATGAAGACCGGGAGAACGAAGGTGACTTTATTTGTGCTGCGGAGTGCGTAACACCGGAAATTATCAATTTCATGGCTACCCACGGCCGCGGCCTGATCTGTTCGCCCATTGATGAGAAGCGTGCGGATGAACTGGACCTGAATATGATGGTCTCTTCCAATACAGCTTTGCACGAAACTGCATTCACCGTTTCCATTGATCTTATTGGCGATGGTTGTACTACAGGTATATCGGCATACGACCGGGCTACTGGAATTCGGAAATTGGTAGATCCGGAAACAAAAGCCGCAGATTACGCCCGACCTGGTCACATTTTCCCACTAAGGGCAAAGACTGGCGGTGTCCTCCGCCGAACCGGGCATACGGAGGCCGCCATTGACCTGGCCCGGCTGGCAGGCTTTGAGCCCGCTGGTGTTCTGGTGGAGATCCTAAATGAAGACGGCACTATGGCACGGCTTCCACAGCTGATTAAGATTGCCGAGCGTTTTGACCTGAAAGTCATAGCAATCAAAGATTTAGTGGCATACCGTATGCGAAATGAGCGCCTGATCAAGCGGGAACTCAGCGTTTCGATTGATACACAACACGGTCCCTTCGAAGTTATTGCCTTCCGGCAGCTTACTACCGATGATATCCACCTGGCGATCAAGCGGGGCGACTGGAAAGTAGCTGATCCTGTACTGGTACGCGTACATTCTTCTACCGAAACCGGAGAAATAGTGGGCTCTCTTTTCGACAGTTACGGAGTGCAGTTGCAAAAAGCAATAGAAATCATTGCCAAAGAGGATCAGGGCTTGCTGTTGTACATGCGGCATAGTGAAAAGTCAGATGCTATTCTTCACCATTTGGCCGATTATCAGAAGCGACAATACAACGGTGAAAAGCCGGAGCTCAACAAAAAAGCGGAGATGACACAGCGGGACTTCGGGGTAGGTGCTCAAATCCTGCATGACTTGAACATCACCAAGCTGCGCTTAATTACCAATACGCCCCGTAAGCGGGTTGGCCTTATCGGCTATGGCCTGGAGGTAATCGAGAACATTACCATGTAGACATGCGGTATGAGCGGAAGTATCGTATTGAGTGCATGCACCCGCAAGTAGTGCAGGCCGTGATCCGGCAGCATCCGGCTGGTTTCCGTACACTATTTCCACCCCGGCAAATAAATAATTTATACTTTGATACCCCTGATTTTTCGGCATTCCAAGACAATGTGACTGGTGCACCTAACCGGCTCAAATACCGGCTACGTTGGTATGGTGATAATTTTCATCATATTATCAACCCGGTCCTGGAAGTGAAAATAAAGGAAAATATGGTTGGCTGGAAGCACTATCATCCATTGCCTAATGATGTTTATACGACCTCAGATTGGCCAAAATTAGTGGACTTGTGCCGGAAGGAACTAGGCAAAGGGCTGGACCTGCAACCGGTACTGTTCAATACCTACCGAAGAGCCTATTGGGCGGCACCCGCGCTGCCTTTCCGGCTCACTATGGATACGGATCTGAGGTTTGGTCCTTATCAGGCTCACCGGCAACCGGTCTTGCCATTCACTGATGATGCTGTGGTGATCGAAGTGAAATACGGTCAACAAGCCGACCAGGATACTGCCTTTGTCCTGCAAAACTTGCCCTTTAGGCTCAGCAAGAACTCCAAGTACGTTACCGGAATTAATTTTTGCTATGGTTAGAATTTCGGGCAGAGCACAACTTCGTCATCGTACTCGCCAAGGTAAGCCAGGGAAAGCTCAAACGCCCCGCGTTGTTTACGCAGGGAGCCAATACCATCTATACGGGCATCATAGCTCAGGCCCAGCAAACAGTTACTGAATTCAATACCGACCATACCGACCACTGCATCTAGCATGAAGTTGTCCAGCTCATCCCGGACGGGCCGAACCCACCCTCCGGTATGTAAAGCCACCCCTGAGATTTCATCAATCAGGAAGCGGATATTACTGCCGGCATTAGCGGCGAGGTGTGGCCCCTGTGCATAAACCAGCGCCCGGGGCTGAATCTGAATGCCGAGCCCAACCGGAATATTGACGTTTACATAAGCGCTGTACTTGCGGTGCAGCAGATCTGAATTGCCCAAATCCGGCTCCTCTTCATTGTAAAAAAAGCTGATCTCCGGCTCCAGAATATGGTGCATTGCAGCGCCCGCGAAAACAGAAACCCCGCGCTTAGGAGAGTAGGTATAATTAATGCCTGTAGCGATGTCGCCGTAGGCAAAGTTATTGGCTGGCAGGATCTCACTGGTTGGGTTTGTATACCCATCTTCCCCACCGAATTGATCCTCAAAACTAAATCGTTCATACCCGAAGTTGCGCTGTGCCAGTCCGGCCTGAAAGCCAATACTCAAAAATTGGTCGTTCTTTTTGCTAAGGCTTTTGTGGAAAGCCCCGGCCACGTTGATCTGGTTATTTGAAAAACCAAATTTGGGTACCCGGTCATTGTAGAAGACCACTCCAACGCCAAAGGCGTCTTTATAGCGCTTTCCGATATTATTCAGCCCAAAGCGCAAGTCGACCGCACCCGCATAAGTCTGATAGGGGTTTTGGTCCCGGTAGACGAGCGCTACCCGGTACTTGCCGTTGAAAGTGCCGCTCAGGGCAGGGTTGAGCGTTAGCGGAGCAGCAAAAAACTGCGTAAAATGCTGATCCTGGGCTTGTACGGACAGGCCACTCAGCAAAGAAATACAAAAAAGGAGCAGGAATAGCTTCTTCATGGAATCGGTTCATGTGATTGTGCGGCCAAAGTTAAAGAGGCAGCAGGACTAAAACGAGGATTTAGGCTTTCTAAGTAGCCCGACGGGAATAAATAATACAATTTTTCTTTGCCGTTTTGCTAATGTTTGTACACAACTCCCCTGTGGTCAGTTGCTTAAAGAAAAGTAGCGTTTATTAACCTGAATGGTATCATTTATATTTTTCCCGTCACTAACTTAGAAATAGGAACGGAATTGTCTGATATTTATTATTTTTGAAAATAGTCTTGATTTTCGTAAACCCGCTTGCATGCTTTCTTATGCTATTTGCCCCTTGAGCAACGTCCCCATCCGGAGTAATTCTTCGGATAAGAGCGAGATCGTCTCCCAACTGTTGTTTGGCGAGCTGGCAGAAGTATTGGAAACTAAAGGCCGGCAATGGGTTAAGATACGGTGCATCTGGGACAACTACGTAGGCTGGGTGGCTGCCAATCAACTTAAAGCCATTACTCCCAGTGAGTTATCCTTATTCAAGGATCACTTTGCTTACAGCCTGGAGCTGTTCCAGCCACTCATGGCAGACAACGAAGTGATCCCGGTGGTCCTGGGGGCGCGGCTGCCCAACTTTGATGGGATGCGCTTCACGCTGGATAACACGGTCTATACCTTCAGCGGGCAGGCGGTTTTCCCTGAGCATATCAAGCCTTCTCCAGAGTTCATCCTGAAAATTTCCCGCCGTTATTTGCATGCACCTTTCCTCCACGGCGGCCGCTCCCCAATGGGCATTGATGCAGCCGGGCTGGTGCAAATGGTCTTCAAGATTGCAAATATATCCCTGCCGCGGGAAGCTGCACAACAGGTATATACCGGCATCACGGTGGATTTTGTTGAGCACTCTATGCCAGGCGATGTTGCTTTTTTTGAAAACCGTACCGGCAGAATCACCCACTGTGGTATTATTCTGCCGGATTCAGAAATTATTCACGCCTTTGGTAGCGTCCGGATTGATAAAATCGACCACTACGGGATTTATGACCGGTCCGCCAAGCGATATACCCACCGCCTGCGGGTAGTACGGCGTATGTTGAAAATCGAATCAGTTCCAACACAGGAAAAGCGCGGGATAACCGGGTACATTTCCAATCAGGTCGAGTTGTTTTAAAGTGAGCTTATACAGCCCGGATAATATCGTACTGCGTCAGAATGTGCAATGTGCCGGTTTTATCTTTTGCAATGACGGCAGGGATCGTACGGTCCACATATTTGCTCAGCTGAGAGAACGGCAGGTCTTCTTCTACCAGTGGAAACGGCACACCCATAATCGCTGCTACATTTTGCTCGGCGTGGCTCATCGGGTTCTCCAACAGATGAGATAGAACAGCTGTTTCAGTAATGGAACCGACCATCACGCCATCGCGCATGACTGGCATTTGAGAAATATCGTGCTCCTTCATCATTTTGAAAGCTGCCTGTACCGTATCTGTTTCGCTTACGGACATGAACCGGCTGTCAGGCTTCATATGTAACAGATCCCGAACGCACAGTTCGCGTTCCAGGAAGCCCCGCTCCCGCATCCAATCGTCATTATAGATTTTACCGATATAACGGCTGCCATGATCATGAATGACCACTACAACTACGTCATCGGGCTTAAGCTTATCTTTGAGCTGCAGTAAACCTGCTACAGCGGATCCGGCAGAGTAGCCGAGCAGTAGTCCTTCTTCACGGGCCAGGCGTCGGGCCATGAGTGCTCCATCCTTATCTGTAACTTTTTCAAAGTGGTCAATGACCTTGAAGTCTACGTTTTTTGGAATAATATCTTCGCCTATGCCTTCGGTGATGTAAGGGTAGATCTCCTTTTCGTCGAATTCGCCGGTTTCATGGTATTTCTTAAATACAGAACCATAAGAATCAATGCCCCAAACCTGGACGTCTGGATTCTGCTCCTTGAGGTAGCGGCCGGTACCGGAAATAGTGCCGCCTGTGCCGACGCCCACCACCATATGGGTGATTTTGCCTTCCGTCTGCTTCCATATTTCGGGCCCCGTACTCTCGTAGTGTGCCGTTCGATTAGAAAGATTGTCATACTGATTGCACCAATAACTATTCGGAATTTCGGTACTCAGCCGGCGGGCAACGCTATAATAGGAACGGGGGTCATCCGCTTCCACATTGGTAGGGCAAACGATAACCTCGCCACCTACCGCACGCAGCAGGTCAATCTTCTCTTTAGATTGTTTGTCAGTAGTCGTAAAAACACACTTGTATCCTCTTACTGCAGCTGCTAATGCCAGCCCCATCCCCGTATTGCCAGAGGTGCATTCAATAATGGTGCCGCCCGGCTGAATATCGCCACGCGCTTCGGCATCTTCGAGCATCTTCATCGCCATCCTGTCTTTAATAGAATGGCCCGGGTTGAAGGTTTCCACCTTCATCAGCACGGTAGCGGGAATTTCCTTTACCACTTTTTGGAGCTTGACGAGCGGCGTATTCCCAATTGTATGCAGGATATTATCGTAGTATTCCATGGGTCATAATTGGTTTGCGGCAAAGGTATAAAATTCAACGATGGTATTTCACCTTCACAAAAAATCTGGGGTCGATGGCACCCAGCAATCTGGCCACGAGCGGAGAGACCACAACGATCACATCATCCTTGTAAACGGTATCTGGTATCCGCCCAACAACTTTGGCATAGATGGTACGCCGGCTCATGGGATTGTAAAGGGAAACAACGGAGCCGATCTCTGCCTTTCGGTGCATTACCATCAGGTCTGCTTCCCCTTCCAGATCTTTAGGCCAGAAAGCTACCCCCTGATGCTCCCGCTCGCGTTCGTTGGCCATGTCATATTGATAAAGCTTTCGGTAGGCTGCATTGCGCTTACCCAGTTCGCCACCAGCATAAGTGCGCAGGCTGTCGGGAATGCCGTCCAGGCTCAGCCATCCCACGTGCAGCTTCTGTTTCCGTTTGAGGGTATGGTCGAGCAGCCCGTTGCGGGCCATAATTTCCTCCATTGGCATATCGAAGTAGTTTTTGGAAATGCGGTAGAGGGTGTCCCCCTTTCGGACTACGTAATAGACGGGTGCAAAACGACCGGGGATCATTTCCTGCTCCCAATACCGGTGAATCGCCCGCTTGGGGATTGGTATGCGTACCGGCATTCCAATTTTCATAGTTTGCGGACTAAGCCCGGGATTGTGAAAATACAGTTCCTGAAGGGCAAGCCCGTAAAATTTTGCTAACGAGAATAAGGTTTGTTTAGGTTCCAGGTAGTGGTTGAAGTATCTTTCATTAAACTGGGCCACCGATAGAAATATGGTATCTTTGGGCGTGAGGTAACTTAGGCTGTCCCCCGTCGCCGTTGCCACCGAAGCGCTACTTAAAAAAGCGAATAGAAAAGCCGCTTTTAGCAGGCATAAGGAGGTGCACCTGGCAGCGTTTGTTTTTTGTAGTTCCGGGCATTGTCTGTGCTTTAGGGCAATCGTTTTCCTCATAGTTTGAGATTCCTGTTTGGGTTCCATAATTTGGTGAACCATCGGAGAAATATAAGCAAATATATGAAATCAATAGCGGTGATTCCAGCGCGATACGCAAGTACGCGTTTTCCAGGCAAACCATTGGCATTACTAGGTGGCAAACCAGTACTGCAGCATGTATACGAACAGGCGCTGAAAGCGACTCAGATTGATGAAGTGTGTATCGCAACAGATGACGAGCGTATCCTGGAGGCCGCACGTGGATTTGGTGCTAAAGCAGTGATGACGAGTGCCGAACACCGCAGTGGTACGGACCGCTGCGCAGAGGTTGCCTCTGAGTACCCGTCGGATAGCATTATTATCAATATCCAGGGGGATGAGCCATTTATCGACCCGGAGCAAATTGATCAGGTGGCAGCGCCGCTGTTACAGAAAGAGCCTGCGGATATCAGTACGCTGGCCGTACGGTTGAAAGACGCGGAGGCATTGCACAACCCCAACGTAGTGAAGGTGGTGAAGTCGGCTACAGGGCAGGCACTGTATTTTAGCCGGTCGCCCATTCCGCACTTGCGGGGGGTGCCACCTGAACAATGGATTGAAAATGGTGTTTTTTTCAAGCATCTGGGTATTTATGGATTCCGGCGGTCGGTACTGCTGGAGGTGGCGCAATTGCCACCAGGCAGCTATGAGCAAATGGAGTCCCTGGAGCAGCTGCGGTGGCTCGAAGCGGGTTACCGCATTCAAATCGGGGAAACCCGGCATCAAACCGTGGGTATCGACACCCCGGAAGATTTAGACGCTGCCCACCGAGCCTTAATGGAAAGTGATAATGATGGATAAAGAAAAATACTACCGCCGGTGGCTGCTGCGTGCCCCTGTCGGTTTAGTACTCATTGGTTTTGGTGCCTGCCTGATTGCCGAAGCGGCGATGGATAAATACGAAGGCGCACCGACTTGGCAGTGGGTGGCCTACGGGACCCTGGCATTAGTGGTATTCAATAGCGGGCTAAGTATCTTTGGGGATTCGATTCTGCAACGTACACGTTACGAACGGGCAAAGGAAAAAGACACAAAAGCATGAATTATTGCAGCCATTGCGGTTCTGACCAAATGAATTACGAGGTGCCGCCCGGCGATAACCGGCCACGCTACCTCTGCGGCAATTGTGACCGCATCCATTATTCGAACCCCAAAATCGTTGCTGGCTGTCTTCCGGTCTGGGAAGATAAGGTCTTGTTGGCAAAGCGTTCTATTGAGCCACGGCTGGGCTACTGGAATGTCCCCAGCGGATACATGGAAAATGGTGAAACAGTGGAAGAGGGCGCACTTCGGGAGGTTCGGGAAGAAGCAAAAGCAGATTTGAAGCTTAAGGGTATTCACACCATCTACAGTATTCCACATATTAATCAGGTGTATATGCATTTTCTGGGCAGCCTGGAAGGGCCCGAAGCCTTTGGGGTGGGAGAAGAAAGCCTGGAAGTCCGTTTGTTTTCTGAAGAAGAAGTGCCCTGGGAAGAGATTGCGTTTACCTCCTCCGTTTTTAGTTTAAAAAAGTACTTTGCTGACCGCAGGCGGGGTATACACCAATTGCATCTGGGCAGGCTCGATTACCCCGGAGCGGCTACAAAAACTGGCGATTAAAACCGAGCGGGAGCAGTTCCTGCCCGCTTTTTACTTCATATACAATATCACTATCTCCCTGCATTAAAATGCGGATAGGCTGCTGTTGCCGTTCTTCCATCTCTGAGATGGCCTGTCGGCAGGAGCCGCAGGGTGCCGCTGGCTCGCGGACTGCTTTCTTTTCATTCCGCACCTTTATAGCCAGAGTATCGAGCTTATCTGAAGGGTGGTTAAGCGCTGCGTTGCCCAGCGCAACCCGCTCTGCGCAGAGGCACATCGGATAAGCAGCATTTTCCTGGTTTGCGCCTCGTACCACAGTGCCATTGGAAAGGCGTACTGCGGCACCTACTTTAAACAGGGAATAAGGGGCATAGGCAAGTTTGACGGCCTCGGCTGCCTCCTGCAGTAATGCCTGGTCTTGTTCTAAGAGCTCCGCCGCAGTCTCGTATATACGGACAGTCATTTCAAACTTTCTGTATTTCATGGTGTTTCGTACAATTTGGAATTTACCCGGGGTGTCAGGCATTCAGTTTCAGGCAAAGTTTTATCTTGCGCGTTTCGGCAAATTACCTCAATAAACAGAAAAAACCAACCATGACTAATATATTGATCATTGGAGCCGGTCGCTCTTCCAGTGCATGCATCAATTATGTTCTGGGGCAAGCCAAAGAAAAAAACTGGTTTGTGACCGTTGCAGACGCCGATCCGCAGCTGGCCCAGGCGCGGGTGGGTGGCCACCCCAACGGTCGCCCGGCATGGCTGGATGTTACCAAAGTAAATGACCGCCGCGACCTGATCGGGCGGGCAGATTTGGTGGTTTCCCTACTGCCTGCCCACTTGCATCTTGAAGTGGCGCATGATTGCATCAAACTCAAAAAACATCTCATCACTGCTTCTTACGTTTCCCAGGAGCTCTACCGGCTCGGGGATGAAGCGCGCGACCGCGAGCTGATTTTTATGGGTGAAATGGGACTGGACCCCGGTATTGACCACATGTCGGCCATGCGGCAGATTAACGATATCAAAGAGCAGGGAGGGAAACTGACTGCATTTCGGTCTTACACCGGTGGGCTTGTTGCACCGGAGAGTGATACCAACCCCTGGCATTACAAATTTACCTGGAATCCCCGGAACGTAGTGCTGGCAGGGCAGGGCACCGCGCAATACCTGGAGAATGGTAAGCATAAGTACATTCCCTATAATCGCCTCTTCAAGGAGTACCGGGTGGTGGAGGTTCCCGGGATGGGGGAGTTTGAGGTTTACGCCAACCGCGATTCGCTCCTGTATCGTGATGTATACGGCTTGTCTGACATTCCAAACATACTGAGGGGCACCATTCGTTACCGGGGCTTTTGCGATGCCTGGCACGCGCTGGTGAAAATCGGGCTTACCGATGGCTCTTACCCTATTTTGGAAAGTGAGCAGGTTAGCTACCACGAATTGATGGAAGGATATTTGAGCCCCCGCAATAAAACGGGGTCGGTTCGGGATCGCGTTGCTGAGCTGCTGAAATTATCCCCCGAAGATGAGGTGATGCAAAAACTCGAATGGCTGGGCTTATTCCGTAAGAAAAAGGTAGGGTTGGCGAATGCGACTCCAGCTCTGATTCTGGAAAACCTGCTGATGGAAAAGTGGAAACTCGAGCCACAGGATAAAGACATGATTATCATGCAGCACGAGTTTGAGTATGAGCTTGACGGGCAAAAGAAGGAGCTTGTCTCTACGCTTATCATGAAAGGAGAACATTCTAATGATACGGCAATGGCTAAACTGGTAGGACTGCCACTGGGTATTTTTGTTAAGCTGGTAATGGAAGGCCGTATTGAGTCCAAAGGCGTCAACATTCCGGTAATACCTGAGATATATGAGCCGGTACTGGATGAGCTGGAGCAGTTTGGAGTGGTATTTAAGGACGAGGTCCGCGATCTTTAAGCGGTTGTGACCCTGCGCCTCCGTATCGATAACGTAAGGGCCATGCAGGCCAATGCACTGTTCCGGCAGGGCAGTGCCATCCTAATTTCCATTTTGCTGGCAAATGCTGCCCTGTCCAAAGAAGGCATTGGTTGGTACGAGCAATTACTATATCTGGGCTACATCCTGACTTCTTTCTGGGTAACCGGGCTCATGCAGGCGTTGTTGTCCCGCTTTAGTAAGGTGGAGCCTGACCGGCAAGCTGTTTTTCTGTCAAATGTTGCCCTGGTTTTCAGTGGTATTGGTGCGGTACTGATACTCGGTTTTTGGTTGGGAAGAGGATGGCTGGTCCCTATACTTACCGGACAAGAGTATTTACCTTTCCTGTTACCTTTCTTACTCTTCCTTTGGTTTAACCTGGCCAATTTTCTGCTGGAAAATTTCTACCTGCTTTGGAACCGTCCCATTGAGCTACTGTTGTTCAGCGGGCTTACTCACAGCCTTCAGGTCATTGCTATCGTCTTGCCCGTTTGGTTAGGGCTGGGGTTAGAGCCGGCGATATGGGCACTGGCAGGGGTCGGTGGCCTTCGCTTTATATGGCTCCTTTTTCGTTTAGGCCGCTTTGGAGAGTGGGGCTGGGAAGAAAAGGCGGTGCAAAACTGGCTTTCTGCAGCCTTCCCTTTAGTGCTCTATGCCGGAGTTGGGACCCTCAGCCTGTCCTTCGACCCCTGGTTGGTAAACTACCATTTCAACGGAGACCCGGATGTCTTCGCCATATTCCGCTATGGGGCCAGGGAGCTTCCCCTTGCCATGGCGCTGGCAGCAGCCTTTGGGACAGCTATGCTGCCAGAGGTATCTGCCGATATGGATAGCGGCCTGCCTGATATGAAGCGAAAGTCCCTGCCGCTTTATCACCTCCTCTTCCCTTTGACCATCGTACTAATGGTAAGCAGCCGGTATTGGTTCCCCTGGGTTTTTAGTGCTGACTTTGAGTCGAGTGTCGGCGTGTTCAATGTTTTTTTACTGATCCTTATCAGCCGTATGTTGTTTCCGAGAACTATATTAATCGCGCTGAATGCCAATCGGACCGTTTTTTACTTTTCATTGCTCGAATTGGGACTGAATGTTGTGCTGGGGTTCCTCTTGGTGAGACCTTTTGGGTTATTGGGTATTGCCTGGGCCACCGTAATTGCATACACCGTGGATAAACTGCTGCTTTGTTTTTATTTGTACCGTCAGTTTGGTATTCGTCCCGGGCAATATACGCCGGTGACCTGGTGGTCAGTGTACTCGCTCTTGCTCATTGTCAGCTACACGTTTTCCTTGTGGCCATGATCAACCTATCCTTCATAAATCACCCCTGCTGTAGGGGTTTCCCAAAGTTCTATTCTAGCCAGTTGGTGCAGTTCCGGTTTGAGCTTGTTCCAAAGCCATGGTGCGATATTCTCCACGGTTGGGTTTTCCAGTCCGGGCACTTCGTTCAGGTAACGGTGATCGACCAACGGTTCTATTTTTTTCCAGGCATTTTTAACGTCACCAAAGTCAGCTACCCAGCCTAGCCGCGGATCTACTTCCCCTTCCAGAAAGAGCTTCAGGCGATAGGTGTGGCCATGCAGGTTGCGGCATTTATGGCCTTCCGGGACATTGGGCAGAAAATGAGCCGCGTCGAAAGTAAATTCTTTAAATATCAGCATCGGTTGACGTATTCTTTAAGGTTGGTAAAGATAATGCCTTGCCTGGTCCGGGCTGGTGAGAATCGTCACTTCAATACAAGACAGTGTACTTAGCCTCTCGTTACCATGCCCCTTTGCCAAAGACTATTTTCAAAAGGCACTGAAGGCAAATCAGCCGGTAATCCGTAGATATGGCAAGTCATTTGAGTGTGTGGAAATCTGCCACTCCCTGCCGTTTTGTCATTTTGTCAGACATCAGCTCCGATTGTAGCCGTACTCTTGTCAGTAAAAAGGGCGCTTTTCCAGCTAAACTGTCAGGAAGTATGGGTTGGCATGTGCATTGATGATATATCTCACGAAAATCAAAAGAATAAAATTCAAAAACACTCAATATGGGTAAAATTATTGGGATCGACTTAGGTACGACCAACTCCTGTGTGGCTGTGATGGAGGGTAATGAGCCCGTTGTCATTCCGAATGACGAAGGACGGCGCACGACCCCTTCTGTAGTCGCATTTATGGATAACGGCGAACGCAAAATTGGTGACCCGGCAAAGCGTCAGGCTATCACTAATCCACAGCGTACCATCTCTTCCATTAAGCGTTATATGGGGCAGCGGTATAGTGAAGTGAAAACGGAAGTGGAACGCTCCTCCTATAAAGTGGTCAAAGGAGATAACGATACGGTTCGTGTAGATATTGACGGACGTATGTATACTGCGCAGGAAATTTCAGCAATGGTTCTTCAGAAAATGAAGAAAGTGGCTGAAGATTTTCTGGGAAGTGAAGTAACGGAAGCTGTTGTAACGGTACCGGCTTACTTCAATGATTCTCAGCGTCAGGCTACTAAAGAAGCCGGTGAAATTGCCGGTCTGAAAGTAAGCCGTATTATTAATGAGCCTACTGCAGCTGCGCTGGCTTACGGGCTGGACAAGCGGGACAAGGATGCAACTATCGCGGTCTATGACCTTGGTGGTGGTACTTTCGATATATCCATTCTTGAGCTCGGTGAGGGCGTCTTCGAAGTAAAATCCACCAATGGTGACACCCACCTTGGTGGTGATGATTTTGATCACGTCATCATTGATCACCTGGCAGCATCTTTTAAAGAACAGGAAAATATTGATCTGCGAAAAGATCCGATGGCACTTCAGCGCCTGAAGGATGCAGCGGAAAAGGCAAAAGTTGAACTTTCTTCTTCTTCTGAGACAGAAGTGAACCTGCCGTACATTACAGCGGTAGACGGGGTGCCGAAACACCTTGTGCTAAAGCTGACCCGCTCTAAGTTTGAGCAAATGGCAGACACGCTGGTACAGCGTACCCTTGAGCCTTGTAAAAAAGCGCTCGATGATGCCGGCCTGAGCAAAAGTGAAATCGACGAAGTCATACTCGTTGGTGGTTCTACGCGGATTCCACGCATTCAGCAAGCGGTGGAGGAGTTCTTCGGTAAGAAGCCTAATAAGGGCGTAAATCCGGACGAGGTAGTAGCCATTGGTGCTTCTATTCAGGGTGGTGTACTTAGTGGTGATGTGCAGGATGTACTGCTGCTTGACGTAACGCCTCTGTCTATGGGTATCGAAACGATGGGTGGCGTCTATGACGTTGTCATTGAATCTAATTCCACCATTCCGACTAAGAAGTCTAAAACATACTCAACAGCTGCTGATAATCAGCCAAGTGTGGAAATCCATATACTGCAGGGTGAGCGTCCCATGGCAAAGGACAACCGCGCTGTAGGCCGCTTTATTCTTGATGGCATTCCACCCGCACCACGCGGTGTCCCTCAGATTGAAGTAACTTTCGATATGGATGCTAACGGCATTCTGACGGTTTCTTCTAAGGATAAAGGGACAGGCAAAGAGCAATCTATCCGCATCGAAGCTTCAACCGGCTTGTCTCAGGAAGAGATCGCACGGATGAAGGCAGAAGCAGAAGCAAATGCCGATGAAGATAAGCTGGCTCGTGAGCGTATCGATAAGATGAACGCTGCCGATAACCTTGCTTTCCAAACGGAGAAGCAACTGAAAGAGTACGGCGACAAACTGCCAGCCGATAAGAAAGAAAAAATCGAAAAGGCAGTAGCTGATGTCAGAGAGGCGCACAAGGCAGAAGACCTGGACCGCCTGGATCAGACTACCGAAGCCCTGAATGCTGCATGGCAGGAGGCGAGTCAGGATCTCTATAATGCGACCCAGGAAGCAGGTGGTGCCGAGGGCGCTGCTGAACAGGCACAGGGCGGAGACGCTGGTGCTGATGCTGAAGGCGCAGATGATGTCACTGATGTAGAATTCGAAGAAGTAGACGAAGACAAGAAAAGCTAATCTTTCTCGTCAAGTCTCAATGATAAACAGGCTCGTCTCCTTTCGGAGGCGAGCCTGTGTTGTTATGGACGCTATGAGAACCGATACGTTAGGAGCCGTTGCGAGGTTAGCCGATAACAGGATCGTCGTCATTGTGAGCGGTTAGTTGAAAGCACGTAAACAGGACAAGGAGGAAAGTGAAGTTTTTCATGAATCTTTTTTATCGGGTGAAAAAATAATAGCAAGTATCGGGCATCGGAGCTATATTAAACCAAAGCCATTATAATACCCTGGTAAAGCCTGGAACATAGACTTGGGCGGGCCGGGGTGTTAGCAATAAACACTGCAGGCATACGAGCTTACAGGGCGGTTAGATTTTTGATTCTTACTATTTTTTACACCTTCGAGTGTGTAATCTGTCGATTTTTTTTGTTTAATAGAGTTTATTAATGTAGGTTTTGTATAGGTCATGGATTAGGATTTTTTGCCAGATTAAAGAACGCCCGGAACCTCGTAGCCTGAGCTACGAAGGTGAGGACGTGATGCAGAGCTGGTGAAAAAGACAATTCAGGGACATACAAAATTTACGTTAATAAACTCTAATAACTAAAACCAAATTTTATGTCTACACTTAAGCAACGCATGCAAGACCGCCTGAAAGAATGGCAATCCGACCTGGAACAATTGCAGGTCCAATTCAGCCTTGGTAAAAAAGAAGCCGCTGACGAATTTGAAGTCCAGAAGAAGCGCCTTCAGCGCTGGATGGAAGAACAGCAATCTGAGGTCAAGGAACAGTTCGGGGAAGCCCGCAATGAAATTAAAGAGGATTACGAGGAGCTCCTGACTAAGTTAAAGGGGTCCAAAGCAGCAGCGTCCGAGAATATGGCCGAACAGCAGGCTGATCTGGCTTCAACACTCGATAACCTCGAAGCGCAAGCCAAAAAAGCCGAAGAGGAAGGTAAAGAAAGTGCCGCCGAAGCAGCGGGGTCACTCCGCGACCGGCTAATGCGTTTCCGTGCTCAAATGGATGTTCTGACTGCCGATGCCAAAGCAGAAGCTTCTGAAGAATATGAAGAAGCCAAAGAGGATGCCAAAAAGCGTATCGCAGAACTGAAAAAGAAGACTACTGAATGGCAGGGTGAAGCCAAGGAAGAGTGGAAAGAGTTTCAGGAGGATTTCGAAAAGGCGCTTGGGAAGTGGAAAAGCTACTTCAAGTAGGATTCATCCTGTCAATGGTCTGATCAGTAGAATTTTGTAGCAGATGTCAGGGCATCTTTATACATTCCAATAAAAAATCATGGACCTGTACCTGCACGAAGCCATTGCACTGATTAGTCTGGATGACGAAAAAGGTAATTTTACAACCGCCGGAGGGCATATCAATTATGCCTTCGGCGCTGCCTTTATTATGGACCTGATGCTGGAGGAGCGGATCAAGATAGAAGATGGGCGAGTCCACCTTATGACCAATGCTATTACCGAAAGCCGGGCACTCAACAGCTTGATAGAGCAAATCGGCAAGCGCAAGAAGCCTGACCGCGTGTCTAACTGGATCCATGTTTGCGTGCAGCGCCTGACTAAACTCCAGCAGCTATGCATAGACAAACTGGTGCAGGAAGGCATTCTGAAGCAGACCGAGGGTAAAGTGCTTTGGGTGTTTTCCGTAGACCGGTACCCCACCAAAAATGCGCAACCTGAAAATGAACTCCGAGAGCGCCTCAGAGCATTGATGTTGGATGAGTCTACCGAGCCGGATGAAAAAGAACGGATGTTACTCGCCATCGTGTTGAAGTGCGAACTATACGCAGCGATGACCTCAGATAGGGCACAGCGTAAAAAGGCGAAAGCCAGGCTGGAACAACTTACCAGTGGAGAAATGATGCAGAAGGAGGTGGGCCAGGCCGTAGAAGAAATGCTGGCCGCTGTAATGATCGCCACAACAGTAGTGATCACAAGCTAAATCAGATGCTTAAAGCTCTGGACTAAGGATTAAGCGTTCACTTTGGCAAACTCACCCGATGTCACACCCCACTTCGGCATGCGTTTATCGTCCACAAATCCTTAATTTGGAATAGGAAAAAGCTCTAAAAATAGTCTTAACATTTTAGTGAAAAATATATGCTACCGGGGTGGCGTTATTAGATCGTACAAAAATCCAATTGGCTATGAATTATTACCGCAAATCCGTCCGTAGTGCCCGGGCAATCCGCACTAAAGCCTTATTGTTGACACTGCTGTTCCATGTCGGAGTTGTTGCCTATTTCACCTACGGTGCCGACCTGTCTATTACTGAGCTGCTGCCAGACTCCGTTCTTGATTTTCTGGGTAGGAGTGTACAGGAAGCACCCGATGTACCTATTCCCTAGCAACCTTTCGGAGATGTACCTCTCCAACACGGTCTAAATCAATTAAAGCGTTTCCGCGCTGCCACAACCCTGTCGCAGTGCAGGCGTTATATGAGCATGAATTTTCTAGCCCACTTTTTTCTTTCCGGCAAAAAAGACCACCTCATGGTGGGCAATTTCCTTGCAGACTATCTGACCAATGCGCAGGTAAGCCAGCTTCCTGCACCAATACAGAAAGGGGTGGCCCTGCACCGTGCTATTGATTCCTATACCGACCAACATCCGGAGGTGCTTAGAGGGGTGCGGCGCATGTACAAAAAGCATTCAAAGTATGCACCGGTCATTATTGATGTGTTCTATGACTACTTCCTTTCCCTGAATTGGGCAAAGTATACGGATCAACCGCTCCCGGATTTTACTCTGGAAGCTTACGCCTGCCTGCAGCGGCATCATCACCTTATGCCGGACCCCGTACATGCCTATGTACCTAAAATGATTGCAGATAACTGGCTGGAGACTTACTCCACGCACAACGGCATTGCCTATACCTTTCGGCGGATGAGCCATCGCGTGAGCCGGCCGGACCTGTTAGCTGGCGCTTTGGATACCATGGTTGACCATTTTGAAGCCCTGAATACAGAGTTCAATACGTTTTTTCCGGATGTGGTGCAGCATGCTGCCTCCTTTACGGCTGCTCCTCTTCCGCCTGAATGAGGGCGAAACTATCAAAAAAGCGGTCCGATGAGCGATTGAGGCTGCGCGTAGCTACGGTGGCGGTTTGAACAGAGTAAAAACGGTTCTCGTTTACCAGTGCCCATGTTTTTAAGACCGCATCCCCTTTCAGATAGTCAATGCGCCAATAGGTACCTTTAGCTTCCCCGAGGTTACGTTCTGTATGATAGACTAATTCGCCATTGATAGAAAATGCGCCGGACTCCATCGTCGTCTCGAAGAAGGATTCTAAAAGTTCGGTGCTATCTGCGTGAATACTACCTTCGGGATAGTCACAATAGCTCACCATATACATTAGGTTTTCGGCAGATTTCTCCTCTTCAGGAGGCTGGTAATAGTAAGTGTAATAGGTCAGTGCTCCAACTGGCGTATCTACCGTATCAACCGCCTGCTTTAGTGCCGCTGGCGCCAATACCCGGAAACGGCCTTCGAAGGCTTTGAACTCGTCCCAGGTATCACTCTGAGCAATACTGACGAGGGGAAGAAATAATACAGCTATGGCAAAAAGTACTCTCATGCAGGTGGTTTTCGTCCTTAATAACTCGGGTTGACGTCTTCGGGTTGGCTGAGGCCCTTAGAAAAGATTTTTTTGACTGGAAGTCAACCTAAAAGCACTTTACTTAGTTTTACTTCTAAACTAAGTAATTGTAAATATGCCAAACACCCATCTCACCCAGCTTTACCGCGGTCCTTTTGGATTAATGACGGATCTTTACCAACTCACCATGGCTTATGGTTACTGGAAGTCGGGTTTGCACAGCCGTCAATCCAACTTTAACCTATTCTACCGGAAGCCCCCATTTAAGAATGGCTTTGCCATAGCCGCTGGTCTTGAGTTGGCGGTAGACTTCCTGCGTCAGTACCACTTTTCCACTGCCGATATTCAGTATCTCGGTGGGCTGAAAGGCTCAACCGGGGCACCACTATTCAATGAGGCTTTTCTCAACTACCTGCAACGGATGGAGCTTGAACTGAATATTCATGCTATGCCGGAGGGGACCGTTGTTTTTCCTAATCAGCCCATACTTCGGATAGAAGGGCCTTTGCTGCAATGCCAGTTGGTAGAAACGGGTTTGTTAACGCTCATCAATTTCTCTACGCTCCTGGCCACCAAGGCTGCCCGAATCGCCGATGCAGCACAGGGCGATAGCGTATTGGAATTTGGCATGCGCCGTTCACAGGGGCTAGACGGAGCGATGACCGCCGCCCGGGCGGCTTACATTGGCGGCGTACATGCCACCAGTAATGTCATGGCTGGCCGGGTATACGGGATTCCGGTCAAAGGGACCCATGCACACAGTTGGGTAATGGCTTTTGAGGACGAATTATTAGCTTTTCAAAAGTACGCAGAGGCGCTACCAGGCAATTGTATCTTTCTGGTAGATACTTATGATACGGAAGCCGGAGTACAAAATGCCATCCGGATAGGCAAGGGGCTGAGGGAGCAGGGGTACGGGCTAAACGGCATTCGGCTGGATTCCGGTGACCTGGCGGCGTTAAGCAAAATTGCCCGGCGTATGCTCGATGAGGCGGGTTTCACTAAGACCGCTATTGTGGCTAGTAATGACCTCGATGAGTACCGCATAGCCCAATTGAAAAAAGAGGGGGCAAAAATAACTGTTTGGGGGGTAGGTACACGCCTGGCAACGGCTCATGACGATCCGGCGCTGGGCGGTGTCTATAAGCTCTCTGCCATACAAAATGAGCAGGGGGCGTGGGACAACCGTATAAAGCGGTCGGAGGAAGCCATCAAAGCTTCTAACCCAGGGCGGCTGCAGGTTTGGCGGTCGCAGGGAGGCGGAGACGTCCTTTATGATATTCAGCAGGGCCTGCAAACGGGGCAGATGTGGAACGAAAACACCCGGCAATCGGAAGCCATCGACAAAGAGGACGGTATAGACCTGCTCGTCCCGGTCCTGGACAGGGGGCAGCTGGTGTATGATTTTCCTGAGCTCCCTGCAGTTCGATCATACGCACTGTCGCAGTGGCAGCAGTTTGCCCAACAACAGCAATACCCTTATGGGCTGAGTCAGAGCCTGCAAGAAACCAAAGCTGCGCTAATGGAGGAAGCCGGATAAAATCGGGTATTGACTAAAAAGACCGAATATTTCGGATTGAATATTTAGATTTGCTGCCATGAATAACTGGACGGCAAAAATCGGACTCCTGCTAAAAGGCATGGCTATGGGCATGGCGGAAGTAATTCCCGGGGTTTCCGGCGGAACTATCGCCTTTATTACCGGCATCTATGAACGGTTGCTCGAAACCATCAAGCATATTCTGGGGCCTGAAGTCTGGCGTACCCTTGCCCGGGAAGGTCTGGCAGCCGCATGGTCGAAAGCTAACGGTACCTTTTTGGCCACGCTGCTTCTGGGGATGATCTTTGGTATCGTCGTGGGGGTGTTCGGCATTACGCACTTACTGGAAAACTACCCTATACCCCTTTGGGCATTTTTCTTTGGACTGATCATCGGCTCTGCGATCTACATTGGCCGGCAGGTGGGCAATTGGAAAGCAACTGAAGTAACAGGCCTGGTCGTAGGTACACTTGTAGCCTATGTAATCACCATTGCCAGCCCATCGGAAGGCAGTACACATTTAGGGCTGGTTTTCGTTTCGGGCATGATCGCGATATCCGCACTGATTTTACCAGGGATTTCGGGTAGTTTTATTCTGCTCCTTATGGGAATGTATACCATTATTATCCCTACGATTAAAGATGCACTGAAGACCTTAGCGCCTGAAAGCCTGGTGGTGCTGGGGGTTTTTGGTGCAGGGTGCCTGTTGGGGCTGGCCACCTTCTCCCGGGTGTTGTCCTGGACCTTTAAGCATTACCATAATCTTACCCTGGCCACCCTGACCGGGTTTATGCTAGGCTCTCTCAATAAGATATGGCCCTGGCGAAAGCCGGTGCTGGGCCTCACAGAAGAAGGCGAAATGGTGGAGATACATGCGGGTATGGAAGTTGATAAAATTCTCCGGGAAGTGAACCTGATGCCTGGGCAATTCGCTGAAGAAGTCGGCCCCTCTTATTTATCAGGCGCACTGATCTGCATGTTAGCCGGGCTGGCGATTGTCTTCCTGTTGGAACGACTGGATAAGCGTGGAATATAAACGATAAACCAGAGCACTATGGGAGCACTTGCCCAATTTGAAAGACTGTTTGGACTGATTGGTTATCCGTTATCCCATTCATTCTCTAAAAAGTATTTCTCCGAGAAATTCGAACAGGAAGGTATTGCAGATGCCGGTTATGAGTTGTTTCCCCTGCCCCGGATTGAGGAGCTGCCCGGTCTGCTCCGGCAACATCCCAACCTGATAGGCCTCAATGTGACTATACCTTACAAGCAAGCGGTATTGCCGTACCTGGACGAAGTGTCAGAGGGCGCTTCAGCAGTGGGCGCTGTAAATACCATCCTGCGAACTACTACCGGAAAGCTAAAGGGGTATAATACCGATGTGATTGGTTTTGAAACCTCGCTTTGCAGTTGGTTGGAGAAAACCCGGGGTGGGTGGTCGGATATGCAGGCTCTGGTTTTAGGTACTGGTGGTGCAGCAAAAGCAGTGGCCTATGTGCTGGACAAGATTGACATCCCCATGCAGGCGGTTTCACGCTCACCCGGGAATGGACAGTTGAGCTATGCTCAGGTCTCGCCGGAGGTGCTGGCGCAAAACCACCTCATTATCAATACCACCCCCCTTGGCATGTCGCCGAATGTGAAAAGCAAGCCTGATTTACCTTATGCTACATTGAGGGCAGCTCATTTTTTATATGATCTGGTATACAATCCGGGCACTACAGCCTTCATGGAAGCGGGCAGCACACAGGGTGCCAAGATTAAAAACGGGTTGGATATGCTGTACGGACAGGCAGAAGCCGCCTGGTCAATTTGGACAGATAGGGAAGCGGAAAAATGAGAAATATCGCTTACCTTGAGATAAGAATTCCGAACCTGCTCTCTTAAACCAGCCAATTACACGCTTTAGTTATGGAAAAGATAGGCAAACCTGTGAAGTACATAGAAAAGACGAAGAAGATCGTCGAGGAGATCATCAATAACAACAGTCAGCCCATCGTTGATTTTGGCAATACCAAAGTAGCTTTTGCCGGGAAAACGGATGAAGCACTCCGTAAATCAGCCTGGATTTTTGGCCTGATGAACCGGCACTGGCTTGTCGGTATAGGTTCAAAGGTAGGCCTTGCTGCCATTCGGATGCACCTGCCTTTTGTTGAGGGGATTGTTAAAAGCACCATTTATGAGCAATTCTGCGGGGGGACGACCCTACTCAACAGTCAGCCTACCATTGACAGCCTGGCGGAACAGGACTGTATGACCGTTCTTGATTATGGTGCCGAGGCCAAAAACACCGAAGAAGAGTACAATCAAACCATGAACGAAACCATACGCGCTATTGATTATGCTGAAAATTCAAGGCATATTCCAATCGTGAGCACAAAGGTTACGGGTATGGCGCGTTTCGGACTGCTACAAAAAATCCAGGAAGGTGAGGCATTTACCAAAGCAACGCGCTCGGAGTATAAAAACATACTGAAGCGTATTGACGCGATCTGCCATTTGGCTGCACAGAAGGGCGTGAGTGTTTTTTTCGATGCTGAAGAATCCTGGATACAAGACCCTGTTGATCATTTTGTAAATATGATGATGCGTCGGTACAATAAGGAACGTGCTGTGGTTTACAATACCTTCCAAATGTACCGCAAAGACCGTTTGCAGTTCCTCGTTAGTTCCTACAATCAGGCAGAACGCAACGGCTACATTTTAGGGGCAAAACTGGTGAGAGGAGCTTACATGGAAAAAGAACGCGCCCGCGCCCGGGAAGTGGGCTACGAGTCGCCAATCCATCCGAATAAAGCAGCTACGGACGATGCCTATAATACAGCGGTCCGGTTTTGCATTGACAATTACGAAGGCATCGCTTCCTGTAACGCGAGCCACAATGATGAGAGCAACTTGTTGCAGGCCGAGCTTTGTCACCGTAAGGAAATTGCTAAAGACCACCCTCATCTCATGTTTTGCCAGCTCTATGGCATGAGTGATAACCTCACTTTCAATTTAGCTAAAGCTGGCTTTAAAGTGGGGAAATACCTGCCTTATGGCCCTGTCCGGGAAGTGGTGCCTTATCTGATTCGGCGGGCAGAAGAAAACGCTTCTGTTACTGGTGATATGACCCGGGAGCACCGCTTGGTACACGAAGAATTGAAACGCCGGGGTATTTCTTAGGACCGTAAAAAAAATGAGCCGTATATCTTTGATAGGCTAAACAGACTGACTGTGGGTAGGGTGGGTGAGGCTATTCACGAACGATCAATGGAAGAGGGCGCAGTTGTTTTTTGAGTCACTTAGGCGCTGTTAGACAGTGTCTTATAGAATACCGGTATATTTATATTTGATTTTCGTAATTATCAGGCAGCAACTCCCGTAGCTTAAGAGTCTCTATCTTAAGAGATTTCCAGGAGTGTTAACACTACAAGGTAGCAGCGAAATCCGGTCAGAAATCGTGAATAACAGAATAACTGTTTAAGTTTTTTTATATTTGTTGTCAAATTCGCCCCGGATTAAATTGTTTAGCCATCAATTCAAATTACAGTGCGGCTCCTAACTACAAGCACTAACGTTAACACAATCGCCTTCAGGACGATAAACAAGACACTTACCTAACATCCCAGTAGCGTTATAATCCCATGGTGCATAGCAGATTTATGATTGCTGGCATCCATTGCTGGCTATTGCCGGAATGAAAAACTAAATTAATGCGGTGTTATAATCTCAGAAGCCGTTTTATACTAGCCCTGGTCATGCTGCCAATTTGGGCGCTGTCTCAGAATGTCTCCGATTGTAGCGGTGCAATAGTGGTCTGTGGCGACCGCGACATCGATGTGCCGGATTCTCCCGGAGAGGTGCAGGACTTTGAGGACCCTGATAACTCCATTGGGTGTCATGAGACCGGAGAGTCCTCCAGTGTCTGGCTTTATTTCCGTTTCCGTAATGATATGCCACCGGCAAGCGAGCTCCGTTTTACCATTTCGCCCTATGAAGGGGGAGATGTGGACTACGATTTTGCCCTGTTTGCCGCCAATACCCGATGTGACAGCCTAGGGGAGCCCGACCGATGCTCTTATGCCTGGTCGGTGGAAGAAACCCAGACTTTCCAGTGCGGGTTTTGTCCGTTTACAGGTCTGGGCAATGGCGAAACTGATCTGTCTGAAGGTATCTTTTTTGATGAAAATGGCAACACGGCCAATGGCTATGTTGCACCAATGATTGCAGAGCCAGGCCAAGGGTTTTACCTGTATATCAACGAGTTTTATGGCGTTGGAGGAGAGCAGTCAGCGTCAGATGGTTTTAATATTTCCTTCACCGGTGAGGCTGCCGACTACTTCGATTGCACGGCCAATCCAAACTGCGACCTACAGGTGGTTGCTCTGGATCAGGATACCGCACTCTGTTCTGGTAATGTACCTTTCACCCTCAGCAGCGAAGTTACTTACGCCACAGGTTTTGAGACTTATACCTGGATGGGGACAACAGAGGCACTTAGCTATCTGGATGATCCTTCCAGCCCTGCCCCTCATGCGATATTTCCGGATAACTTCACCGGCACGATTCAGTACATTCTTGAGGTAAGCTCTGATGGCTGTACCAGCAGAGATACTATGGAACTGAGCATTGAGCCTTCTCCAACCATTATGGTCGGGTTTGAAGACGTATTTTGTGAAGGGACGGACCTTACGCTGGACGCCGGACCTGATTTCGCGTCCTATGCCTGGTCTACCAATGATACCCTTTCTTCAATTGTAGTCGATGAGCCTGGAAGCTATACCGTGACGGTCACCGCGCCCGGAAACGGCTGTACGATTATCCGGGAGGTGGACGTCACCGAAATTCCAACGCCGGCTCCGGCTATTGATGGTGGTCCTTATCTATGCGAAGGGACTACTGACACCCTGACTGTTCTGGGCGATTACAATTCTTACAGTTGGGTTGGGCTTTCGGCCGATAGCTTCCTGGTCATCAATCAGCCTGGTAACTACCTCTTACGGGTGATGGATATCTATGGTTGCGAGGGCGATACGACACTGGCTATTGAAGAAGTTCCTGCTCAAACGCCCCAATTGGAAGTGCCCTCTGGTCTATGCCCCGATGCAGAAGCAACGTTTTCCCTGGTAGAGCCCTGGTCCGCTTATCAGTGGTCAGATGGAAGTACAGATACTGTGCTCGTAGTAGATACCATCGGCAATTATGCGGTTACGGTAACGGACACCTTTGGCTGTTCCTATTCGGCTGATGCAGCCCTGCAGTTGATTGATGCTCCTGTTCCAGATATTTCCGGAGATACGGTTTTCTGTGATGGCGGCAATAGCTTATTGCTAACTGTACAAGATTACGAGGGCTTCCTGTGGTCAACCGGAGATACAACGAGTAGCGTTTCGGTAGAAGAAGGGGGTACATTTGCCGTTACCGTAACCGCCGCTAACGGCTGCACAGGAGTAGACTCTCTCATGGTGACTGAATATGATCCGCTTCCAGTGGATGTAGCGATTATAAATGGTGAAAGCCTATGCACCGGAGACACGGTATTCGCATTTATAGACCAAACTTACGCTGCCTACTCCTGGAGCACTAACGCTTCCGGTCCGGTCACTGCTTTAACAGAATCGGGCACCTTTACGGTCACGGTAACAGACGATCGGGGCTGTACGGCGGTTGATTCTATAACGGTGGCTGCTTTTTCTTCCCCGGAACCAGCAATTGCCGGACCGGCCGGCTTATGCCCTTCGGAAACAGGGATGCTCAGCGTAGGTCCTTTTGTTGCTGTAGACTGGGGTGATAACAATGAGGAGTTCAACCTGCCCATTTCAACTCCGGGCACCTATAGCGTGACGGTTTCGGACGATAATGGTTGTTTGGGTACTGATACCTTTGAAGTGGCGGCTTATGCTAACCCTGAACCGCAGTTGTCCGGAGATACTAGTCTTTGTGAGAACGGTTCGGTAATACTAATGGTAGAAGGCAGTTATCCTACCTACACCTGGGACGGGGGGAGTTTGGATAGTGCGATCACCGTTACTATGCCTGGCGATTACGGGGTTACCGTGACTTCTGAGGAAGGCTGTACAGGAGCTACTTCAGTTGCCGTAGCTGAATTTCCTAATCCCCAGCTTGATTTGGATGATAATGCCACGTTCTGTGCCAATAGCTCAGTGACCCTTAGCGCTAACAGTGTTTTTGCCTCCTACCTCTGGAGCAACGGGGGCACCACCGCTACCATTGAAGCCGATAGTGCCGGGGCTTATGAATTAGAAGTGTCCAATGAGTTTGGATGTACCGCGTCAGATGAAATTATTGTACAGGAAGAGGAAGTGCCCGTAAGTGGGCTTAACGGACCCTATTTTTTCTGTGAAAACGATAGTGTTCAGGTCGCTGCCACCCCTGGCTATGCCGCCTATGAGTGGTCGGTGCCGGAAACAGGCTCCACCCTTACTGTCGTTGAGCCTGGAGTTTATTACCTCACTATCACTGGTGTGAATTCCTGTGTAACCGAAGATTCTATTCAGGCGGAAGCCCTGTCTTTGCCAACGCCTCAGATACTTGGGGGGGCAAACCTATGTGCTGGCAGTACCCTTGAGTTGACAGCAGATGCCAGTTACGCTTCTTATACCTGGAGCGATAATACTAATGATCCTGCCCTCAGTGTGAATGCGCCGGGTATTTACGCGCTTACAGTTACGGATGCTAACGCCTGTGCAGGTGCAGCCATACTGGAAGTGCTTGAGGTAGGATTACCTGACCCCAATTTGCCAGACAGCATTGCTTTCTGTGAAAATGGCAGTGTCGACCTTGAAGCAGCTACCGGTTTTACTGACTATAATTGGTCTACCGGAGCAGGAACGCCCACCATCGAAGTAGACGCCCCGGGGTTATATACCCTTACTGTTACAGATGCCAATAGTTGTCAGGATAGTTTTGAAATAGCGGTCGGCCAGAACGCCCTGCCTGAAATTAACCTGCAGGGGCCTGTGTCCTTTTGCCAGGGAGACAGCATTACCTTGTCCGTAGCTCCTGCTGACTTTCCATTCGTCACCTGGTCGACGGGTAGTGAAAGCGCCGATGCAATCATTTCGATGCCCGGCGTATTTCAGGTGTCCGTATTGGATGCCAACGGTTGCATCAGAGACTCAGTTTTCAGTATTACAGAACTACCACTGCCAGCGATTGAGATCAGTGGGCCAGACTTCGTTTGTGAAACGGAGAATGCTCAGTTGGAGGCCACGCCCGGCCTGTCTGATTATACTTGGTCTTCCGGCGCCTCTTCTACCAGTATTGCTGTAGATAGCACCGCTACGTATGTGGTGTCAGCTAACGGAGCAAACGGCTGCGCAAATACAGCCACTTTTGATTTTGAAGTCATTGATCTGCCTGAAGTGCCTTTGCCTGACTCCGTGCAATATTGTGAAGATGGGTCCGCTGTAATCGGTGTACTTCCAATTGTTGGGCTTTCTTACGAATGGAATACAGGTGCGGACAACCCTCAAATTGAGGTAGATTCGCCAGGCAATTACGTACTTACTGCTACTAATCCGGAGGGTTGCGCCTCTGTGGTGTCTGTTGCAGTAGAAGAAGTAGCCGAGCCCAATGCTTTGATTCTTGGGGACTTGAGCCTCTGCCCGGGCGATTCCAATACACTATCGGTTGATAATCCGGGCTACGAATTTATTTGGTCGACCGGGGATACTACTGATCATATTCTGATTGAGGAAGCCGGCCCCTACATGGTCACGGTTACTAATGAGTTGGGGTGTACGAGCAATTCAAATGCCATCGTCAATTCATTCGCAGCCCCGTCTGTAGATATCACCGGCGCAACGCCTTTCTGCGAAAAAGACTCTATATTTCTTAGTGCAGGTAACCACATTAGCTATCTATGGTCAGAAGGCGATACGACTGCCACTATTCCAGTTACCCAAAGTGGTGAATTTGCAGTGACAGTCACCAATATTGCTGGCTGTGCAGGTGCGGATACGATTACCATTACCGCCCTCCAACTCCCTGATCCGGGATTGCCTGATTATCAGGCAGGCTGCGACGGGGAAAGCTTTCTGATTGAAGCACAGCCAGGCTATGATACCTACGAATGGAGTAATGGCACGGAGGAGTTGAGTATTTTTGTACAGTCACCCGGGCTATACACCCTGTCTGTTACAGACCAAAACGGCTGTACTGCTATAGACACGGCTGAGGTTTTTATACAACCTACGCCTCAGCTTGAAGTCACACCAGCCCAGAATATTTGCTTTGGCAGTTCAGCAACCCTCTCTGTGGAAGGCAATTGGGCCGATGTACAGTGGTCAAACGGGGCGACAGCCAATGCTATTGAAGTCAGTCAGGCGGGCGGCTACGGCGTGGTCGTAACGGATAGCCTGGGGTGCACAGCCAATGCGGTTACGGCCGTTTTTGTCTTTGTTGTAGATGCGCCCGAGATAGAAGGAGATACGGGTTTTTGTCCCTCTGGTGAAGCCGTCTTCGCGGCGGCAGAAGGCTATGCTTCCTACCTCTGGAGTAATGGTATGACGACTAGCGAAATAACGGTAGCCGAAGAGGGGGAGTATTCAGTAACGGTGCAGGACACCGTGGGCTGTACGAATGCGGCTATTTGGGAAGTGAAGCCTTATGCAGCACCGGAAGTGGATATTTCGGGTCAAGACATCTTATGCGAAGGCACTTTCAACGAGCTCAGCGTATCTACAGATGGTTCCTTCCTGGATTGGTCGACCGGTGACACAACTTTGGTGATACAGGTATCAGAAGAGGGGCTTTACACAGCGCGAGCTCAGAGCGATAACGAATGTATTGCAATAGATACGTTTCAGGTAGACCTCACATCACTACCGCTTGCTGATGCTGGTGCCGATCAGGGGCTAGACTGTGATACGCGAGTTGTAGCCATTGGCCCTGGTGTTGATCCTCCAAGTCATCTGAGCTATGCCTGGACAGGACCAGGTATCAATAGCAGTAACCAGGCAGCGCCTAATCCGGAGGTTGAGGAAGCAGGGGTGTACGGACTTGTTGTGACGGACACACAAACCGGATGCATCTCAGCGCTGAGCACCGTTGAGGTTTCGGATAACAGCTATACTCCTCAGGTTACAGCCAGTGTTGAGGATACACTCAACTGCAATATTACTACTGTTACCTTAACCGGTACAGGGTCTCAAAATGGTCCGGGAATCGTATACCAATGGTTGGATGGAGCGGATATGCCGATCCCCGGAGCGAACGGATTGGAGTACCAGGCAGATAGTGTGGGAGCTTACAGTCTCATGGTCATCGACACCACGACCGGTTGTTCTGCTGTGGCTGGCCTGGATGTCGCCGGGGATTTTGAGATACCAACCGTGATCATCAATCCTAATGCCACCGATCTAAACTGTGCCAATACCGCTTCTGTTATCAATGCAGTTGCTTATGCAACTTACGGGGAGCCTATTCTTCAGTGGTCTGAGGCGGTACAGGGTACCATTTCGGGCGCTGACTCCACCTCTTACACTACTGCCCAGCCCGGGTATTTTTTCCTGACAGCTACCGATCCGGTGAATGGTTGTGAAGCACAGGATTCCATTCAGATAGCGATTGACACCGTTCCACCTGTTGCGGTCATTGCTGCACCTGATTTACTAAACTGTGTCAATGAAACGGCCATATTGGATGGGGTGAACTCCAGTACAGGAGCAAATATGGTGTACACTTGGTCGGGGCCAGGCCAAACCCTTTCCAATGAAGTGTTGCAACAGGAAGTCCGCGTCCCCGGTAATTACCAGCTGATCGTTTTGAACACCGTCAATGGATGCGCAGATACGGCCAGCGTTATGGTGGCCGAAGACCCTGATGCCCTTATGGGCGCCGAGGTTGCTGCCGTCAATCCGGTCTGCTTTGAAGAGGAAAACGGCTCTATTCAGGTCCTCTCAGTTACAGGAGGTACGGAGCCTTACCTGTACAGCCTGAATAATGGCCCTTTGGCGATGCAACCTCAGTTCACTAGTCTCAGCAGCGGCTCCTACGAACTGCTCATACAGGACCTGGAGGGTTGTGAATACGAAACCACCCTGTTCCTTGAAGAAGGTAACCTGCCGCAATTACAGCTGGGTGATGACCAGGAAATTCGCTTAGGCGAGGAGGTATTTCTAAATGCGCTAACCAATTTACGGGACGATGAATGGACGACTATCGCATGGTCGCCACAGGATTCTCTCGCTTGTGATCAGTGCCTTTCCTGGACTGCTCAACCACAGGAATCGACCCGGTATTACGCCACCATTACGGATACCACCGGCTGTATGGCCACCGATGATATGTTGGTAACGGTAGTCCGGGATTATCAGGTGTACATTCCTAATGCATTTACGCCCAATGGAGATGGCAGTAATGACTTTTTCCTGATTTATTCTGGCGCCGATGTGATAGAAGTTGAAAACTTCGAAATCTACAGCCGCTGGGGAGAGCGGGTTTTCCAGATGCAGAATTTTGCGCCGAACAACCCGGCATTTGGCTGGAATGGGGTGTTCCGTGGGCAACCTTTGAATATGGATCACTTCACCTACTTCGCTCAAATTAAGTTTGTAGACGGGGAAGTGCGCCTCTTTAAAGGCGGTGTCCATTTAATCCGTTAGCAGCCTGTCAAGTCTTTATTATTAAGTTTCAGCGGGATTATGCAATGCCCCTTTGCAGAATCCGTAAGGCAGCTGTGTACGCCGCAACAGCACTGTGTTTTCTGTGGTTTTTATGAGACTTACTTAAAAAACTGTACTTTAGTGTGCCTTTATTTTAGTGTTTGCCCGGAACAACTACCGTTATTCGCCAAAGCCCCGACATTTTACCAAACCACTAGAGTTTATTAATGTGCATTAAGCGCTGCCTTGCCTTATTGTATCAATTGAAGTTATTGTATGCTGAACAACTACTTGAAAACTACTAACAGTTATAATAGACATTATGCGGAAATGAACAGTAGAGATGAAAAAGAGGAGTTTTGTTTGCTGGAAAGAGACGGCCGGAGTCTGATAGCAGTGCTATCAAAACGAGGGCGGTACGCAGGCAGCGGACAAAAATCACTTTTTCAGCCTAGTGAATTATTCCGCATAATGTCTAATGCTATTCTTTTTTTTGTTGTATTCACTCTGGGAGGAGGAAGCGCCCTGATGGCTCAGTGCACCGATCCTAGTATTAGCCTTCCGGATGAGAACCAGCCAGTGGCGAATCCTTCGGTTTCCTACTGTGTAGACATACCCATTAACCCTGCAATTACCGGTGACCCCATTGGGTTCTCTATGGAATTGGAGCATACTTTTATCGGCGATCTGTCCATCCGGGTAAATGCTTGTGGCGAAACCTTTATGCTGGTTACCCGCCCAGGTGGGGGATCCTGTAATGCAGGTGCTCCCTTTGGTTCTTCGGCAAGCGTTAATGGCTATTTCACATTCTCCGAAGGAGGTGGTCCGAATCCAGATAACGGATTAGCCTTTGGTGGAGGAGATTATGGCCTGTCCAACGACCCCTGTAACGTGAATACGGTCAACTCATTTGCGGAATTAGCAGCAGCCTGTGGTGGTGGCCCTTACACCTTGGAGCTATGCATCACCGATCACGCGAATGTTGACGTCGGCTTTGCAGGCAGTATCTCGCCTATCTTTCCGGGAATACCACCAACCGTTTGTGGTTGTACCGACCCACTAGCTACCAATTATGATCCTTCAGCAAATTTTGATAATGGAACTTGTGTTTATCCGCCGGGTTGCGGAGATTTTTTTTATGATTCGGGTGGACCGGGCGGTCCCTACCAAAACCAGGAAGATATAATTACGACTATTTGCCCCGACATCCCCGGCGACTTAGTGGAAGTTACCTTTTCGGTGTTTGACCTGGAGAGTAATTTTGATGATCTGACGATTTACAACGGGCCAAATACCAGCTCACCTGCCATTGGGTCTTACAGTGGAAATAATAATCCGGGCACTATAACTTCCAGTCACCCTTCTGGCTGCCTGACCTTCGTCTTTGATAGTGATTTTAGTGGTACCGATGTGGGCTGGGCGGCTTTTGTGGACTGTGTACAGCCCTGTGTGCCTCCCGCTCCGCCTGTCGCCACACCAGCTATAATCTGCCAGGGCGAAAGTGCTTCGCTTTCTGCGGCTCCATGTACCGGTGGAACGATCCGGTGGTACACAGGGCCTTCCGGAGGGAGCCCTATAGCAAGCGGACCTGTATATACCACGCCCGTGCTGAATACGACAACAACGTACTACGTAGCCTGTGATATTGGCGATTGCGCTTCTGACCGGGCAGCAGTAACGGTACAAGTAACTGCACCGGTCACACCAGCCCTCGCACCAATAGGTCCCTTTTGTCAGGGAGCGCCTCCCGAATTATTGTCTAATGTACAAGATGGGGTCCTGGGTACGTGGAGCGGCCCCGGAGTGAATGCCGGCTTTTTTACACCCTCCTTCGCAGGGCCAGTGGCCTTAACCTTTACGCCTGCTCCCGGAGAGTGCGCTAATCCCGCCATTCTGGCGGTAGAGGTAATTCCCAATCCTGTGCCTGATATCGACGGGCCAGATGCGATATGTGATGGCAATACGGAGTTTCTAACGGTGACCGCGAACTTTGCCAGCTACCTTTGGAACACCAACGAAACGACCCAAACCATTCCCGTTTTTGGTTCCGGAACTTATTCAGTAACGGTAACTGCTCAACCGGGCAACTGTATAGGTGAGGCCTCTTTCACCGTTAATGAAAGCCCGGCCCCGATGCCTTCTGTTAGTGGAGATACACAGATTTGCCCTGGTGAAAGCACAACTCTGTCGGTTGATGCCAGCTTTGAGAGCTACGAATGGTCGGATGGCAGTACCGGACCTTCAATAACGGTAAATGAACCAGGTAGTGTTGACGTTACTGTTACGGATGCAACGGGGTGCGAAGGTATCGCTACGGTTAATGTAGAGCAGATTGATCTGCCTGACCCGCAACTTTCGGGGCCAGTTACCTTATGTCCGGATATTCCCGGCACGCTGTCTATTGTTAATGCCGGAGCTTATGAAAGTTTTAGTTGGTCTACTACAGATAATACCGGACAAGTTACGATTCCTGGCCCTGGCACTTACACGGTGACCGTCACAAATAAGGGATGTGAAACTGAGGCCTCATTTACGGTTGCCGAAGATGCTGCCCTGCCGCCCTCTATTTCCGGAGCCCTGGATTTCTGTGATGAAGCGTCTACTTTTCTTTCTGTAAGCCCAACATATGAGAGCTACAGCTGGTCAACGGGGGGGAATGGCCAGGCCGAAGAAATCAGTAGTGGAGGCAACGTAGGCTTGACCGTCACGGATGCCAATGGATGTATAGCAGAAACAAACGTCGATGTCGTTCAAAATGCGCTGCCGAATGTGCAGCTGACCGGCGATGAGGAAATATGTACCGGTGGATTTGGAGTAATCAGTGTGGTCAATGGAGCCAGCTATACTGATGTAATATGGAACAATACAGAAACAGATGCAACCATATCAGTTAGTAGTCCCGGTACCTATAGTGTAACCGCAACTGATATTAATGGTTGTGTTGGTACAGCAAACTTCGATGTCGCAGAGGTTGCCCTGCCCGGCGCTGCTATTTCGGGCGTGACCAGCTTCTGTACCGGTACCAGCGCCGTTCTTACTGCTGATCCACCGGGAATGTCTTATGACTGGTCAGATGGTACAACTATGCAGTCGGCTACTATTGACACGCCGGGAGAGGTATTCCTTACGGTCACTAATGCTTCCGGGTGTCAGAGTGTGACCTCCGTTGATGTTACGGAAGTCACGGAGCTGTCTCCTGAAATAAGTGGGCCTACCGGATTTTGTACCGGCGAGGTCCTGTTTCTGACAGGTCCTGTTGGTTTCTCGGCCTACGAATGGTCTGATAATAGCAATAGCCAAAATGTAGAATTGGAAGTGACGGCAGGCGGAACTTATAGCCTGACGGTTACTGACGCTACGGGGTGTACCGGCAGTGATTCGGTCGTGGTTACAGAAAATCCGCTGCCGGATGCAACGATAACCGGAGAATTGGCTTTTTGTGAGGGAGACTCCACGGTCCTTTCGGGTGCCTCCGGACTGGACGATTATACCTGGAGCGATAATACCTCAGGGCTGGTCCTGGAAGTAAGTGCACCCGGAACATATAGCCTCACCGTTACTGATAATAATGAATGTGAAAACAGCTCTTCAGTCGATGTTATCGAAAACACATTGCCTGAACCTGAAATAGACGGCAACCTTACTTTTTGTGCAGACACCACGAGTATACTTAGCCTGACGGATTCTTACCAAGACTACGAGTGGTCGGATGGCAGCTCTGCACCGGTACTTAACATTGACGAATCAGGTGCCGTGGCGGTTACCGTTACGGATGTCAACGGCTGTTCCAACTTTGCTGCTGTAGATGTTGTGGAGAATCCACTGCCCGTATTCTCAATAACAGGTGAAGAGGCCTTCTGCGAAAACGAAACCGTAACGCTGGGCGCCGATAGCGACTTTGAATCCTACCAATGGAGTACCGGAGCTACTACAAATACTGCTGAAGTGAGCGTGCCGGGGCTGGTAGCGCTTACCGTCACTGACACCAACGGTTGCAGCAGTTCCAACTCTATTACGCTGGTCGAGAATGAGCTGCCTGCTACTTCAATTACCGGTACGACCTCTTTCTGTGCAAATGAGAGCACTACCCTTACAGCTCCGGACGATTTAAGTACTTACCTGTGGGAAAATGGCGATACAACGCAGTCTACGCTCATCACTGCGGCAGGCACCTATGGCCTGACCGTCACAGATATCAATGGGTGCACCGCTACCACTGCTGTGGATATAACGGAAGATGCTCTTCCCCAACCTGAAATACAGGGCATTAACGCTTTCTGCCCGGATAGCACAGTGACATTAAGCCTGAACCAGCCTTTCCAATCCTACCAATGGTCAACCGGTGGGGTAGGCGCGTCTATTGAAGTCAGTACTGCCGATATCATCACCGTGGAAGTGATGAATGAAGCAGGTTGCGTTGGGTTTGACACGCTGGAAACGCAAGTATTTCCCGCTCCTCAGGTCAACATAATTGGCGAAAACGCTTTCTGTGCCGGTGATACGCTGAGCCTGTCGGCAGAGGGTACTTTTGCTGTATACAACTGGAGTACAGGTGCTGAGTCGGCGGAGATTGCTGTCAATACCCCGGGCAACTTTGGCCTGACGGTGACTGACACCAACGGTTGCAGCAGTTCCAACTCTATTACGCTGGTCGAGAATGAGCTGCCTGCTACTTCAATTACCGGTACGACCTCTTTCTGTGCAAACGAGAGCACTACCCTTACAGCTCCGGACGATTTAAGTACTTACCTGTGGGAAAATGGTGATACAACACAGTCTACGCTCATCACTGCGGCAGGCACCTATGGCCTGACTGTTACAGATATCAATGGGTGCACCGCTACCACTGCTGTGGATATAACGGAAGATGCTCTTCCCCAACCTGAAATACAGGGCATTAACGCTTTCTGCCCGGATAGCACAGTGACATTAAGCCTGAACCAGCCTTTCCAATCCTACCAATGGTCAACCGGTGGGGTAGGCGCGTCTATTGAAGTCAGTACTGCCGATATCATCACCGTGGAGGTGATGAATGAAGCAGGCTGCGTTGGGTTCGACACGCTGGAAACGCAAGTATTTCCCGCTCCTCAGGTCAACATAATCGGCGAAAACGCTTTCTGTGCCGGTGATACGCTGAGCCTGTCGGCAGAGGGTACTTTTGCTGTATACAACTGGAGTACAGGTGCTGCGGACGAAACCATCAGCATCAGCAGTCCCGGCAATTACAGCCTTACCGTTACGGATACCAATGGCTGCCCGGCCGATGCCAGTACCACCATCGTGGAAAATGCCCTGCCCGAACCGGAAATCACGGGCCAGGACTTCTTCTGCGCAGGCGATAGTGCGGCGCTGGATGCCACCAACGGTTTCGAGAGTTACCTGTGGAGCGATGGCACTACAGCAGCCGACTTGGTGGTAGCCACGCAAGGCACCTCAGCGGTTACTGTCACGGACGCCAATGGCTGTCAGGGTACCGCCTCCTTTTTTGTAGACGAAATTAACTTGCCCACACCTCAAATCAATGGGGTGCCGGCTTATTGCCCGGGTACTTCCACCACGCTGTCTGCTTCGGCAATTTTCAGCACCTACCAATGGAGTACCGGCGATACCACCGGCACAGCTATGGTTTCGGTACCAGGCGATGTAGCCCTTACTGTGACGAACGCGCAGGGCTGTGCGGGCACGACAAGTGTGGAAGCCAGTGAATATACAACACAAGTACCCCAGATTGAAGGGCAGCCCAACTTTTGCCCGGGCACTTCCACTGCCCTGACCGCAGAGGCGGGCTTTGAGAGCTATCTATGGAGCACTAATGCCGCTACTCCGGAAGTGGAAGTAACCAGTCCTGGTACTATTGAGGTAATGGTGACAGATAGCAATGAGTGCGTAACTTCAAACAGTATTGAAGTCGGAATTTATACCGTTCAGTCACCAGATATAGAGGGGCCGGAGGGATTCTGTACGGATACTATCGCCACTCTATCTGCAGGTGCCGGCTATACCGCCTACGAATGGTCAACCGGTAGCGATACGGAAAGCATCACCCTCGACAGTGGAGGCATTTACCGGGTAACGGTGACGGATGTCAATGGATGCCTCACTCAGGCCAACTATCAGCTACTAGAATACAATCTGCCGTCAGTGGCAATCGGCGGATCCGCTTCCTTTTGTCCGGGGGGATTCGCAACCCTGAACGCCGGAGGAGAATATGCCGCCTACGAGTGGTCTACTGGTAGCGGTGCCCCTTCCATAGAAGTGGACCAGGAGGATGTCTATGCTTTGACGGTCACCGATGCTAACGGGTGCACCAACTCAACCACCTTGCAGGTGACGCAGGAAGAAGAATTAAGCCCGGTCATCTCTGGCCCATTGCAGTTTTGCCCGGGCACACAAACGCAGCTCAGTGCCGGGTCTGGCTATACGGCCTATGAGTGGCAGGACGGAGCAGATACGGCTGGTATTACGGTCGCTACACCCGGCACTTATTCCGTTTATGTAGAAGACGCCTCCGGCTGCTCCGGTACGGCTAGTGTGGAGGTTGATCTTTTTCCGGAAGCGGAGGTGGACATCAGTGCACCGGAAGGGTTCTGTGTAGATGAATCAGCAATGCTAACTGCCGGTGGGGCGAGCTTGTCTGCCTTCGAATGGGAAGACGGTAGTTTTGATCCCGTTCGTACGGTAACAGAAGCTGGTACCTACACTGTCATTGCAACGGATATTAATGGGTGCCTGGATACGGCATCTTACGAAATTACGACTTACCCGCTTCCGGAGTTTGAAATTGAAGGAACGCCTTTTTTCTGCGCCGGTGAAAGCACCATCTTGCAGGCCTCTGAGGCTTACCCTGCCTATGACTGGAATAGCGATACGGGCGAATCCGAATTTGAAGTAAATACCCCCGGGCTGTACGTCCTGGAGGCTGTCGACTCCAACGGCTGCCAAAACCAAGCCAGCCTGGAGGTGAGCAGAATCCCGCTGCCTGTAGCTGATGCCGGTATACCGGATACGCTAACCTGTACCGTCAATGCGGTAACAATCGGTGGTAACGGGACAAGCATGGGGCCCGCTTTTGTTTACGAATGGACTGGGCCGGGCATAAACGGGCAAACAGCTATAGTGCCCTCACCAACAGTGAGCACTGCCGGTGATTATGAACTCATTGTAACGGATACCGTACACGGCTGTGTGTCGGAGCCCGGGCTAACAGAAGTGCCGCTTTCCAACGACGTGCCGATCGTCAGCCTGTCCGTGGATGATACGCTGGACTGTGCGACCAACAGCCTGGTAATTGACGGTAGCGCTTCCTCCTCCTGGCCGGCCCTCACTTATCAGTGGGAGGATATGAGCGGAACCGTTCTCGCTACTAATACGAACCAGCTTTCAACCGAACAACCGGGCCTTTACGTTCTTCTGCTGGAAGACGCCGAGACCGGCTGTGCCGAGCGGGACACGGTACAGGTCATTCAGGATACCGAAATACCAATGGCCGAGGCTGGCCTTACGCAACGTCTGGACTGCGCTATCACTAGCGTACCGCTCAGCGTAGCCGGTTCAACGCAGGGCGGGAATATTCAGTACACCTGGCTGGATGAAAGCGGACTTACGCTGGCCTCAGAAGATACCGTCATCGTTAGTTCTCCCGGCACTTACACCCTGCGTGTGACCAATACGCAGAACAGTTGCCAAAGTGAAGACGAGGTAACCATCACCCAGGATATTGAAGCGCCGGTAGCCGTTGCGGGTCAGCCGCAGCAGATTGATTGCCTTAGCCCGACCGCCAACCTGAACGGAACAGGCTCGCAGACGGGTCCTGGTATTTCACATCAGTGGGCATTTGGTGCGCAAGAGAATGTAATTGCTTCTGATTTGTCGATTACAGTAGATACTGCGGGCACTTATTTCCTTATCGTGACAAACGAAGACAACCAATGCCTGAGTATCGCTACCGTTCAGGTGTCTGAAGTGGCCACCGCACCCACAGCTTTAGAGACTGCCGCCAATGGGCCAACTTGTTTTGGGGATGGCAATGGCAGTATTCTGATTAGCAGTGTGGAAGGCGGTACAAGTCCTTACCTCTTCAGTATCAACGGTGGGGCTTTCGATCAGCAGTCCTCGTTCACCAATCTGGATGGCGGGATATATGATCTTATTGTCCAGGACGCGATTGGTTGCGAGTACGAAACGGAAATCGTATTGGAGGAAGGGAACGACCTGGGGGTTCAGATAATCGGTCAGGACGAAGACGGACAGATTAAAGTTGGGTTAGGGGAAGAAGTAGAGCTCTTTGCCCAGGCAAATATACCGGAGGAAGAGATCAACCGCTACCTCTGGCAAGGGGCAGATAGTCTTTCCTGCTACGACTGTCAGGTGACTTACGTGACTCCTTCAGCATCGGGCCTGTACCAGGTGCAGGTTACTGACCTGAACGGCTGTACCGCTACCGATCAGATTCAGGTGATCCTGAACAAAAAGCGCCGGGTGTATCTGCCCAATGTCTTTTCGCCTAATGGAGACGGCGCCAATGACATCTTCTATGTACAGGCTGGTCCGGAAGTCGTTAAAATCCAGGCCTTTGAGGTATACAGCCGCTGGGGCGAGCCGGTATTTACCGTATTTAATGCTCCGCCTGATAACCCGCAATTCGGATGGAATGGCCAGTACCGTGGAGAATTAATGAACGGAGCCGTCTTTACCTGGTTTGCGACCGTAGAATACGTAGATGGTGTCGTGGAGCTCTTCCAGGGGGATGTGCTACTGATGCGGTAGCGGATTAGCCGGCGGATTGGAGTTCAGCGATCTTTTGCTGCAACCAGGCTTTATTGAAGACGGCTTCTGCCTCGTTTGTATCTTTTTGCAGGCGCTGCCAATCTCTTTGGTAGCGCCTGTGATTATAGTACCCCTCATTTTCGCGGAGCATTGCTGCCCGGCGGGCCAGTTTGAATAAGTTGTAATACCCTTGCCGTCGCCCGTCTGCCATCAGTTTGTTACGGACCAGGTACTGACGGAAGGAGTCGACGAGGGAATATAATGCGCTGTATTCACCGAGGTCGTAGTAAGTACGTAGCAAAAGCGCCTTTGCCCCCAGGCTGTAGCGCAGGTCGCTGTACTCCACCTGAGAGAGCAGGTCGAGCACTTTGTCGTATTCCTTCGCAGCATAGTGGTAAGCGGCGAGGTTGAAGCGGTAAGCGTTTGTCCGCGCACTTTCGGGCAGTTGCTCCCGGTAGTCTTCAATAAAGCGATAGACCCATTCCAGCGCATCCAGGCGCAGGGCGGTGGTCACAATGTTTTTATAATGCCACTCCGAGAGCTGGTCATCTTCCAGTAGCAACCTCTGGTCCAGTTGTACCTGATACAACTGGAAAATTTCCTGCAAGAACCTTGTCTCTCCGGTATTGATCTTCTGAATACAGTAGTTTTGCAGGTAATTATAGATGTTTTTGAGCTCTTCACGGGGCAGGTGTTTCTGTTGCTTGCTCAAGTGTTGCACTACATCGTAGTAGTAGGTTTCTGCTGATTTGGTAATCATCTGGTAGAGCCGGTAGTAGATATTGATAGCCGGAATGGGTTGGTAGGAATCCGGAGCATCAGCGACCTGTCTGAGCGCTACTTCCACCATCGGATCCTGGTAGACCACCTGGAGAATACGCTCCCGGACTGCCATCTCACAGGCATCTCTCAGCTTTACCGCCAGAAAATATTGATTTAGGAAGTGTTGTTTTTCCTGCAAGCTACTGTCCCGGCGCCGCTCTGCTACTGTAGTAAAGAAGTAATCGGATTCCGTAGCCAGCTGAAAACGCTGATAGTACCAGTGTGCATTGCGTTCCTGTTGCTTTTTAGTTTGAGCCTCCGCCTTGCCCAGTGTTTTCTCAAACCACTTCAACTGCTTGTGTTGCCGCAGTTGGCTGAGCAGGAAGGGCCTCCGGTCCGCCGGATTTTCCAGGAAAGCTTCGATTTCAAAGAAGGTCTCCAGCAACCGTACGGAATAAGTGAAAATTACCGCTAACTTAGGCTGCTCGTGGGGCTTACCGGGGAAAAGGGTTTGGAAAAGGTGCGCCCGGCCGCAATTTTCGACTGTAAAATCAGGATAAACCGAGCTCAGAAACTGCACCAATTCACGGACAGCATCGTGCTTATTGTGATAAGGAGACGCTGCGAACTCCCGAAAACGGGTCATTTCCCGGCGAGAGAGGCTTTGGAGTAGTTGAATCAGTTTATGTTTATGCATTAAGCAAAGATAAAAAATCCAAAAAATATGAACAGATAAAAAAGAGGAATCCCTTTTTTTAAAGCGTTTAAGGTGCGTGTTAGCGTGTTTTTATCGAAAAAAATCCAAAAAAAGACCAAAAATGTTCTTGTAGACCAGCAGGATGTTATTCATTTTTGTAGTGTGATCAAATGATCTTTTTGACCTCAGCGAAAATAATCCAAGATGAACCGAATCCTTCCATCCATGAACGCAAAGTATTTCTATCTACTCCCGCTGCTGTTGAGCGCCCTCAGCCTGAATGCACAGCAAGCTTGCCTTGACTTTGAAGACTTTCCAGTAGGTCCGGCCTTTGGCCCGGTTCTGAACAACACGCCCGGCGATACCCTGTTTGAACAAGACGGGCTAATCGCGATTGCCCGGGAAATCGTGTATGCCAACGGCAATACCGGCTTTGGTAATGCAACGATCGAAGGGACTAATACCGTACAGTGGCTGGATGAAAACTTTCTCTTCATGGGCAATAACGCCCTGGAGTTAAATTATCCCGACGGCGTGCAGCAGGTTTGCTTCGATTTCTTTGACGGTGGCGGTGAGGAAAACCTTGCCGTGAACGGAAGTGATGTAGCAGTGCTCACCGTCTTCCCGGATGTCGCCGGGCTGGACTTTCCTGGCGTAGACATCACCGTGTCTATGGACAGCACTAACAATAACACTTTTCTATCCCAAGGTACCCTCTGTATTACCGGCGAGGTCTTCAGCCTGACGGTAGGCGGTCAGGAGTTTGGGGTAGACAATGTCTGTGCCACCCCCTTCGACGAGCCAAATACGGGCGACTGCCTGGCTTTTGAAGCAATGGACACCCTGGGCTACGGTGCCCAGGCAGGCACCCCACCGGGCACTGTCTTCTATACAGAAACCGGCGTGGACATGCGCCTCGCGCCAGTTCAGACCCTGTTCTGGGCGAGCCTCTACGGAGACCTCCTGGTCCGGCAGGAAAACAGCCTGACCGGTTTCACCCAGGCTTCCGGTCAGTTTCTGGAATTTGCCAGTATCAATTCTATTTACGACCTCACCGCTTACCCTGAGCCGGTAGAGAAAATTACAGTAGACTACTACTATGCCCCCAATGGCGATGGCACCATTAATTTTGCTGCCAACGGTACGCCATTCCTGATCCAGTTTTTACTTCAACCTGGGTTTTATGCTCTGGCGCCTGGCGTTACCCTGGAAGTAGTGCCTGGCAATAATACCGGTAGCACCGGGCAGCTCCTCTTTGAAGGTAATATACAGAGCCTGCTTATTGGAGGTGTATCTGGTTTGCATATCGATAATGTCTGCATCAATCCGCCGCCGCCCTGTGGCCTGCAGGAACTGATTGTGGACGCCAACGACTGTGATCCAAATGGTGTTTTTGGAGTTAATATTGATATTGAATACGACGGCCTGCCTTCCGACACCCTCAAGCTATTTACCAATGGCAACTATCAACTCTACACCGCCTTGGAATTCCCGGTGACACTGGGCCCTTTTACAGCTCCCATCGATGAGCTGGTATTTGAAGTGGCTGCCTTTACCAACCCTGACTGCTCACTGACACAGGTCTTACCGGCACAGGACTGTGGTTTGGACTGTACCCTTGAATCAGTTGCGCTGGAAGATTATCCGGAATGCCTCCCGGGAGATGATTTTTACACGATCAACGTCCTTGTCGAAGGGGCCCAAGTTGGTGATACACTAACCATTTCAGCCCAGCAAACGAACTACACCGAAACAGTGGTATACAATGGGCAACAATTGATCCTTGACCTGCCAGTAGCCGCTGAACAGTTTGAAGTACTACAGATTTGCGACCCCACTGCAAACGCCGAATGCTGCAAAGAACTGAGCTACGATTTTTACTGTCCGGACTGCCTTTTTGAGAACCTTGCCATCGAATACCTACCCTGCGACGGTGATTCCCTCTTCTCCTTTGAGCTCGATTTTGATGCACTGGGGAACCTTCCAAGTGCCTCCTTTAATGTGGAAACCTCTAACGGTTTTCTTGGAACCTATGCTTATACTGACCTACCCGTTACAGTCGGTCCGGTACTCGGATACGGTGAGCCCGTTACGGTTTGGGCGTACGATACAGAAGGTAATTGTGGCGCTTCTCAGACCATTATTACGCCAGACTGTCTGGACGGCTGCGTGTTAGGCGATGTAAATTTGCTTATTCCGGCAGCGGGTTGTAATGACGATGGGACATACAACATTCCCATGACTATTGAGAACGCCCAGAATGGGGATCAGCTAAAGATAACCTCTTTGGCGACTGGCTTTTCACAAATTCTGACCTACGGTGAGCCCTTCAACTTCAACCTGCAGTTGTCTGACTGGCCCGCTCCGGGGTTTGGCTCAGATAGCCTGTCTATTTGTTTTACCAATCAGCCCGATTGCTGCACTTATGTGGCATTTGAAGTACCCTGCGATCCAGTGGGTTGCGGCCTGTCTGCCCAAGTAGAAGTGATAGACTGCCAGCCTAATGGGGTGCTGACATTTGCTGTGACCACTACAAGCAATACGCCCAATCCCGGACCGTTTGTGATGATCAATATTGGTGATTTTCAGTACGGGTTGGTTGGTGTGAATACAACGGTGGAAGTAGGCCCGGTCATCAATCCCGGTGTCGATGAGTTGATCGTTTTTGTGGAGCAGTGGGGCAATCAGTCGGCCAATAGCGTCATCTGTGAGGTAGGAGTACCGGTAGATGTCAGCAATTGCAACCCGGATTGTGATATGCCTGCTTTTGAAGTGTTCCCGGAGGGCTGTAACGGTAATTTTGGCAGTTACACTGCCTTTGTTGACCTAGATGAAGCGGCGCTGAATGGCGCCCCCGTTGATATTTATGTCAATGGCGACTTGCAGGTAAGTGAATACACAGGGGGCGGTTTGTCTCTGGACATCTGGGCTATTAATCCAGGTGATGTACAGGATGTCGTCTCCGTCTGTTTTTCTGACAATCCGGAGTGCTGTATTTCTAAAGGCATTGATGCGCTGCCTTGTTATTGTACAGACATCATAGATATTGTGGCGGAAGCTACGCCATGCGATGAGGGCAGCTACTACGTCACCCTGGACCTGGTAACTGTTGATTTTGGGGATGCGTTCGGGCTGGAAGTCAATAATGAATTTTACGGTTCCTACTTCTTTGATGAACTGCCTGTAACGATTGGTCCATTTGTTGGGGATGGATTGCCACTAAGTCTGTTTGCTTATCCCACTCAGGGAAATTGTGAAGCCGCAGGCACTTCGGTGGAAACACCGTTCTGCGATGGAGGGTGTGCTCTGGAGGGCAGCCATTTGTTGGAGTTGGGCTGTAATGAGGATTTCTATACTGCTGTCATTCAGCTGGATGGTACGGTAAGTGTTGGAGATACCATCTTTGTAACTTCTGAATTCAGTGACTTTACCGGGGTGTCAAGTATTGGGCCTGCCGATAATGGTGTGTTTACCATAACAATGCCCAATACACAGGAAGGGTTCGATCTGGTAACCATCTGTGTAGGCAATCAGAGTGATTGTTGCATCGTGATGGAATACGATCTGCCTTGTGGCAATCAGGGATGTGATATTGAAGCGGTTGTCGCGGAAACAACAGCTTGCAACGATGACGGGGAGTACAGCCTGGTACTTGATCTGGAATACTTTGGTGTGCCCACAAGCTTTGAGGTCACTATACCGGAGCTGGGTTTCAGTGCAGTGTACGGGCTGGGTGAATTTCCAATATCGGTACCTGGACTGCCCGGTGATGGAGGAACTTATCAGGTCAATATCGGGGCTACAGATTGTAATGCTTTCACGGAAATACTATTCGAAGCGCCCGCCTGTACCATAGGCTGTGTATTCAACAACGTCATTGCCGAGCCTCATCCCTGTGAAGACGGTACATTTTTGGTCGACATCGAAGTGCAGGTCAATGACCCCGGTGATTTAGGCTACTTCATCTTTGCGGACGGCGAAATATTCGGTCCCTACGACTACAGTGAGCCGTTTGTGACGCTGGGCCCCTTTGCGGGAGATGGTGTGACGGTCTACGACTTCCTGATCCTGGATTTCGCTAACCCCACCTGCTTTGGTTACGTGGAGGTCGGGCCAAAATCCTGTGACGATGAGAACGATTGTCAAATTCTGGAGCTTTCCGCTATTCCTCAGGGTTGCAACGGCGATGGCACTTACGACTTATTGTTAGATATCCAGGTGGAAGAGCCACAAGACGATTTACTATTCTGGTTCTACATTAATGGAGACTATGCCGGGCAGAGCACACTCGCAGCCCTGCCTGGGTTACTGATCAACATTCCCCTGGTCAATGCCGGGGAAGTAGCTGCTTTCAAAGCTTGCATTTTTGACCAGCCAGATTGCTGCATCGAGGTTGATTATCCGCAGCCCGATTGCTCGCCCAACAATTGCCCTGTCGACAATGTGACGGTAGACTTTGCATTTTGCGATACCACTGGTTTCTATGTTGAATTGGACTTCGATAGCCCTTCTCCAAACACTGCCGGCTCCTACCGTATTTTTGGCAACGGTGAAATCTACGATACCCTGGGTTACAACGTGGACCGCCCGATTATCGTTGGGCCATTTGACCCCTATACCGACAATATTTACCAGCTTATCGTCGCAGACCTGCAGCAGCCTAACTGCTCTGACTTTGTGGACTTCCCGGCTTTCGATTGCGAAGAAGGGCAGGAAGTTTGTATTGACTTCAGCGCCTTTGATGGCTTCACGGCAGCTGGTGGCGGAAGCGGTGGCGTAATTGGAACAGAATCAGGCGTGGAAGTAGCCTACGAAGCGCTTCCTAACAACTTCCCGACTGCCTTAGAAGTAGCGGACAACCCTTATCCTGCATTTGCGGAAGCGGACGGAAGTGTACTGATCTTTAGTAATGCCAAAGCAGGCTTTGAAGTAGGGTCACTGCCCGGTACAGTGAGTAGCCGTACGATGACGATGGACTTCCATTTCCCGACTTGGGTAGATAGCATACAAGTATTTGCCAATGGAGAGGATTTTGATTTCATTTACCTGCCGCTTCCTACTAATCCCGGAGAAGTACAACTAGGAGATGATATCACCCTGGGCTTTGATTACAGCACCCCTGCTACAACGGGTAAGATTACGGTAGAAGGCCCGATAGAGAGCCTTTACTTTAGTCTGCTGCCAAACTATACGATGGTGCTGGACAATCTTTGTATCACGAATGTAGTCGATGAAAGCTGCGGTATTGAAAATGTGGAAGCAGAAGCCCTGGGCTGCGACGCGGATGGGAAATACAAGCTCTTCCTGGACTTTGAAGTGCAGAATCCCGGCAACGACTTCTTCGATCTGTACGACAGCGAGGGCAACCTCATTGACTTCTTCGCACTAGGTGAACTGCCGCTGGAGCTGGAAGGCTTTGGTCTGGCGGATGGCAGCCAGGACTCCCTGACGATCTGCATCAACGACAATCCGGATTGCTGCGTGAATGTGGCTTATGAGGTGCCGGATTGTGATAACCTTACCGGTTGCCTTGATTTTGATGCCTTTGCCGGCTTCAGCAGCTCGCCCAACGATGGTGGACAGGGACTACTGGAAGTAGGAGCCGATGCTGGTGTGCAATTTAAGTACGCTATAGCTGATTTTTGCGAATGCGCCGTGAATGTGGTGCCTTCTGACAATATCGCGTTCTTCGATGCGGCCTCTGGTGAGATGGTTGAGATGAAGCAGGCAGACTTGCAATTCGAATTTGCCGAGACCGCTATCGAGGTCTCCTTTGACTATTCCACGGAGGAGTCGGTGCTATATTACAAACGCGATGGTTTCCCGGTCGGTGGTTTCCTGGATACACTGCCTATCAACGAGGAGGTCACTTTACCGGATGGGACGACAATAGAGAAAACCCTCTACAGCAACGGGCCAGCTTCTAATTCCGCAAAGATCACTCTCCGGGGTGAGCTGGACAGAATACAACTGGAGGGTGACGGCTTCATCGACAATCTATGCTGGACACCGGCCACGGAGGAAGTCTGGCCCGGGGATGCCAATGCAGATAATCTGGCCCACCATATCGATTTGCTCTATGTTGGGCTGGGCTACGGCGTTACAGGCCCGGCGCGGACCAATCCGAACAGCTCCTGGAACCCTGCGGCTGCCACAGACTGGGATAGCACATTCGTCAGCGGTACCAATTATAAGCATACGGACTGTAATGGCGATGGTATCATTGATGAGAACGACGGTGCGGTTATTGAATTTAATTATGGCTTAGCGCATGGTGTGCCCGAGCCCATCACTGAACTACCGGGCACTGACCTGGACCCGCCTGCCTTTATCGACTTCCCGGTGGACCAGCCCAGTGGAGCGACTTTCCAGGCACCTATCATTCTTGGTGCTGCTGATGCACCGGTGCAAGATGCCTACGGTGTTGCCTTTACGGTGCAGTTTGACCCTGAGGTGATCAGCCCCGAGCAGATAGAGGTGGTTTACCCCACAAGTTGGTTCGGAGAGCCTGGCGTCAATACGCTGACTATCGACAAAGTGTACGCTGATGGCCGCATTGAGATCGCCCTCACGAGAATTGATCAGAACAACGTCTCCGGTCACGGTCAAGTGGCCTATATCATAGGTATTATAGATGATATTGCCGGACTTACGGATTCAAAGGTATCCGTAGAACATGTCTTCTGCATCGATACAGGAGAAGACCGGCTACCTGTACAGGGTCGGGAGACGAACTTTAAAGTTGTATCCAGCAATGAGCCGGATGCGGGCACTGGGGTATTCTCCCTTTTCCCGAATCCGGCCACCGATTGGGTCAACATCGTCAGCCCCCACGGCTTCGAAGCTGATCAGGTACAGCTGTTGAATATGAATGGCCAGGAGCTGCCGGTACAAGTGGAAGACAACCGGCGTTTATCGCTGGCGAATTTACCATCCGGCGTTTATCTGGTGCGGATTACCACGGGTCGTTCTATCGTGCACAAGCGAATCGTCAAGGAATAGGGGCGGAGCAAAACGCCCGATATTTTACCTTACCCCCTTATTTTAATAGATCAAAGCAAGCCGTTCCTCACAGCAGGGACGGCTTTTTTGATGGGCAACAAACTACTCCCGGCTTTTGCTGTTCTCAAAGCGGACGCAACAATCAACAACCGACATGAACCATTGGACCCTGAAAGGCAAAACCGCCATTGTAACCGGCGCCAGTAAAGGCATCGGTAAAGCCACCACTGAAGAATTTCTTAAACTGGGCGCTGAAGTGCTTTTTCTGGCCCGCTCGGAAGACCTCATCCGCGAAGCCGAAGCCGAATACCAGCAGCAAGGCTACAAAGCATACGGCATGGTGGCGGATATTGGCGAAGAAAAGGAACGCGCAGCTATTGTGGAGCGCGCTGCCTCCCTCTGGGGCAAACTGGATATCCTCGTCAATAATGTGGGCACAAACGTTCGCAAGCCCACGCTGGAAGCCACCTTCGACGACCTGCAGCATGTGATGGATATTAATGTAGGTACGGCTTTTGACCTGAGCGTGCGCCTGCACCCACTACTGCTGAAGGGTGAGGGGCCCAGCATCGTAAACGTCGCATCTATTGCCGGCAAAACGGGCGTGATGTGGACGACTGGCATCTACGCCATGTCCAAAGCCGCGATGGACCGGATGACGAAGTATTTGGCGGTGGACTGGGGCAAAGACGGTATACGGGTAAATTCTGTAGACCCCTGGTTTATTGCCACTTCCCGGGTGGAAAGAGTATTAAAAGTACCGGAAAAAGTAGCCCGTATTAATGAAGCCACGCCGCTGGGCAGGGTAGGGGAGCCGGAAGAAGTCGCCCGGACCATTGCTTTTCTGGCCATGCCTGCGTCTTCCTACCTGACCGGGCTCAATGTTCGAATCGATGGTGGCTTTTCACAGGTGGGCATTCAGGGTTAATCCGCTTTTTCCCAGCTCCAGGTGATTTTTGCAGCCTTCTCCAGCATAATTTTGACAGAGCAGAGCTTCTCCATAGACCTACTGACGGCCCGTTCAGCTTTATTGTCGGCAACATCTCCATAGAGGATATAGTGTACGTGAATAGCCGTGAACGGAGAAGGGGTTTTGCTGGTATCGCGTTCACCGGTTACCGTCACTTTAATGTCCCGGAGTTCCTGCCGTTGCTTTCGCAGAAGGTGAATAACGTCAATAGCGCTGCAGCTGCCCAGGGAAACGAGTAGCATCTGCATTGGGCGCAGGGCGTTGTTATGCCCACCGATGTCTGGTGATCCATCGGTTTCTGTGGTTAGTCCATCCTCATTAACTGCTTGCAGGTGGAAGTCTTCATCCAGGCGGGTCAGTTCTACCTTCATGGTACTGTTGGTTTTTCCAGATAAAGGCTGCAAGATGCGTATTGGTTGCCAAAAAGGAAAATGATTTTTGTTCTTTGTATTATCAAATCGCTGGAACATGGAAGGAATTATTCGGGAAGCCTGTGTGGAAACGCTGGAGCAATGCCAGCGGGCTGAGGCTTTGGGCGCTGATCGTTTGGAATTGTGCGCCCGCTTGGATTTGGGTGGGACCACGCCGGACTGGCAGTTGGTAAAACAGGTATTGGAAGCCGTGCAAATACCCGTCAAGGTTATGATCCGTCCCCGCGGGGGTGATTTTGTCTACACTGAAAGGGAAGCAGCGCAGATGAAAGAAAGTATCGCCCGGTTTTTAAGCCTCGGCGTACCGGAATTTGTAACGGGCATGCTTACTCCGGAACATCAGATTGATCTTCCTTTACTGCATACGCTCTGTGCAGCCGCAGCCGGCCGGCCGGTAACCTTCCACAAAGCTATAGACGAAGTGCCCGATATGGAGGCAGCCGTTGAGCAGCTCAAAGTTATTCCCAATTTGAAATACATCCTCACCTCAGGAGGTGCGCCCACGGCACAAGAAGGATCAAGCCAGCTTCGTGCACTACTGAAGGGTGCTTCGCCTGCCATTACCCCTATCGCTGCGGGCAGTGTCACTAAGGGCAATTTGCCGGATCTCCACCAGTTATTAGCAGCGAGCCAATACCATGGCCGTAAGATAGTAGGCGACCTGGCATAAAAAAGCCCTGCCGTTTATACAAACAGCAGGGCTCTCAACTCACCTCATTTTGGATAGAGGCTGGTATAATTCCTTAATTAATCGATCTTAATTGTCCCACCAAACCGGCACTGTGAAATGGTCAGGGAAGCTGGTCGGCAGGCTCTGACGATTCAATGCATCCTGCATGTTTGGATTTACGCCAAGTTCGCCCTGAGGCAAAGCAAACCGCACAGGAATAGTACCTCCAGTGATGTTGTTCGGGTAGTCGATCGGGGTCAGTTCCGGATAGCCGGTACGGCGCCAGTTGGCGAAGGTCTCGTACTCATTCAGGAAAGTAGCCGCCCAATACTGTTCGCCAATCTGACGCATAGCATCAGCCTGATCAAATGGGTTGTTAGCGATGTAATCATCGATAACCGCATCTTCCACGACGATAGAGGCATCAAAGCGCTCCCAGTTTTTCATAGCAGCACGGATACCATTCTCGTAGTGTGTCTGTGCGTCACCGGAACCCCAGCCGCGTACAGCAGCTTCTGCAAGCAGAAGTTCTGTTTCCGCAACAGTCAGGAACATCATCGGAGAAGAAACTTTGACGATTGCCTGATTAACAGTACTGAAATCATCATTTGAAATACCTGTTGGATTATCCAGGATCGTCTCCGTATCCAGACCATTTGGCAAACCTACGTGCTCGGTACCATTAACCGGCAGTGTGCCGATGATATCAAGGCGCGGATCGTTGTGGTCCTTCATCCAGTTCACGAAAGTCTCACTTAGGCGTGGGCAGACTTCACCTGCAGAACCATTAGCCAAGTCAAGGACTTCACCAATACCATTGCGGTTGATGCCTTCCGGGCCGTTGGTATGCTCAATAAAGACATCCTCGCCCATTTGCAGTACACCGCCCTGAATGGCTTTCTCTACCCATTTCTGTGCTTCACCAGCATCTACTTCAGACATACGCATACCGAGGCGCAGCATCATAGAGTAACCGAAACGGCGCCATTTGCCAGGATCTCCGTTGAAAAGGAAGTCTGCCTCCCCAAATCCGCCTTCGTCGCTGATCTGAGCAATGCCTTCTTCCAATTCCTTCAGCATGTCCTTGTAAATGAACTCCTGTGTATCAAAAACCGGGAAGTCGATCCCCTCCGTAAAGCCTTTACCAGCTTCAGAGTAAGGGATGTCACCATAAATATCGGTAAGGCGGTGGAAAATCACCGTACGCCAGATACGAGTCATGCCCAGCATGGTTTGGTCACCGGCAGCGCCGGATTCCAGGGTGTTAATCAAGTCCTGTATATCCTTAACCGCCTGTGTGTACTGACGATCAAAGAGGGAGGAGGAATACCCCGCATTGTAAGTGTACTTGTCACCAGCCCAGTAGCCGCAAGTGGTGGCCAGGTGCTGCATCATGGTGGAAGAATAAATCAGTACAGCCCGCCAGTTTTCGTATCGCTCTCCGGAAGTACGCAGTTGGATCCAGGAAAACTGAAAATTTGGATTGATTTCGATGGCCGCATTCGGGTTTGTATTGAGTTCCGAAAAGCCATCGTCACAGGCCGTGGTGGTCAGCATTAATGCCAGCGCCACCAGGAATATATTTCTGAAAAATAATTTCATGTTGAAAAGGTTTTGTCAGTGAACAGTTGAGTAATGCTTAGAATCGGATGCCGAGGTTGAACTGAATGGAGCGCGTGGAAGGCACACCAAACATTTCGAGGCCTTGTGCATTGCCTACGTTGTAAGTCGATTCCGGGTCAATATTGTCTGCAGCACTGTAAAGCAGAGCCAGGTTACGCGCACCAATGCCCACGTTAACACCGCTTAATGGCAGGCGTTCGATAACACTGGATGGCAGGTTGTACGTAAACTGAACCTGACGCAGTTTGATGTAATCTGCATCGTATACGAACTGCTCTGTAATGCTGTAAACACGACCGTAGTAATCCTCTACTTCTTCAGCTGGTATGGAACCAATACCTGTTTCACGGCCTTCCAGTGTTTCCTGGTGTAAGCCACGCAGGTAAGCAAAGGCATTAGTAGCCGAGTAAATCTTACCGCCCCAACGGGAGTCAATAAGGAAGTTCAGGCTGAAGTTTTTGTAGCGGAAAGTACTACCAAATCCAGCCATTGTTGGTGCAACACCGGTGCCGAAGTGCGTAAACTCGCCCTGCTGTGGCAATCCATTGTCGTCCAGAACAATTTCACCAGCCTCGTCGCGAACGTAAGCAAAGCCACCAACCTGACTGTAAGGTAGGCCTTCTACGTGCTCAATGTAAGCTGATCGGGTACGGCTTTCACCGGCGCGGATAGATTCCCCCTCGATTTCCGGATCGAGCAAGCTCAGTACCTGATTGTCATTGTATGCAAAATTCAGGTTGATATCCCAGCTAAAGTCCTGGGTTTTGATTGGAGTACCTGTCAGCAAGAGTTCAACACCCGTATTGCTCATTTCACCCACGTTAACAATCTTAGAGCCGAAACCAGAAGTTGAAGACACCGCAGCGCTGATGATATCGTTTTCTGTGGTACGGTCATAGTAAGTAAAGTCAATACCCAACCGGCCGGTAAACATCCGCATATCAAGACCAAATTCCATTTCTCTGGTTAAGAGTGGAATAAGGCTGGCATTGGGAATAGAACCATTGGTGATACCGCCCAGTGCACGGCCAAGGTGGCCCTGCCCGAAGATACCATAGGTCAGGTTGAGCTGGTATGGGCTTGCTGCCACACCTGGTCCGGAACCCGTAGCGTAAGAAGCACGAAGCTTCAGGAGGTCAATCGTTCGGGGCATGGCGATGAGGTCAGAAAGTACGGCACTAACACCAGCAGAATAATATGCCTGATTGTTTTCACCCTCACCGGAACCGGTTGGTGAAGTCAGGGTAGAGAACCATTCGTTACGGTAAGTACCGTTCACGTAGATGGCTCGCATCAGACCTACTTCAGCCGAACCAAACAGGGAGTTGACCTGCCATTCTCCAAAGCCATAGTTCACAGACTGATTCTGCAGGTTCTTGATGGCGTGCAGGAATGGAATATTGAAGTTATTACCCGATCCACCAAGTGTTTCTGAGAAGTTACGCTGTTGGTTACCACCGGCAAAGATGCTCAGGCTGATATTGTCAGACAGGTCTCTGTCGTAGCCCAATAGTAATTCTGTGTTCAATTCCTGTACTTCCCGCTGTTCCTCTATCAGTTGTCCAAGCGGACTGTAAGCCGTTCCATAAGGCGTAAGGTTACGAGTACGGTTGGTGAATCGGTCTAAGCCAATTTTTCCCCGTGCATACAGGCCAGCGCCAATATCGTACTGCAGCTGTACTTTACCCAGCAGGCGGTCTTTCTTATTGTCGTTGTCAAACTGATGCGCTGCCCAGTAAGGGTTGGTCACAAATACGTTATCGTTAAACTGGTATTCGGTACCGTCTTCAGCTGCTCCGAGCTTGTTCGGGTCACCCTTCAGCGTTTCTACATTGATGGTTGACGGCATAGACCAGGCTGTGTAGTTGGCGTTACCAGGAGAATCCGACAACCGTGGACGGTTGTTAGCGATCTCGTTCACGTACATTGCAGAAACGGTGGCCGAGAGCCGGTCGCTCAGTTGTGCATTGGTACGCAAGGTGAAGTTACGGCGTATCAAACCTGAGTTAGGCAGAATATCGCTGTTGTCGAGGTTTGATGCAGAAAAACGGAAGTTGACTTTATCTGAGCCACCCGTTAAGGTCAGCGTATTGATGTGAGTCAGCCCGGTTTCATAAAAGCGGTCGATGTTATCGCCGGCATCACCGTACGGGCGTTCAACGCCGTCAAACTGCATGACGTTGCGGTTCGGATCAAGGGGTTCGCCCCAGGCGTAGAGTTGCTCTTCCAGAGCCTGATCTACCGTTGTAGGCGCAGTGCCATTACGGCCATGTCCGTACTCCCGCTGGAAATCATAGGTATTGATGAGGGACTCGGTACGCAGGCTGGTATTGAACTCCACACCGATGCCTTTACGGTTGCTGCCACCCTTGGTGGTAATCATAACAACACCGTTCGCTGAGCGATAGCCATAAAGAGCTGCCGCAGATGCACCTTTCAATACAGAAATACTCTCAATATCTTCCGGGTTGATGGAAGATATACCATCACCGCCATCAGAACCACCCCACATACCGGCTTCGCCGAGGTTGGTGTTATCGATGGGGATACCATCTACAACATAGAGTGGCTGATTGGTACCGGATAGAGAGTTGTTACCGCGGATCACCACACGGGAAGAACCGCCTGCACCCGAAGCAGTGGTAGAAACATTTACACCCGCTACCTTACCGGAAAGGGAGTTGACCACGTTCATCTCACGGGCTTCAGCAAAGCCGGTAGGCTCCACTTCAGATACCGAATAGGTTAGGGCCTTCTTGCTTTTCTCAATGCCCAAAGCCGTTACGACTACCTCGTCCAGGTTTACACCCGCCGACAGTATCAGGTCAAGCGCAGTTTGGTTGCCCACGGTAATTTCCTGGGTTTCGAAGCCGGTGTAGCTGAAAACCAAAGTGGCATCCTCTTCAACTTTGATGGAATAATTACCATCCAAGTCGGTAAGTACCCCGTTAGAGGTCCCTTTTTCGATGATGTTTACCCCAATCAGGGACTCGCCATCATCAGAGGTGACCGTACCAGATACGGTCTGCTGTGCCACCAACGGGAACGCTAGCAGCATAGCAAAGCATAGGGTCGTTAGTAGTTTTTTACTCATTGTTTTGAATTTTGTTGATCACAATCATGAAAATTGGTTACAAGGCTTAGTTTGATGATATTGTCGCTTTTCCATGACTTCCGGGGTAATGAAACAGTTGACCTACCTGTACGAATAGATAGATGAATGTTCGATAGGAAGGCATTAAACTAAGGCAGAACGAATCGTTCGCCGTTTTTTGCCTGTTTAGTTCCTGGATTTTGAAAATAGGGCAGGTTTGTGGAATATCTTATGGATATTCATTCCTGACACCCTATTTTATCGTTTCTCGGGCACTAATTTATGCATAATTGTTAGATTCGCACAATAAATTTGATAAAATTGTGTGCGCACACAATTTGTCACTGCCAAATCGAGGTTGCCTGTTTTTGCCTGTTTTTGCCGTTTTTTGCCTGCTTGTGCTTCTTTTGTGCTTAAACCTCAGTTATCAGGCAGATCGTCACCCTGAATGATTCTTATAGACTTTAGAAAAATTAATTTTATCTGATATGAAAAAAATCTTGCCTTCTTGCCTCTTTGCCGCTTTGCTAATGATCATGGTGGGCTGTTCTGAGCCTTCTGCTACAACCGATGACAGGATATATGACGTGCTGGTAGTGGGGGCAGGCACTGGTGGCACAGCTGCCGCGATTCAGGCAGCCCGTTCAGGAGCCAGCACCGCTCTAGTCAATCCGCTGCCCTGGTACGGAGGCATGCTGACCGCTGCCGGGGTAAGCGCCATAGATGGTAACCACGAAATGCCGGCGGGGCTATGGGGGGAATTCCGCTCCGCGTTATACGATTATTACGGAGGGCCGGAGGCTGTATTTACCGGTTGGGTGAGCAATACCCAGTTTGAGCCTCATGTCGGTGCGGCTATTTTGGATTCCATGGTGCAGCAGGAACCGCAGCTTACACCATTTCTTACTACCAACTGGGATTCCGTGTGGAGGGATAACGATCTCTGGGCAGTACGAATCATAAAAGACAATAAGACCCAAATATTAAAAGGGAAGGTTTTAGTGGACGGTACGGATCTGGGTGATGTAGCTGCGGCTGCCGGTGCTGATTTCCGGGTCGGAATGGACAGCCCGGAATCAACCGGCGAAAGCATGGCACCGGAGCAATCTAACGATATTGTACAAGACCTTACCTACGTTGCTATTCTGAAAGACTACGGGACGGGCAATGCCCCACTGCTGGAAGAACCGGAGGGCTACGATCCGGAGGAGTTCTTTTGCTTGTGCCGAAAGCGTTGTGATGACCCGGAGCGTATAGAATGTGATAAAATGCTGGACTATGGCAAACTGCCGAATAATAAATATATGATCAACTGGCCCATCATTGGCAACGATTACTATGTGAATGTGATGGATATGAACCGGGCAGAGCGGGCCGCCGCCTACGAGCGGGCTAAGAACCAGACCCGGCAGTTTGTTTACTACCTGCAAAATGAATTAGGTTATACCAATCTGGGCTTAGCAGATGATGAGTTTCCTACAAAGGATCAAATGGCACTGATGCCTTACCACCGGGAAGGACGCCGGATCAACGGACTGGTGTTGACTACTATCAATCATATCAAATCACCGTATGAAACGGATCAGCCGCTGTACCGGACCGGTATTGCAGTGGGCGACTACCCGGTTGACCACCACCACGAGAAAAACCCGGCAGCACCGGAAATCGACTTTCCGAAAGTACCTTCTTTCAATATCCCGGCAGGGAGCCTTGTTGCAAAGGGGCTGCCCAATCTGTTGATCGCAGACAAAGCTATTTCTGTAACCAACATAGCCAACGGTTCTACCCGTTTGCAGCCGGTTATCCTGCAGGTGGGTCAGGCTGCAGGGCTGATGGCTGCCCTCGCTGCGAAGCGTGGCCTTGCGGTCGCAGATTTACCGGTACGGGAGGTACAGGAAGGTATGCTGGAGGCCGGCGGTTACCTCATGCCTTACTATGACGTGAAACCCGGCGATCCTAATTTTAAGGCGATACACCGTATTGGAGCAACGGGCTTACTGAAGGGTACAGGCGAACCCTACAAATGGGCCAACCGGACCTGGTTTTATCCGGATTCAATACTTGTGGATACGGCACTGGCAGCCGGGCTGGCCCGTTATGGCATAGCGTGGACAGGGCCGGGTTCCGGTAAACCGGTTTCCCTGGAAGAAGCAAAGGCTGCTCTGGTAAAAGCAGCGGCATCTCTACCCATTGAGGTCAGTTGGCGAGGAAAACCAGAACAATTTGCAGCTGCCATAGGCGAAGCGAGCGAGAAAAATCAGCTCAACTTGCCCCAGGATAATATGCCCCTCACCCGGCGGCAGTGGGCGGTATTGCTGGATGAGCTTTTGCAGCCTTTCCAGCAAATACCGGTTAGCTTTAAGGGAGAGGTAGAGTAGTAGTTTAAGTGGATACGAATAGGGGCGTAAACGCATACACAACAAACATCAGTACAGTTGCTCAAAGAAAGCCTCGCGCTTCTTTAGGCCTTCGTAAAAGAAGAAGACCTCGCCCTGAAGCCCGTGGGAGCGGTTGTGGGCTACCATTTGCCGGAGCAGGGTATCAGAAGCGACGTAGTTGCCCACCTTGAGTAAGATGCCGGGAGCTAGCAACCCGTGGTTTTCCGGGGCGACTTGTTCGTTCACAATAGCATCAAGTGCACTGCGGTAATCCTTGATATTGTACCGATAGACCTGCGGGCAGATTTCGTCTACCCAGCCTTTTTCAATCCAGGTCGGCCAGTCCTGAAGGTATTCGAATTTGCTCCAGGGGTAAATGCTGGGGGAAAACGACAGGATGAGATCCCCGTCTATTGCCCGGAGCTCCCTGCTCATATGCTCCATAAAATCATTGAGCCGGTTGGCGCGCCAGTCGACCCAGGCTGTATCCTTGTGATTGCGTGGTGGATGTTGCCCGTCGTGCTCTGCTTTATAGGCCGCCACAGTAAGGGAGTCATATCCGGCCAGAGAAGGCAGCGCCGGGAGCCGGTCGTCTCCCTGGATACCATCCACTTCATAGTTTTGGACGACTTCTTTTACCAGGCTTAGCACAAAATCCTGTACATCCGGGTCAAAAGCATTCATCCACTGGAAGCCATTTTTGGAGACGATCTGTCCGGCAGAGTCCCGTGCTGCCCAGTGTGGTTTTTCCCGCAACAAATAGCCACCGTCTGCCTCCTGATAGGAGCTGGCAAAACCAAACTCAAACCAGGCGACTACTTTGATATCTTTGGCATGGGCAAGTTCGATAAGCTCTTTCAGTGGGTCGCGTCCCTCCAGCTTGGGGTCGATCCGCACTCCGAAGGCCTCCTCCATCACGGCACTGGGGTACAGGGTATGACCCCTGTTCCAGGTGACTGTATAAATGGTGTTGAAGCCCAGGCGGGCACAACGATCAACGGCTTCCTGCAGCCCGGATTTCGAAAAGAGTGCTTCACTGTCTACATTGGTTAGCCAAACCCCTCGCGTTGGCAGAGCAGTGGGTGCTTCCGTCACCGCTGGCTCCGGGTTCGAACAGGCATTCATAAACAACAGGAGCAGCAATAGCGACAAGGTTGATTTAGCCATTTTTTTTGGTAAAGTTAGTAAACGCCGGGGGCACTCCCTTCCCCCGGCGTTCTCAAAACCCGTTTGCACTACTTCCCCCGGCGTTCTGAATTTTTCCAAGTTCAAAGGACCCCCGGCGAAGGGAGTGCGCCGGGGGTCACTTGCTAAAATCGCCACTGCTTCGTCACTTCCCAGCACACCACGCCCACGCACACTGCAATATTTAGAGAGTGCTTGGTGCCGAACTGCGGGACTTCCAGGCAACCATCCACCATATCCATAACCGGGTCGCTGACCCCCGCTACTTCGTTACCAAAAACCAGCGCTATCTTTTGGTCAGGCACCCATTGGAAATTCTGCAGCCAGGTGCGCTCCTCAGCTTGTTCTACGGCTAAGACGGTATAGCCATCTTGTTTAAGTTCCTCCACCGCTTCCGTGGTTTCTTTGACGTGTGTCCAGGCTACGGATTCGGTAGCACCGATAGCCGTCTTGAGGATCTCCCGGTGGGGTGGGGTGCCGGTAATGCCGCAAAGGTACATGCTCTGTAGTGCAAAAGCATCGGCCGTCCGAAAGGCGGAGCCTACATTCAGGCCCGAGCGGATGTTGTCCAATACCAGTACCACCGGTACTTTGGGTTGTTTCCTGAAGGTGGGGATGTCGGGGCGGTTGAGTTCCTGTAGCTTTAGTTTGCGCATGGAGTGTTTTTTAGTTTTGTCCTGATCCAAATAGGCATGGGGCAATTCTTTATTTTTCTAATGTCCGGTGTGTCTCATTAATGAACAACGGCGACGGAATTCCGGCTGTAGCTATTCTGCCATATCCGTCCGTATATCGAAAGCTTATAGGTTACTCAGCGAACGAGCTGCACGCCTCCCCGCCACACTCGCTGCGTTCCGTCCTGCAGTGACAGTACCGCCTGGTAGACGTAGAGTCCGGTACTACAGGGCTCCCCCATGGCCCGCCCGTCCCAGGACTCGTTGGGCTGCCGGGATTTGAAGACAAGGCCTCCCCAACGGTTGTAGACTTGCAGTTGGGCCACTTCTTTCACACAGTCTCCAAAGAGGGGGCGGAAAGTATCGTTGCGCCCGTCCCCGTTAGGAGAGAAAGCCGTTGGAATATACACCGCCCGGCAGGGAGATACTGTGATGAGCTGCTCCAGTGTATCGCTGCAACCCGTGATACTATCGCGCACGGTAAGTATAAAATTAGTGGTTTCCCCCGGTCGGGCTACTGTCTCCTGGCAATTGCTGCAATCCACAGATTCACTGGGCTGCCAGGACCAAATTAAAGGCCCCAAACCGCTGCCACTGCCCTGTAGCCGGACCGTCTGCCCAGAGACTATCGTGTCTTCCGAAGCAATCAAGCCAGTGGTCAACTCTGCTACCGCTAATTGCAACTGCACCACGCTGTCGCAACCCTGGCTGCTCAACAGGGTATCTATGTAGAAGCCGGGCTTGTCGTACCGCTGGGCTCCCACTGCAAAGGCCTGCCCTGGGCAGAGGAAGGTATCTATTGCTACTTCTTCCCCGACGCCATCTATGATTTCAGTGAGCAGAATACTGTCATTACAAAACTGCGCACCGGTCAGGGTATCCCGGTACAGCCCGGGTGCAGGGAACTCCTTGCCGTTGATGACCAGGGGGGCACTACTGCACAGCGTTGCGGTTTGCGTCCGTCCCGGATTACAGATACTCAGGCTGATATCGTCCAGGGCCAGGTCATTGCCGCAGCCGCCCGGAGCATTATTGATCAGGAGCAGGCGTACTGCATCCTGATTTTCGGGTAGGGTGAAGGACAACCCGTACTGCTCCCAGCGCAGGGAGGTTGCAGTTGGTATGGAGCCGGTTTGGGTGCTTCCAAGTAGGGTGTTGGAATCAGGGTCACGCAGCTCGAAGCGCACGTTTGGTAATATACTTTGTCCGGAGCAGGCTGAGGGCGTCACTACATTGGCCAGGTAGGCGCTAAATTCATAGTGTGTGCCCGGGCAAAGACTGTCAAGCAGGATGTTGAAAAATTCTCCCGGAACACCGGAAGCATCGAAGAGCAGCATGTAGCCGAACCCGTCGTCCGGTGTATGGTCCACACCCGGGTGCCAGTTGGCGCCGTTTAGCTGGGTGCGGTTGGTGACCATATAAGTACCGCCCATGGGTGAACTGTCATTGTAGTTGTAGGTAGTGGTACCCGCTGGCAAAGGAGGGCCGAAATTGTTTCCGCTTCCAAAACTTTCGGAAAGTGCCACCGCTCCGGGCACGCCGTCACACAGCTGAGCGGCTGCCCATCCGGGAAGGAACACCATCAGGAAGAGTAGCCGGTATTTCATAGGGCTTAAGATTTACTGACAGGCGGTAAAAATGTATTGTTAATTTCGGTCTGCTAAAGTCATTAAGACGGCATATCCCCTGAGATTGTTGATCAAAGCCTAATATTTCCGGTATAAAATCAACTTCACGCCACCTCGTTCCATCTTTTTATCCACAGACCATGCCGCTTCCAGCTGTTCCCGCTCTGCATCGGAAAAATCGTTCATTACATTTGAGTACAGGATATACCGTTGGGCTGCCAGGTCCCTGGGCGCAAAGCCATCGTTGCGCCCGGAGAGGTCTTTGAGGTTCTGTGGCCCAATTTCAGGAAAAGCAGTGCCTACTTCCTCCAGGGGGATATCTTCCTCATCGAGGTAGTCGATCATCTTCGCCTTGAGTTGGAAATAAGGGAGGTGCGCCAGAGTGGTGTCCCAGCTTTGGGCAATAGGGTCGGGGTAAACCCAAAAGTGGCCGGTGACCAGGCCAGCGAATACCAGCGCGAACCAACCCGTTTTCCATAACTTCCCCAGGGTACTTTGCGCAATAACCGTGAAAGTCAGGAGCAGCAAGGCCAATAAGACCGGCAGGAGGTAACGGTGCTGCTGCAAGCCGCTGTATAATAAAAACGTAGGCGTTAGCAAAAACAGGCTAATGCCAGTTAACCAGACCGCTGCCCGCACTTTAGGGTGACGCAATATCTTTGGCTCCCGCCAAAGGACAATGCCCAGGGCAATCCAGCTAAAAACCATGCCGTAGTCCAGCAGCCGCCAGGTCAGGGTGGCCGCGTTTTTTAGGAAGCCTATCATTTCTACCCGCACAAAACTAGGCGCCCATTCTGATCCGGCGTGGTAGCCGATCCAGCCTTTCTCCAAATAGTGGTAGAGTAGGAAAGCCAGGGCGAGCAGACCGGAAGGGAGGTAAGGGGGCAGTATCTGAAGTGCGAGGGTAGTTGTCCGCAGGTATGGCGCGTGCTCCGTCCGGGCTTTAGGCATTGGGCGTTCGCCAACCGGGAGACCCATTTTACTTTTGGAATTCGCTGGCAGAGAGCTTTGCTTACCTTTAGGAATATCTGATGGAGCGGAAAGAGGAGCGAACTGAAGGTAAAGGTCAAAGAGAAATAAAACAACCACAGTCATCATACCGCGGGTGCTGAGTGCAGCGAGGATAATGGCGCCTGCTACCCTGGGCCAGTTCTTTTGGTAAAAAACACCATAGAGCCCCAAGAGGAAACCAAAAACCAGCACGACATCCGGGCTGACCAGCAGGAGCTGGCCGGACACGGGCGGCAGGGCGAGCGCCAAAAGAGGAAACACCCAGCCCCAGGCTTTTGAAAAGTAGCGGCCGATAGGGAACAGCAGTCTTACTATACCCAGTATAAACGGTAGCATCGACCAGTGACTGATAGTCAGGCTTTTGCCGAACAAGCTCCACACGGCAGCCAGGTAAAGGCCAAAGCCCGGTGGATGCCCACTGTCGATGGTATCCGGAAGTAACAGTTCTGCGAAGCCAGTCTCGTAGTAGTGGTGGGCATGCTTTGAACCCAATTGGATCGTATCCCAAAAGAAGGGGAAGTGTTGGCTTTGCCACACCCCCCATATGGCTGCGGCCAACAGGGCAGGGCGCAGCCAATAGTCGATCCGGGATTGGGCTGTCAAGCTATTTTTCTGTTTTATACTTGTCCTCGAGTGCTGCTTTTACAAAAGCCACAAACAGCGGCTGAGGCACCTCTACTGTACTCTTGAGTTCAGGGTGGAACTGTACGCCTACAAACCAGGGGTGGTCTTTGATTTCCACGATTTCCACCAGGTCGGATTCCGGATTGATACCAGAAGCGATCATCCCGGCTTTCTCCATGGCTTCCCGGTACTTATTGTTAAATTCATAACGGTGGCGGTGGCGCTCGCTGACCTTTAAGCTGCCATAGGCAGCGCTGGCTTTGCTCCGGCGGCGGATATCACAGGGATAAGCCCCTAAACGCATCGTGCCGCCTTTCTTGGTAATCTTTTTCTGGTCGGGCATCAGGTCGATGACCGGATGCGGAGTGCCCGGGTCCACTTCCGTGGAAGAAGCACCTTCCAGATGCATTACATTGCGGGCAAATTCCACGACGGCACACTGCATGCCGAGGCAAATGCCGAAGAAAGGCACTTTCTGCTCCCGCACATATTTGATGGCATTGATTTTTCCCTCGATGCCACGCTCCCCGAAGCCAGGGGCAACAAGTACGCCGTCAAAGTCGCGGAGCCGTTCCGCGATCTCTTCCTCGGAGCCCTCAAGCTGTTCGGAGTGGATAGGGTGTACTTTTACCTTGCACTCATTGACTGCACCAGCGTGTACAAAAGACTCGTGTATGGATTTATAGGCATCCTGCAGCTCATTGTATTTGCCTACCAGCCCGATATTGATATCATAGGTCGGATTTTTGAGCTTACCCAGAAAGTTCTTCCAGGCCGTTAGCTGAGGCTCCCGACGGTCCTTCAGTCGCAGTCGGGTGATGGCGACGGTATCCAGCTTTTCGCGTAGCATCAGCAAGGGGACATCATAAATACTTTCCGCATCAATGGCCTCAATGACAGAGCCGACATCGACATTGCAGAACAGAGCCAGCTTCCGGCGGATCTCCATACCGATAGGGTATTCAGTGCGGCACACCAGGATATCGGGCTGAATCCCGGTATTGAGCAGCTCTTTGACAGAGTGCTGGGTGGGCTTAGTCTTGAGTTCCTTAGCTGCCTTGAGGTAGGGAATGAGCGTGAGGTGGATAACCAGGCAGTTGTCGGTGCCCAGCTCCCAGCGTAGTTGCCGCAAGGCTTCCAGGTAAGGAAGGGACTCAATGTCACCAACGGTGCCGCCCAGTTCGGTGATCACAATATCATATTCATTGGTGCTGCCCAGCAGCTGTACGCGCCGCTTGATCTCATCGGTGATATGGGGAATTACCTGTACCGTTTTACCGAGGTAGTCACCCGACCGTTCTTTCTCGATTACCGTTTCATAGATGCGGCCTGTGGTGACATTATTGGCCTGAGAGGTCGGGGTATTGAGGAAACGCTCGTAGTGCCCGAGGTCAAGGTCAGTCTCTGCCCCGTCATCGGTCACATAGCACTCCCCGTGCTCATAGGGGTTGAGCGTACCTGGGTCCACGTTGATATAAGGGTCAAATTTTTGGATAGTCACGGAGAAGCCCCGCGCCTGCAGCAATTTAGCCAGTGATGCTGCAATGATGCCTTTACCGAGGGAAGAGGTAACCCCGCCCGTAACAAAGATGTACTTGGTCATTGAATATTACTTTGGTAGATGCTGGTTGCCCAACGGGTTGTTTTGTTACGGAGTACAAAGGTAAGGAAAAGGGGCATAGAATGGGAAGAAACCAGGCAAGGAAGTGAAAAGGGCACTCCAATTTTTGGAGTGCCCTTCATAACTGCCACTAAATTATCTACTTATCCTTTCTTCGGGTGCACCAGTGTCATCTCCTCAACGAGGTGGCCGGCCCCGGCAAATTTATCGACGATAAACAGGATGTAGCGGGCATCCACCATAATATTGCGGCAGATGGAGGCATCGTAGTTCAGGTCGCTCATGGTGCCTTCCCAGGCACGGTCAAAATTAAGGCCTATGAGGTTGCCGTAGGCATCAATAGCCGGGCTGCCGGAGTTGCCGCCTGTCGTGTGGTTGGTCCCTATAAAGCAAACGGGCATCTTACCAGACTCGCCATATTCGCCGTAGTCTTTTTTCATGTAGAGCTTACGCAGCCGCTGCGGCACATCAAATTCGTAGTCGCCGGGCACATATTTTTCCATTACACCATCCAGGAAGGTGACAGGTTCGTATTTGACCGCATCGCGTGGCTCATAGCCATCGACTTTTCCGTACGTCACGCGCATGGTACCGTTGGCATCAGGGTAAAAGCGTTTTTCAGTGAAGACTTCAATCTGGGCGCGCATATATTGCTGCTGCAAATCGTCGATCTTTGCCTTGATCTCCCGGTAATTACCAGCTACCTGTTCATCGTTGTATTCGGAAATACTCCGGGCCAGCGCGTAAGCCAGGTCATTTTGGATAAGCTTGATGAGTGCTTCCGGCCCCTGCTTCATAGCAGCTTGCAGCGCCCCGGGGCGGGCGAGTTTGCTCTTGATAAAAACAGCAGAGGCGAGCTTGTCGGCATTTTTTCCTGCTTCTACGTAGCGCTCTACGGCAAATGGAGCCTGGTGCTCCGCCGGAATCTCAGTGAAGTAGTAGTCCATAAGTGTCGCGAAAACGCCTTGATCCACCTCTGGCTCATAGTCCTTATAAAAGTCTTCCGCAAAGGTCAGAATGCGGTCCATCCGGCTCTCAACCATAGGCGCGCCACTGGATTCGTACATCTTCACTACGCTATGCAGGGTATTGGCCATCCGGATCAGTTCGATGTTACGGCCGGCAATTTCACCAACGGCGGTATTAGTGGCCGCGTAGGGCTCCAAATCTCCATACAACCGCTCAAAGTTGCCCAGGAGGTTACCATACTTCTCTCTCCATTCGGACTGGCCCATTACCCGTTCTTTAAATTCGGCTTCGTAGGCTTTTTTGCGGCCCACGCCATCCGTAGCCTCAATACCCTGGCTCTCGCCGATCCACTTTTTCCAGTAGTTGGCAATGCGAGACTGCTTGGAGGCATACTTTATGCGTACTTCCGGGTCAGCCTGCATGGCTGCATTGACCACATTCAGGGCGCGTGCACGAATGCCGATTCGGATGGGGTTGACTACATCTACCCGCTGTTCAATGGCGGCGGAGGGCAGGTATTCCTCGGTACGGCCCGGGAAGCCAAAAACCAGCGTAAAGTCGTCTTCCTCCACACCATCAAGAGAGATGGGCAGGTGATGGCGGGGCTTGAAGGGCACATTTTCCTCGCTGTACTCTGCTGGCTTGTTGTCCGGTCCAGCGTAGATACGGAAGAGGGAAAAGTCGCCGGTGTGGCGGGGCCATACCCAATTGTCAGTATCCGCGCCAAACTTACCAATAGAGGATGGGGGAGCACCCACCAGCCGGATATCCCGGTAGGTTTCTGTGACAAACATATAGTACTTGGTGCCTTCAAAAAAGTCGCGGACCATGGCATCCTCATGGTCTTCCATTCGAGCTGCCGCCGTAACCTCCTTGATGTTTTTGTCCACCCAGGACTGCCGCATCTTGGCATCCATTTCTTCCGTAACCTTGTTAAGTACGAGGTCGGTTACGTCCTCAATACGCACAATAAAGGTGACAAAAAGGCCCGGGTTAGGCAGTTCTTCCTTGCGGTTCATGGCCCAAAAGCCATCCTGCAGGTAGTTGTCTTCCAGGGAGGAGTGGCTTTGTATCTGTCCGTAGCCGCAGTGGTGATTGGTCAGCACCAGGCCCTGACTGGAGATCACTTCGCCGGTGCAAAAGCCCCCAAAGTGAACAATTGCATCCTTAAGGCTGCCTTTATTGACGCTGTAGATGTCTTCGGCAGTCATCTTCATGCCCATACTCTGCATCTCCTGCTCGTTGAGCTGTGCCAGGAGTAAGGGTAGCCACATGCCTTCGGTGGCTTTTACGTAAGTGCTGAGGCTGATAGCCAGCAGCAAAATCCAAACATTCTTCATGGTTATACTTTGGTTAATAAACGCTATTAATCAACTACTTTTCCAAATCCACGCACAATACCAAATAAGATCGCCAACCCGATCAACAGCATTAAAAGGCAGATGCCCCATCCACCGCCCAGAAAGGTCGAAAGACCACCCGCCACAAGGGCAACAGCACCTACGGTAAGTGCGTAGGGCAACTGGGTGCGTACGTGGTCAATATGGTTGCAATCAGAGGCCAGTGAGCTGAGGATGGTGGTGTCAGAAATTGGCGAGCAGTGGTCGCCAAGCACCGAGGCTGCCAGCGTGGTGGATATTACATTAAACAATAGTTCCATAGCGACCTCTGTTTCCACGCCCTGCGCTACACAAATTGCCCAGGTGGTGGGTATGGCAATAGGGTAGAGGATCGCCATGGTACTCCAGCTCGAACCGGTAGAAAAACTGATGACTGCCGCCAGCACAAAAATAATGACGGGCATTACAAACGGGTTGATACTGTCCTGAAGGGCGGAAGTGAGGAACGTCGCAGTGTGCAGCTCTTCTGTAGTAGCTGCAAGCGACCAGGCCATGGTCAGAATGAGAATGGCAGGTAGCATGGCTTTAAAGCCGGTAATCATAGTAGAAATAGCATCTGCCAGCCCCATGATTCGTCCGCCTACGGTGAGTAGTATCGCTGCGATGACACCAGACAAAGACGCCCATAGGAGCGCTACATAAGAGTCAGCGTTCCCAATCAGCTTTCCCACTTTCATTAAAAAGGAATCGCCCACATCAGGCAGGGCACTGATACTACTCCATACGGCCCCCCAGCTTTGAGAAGCCGGCGCCAGTCCGGCATCCAGCAACTCCCCATAGGTGGCCAGCAACCCGGTGTCGAGGAGTCCGTATAGGGTGATCAGGATAACCAGCGAAACCGGGATCACGGCATTGTACCACTTGAGTGGCGCATCGGCTACGGGGTCCAGGTTTTCCATATTTTCCTCAGCGGCAGCACTCCGCCTGGTGAATAACTCTCCGGTCTCCCGTGCCCGCTTTTCCGCAGCGTACATACCGCCAAAGTCTCGTCTGGTGTACACCAGCATAAGGATGAACGCCAGTGTCATCACGGGGTAAAAAGAGTACTTCAGGGAGCTGATGAATACTCCGTAGGGCGTGAGCCCCAGATCTGTGCCGGTCTTTTCAGTAATTTGCAACAGCCCGTCATCAATGTAGCCGAGTTCCGCGCCAATCCAGGTTGTAATGAAAGCTACGGCGGCTACGGGGGCCGCTGTGCTGTCCACGATATAGGCCAGCTTTTCGCGGGATACCCGGAATTTATCGGTCACCGAGCGCATGGTATTACCCACGATAAGCGTGTTGGCGTAGTCGTCGAAGAATATCGCCACACCCAGCAGCCAGGTAATGAACTGGGCGCTTCGGGGAGAGCGGGCGTAGCGGGAAAATGCCAATACCACACCAGCCATTCCACCATTGCGGGAAATGATGGCGACCATCCCTCCTATGAGGGAGGAAAATACAATGATAGCCAGGTGTCCGGAATCTGCCAGGGCTTTTATCACGTAGCGTTCTACCACATCGAAGAGGCTTAGCAATAGGTAGTACATAGACTCGATACGCATCCCTCCCGCAATAAAGGCACCTACCCAGACGCCCATAAAAAGGGAGATAATAACTTCCTTAAAGATCAGCGCCAGCAGAATGGCAATCAGTGGCGGGACCACCGAAAGCCACATTGGAATACGGCGCAGGCGGGGGGTACCGTCGTTGCGGGCCGAAAGGTGGTAGAGCCGGTAGCCCTTGTCCTCGTGCTGCAGGAGCAGCAGGGTGCCTCGCTGTGATAAGGCCATCTCAAGCCGGGCGGTCCCATTGGCCAGCGGCAAGGTCTGTCCATCCCCATTAATATCCAGGCGTAGGGAATCATCTGCCTGATCAGTGGTAAATACTAGTTGGTCCCGTTCTGCCCGCAGCTGATAGCTGCTGCTTAGGTTAGAAGACGGGCCCTGTCCAAATGCAAATATGGTAAGCGTACTGCAAAAGAGGAGAAAAAGGAACCGGTAAGCGTTTTTCATACTTGCTTTTTATAAATTCAGCCGCTGTTAAACATAGTCTAAAGCGATAACTCCTGCGATGTATTACTGTTCTTAGGAAATAAGAGTTCTGAGCGTAAAGGTTACTTGAAAGGCACACAATTAACGAAGATTTCAATAAACGACCAATTTCAAATTATGAAAAGATGGGCGCTACTACTGGCTGCTATACTGTTCCAAACCCTTCCGTCGGAGGCGCAACCCTATCCGGCTATCACTTTCCCCGTTACTGTAGACGGTACGGAAAAAGGCTACCCCTTTGCTGGCGGGCTTAATAATCCGCAACCCAATGAGGTGGATTTGAACCAGGACGGGCTAACGGACCTCCTTATTTTTGACAGAACGGGCAACAATCTTGTCCCCTTTCTGAATACCGGCAATGGGTGGCAGTATGCGCCCGGATATGCCCAGTATTTTCCTGAGCTGCTGGGTGACTGGGTCCTCTTGCGTGATTTCAACGATGATGGCGTAATGGACCTTTTCGGACAGTCTCAGCGTACCGAATTTGTGCAGGGCGTGATGGTATATACGGGTTACTACGAGGACGGGCATATTGCTTTTGAGCGCCTGCCACTGAATCATCCCAGCAATATCATTCCATTCGTGTTGTCCAATGGGACTACCACACAGCTCTACGTGAGCAACGTAGACTACCCGGCAATTGATGACCTCGACTGCGATGGAGATTTAGATATACTGACCTTCAATCCCGCCGGTGGCTATATCGAGTTGTTTGCCAACCGTTCAGTGGAAGAAGGCTATGGCCGGGACAGCCTGATTTTTCAGCTGGTGGAAAACTGCTGGGGCGGTATTTTTGAGAACAGTATCGAACAGGCTGTTGGTCTGTCGGAAAACCCGGGCGGCTGCTTCAGCTTTCAGGGCAGTATCACGGAGCGCCACCCCGGCAGTACTTTGCTGGCCTATGATGCAGACAACGATGGTGATCAGGAACTACTCCTCGGAGATGTTACCTATTCCACCCTTAACCTTCTCCACAACGGAGGGAGTTGCGATCAGGCCTGGATTACCGATCAGGAGCTTGATTTTCCCTCTGATGGTGTTACCGCCGACGTACCCCTTTTTCCGGTTTCCTTCCTGGCAGATATTGATTTTGACGGCGTAAAAGACCTTCTGGTTGCCCCCAATTCGGTCAATATCTCAGAGGACCGAAATGCCCTGTGGGCTTATGCCAATACGGGGACAGCTGAAGTACCTGATTTTCAGTATCAGCAGCGTGACTTGCTGGTAGGGGAGATGGTGGACTTTGGCACGGGAGCAAGCCCGGTCTTTGCGGATATCAATGCCGATGGGCTGCTGGATCTGGTTGTAGGGACCGTAGGCGCTTTTGAGCCATTCGGTGAACGCGATACCCGGCTGTATCTGTTTGAGAATACTGGTTCGGCACAGGCCCCTGCCTTCGAGTTGGTTGATGAAGACTACCTGGAGCTCTCCGTTTTCAACTCCTACACCAACTTCGCGCCGGTCTTTGGAGATTTGGACGGCGACGGCGATGAAGACATCCTGGTAGGCGAAGTATTAGGCCGCTTGTTCTACGCGGAGAATACCGCTGGTGCCGGTAACCCAATGACTTTTGGCCCCTGGGAATATGAGTATATGGATATTGATGTGGGCAGTCTTTCTGTACCCGAAATTACGGACCTGGACCGGGACGGTCTGCCCGACCTGGTCATTGGGGAACGTACAGGGAACATTAACTTTTTTAAGAATATTGGTACGGCAAGCGAACCTATGTTTAATCCGGATCCGGAGGTAGCGCCCAACCTACAGGGACTGGGTAATATCAATACTGCGGTACCGGGCAGTATCTCCGGCTATGCAGCACCACAATTGATCGATCAGCAAGGCACTTACCTATTGGTCACCGGTACTGAAGCGGGTCAGCTTGAAGTATACAACGGCATAGAGGGCAATATCGGGGGTGGTTTTAACCTGGATGCGGAACGCATGGGCGATGTTCGGGTAGGCATCCGCACCCGGCCAGCTATCGCTGATATTGACAACGATGGTAAGCTGGAGCTGGTTGTGGGCAATGAACGGGGCGGGCTGAATGCTTTCCAAACCAATCTCTGGCTGGACAGCACTTCCCCGGCGGCAGCGGCGGACTGGACGCCTCAGGTCCGGATTTTTCCCAATCCGGCAAAGGATATGCTCTACGTACAGCTGGACCAGTCCCGGGAGGCTGTTTTCGAACTGGTGAATGCCACCGGGCAGGTGGTATTGCAGCACCGTGAGGAGAGCGCATCAGCTGCCCTGTCTCTGCAAAGTGTTCCTTCAGGCCTTTATTTCCTTCGTATTACGGCCTCTGGTCAGCAGGCTGTCCGAAAAGTGGTGGTTTGGTAAGACAAAGGCTACTGCTCAAAATCCAGTTGCACCCTTGGCGGCGCATCGATATAAGGGTAAACCACTTTTGAGAGATACAATCCCTCCGGATGAGCGGAGCGCAGCGGGCGTGGTGGCTGGAGGTCCTGCAGGGGGCGTTCAAACTCTTCCAGGGAAATCTTGCCCCAGCCTACTTCCAGCAACCGGTAAACGAGGATACGGATCATTCCTCTGAGGAAACGATTGGCAGCAAATTGAAACCGCAGCCGGGTCTGATCTGCGTTGGAGAAGATACTGACGTACCGAATGTAACAGATTGTGGTGTTGTGCTGGTCCGGGGAGAGGCAGCAGCCCCGGAAATTATTGTAGTGAGGAAGGCGTCCGGCCGCAGCCCGCATTAGCACCACATCGGGCGCTCCCTTTTGATATAAGGCACTAAGCGGACCGAGGAAGGCCTGTTTTTCGGTATGGAGCAGGTAGTCGTACTGCCGGTCGGTTGCATCGAAGCGGGCGTGTGCCCGGGGATGTACGGGTAAGACATCGAAAATCGAAATGGTGTCCGGCAGGTTTTTATTGAGAATGAATTTAAAGTTGGGCCGTAAGGGCTCCGGGCTATTGAAGTGAGCAAAATACTGGCTGGCATGCACCTCCGCATCGGTCCGGCCGCATCCCACAAGGGAAACCGGATGCTTGAGGATACGTTGCATGCAATCCTCCATAGTGCCCTGTATGGTACGCACATCGCCAGGCTGCTGTTGCCAGCCCCGGAATTTACTGCCCTGGTATGCGAAATGCAAAAAGTACCTCATTGGATTACCTTTCTTGCAAATGTAGGAAAACAGAAATAGCAAAGAATCGTAACTTAGCAAAAAAAAAAGACCATGCACCGCTTCCTATTACTTCTTGTGATGCTATGTCCTGCTTTTTTTTGGGCACAAAGCCTGGATGATCAGCTGAAGGCTGTCGAGGCTCAACTGGAAAGCCTGGAGACTCAAAAAACAGCCCTGAATGATCAACGGGAAGGCATCAAGCTGCAGCGGATACAACGCGACCTGAAGAACATTGGGCTACCCGGAGCGGACTATATTATGCACGCTGCCATGGCTTTACAATACGACGAAACCCATGAGCAGGCTGCCTGGGTGGCGCACATCATTCTACCGGATGTCACCACCGGCACTGTAGGGCGCACCAATGATTTCCGACCCGATCCAAAAGTGGCAACAGGCACTGCTGTTGAAGCAGACTATTTCCTGAAGTATTTGCAGCCCGACAGTACCTTTGAGTACGATGGATTTGGGTACGACCGGGGGCACCTGGCCCCGTCTGCTGATTTCCGCTGGTCCAGGCAAGCCTTATCAGAAAGTTATTTCTATTCCAATATGTCACCACAGGTGGCTGATTTTAACCGGGAGGCCTGGGCAGAGCTGGAGGCGTTGTTACGTGGCTACCTGTATGAAAACCCCGATGTACAACTCTATGTGGTTACCGGCCCTGTTTTGGAAGACGGGCTTTCTGTCATTGAGCGATCTGTCAACAAAGTGTCGATTCCGGATCGGTACTTCAAAGTAGCCCTTGACCTGGAAAACGGTCGCGGCATTGGTTTCATCATGCCGAACGAGAAGATTAGTTATCCATTGGAGAGCTTTGCGGTACCTATTGATCAGGTAGAGGAAGTAACGGGGTTGGATTTTTTCAATCAACTGGAGGATGCCCGGGAAGAATCCCTTGAAAAAACACTGGATAAATCGGCTTGGCTTCCCGAACTGGCGGGTGGAGATATAGTGCCTTTGTTTCCCCCTGACTTACCGCCCAATCACTTCAATACCGTACAAAGCCTTCAGTTTATGGGCAAAGGAACAGTCGTGAATGTGTGTGGAACGGTTGTGAGCACGCGGTACAGCCGAAGTGGGAATTTATGGTTGAATATTGATAAGAAGTTCCCCAATCAGATATTCTCCGTATTTATCCGCAAGAAGGACCTGCCCAACTTCTCCTTTGACCCGCAAGCTGTGCTGGCGAATAAAAAAATATGTATTCGGGGAAAAGTCGAAAACTTCAGCGGTACGCCCACAATGAATATTCAAATGGAAGAAGCCATACGAATAGGGATACCCACCAAATAAGACCTATTTCTTTTAGCGTGTTGGGACTTTAGAGCATGTTTTTTAGTTTTGCAAAGCACTAATTTTGACCAGAAGGCCCAAAATCCTAACAAGCTCGTAAACTACTTCTGGAAGTGCTTGCGTACTACCTCTAAAAGATCTTCTTCTGCAAGCGGCTTATTTAGAAATCCCGAAAAGTGTGGCATTTTTTCAGCACGCTCCCGGTCTTTGCCGAAAACGGGGGTGGTCAGCATGATAATTACAATTGCACTCTTTTTTACCAGCGGCAGTTGTTCATACGCCTCGATAAATTCCCAGCCGTTCATGCGCGGCATATTAATATCAAGGAAGATTAGATCAGGGGCCTGATCTTCAGGGTTCGATTTTAAGTATTCAAGAGCTGCTTCGCCATCCAGCATATCGACAACGCTTTCTGCGACCCCTGTCTCGGTGATAATCAGTTTGTGCAGGTAATTATCCGCCTCATTATCATCAACGAGTAATATTCTAGCCAATTTTTGATTCATATTCTCCTTTTTTTAGGGTGAAGAAGAAGGTAGAGCCTTCCCCTTCTTTGGATTCCAGCCAGATTTTACCATGGTGCATTTCTACGATCTTTTTGCAATGGGCAAGTCCGATACCGGTTCCATCGAACTCCTTAGACTGGTTCAAACGCTGGAATATAGTAAATATCTTTTCCTGGTAAAGGGGGGCTACCCCTATACCATTATCTCTTACAAAGAATTGCCAGTGAGTAGTGTGTTTTATTCCACCCACTTCCACTATTGGAATTTGCCCGGGTCGGTGAAATTTAATAGCATTTCCGATGAGGTTCTGGAACAGCTGCCGGAGTTCTAACTCGTACCCCTTCAAGGTCGGTAATTTGGCCACCTCAATTTGAGCATTTTGTAGTTCTATACTGGAACCCAAATCCTGGAGGACTTCATCAATCAGCTTGTTACAATCCACTTCACTGATTTTTTTATCTCTGCCAATCTGACTATAATCCAATAACCCTCTAATCAGGTTGCTCATCCGAAGAGATGCATCGCCAATAAATTTGAGGAATTGTTGTCCATCTTCATTCAAATCATCTGAAAAGCGATGGCTGAGTAATCCGGAGTAGCTTTTTATGGTTCGCAGGGGCTCCTGTAAGTCATGAGAGGCCACATAGGTGAATTGTTCTAATTCTTTGTTTTTGACTTCGAGCTCCTCCGCAAACTTTTTGATTTGTTCGAGTTTTCTTTGTTCCGTGATGTCCTGAAAGATTCCATACCACACAACGGTGCCATCCTCTCTGCGTTCCGGGCGCGATATTGACCGGTTCCATTTGATCTGACCGTTTGGCCACACTATCCGGTAGTCTGCAAAAAATGAAGTGAGCTCAGTTCTGGAGACCTCAATTTTTTCCATGATTTGAGGCAAGTCATCCGGGTGTATTACAGAGAACCCCAATTGCGGGTTTTCCAAAAGCCCTGCTGGAGTAAGCTGTTCGTGTAAATCAGTACTGCCCTCACTAATGAATGGGAAAGAGGTATTCCCCTGCGGGTCCATTTCCATTTGATAGATGGCACCAGGTACACTGGCTGTCAGTTTACTTTGTTTTTCCTGACTGTATCGCAATTCCTGATCAGTAGCTGCCCGGGTTATGGCATTGACCAGAACTTCACTGAATACATTCAGGAGCTTGAGGTCACTGTCGGTATACTCGTGGACTTGATTAATGGAGTTGAATCCTACGCACCCAAAGCACTTATCCTTGTTGATCATGGGGACCGTGATCAGACTTTTGATCCCTTGCCGCAAGAGGTCGGCTTTCATGGGGCCATCTTCCAGGTCTGCTACTGCGGGTAAGAGGAAGTGCTTACCTGCAATATGATGCTTAATGAAAAAATGATATTCCTCCATGGGGACCCTCTGCAGGGTATCTTTTACGGCTTCAATATTGGGGCCACACCATTCGTGAGTGTTAGAGGCAGTTTTGTGTGTAAAATCATACTGAATGAGGTAAGCCCGGTCAGCATTCATGAAACGGCCAATTTCTTCCAAAGAAGACTGTATTCGGTCGTCCATCTCTTCAATCGGGAAATTAATGTACTCCGAAGCGATATGCATGAGCCTCTCCTGCATGACCGTTTGGCTCTTCAGTTTTTGCTGTGCTTTTTTGAGTGAAGTGATATCAGTGACCAGTGTATTCCACAGCATACTGCCATCGGGCAGTTGCTTTGGGGTACCTTTTCCGCTCAGCCACTTCACAGAACCATCTTTATGCTTAACCTGCCAATCATAGGAGAAGGGCGTCATATTCCTGGCGGAGTCTGCTATAGCGTGTTGCATCCCGTCTATGTATTCAGGCAACATCGCGTTCCAAACTACCCTGGAATCCAGTAAGGCCTCTTTGGGCTCAATGGCCCAAATGTCCATTGCTCCATCACTGAGGTATAGTATTTCATTGGATTGGTCGGGGTTCTGTTTGTATTGCATTACAGCTCCGGGCACGTTTGCAGTTAAAGAGGCCAGTTGCTCTTGATTTTGGGTAAGCTCTATCAGGGCATTTTTCTGGTCGGTAATATCCTGGAACAAGCCTTGTATTTCTGTAACTTTACCCTCTTGAATAATGGGCGCACCGGTAACTCTTACCCACCTATGGTTACCTTTTGCCGTATAAAACTGGAAGGTTTGGTCAAAACTCTCCCGCTTTTTCATGGCTATATCGAGGGCATCCAGAAGCTTCTGCCGATCGTCGGGGGGATAAAATTGGATGGCCGACTCTCTGTCGTGGTCAAAATCCAGAGGCACTTCGTGAATGCGGTAGACCTCATTTGTCCAAGTGGTTTGACCACTATCTAGATCCAGCCTCCAGCCTCCAACGTGGGCTATCTGCTGTGTCTCTTCGAGTAGATCTGTGGTTTTTTTGAATTTCTGGTCTGCTTCTTTCCGCTCAGAAATATCTCTAATGAGGAAAATTAATCGGTTCCCATCGGTATCCAGATTGCACTTGGTTTCTACCCAGGAGGGAGTCCCGTCACCAGCAAGGAGGCGATGCTCGAGGGTTTTTGAAGTTAAACTTCCTGCAGCTAGCTCAGCTATAAAATTAAGTAAAGCTGACCGGTCTGGCTCGAAGAAATATTCGGCAATATGAATACCAATAGTGCTTTCCTGGTCCAGGTGGAAATTGCTGCTCCAGCTCTTTGAGGTGTATAGGATAGCGCCTTCTAGATCAGTAGTTAAGAGGACATCCCCGATATTGTCCACCAACATCTGGTACTCGCTCTGTAATTCTATTTTATTAGAGATATCGTAGCCGATGCACAGGATACCTTCCGGGGTCCCTTCGGAGTTAAACTGTGCCGAAAAATTCCAGCGGTTGGTTTGCCACCCTCCTTTTTTTCTGGGCTTCCTGAGGTCCACCTGTACGGCTTGGCCAGGTGTTTCAAAGCATTGTTCAACAGCTGCAGTACAGGCTTTCTGATCGTTAGGGTGAACTGAAGGCAGGCTATCTTTTCCGATGACTACCTGGGGAAGCCAACCAAAATCTTCATTGAATTTACGATTGAAGAAATTGAATTTTCCATTTACATCAGTGATTAATACATAAAGGCCAGAGCTATCAAGCACCGTATTGAGCTGCCGGTTTTCCGTAGCCAACTGGGTTTCTATTTCTTTTAGCCGGGTTATATCAGTATGGGCGCCCAACATCCGGGTGGGTTGGTTTTTCTCATCCCGGACAATCAACCCCCTGCACCTCACCCACACTGTAGATCCGTCCTTGTGACGGTACCGTACCTCCTGATCATAGGGGTGTTCAGGGTCAAGCAGGTGTGCATTAAAGTTTTGTGTGGCTTTTTCTAAGTCCTCAGGAAATATAATATCCTGCCAGGCGGTGGATTTATGGGGCATTTCTTCCGGATCATATCCCAGTGTGATCCAAAAATTGGGGTTCATCCATTCATCTTCGGGATGATCCAGGTCCCAGTACCATAAGCCATCGAGGGAGGCTTCCTGCAGAAATTCAAAGATCGTTTGATCTGTTTGAATTAGGCTATAGAGCTCTTGCTTTAAGTAGTGATCTTTCATGGGGTTGAAAATAGAGTCTATCTTAGATACGAGGAGTGCATCCAATATAGGTTTAGCTGTGCAAATTTGTTCACCAATATTTCTTAACTAAAAAGTGAATAGTAATGTTAGGGAAAAAAATCAGATTAGCCTTTTTTCTTTCTCTTTTTTTTGCTTTCCAGGGCTTCAATTTCGGAAAGCATGTCCTTCAGGCTGAGGTCGGTATCCTCTGAAAGCAGGCGGGTGTTTTCATAATCAGGCTTGTCTACGTCCAGCTTTTTGATGCTGCCACCCAGGTAAGACTCTATTTCCAGGAGCAAACTTGCTTCCCCCGGACTACAAAAACTCAGCGCCTGACCTCTGGCTTTACCTCGACCGGTACGGCCAACCCGGTGAACGTAGTTTTCAGGTTGCTCCGGCAGGTCATAGTTGATGACATAGTTTACGCCCGGGATATCAATGCCTCTGGCACTAACGTCGGTTGCAATAAGCACGCGGATATCTCCATTTCGAAATTGTTCCAAAACAGCGGTCCGGTCAGCCTGTTCCTTATCACTGTGGATGGTCAGGGCTGTAATATCTACCCGCTCCATGGCCTTCGCAACTCGTTCTGCACGGACCTTAGTCCGCACAAACGCCAGGATTTTACTGTCCGGGTTTTCCTTAATGATGCGTTCGAGAAAAAATCGTTTATCATCCATCTCAATTTCAGCGACGTAATGGTCAACGTTCCTGGAGACCGGGTCCTTAGGGGATACCTGAATGCGTATGGCTTGCTGATTGATGAGCGCGTACGCCATCTTTTTGATGTGCAGGTTGATCGTTGCTGAAAAGAAAAGCGTCTGCCGCTGTGCAGGGAGTTTACGGTGCAGATCACTAATATCCTGCAAAAATCCCAGGTCCAGCATGTGGTCTGCTTCGTCCAGTACTAATGTGTCAATACGCTCTGTCCGCAGGTGCCCCTGGCTAACGAGGTCGAAAAACCGGCCAGGCGTGGCCACGAGCACATCGACGCCTCTTTGGAGTGCTTCAATTTGAGGAGCCTGATCGACACCTCCGATCAGCGCCAGGGTCTCCACCAGGGTGTGTGCACCCAGCTCTTCAAATACGCGGGCGACCTGCAGGGCCAGTTCATGGGTAGGCGTCATGACGAGGCAGCGCACACCATCGTCCCTTTGTGAACGTTGCTTTTGGGTGTGCAACTTGTGCAGAATAGGAATAGCAAAAGCGGCGGTTTTACCTGTTCCTGTTTGTGCCACAGCAAGGACGTCCTCGCCCTTTAGTATAGTGGGTATGGACTTGTACTGTATATCTGTTGGCCGTTTTAATCCTGCTTTTTCAATCCCCTTTTGTAGCTGAGGGTGTAGGTTGTAATCCCGAAACTTCATGTCGCTTCCATTTAATGCCGAAGGTACAATAAAACAGGATAAATCGCCGCATCAGCACATCTCCGACAGGCTGCCAGGCTCCGGGCTAATCACAATTGCGTTCCTGAGCCAAAAACTCCATGAAGAAGGCCTTCATTTGATCACCTCCCTGTTGTAAATCAGGGCTGCTATCTGTCACGGTGTAGTCAGGTATAACGGTCAAACTGTGGAAAACCCAACAGAAACACTATTTTGCCACCCGAACCTGAAAAAACAACTTATGCAAGCCATCCAAACCCTTAAAGGGCTATTGATAATCAGCATTAGCCTTTTTTCCTGCGCCCTTGCGGGTCAGGAGATTAACCTGGAGCACTTTGAAGCCTTTGCGCCCCGAAGTATCGGGCCAGCAGGCATGAGCGGCAGGGTAACCACTATTGATGTTGTTAATAATCAGCCCAACCGGATTTATATCGGCACGGCTTCCGGCGGTGTCTGGTATTCCGGTAGTGGTGGCATCAATTGGGAACCCCTATTTGATGATGCTCCTCTGCAGTCCATCGGTGCCCTGGCGATCAATCAAAACAACCCGGATGAGATATGGGTAGGTACCGGGGAAGGTAACCCCCGAAACTCTCACAATAGCGGAGCGGGAATCTTCAAGTCCATTGACGGCGGAAAGAACTGGAAGCGGATGGGCCTGGAAAACACCCGGACCATCCACCGCATTATCATCCACCGGGATGACCCGGACGTGGTCTACGCAGCGGCCTTAGGTTCTGCCTGGGGCCCTAATCCGGAGCGGGGCATTTACCGCACCGAAGATGGAGGTGAATCCTGGGAGCAAATGCTCTTCGTCAATGACTCCACAGGCTGTGCAGACCTTGTCGTTGACCCTTCCAACCCCAATAAGCTGATTGCCGGGATGTGGGAGTTTGGCCGAAAGCCTTGGTTTTTCAATTCCGGAGGTGAAGGCTCGGGGCTGTATATCTCGTTTGATGGTGGCGATTCCTGGGAAGAGCGTACCGAAAAAGACGGTCTCCCGGAAGGCGAACTCGGTCGTATGGGGCTGGCTATCGCACCTTCCAAACCCAACATCGTTTATGCTTTAATCGAAGCTAAGAAAAACGGGTTTTATAAATCTACCGATGGCGGGTTCAACTGGAAGCTGGTTTCCACCAAAAATATCGGGAACCGGCCCTTTTACTACGCTGATATCTTTGCAGACCCCCAAAATGAGAACCGCATTTTCAACCTGTGGTCTTACCTTTCCAGGTCTGAAGACGGCGGTAAAACCTTTGAGCGGTTTGGAAGAGGGACTCATCCGGACCACCATTCCTTCTGGGTGCACCCGGATAACCCGGACTATATGATTGAGGGCAACGACGGTGGCCTCAATATCAGTCACGATGGAGGTGCCACCTGGCGTTTTGTGCAGACCCTGCCTCTGGCGCAGTTTTACCACATCAGTTATGATATGGATATTCCCTACCATATTGCCGGTGGTATGCAGGATAATGGCTCCTGGGTGGGCCCCAGTGCGGTCTGGGAGTACGGTGGTATTCAGAATACCGACTGGCAGGAAGTGTACTTCGGTGATGGCTTCGATGTGGTATTCCGGCCAGACAACAACCGCTACGTGTATGCGATGTCGCAGGGCGGCAATGTTTCCTATATTGACCGGGAGACCGGCAAGAGCCGTTTTGTGAAGCCGGTGCATCCGGAGGGGGAGGAGCTGCGCTTTAACTGGAATGCGGCTATTGCCCAAAATCCTTTCCGGGACTGCGGGCTGTACTTTGGCAGTCAGTATGTACATAAAAGCACAGATTGCGGGCTGACCTGGGCCATCATTTCTCCGGATCTGACCACCAATGACTCTACCAAACAACGACAATTTGAGAGTGGTGGGCTTACCATTGACGACACCCGTGCCGAGAACTATACAAGCATCCTGGCAATCGCGCCAAGCCCGCTGGACGAAGAGGTAATCTGGGTAGGTACGGACGACGGGCACCTGCAGCTAACTCAAGACGGCGGAAAGAACTGGACAGAGCTAAACTCCAAGCTTGAAGGAGCCCGGCCTGGCAGCTGGATACCCTTCGTGGAGGTGTCCGAAACGCAAGCCGGTGAAGCCTTCGTTATCGTTAACGATTACCGCCGTAACGACTGGCGCCCTATGGCTTACCACACCACTGACTTCGGCAAGACCTTTACGCGTATTGTTGACGAGAAGCAGGTGGAAGGCTACACGATGTCCATCCTACAGGATCCGGAAGTGCCTAATCTGCTCTGGCTGGGTACCGATTATGGGTTGTACTTCAGTATGGATACCGGTGAAAACTGGCAACAGTGGGACCAGGGCTTTCCGGCCACACCGGTCCGTGACCTACAGCTGCACCCACGGGATAAAGACCTGATCATTGGTACGTTTGGGCGCGCAGCCTGGGTCCTCGACGATACCCGCCCACTTCAGGAAATTGCAAAATCGAACGGAACGTTGCTGCAGGATACTTTCCGGACGTTCCCTGTCCCTGATGCTTACCTGGCGAACTATAAAAGCTACGAAGGTTCTCACTTCCCGGCTGATGGGGAGTTTAGCGGCAAAAACAGGTCGCCCAATGCGCGTATCACAGTTTGGCAAAAGCCAGGCGAAGAAGAAACTCCTGAAACAGAAAAAGAGGATACCGAAGAAAAAGAGGCAGCAGAGGACCAACCTAAAAAGCGACAGCTTGGTAAAAAAGCAAAAATAGTGGTACTGAATTCAGCGGGGGATACCATTCGCCGCTTTTCGGAAAAACTAAAGCCGGGCATGAACCGCTTTACCTGGGATTTACGCACAGAAGGTGTTCGGTACCCCTCCCGGAGGAAAGCTACAGAAGATGCCGATCCGCCCCGTGGCTACCGTGTGCTGCCTGGTAAATATAAGCTGGTGGCCAGTAGTGGTGGCTTTAGTGATTCTACAGTAGTAACAGTGCATACTGACCCCAGACTGGAAACCGCGCTGGCTGACATCAAGGCGGAGCATGCAGCCTATGAGGAGTTTTATACGGTGGTCGAAAAGGCAACAGATGCGTTTTCCCGCCTGCGTGAAGCCGGGAAAACGATAAAAACAGTAAATGAAGCACTGACTACTGTGCCAGACAGCACCCTGCAGGACATCAAGGAGAAAGGTAAAGCTCTACAGGATAGTATCACGCAGTTGGAAGAGCGTTACCTGTTACCAGAAGATTTCAAGGGCATCCGCCGTTCCACCGGCCTGCTCAACAGTACTTTGTATAGTGTATCCTCTTATCTGGAAGGTACGGAAGGCGCGCTGTCCCCTATGGGTCGGTTGAAGCTTGACCAGGCGAAGGCTCAGACCGCCGAAGTGGTGCAAGCGGTGGACGATTTCTTTCAAACAGATTTTGCCGCTTACCAAAAAGCCGTGGAGGCTATTCCGTTCTCCTTCTTTAAGGAATAGAGGTATTGCAGTGAACATAAAGAAGCCCCGTTGGCGGTATGCCAGCGGGGCTTCTATGTTTTCAGCAAGTCCTGGGAAGGTTATTTTTTGGCCTTCTTGCCGCCTTTGAGCTCCGTCTGAAGCTTCTCCAGCTTTTCCCAGGCACCGGTATCAGCCAGTTTGGCCTGCTGCATCCAGGTGGTAGGATCGTGCATCTTGTAGCGTGAACCAGCCGCTTCCAGGATTTCTTTCACCTTGGTCTTTTTGGCAGTAGCAAGGTCCTTGAAGGTCTTGATGCCCGCTTCAGCCAGCAACGTCGCAATCTTAGGACCAATGCCTTCGATTTTTTTCAGGTCGTCCTTTGCTACGCTAACTGCTTTTTTAGGCGCTGCCTTTTTAGCAGGCGCTTTTTTAGCAGGTGCCGCTTTCTTAGCAGACGTGGCTTTCTTAGCTACCGGCGTTTTTTGGGCTTTAACCGGCGCTGCTTTAGGCTGATCTTCCAGCACTACTACAGAGTTGTCGATGCCATCGTATGGAGAAGGGGCATACCCATCTGCCTTATGGTCATTTTCCCAGTAAGCTTCGTCAACGAGATAGCGGAACTGGTACTGGCGTCCGGTTTCCAATTCGAGTACAGCCTTGTACTCGTCTTTTGTTGCTTTCATCTTTGGTGCCGTCTGGGGGCTCCAGTTATTGAAATCTCCTAATAATTTCACTTCTTTAGCGCCTTCGGCTGCGAAAGAAGGCAGGCTAAACGTAACTTTACAAACCGGTTTGGTTTTGAGATACTGTTTCTTAAGCATGGTTATAATTTTTATTGTTAGTGTTTTTATTACACTAAGGTGCAAAGCTATAATAAAGTTACAGTTTATTCAATGTATTTGCAAAGATAATGATCTGATTATCAGGGAGGGGTAGTGCCTGTCGATTTTTATGGGATGGCTGTGCAGGGCGGATGCGGAACAAAAAGCGCAGAAGAATAATGTTGTCCATTTTCTTTTTTTACATATGCTGCCTTATCAGAATTTACTATGGTTTCCAAAATTTGGATACAATCGGAAAAAAACGATTTGATTTTTCTTTCCTATTTGATTTTTTTTTATTTATCTTTACAAATGTATTCACAACCCACTCAATATTTACACAAGAACTTACCGGCGAAAGCCATTCCTTTACAACTGCACAATAAATACTGAATCTGTCTTTTACTAAGGCAGGTTAGCCCTAACCTTTAATAACCAGACACCCTTTTGCGGAAAAGCGCCTAAAACCCAACAAAACATAGCGCTTTTTGGCAACCTTATGGTTGTTATAGTATTTAGCTATCCGTTAGGGTTCCCTTTTGTGCAAATTATAGTCCACCTACACTCTATACTTAAACTACAAGCGTAATTGTCCGATTTATGGTGCAATTCCCTTGTGTAATCCGTTTCTGAATCCTGCATGCCGGGATGAACAGAAATGATAAAGACTATTCTGCCTGCTTAGCGGCGAGGGCAACAACGATCTGGAGCTGAACAATACTACTTAAACCTGAAGAACTCCAGCAAACACTATGAAATGATTTAGCCGCTAAATCGACGGATGCCTGCCTTGTGCAGTGCATCCGTTTTTTATAAACCGCCCCTCAACAGGTACTTATCCTGAGGAGGGGCGGTTTCTTTGGTCTTGCCGGCTTGTTAACCGATAGCCTTTACAGGCTTAGTTTCTTGCGCAGCGCAGCTGGCATCGCTTCCTTATGAAGCAGGAAAGACAACGTTTTATACCGCACGTAGTTTTTGCTGACGTACAGGTATCCTTCGTAATCATTTTCGGTGCCCCAGGAGTTTTTCACGAGGTACCATTCTTTCCCGTTTTGATCTTTGGAGATGCCCACGATTTGCATGCCGTGGTCATCGGTGGTGGTGTAAGTGTCATAGGCTTTCTGGCGCATGTCCACTGTGATTTTAGCTTCCGGTTGGGGGCCATTGAACATATTTTCCCGCTCTTCTGATTCCATATCGTAGTAGTCTTTCTCCGGCACATAAGCAATACCATTCTTCCAGGAGAAGTACTTTTCACTTACATCAGCGGCCCAGGATATAGAATGGCCATTTTCCAGGGCATGATCAATTATGCTGATCATGTCCTCCATTTCTACGTTGTAGGACTGTCCGGAGGTCCAGTTGTCTGGTACGAGGATAACGCATTTTTCGTACATCGGATGGTGGGTCCAGCTTGTCACCTGTACGTAGTCGTCAGACTTTACGCCCACCACCTCCTCTGCAAAGGACTTGGGGGTATACGTCTTGCCCATGTATTCGAATGATTCCGGGTGCTTGCCCAGGTAGACATCGAGGACTTTATTGTACGCTTCCTTCCAGACCGGAGAGAGGCGTTTGTTTTTATTGGCGATGATCGCATCAAGCATGCCCTTCAGGACCGCTTCCATCTCCCCGTGGCGGTTGTAGTCGTAGCCGTAGTTGAGGCCGGCATAAGCGGACTGTGGCACAGCCCCGTATTTGCCGTACATATCGATGACATCAGGAAGGGCGCCACCCTGTCCAAAATTCAGGTTGCCATGCATACGTACGTAGCGGTCTGCCTTCTCTTCATAAGTGTTGCGCACGGTGAACATTTCTGCCAAATCTACCGGCTCTTTGCCCATGCGGATCATTTCAGACTCCAGGAAAGAATTGGAGCTATAGCTCCAGCAAGTGCCGGATGCCCCCTGATTCTTCACCGAGGTGCGTTCCAGGTCAATAACGGGTGACCACTGAAATTCTTCCTTAGCATTTTCGCTTTGGTTATCTTTTACCTTATTGATAAGGTCTACCTGTGCCCCGAGCGGTAAAACGAACAGGGAGGCAATCAGGGCAATCAGGATTGAATTGAGCTTCATAATTATAGGTTTGATTATTCTGCCGGAAAATAAGGAAATCCAACGGAACTCCCTATTCGTTTGACTATACCTTTACGCCGGCGTGCTGACCGGAGCCGGGTATTCACTACGCTCTTTGCCCAGATCGCTTTCTTCGTGCATAACAATAGTGGCAGCCACCGCCGCAATCAAGGGTGCGATTAACGGTCCAAGTACAGGGATCCAGAAAAGGAGCCTGACCACTGTGCCGATAGCAAGGTTGATGCCCAGGTTTTCTTTGGCCTGTTTGAAGCTCTCCTTTATGCTCATATTATATTGTTCCTGATAGTTATCTACTACCGTAAAACCCAGGAAAAACGCCTCGATCACGAAAAGGAAAGCAGGCTTCAGGAAATCAAGAAACTCAAATATCCCAAAGAAAATTTTAATAGGGATAGCGGCAATCAAGGTCATCAACCAGGCAAATCCACTAACGATGAGCATACGGATTTGCGCGTTCAAAAAGTCTCCAAACTTCGATTTACTATCCTTTCCAGCCAGCAGGCGGAGCGTTTGACGGGAAGCATGGAAAATAATAACCTCCAGCAGCACCAGCATAAGAAACCGGCTGCCGCTATCGGTGAGAAAGCCAATGCTGTTTTGGTACAGGTCTTCAGCGAAACTGGTCACCCCGCTGAATGAAATGGCGAAAGAATCTTCGCCCAGCCCTTCAAAAAACTCAAAGGCATTCCCTATCATATTTAACCCCACCAGTATCGCGAGAACGGTCAGGATTCGGGAAAACCACCCGTACTTCCAGAAGCCTTCCCACACCCGCTCCCGGATGATGAAACGGGCAGCAGCTGGAAAGGTGACGATGGTATACCTAAATTGTTCTGCTTCCTCTTTATAGTCGATATCTCTCCATTGCATGATGTCGGGTTTTAAGAAGACCAATGTAATCAGGAAACGCTCAACATAAAAACGTTTTCGCTGAACACCTAAAGGTTTTGGACTAATGACCCAACCCTTTACTACGGGCTTTACGACTACATCATCAAAACAAACTTTTAAACTGTAACAGTTATGAAAAAGTACTTCTGGTTTTTTATAGTGGCTGGCCTGATGTGGAGCTGTGAGAAAGATAACACAGATGGATTTCATCTGGAGAACAGCCGTGTTGACGGCTTCTCCGGCGGCGGCCTGGTTACCGGCTATGACATTTCGGGTGAGCAGTATGCGGAAATCATCGAAAATCCGTTCATTGCCACAGCGGATGAACCAACTTCCACTTTTTCCATAGATGCGGACGGTGCCTCCTACAGTAATGCCCGGCGCTTTTTGAACGACGGCATCCTCCCGCCTCCAGATGCACTTCGTACGGAAGAGCTTATCAACTACTTTGACTACAACTATCCCGAGCCCAATGGGGCACACCCGATTGGCCTGAATGGGGAGGTCAGCCGCTGCCCCTGGGCACCTGCCCATAAGCTGGTTCGCATTGGCATCAAGGGACAAACTATTGAAGAGGAAGATGTCCCCCCTTCCAATCTCGTCTTTTTGATTGATGTATCCGGCTCTATGGCGAGTTCGAGAAAACTGCCACTTTTGCAGGAAGCCTTTAAACTGCTGGCAGAGGAACTCACCGCTGAAGACCGGGTGGCTATTGTAACCTACGCCGGACAGGCGGGCGTAGCTTTGCCCTCGACCCCCGGAGACCAAAACGCGACTATTATCGACGCCATTGAAGGGTTGACTTCGGGCGGCAGCACTGCGGGAGCCGATGGTATCCATACCGCTTATGAAATTGCCCTGGACAACTATATTGATGGTGGCAATAACCGGGTGATACTGGCCACGGATGGCGACTTCAACGTTGGGCCATCCAGCACGGAAGCCCTGGTACAGCTCATCGAAGAAAAACGGGACCAGAACATATTCCTCACGGTTCTGGGCTTCGGTACCGGCAATCTCAATGATGAGCTGATGGAGCAAGTAGCAAACAATGGCAATGGCACCTACGAATACATCGATAACCAGCAGCAAGCGGAGAAAGTCCTGGTGGAAGAGCTGGGCAAACTATACACCGTTGCTAAGGATGTTAAGGTACAGGTGACGTTCAATACCGACCTCGTGGAGGCTTACCGGCTGGTCGGTTATGAAAACCGGCTGCTCAACAACGAGGACTTTGAAAATGATGAAGCGGATGGTGGAGAGATTGGCTCCGGACAGGCCATTACGGCAATTTACGAAATCAGGCCAGCGAATGGCGGTGGCAGCAGCTTTGGCATGCCTACTTTCACGGTCGATTTTCGATACAAGAATCCATCTTCAGAGGTAAGCCAACTCCTAACATTGGATATCCCGGACGATAACACGCCCTTTGACCAGGCTTCTGAGCATCTGCGTTTTTCAGCAGGTGTGGCAAGTTTTGGCTTGCTGATGCGGGATTCTGAATACAAGGGGCAGACCAGCTATGACCAGATTTCTGACTGGTGTTCCGGCGCTATGACTTATGATCCCGGCGGGTACCGCCAGGAATTACTGGAGCTTATCGAAAAAGCAAATGAACTCAGCGACTAATCATTGACGGGCACCTCAAAGATAAAGGAGGTGCCCTTACCTTCTGTGCTTTTGAAGTTAATCTCCCCACCCAGTAGCTCCAGGTATCGGTGCACGATATTCAATCCCAGCCCGGTACCTTGAATATTAACGGCATTATCCGCCCGGAAGAAACGGCTGAACAGGTGTTTTTGATCGCTCTCCGGGATGCCAATCCCTTCGTCTCTAATGGTGACTTTTAGCAGGCTCTGCTCCAGTGTAGCCTTTAGCCAAACCGTTGAGCCTGCATCGGAATACTTGATGGCATTGGAAAGGAGGTTAAGCATGATGTTCTTAAGAATTTTATTATCGATCATGATCTCCTGGTCCAGGTTATTGAAATCCCGGTCTATGGTTTGGCCCGGTTTAAGCAGGACGTGCACATCGTCTATTGATTCCTCCAGAAGCCCTGCCATCTGCACTGGTGTGGGCATATTGCTGATTTTCCCTTCTTCGAGTTTGCTCAGAGAGAGGAAGTCGCCCAGTATCCCGGTGAGATTAGTGACCGCGGACTGAATACGGCGCAGGTGTTTTTCGCGTTTTGGCTGTTGTTCGGAGGTGGCATAGAGCTTAATCAGCTCTGAGGATGACGCAATGGTCGTCAGTGGGGTCCGGAACTCGTGAGAGGCCATAGATACAAAGCGGGACTTAAGTTCGCTAAGCTCTTTTTCACGTTCCAGTGTTTTGCGCAATTCTTCTTCATTTTGCCGGAGGGCTTCTTCCGCTGCGCGGCGCACCTTGATCTGCTCTTCCAACTTCAGGTTAGACTGTAGCAGCTTATTTACGACTTCGGTGAGCTTATCGGTGCGTTCCTCGACTTTTCGTTCCAGCTCCTGGTTGAGGTTGATGATCTCTTCTTTGGCTTTGTGCTCCTCCGTCAGGTCATGGATGACTCCGGTAAACAACAGCCCGACTTCGGTTTCAATGCGGCTGACTCCAAGTCGGAAGGGGAAGAGCGCTCCGTTTTTACGCTTTCCCTGCACTTCCCGGCCTACGCCTATAATCTGGCCCTCACCACCAGACATATAGTTGCGCAGATAGTCATCATGGGCGCTTTGGTGGGGCTCTGGCATCAGCATTTTGATATTCTGCCCCAGCATCTCCTTTGGGCTATACCCAAACAGCTGAGTGGTCGCCTCGTTGGTCATCTGTATAATACCCCGCTGGTCGATGATGATGATACCATCTACGGCATTGCCAATAATAGCTTCAAGGGTATTCCGGCTTTCCTTTAGTGCCCGGGCGTAGAGGTTTTGCTGGGTAGCATCCTGAACTAACACCAAAGTGAAATTTCCATTCAGCGCCGGAATCAGGCTTGTCGTGGCTCGCAGGCAGACCTCCCCTCTGGGCGTAGTCAGATAAATCATAAAAGAGCGTTGCTTTTCACGCCCGAGGTCCGCAAGTTGGTCCTTCAGCTTGATGCTGATGGTACTGTCCGGACGAAGAGCTTGCTCTTCGTCTTCCAGGCCGAGTAGTTCAAGCAAACGTTGATTACAGGTTAGCGGTTGTTGTTTATCAAGCTGATAAACAATGATGCCGGTGGGGATCCACTCAAACATATGCCGGTATAGCTCCAGGCTTTTCGCGATAGAATCCCGGATATGAAGAGCCAGGAAGTAAAGGTCCTGCCCTTTTTCCGAGCCTCCCCTGAGAGAGAAAGCTACATCGCGGTCTGCCTCAGTGCCTTTAATAAAAGTTGTACCATGCTTTTCCTGGGTAGTGAAGTTAACAGGCAACTCCAGCTCAGGTATGAAATCGAGGATGTTTTTATCGGTTGCCAACCGGGCATCTATGCCCAGGATTTTTGCGGCCGAAGCATCGAGCCCAAAGATATGGCCATCGGGGCGCAGTGTGAGCAAGCCACTGATTTGCTGGCTCATAAAGTGCTCCATCTGTAGCGGTAGCAAAGGATCTGGGTTATAGTGGTTGGGTGTATCGGTCATTATTAGGTTAGCGTTAGCGAATGTAAATATAAACGCCTGCACGAAAAATGCCAATATCCAAGCTCCTTTATATGAAGAATCTCTTGAATTACGCAGTCTGTAATTCCGCACCTGGCAAAAGTGGCCACTGATATAATTCAAAGCCTTGCCTGATAAATATCATAAGTACCAAGGCGTTATTTGTTGCACCTTGCTGCCAGATAAAAGAAAAGGAGCATGAATAAGATAATAGTACTAGGCTTAGGCAACAATCGGCACCGGCAGCTTTTCCGTCAGCTGGAAGCGGTTGTCGGCGAGCTGGACCTGACTGCTCCGGTAGAACAGGTAATGGATGTGGAGACGATCCTGGCTTCAGGCGTCAGCTCTATTCCTGCCATTCTTGTGGACAATAAGGTCTTCTTTGACGGTAAAACTAATCCTACACGGGCTGAACTGCGTCGCCTCTTTTTGAGCCTCCTGGCGCTCAGTGAGTAATGGTCAGCTGGTTTTACCGCTGGCTGTTTCCCTAACTTTCAAACAGTCCGATGAAGAAGATATTGATCGTAGAAGACACCCGCAACATCCGGGAAAACATTGCCGAATACCTGGAACTGAGCGGGCATGAAGTGTTAACGGCCGAAAACGGTCTGGAGGGCTGGGAAATACTTCAGGGGCAAAATCCTGACCTGGTGATCTGTGACGTTAAAATGCCCAAACTGAATGGTTTTGAAATCAAAGAACGCGCCAATGGGGAAGAGGCGCTGAAAGACACCCCCTTTATTTTCCTGTCCGCCGCCGCCCAGAAAACAGACATCGCCAAAGGTCGCAGTGTAGGCGCCATTGCCTATATGACGAAACCCTTCGACATGAATGAATTGCTAACCTGGGTGGAAAAAGTGTAGTTTGCCGACGGATTACTAAAGTCCCAATACGCTCTTAACCCTTGAGTATAGACTCCAGCTCAGCGGGAGAGTAGGCAACAGACTTCAGGGTCTTATCGTCACCCTTCCGGTACACTAGAAAACGCCCGTCCTCTTCCACAAAGTAGCTGTCAAAGCCACGCTCTTTTTTGTAGTAAGCCATGGTCTGCTCGGCCTCCTCCTTTGTGGTGCAGGCCTTACTCATATTAGAACGCTGCACTTCCTCAAACAGGCCTTTGAACTTATCTGCCATACCGAACTCCAGAATGGCACCAGATAATACATACTGAATATCGCAAAGCGCATCTGCAATTTCCGTAAGGTCGCGGTCGGCAATAGCCTGCTCCAGTTCCTTTACTTCTTCAGCCAGTAGGCTAACGCGCAGCTTGCACCGTGTCTCATCCGGGATCGTCGGTGCGGGCTCAATGGGATGCTTGAAAGTCCGGTGAAAAGCAGCAACCTGCCGTAGGGCGTCTGGGTGGTCCATATTATCTGATTTTGCCCAAAAGTATTATTTTTTGGGCAACTTCCAGCCGCGGGCCGCCAACGCAAAAAAATAAATGCCACCGGGGGGATATTAATCTGCCTTTCACGCTTCCATATCAGTGCTAGGTGTTAATTTTGCGCTGTTTTTTGTCCAATCACATTTAAATCAAGAGCATTGGCTGCTACCAACCGATACTTTGACCTCATCGACCAGACTTTTTACTTTCCACAGGAAGGGTTTGACCTGGAAGATGGCTATCTGATGTTTAATGGTGTTCCACTCCATTACCTTATACAAAAATACGGGACGCCCCTCAAGCTGACTTATATACCGAAGATCGGCTCTCAGATTAAGAAAGCCCGCAATATGTTTACCCGGTCGATGAAAGCTATGGGGTACCGGGGGAAGTATCATTATTGTTATTGTACCAAAAGCAGTCACTTCAGCCATGTGCTTGATGAGGTGCTCCGGCATGGCGTGGAGATTGAGACGTCTTCAGCCTTCGATATTGAGCTGATCCGGCAACTGCACAAGCGGGGCCGCCTGGATAAAAAGACGATCATTGTCTGTAATGGTTTTAAAACTCAGGGCTACCTGGATCGCATCTCTGCGCTTATCAATGATGGTTTTGAGAATGTTATCCCGGTCTGTGATAATATGGCAGAGCTGGACTTCTACGAGCAGCATGTAAAGGGCAAATGTAAAATAGGGCTTCGCGTAGCCACGGAGGAGGAACCCAATTTCGAATTTTATACCTCCCGCCTGGGCATCCGCCACGCTGACGTGCTCCGCTTTTTTGAAGAGCGCATCAAGGGCAATGACAAGTTCGAGCTCAAAATGCTCCACTTTTTCGTGGATACCGGGATTAAGGATTCCCTCTACTACTGGGGTGAACTAAAAAAGGGGATCAGGCTCTACGGCGAGTTGAAGCGAAACAGCGATGATCTGCGCGCGATCAATATCGGAGGAGGGATGCCTATCCGTAACTCCCTCGGCTTTGAATTCGATTATAAGTATATGGTAAAGGAAATCGTAGGGCTGATTGCCCAGGCCTGCGAGGAGGAAGAAATTCCTGAACCGGATATCTTCACGGAGTTTGGCAAGTACACCGTAGGCGAGAGTGGGGCTACGATCTTTTCTGTTCTCGGTCAGAAGCTGCAGAATGATTCTGAGATGTGGTACATGATTGACAATTCCCTTATGACAACCCTTCCGGATACGTGGGGCATCAGCGAGCGCTTCATTCTACTGCCCATCAATAAATGGTATAATGACTACCGCCGCGTCAATATAGGCGGGCTGAGCTGTGATAATTCCGACTATTACAACTCTGAGGTGCACGAAAGCCAGGTCTACCTCCCCTCATATTCGCCTAAAGATAAGGAACCACTCTACCTGGGCTTCTTCCATACCGGTGCGTACCAGGACTCTATTAGCGGGTACGGGGGGATCAAGCACTGCCTGATTCCTGCGCCCAAGCATATCCTGGTCTACAAAGACGCACAGGGCAACCTGGTCGATGAGCTCTATCAGGCGGAGCAAAGCCCGGAAGCGATGCTGAAAATCCTGGGCTATTAGCAGCACATCTCCGACAGGCTGCTAGCACGGGAGTCGCTTAAAGCGAAACGCCCCGTTTCCAGGGGATAAAATCATCTTGTTGCAGTTGCATGGCTTTAGGATCTGACTCCCCGTTCGCTACCTCAATAATAAGTTCCAGAAGCGCCTCGCCTTTGGTAACGAGGTTGTCCTCTCCTGTAATGATAGTGCCGGCGTCAATATCGATCAGGTCGGGCATGCGCCGGGCGAGAACCGTATTGGTAGACATCTTCAGTGTAGGTGTGACAGGGTTGCCAGTTGGGGTCCCCAGCCCTGTGGTAAAGACGATTATGTTCGCCCCTGAGCCTGCCAGCCCTGTGGTACTCTCGACATCGTTACCGGGCGTACATAACAGATTCAGGCCCGGTGTGGTCGCCTGCTCCGTGTAGTCGAGCACTGCAGTCACCGGAGAGGTCCCTCCCTTCTTTGCAGCTCCCGCTGACTTGATAGCATCGGTAATGAGCCCGTCCCGGATGTTGCCGGGCGAGGGGTTCATGTCAAAGCCGGAGCCGGCCTCCGCCGCTCGTTTGGCGTAGGTCTGCATGAGGTGGTAGAACTTTTGTGCGGTTGCCTCATCCCGACAGCGGTTGAGCAGCTCTTGCTCCACACCGTTGAGCTCAGGGAACTCAGAAAGTATAGCGGTACCCCCCAGGGCGACGAGCATATCCGAAGCATGGCCCAGCGCCGGATTAGCAGAAATACCGGAAAACCCATCTGAACCACCGCACTCCAGCCCCAGTGTGAGCTTACTAAGCGGAGCCTCGGTACGTTGAGCTTTATTGGCTTCTATCAGCCCTACAAAAGTCTTTTTAACTGCTTCGGCAATAAACTGCCGCTCAGATTGGCTTTGTTGCTGTTCCAGAACGTACAAGGGGCGCTTATGGCCGGGAGAGATTTTTTTAAGGGCTTCCTCAAGGTGCGCTACCTGTGCATGCTGACAACCCAGGCTCAGGACCGTAGCGCCTGCCACATTGGGATGAGCAATATACCCGGCGAGTAGTTGACAGAGTGCGGTTGCATCTTGCCGTGTGCCACCACATCCTGCCTGGTGTGTCAGGAACTTAATGCCATCTACCTGTGGGAAAACGCGGTCGGATTTAAGGGCAGCGCCTTCCCGGATAATATCCTCCTGTAGTAAAGCCGATGCTTCCGCTCCTGACTGGTAGGCCTCCACCAGCCGCCGGGTATCCACGGCAAACTGCCGCTCGGTCACGTAGCCCAGCTCTGCAGTCATCGCCTCGCGGATTACCTGGATGTTACGGTTTTCGCAAAAGACCAGCGGTATAACCAGCCAGAAGTTGCGGGTGCCCACCCGCCCGTCCTCGCGGTGGAAGCCACTGAAGGTGCGCCCTTCAAAGCGGGAAATATCCGGCTTTGCCCAATCCGCAGACCGTGATGCCATGGCGAAGGCGGCGGCGGCGTGTACGAGGTTCTCCGTGGTGATACGCCCACCTTTGGGAATGGGCTGTGTGGCTTTACCCACCAATACCCCGTACATATAGACGGGGTCGTCCACTGCCATCGGCTTCAGGGTGAATTTGTGCTTGGCCGGAATATTTTCCACCAGTTGGAGTGGTCCATGAGGGGTATCCAGGGCTTGGCCAGCCTTAAGGTCGCGCAGGGCCACACCAACATTATCTTCGGGATCAATAATCAAAAACGGAGCGTCCATAATTATTTTTTAATAGCCAAACACCCTAGGCAGCCACAGGCTTATCCCTGGGACATAGGTCACAATCATTAGCGCCACAATCATGGCAATAAATAGGGGCAAAAGTGGTTTGACGACCTTCTGAATACTTGTGCCTGCCACGCCCACTCCAACAAAGAGGACCGACCCGACCGGGGGCGTACAAAGCCCGATGGACAGATTGAGGACCATGATAATTCCAAAGTGGACGGGGTCCATGCCCATGGACTGTACAACGGGCAGGAAGATAGGCGTGAAGATAAGGACCGCCGGGGTCATATCCATGAAGACGCCCACGAACAGAAGAATGAAATTGATGATCAGCAAAATGACTACGGGGCTATCGCTCACGGAAAGCAGTAGCGCGGTAATCTGTTGCGGTATATTTTCAAATGCCATAATCCAGGACATGCTCATAGACGTACCAATGAGCAGCATGACAATAGCTGTGGTGCTGACTGAATCCAGTAAAATCTCTGGCATATCACCGACATTGAATTCCTGGTACCAAAACCCAAGCATGAGGCAATACAGTACGGCAACTGCCGAAGCCTCGGTGGCAGTAAAAATACCGACCACAATACCACCAATGACGATAATGAGCAGCAACAGGCTGGGCAAGGCATCCAGGAAAGTTTTGGCAACTTCCCGGATTTTAGTACGCTCGCCTACGGGATAGCCCTTGCGCTTAGCCCAGACTCCGGCAACAACCATCAGAAAAAAGCCGGTCAAAATCCCCGGGAGGTAACCCGCCAGGAAAAGCGCAGCAATAGATGCGCCTCCGCTGGCCAGCGAATAAACGATCAGGATATTACTCGGAGGTATGGTCATGCCGGTGGTCGCTGATGTGATATTCACCGCTGCCCCGAATGCCTTATCATACCCTTCATCTTCCATGCGTTTGCCCATGAAGCCGCCGATAGCAGAAGCTGCGGCAACAGCGGAGCCGGAGATGGCACCAAAGAGCATTGCGGCGATGATGTTGACATGGGCCAGCCCTCCGGGCAGGGCGCCCACCAGGGATTTGGCAAAGTCAATCAGCCGTCGGGCAATGCCGCCCCGGTTCATTAATTGCCCGGCCAGGATAAAAAAGGGAATGGCCAGTAGTGCAAAGCTGTCCAGCCCGGTGGCCATACGCTGGGCAACGGTCGTGAAAGCGGGCATAGCCGGAATGCTTACCAGCATAGTAAACAGGCTGGACAGGCCAATACTCCAGGCAATGGGCACCCCAATACCCAATAAAATCAGAAAGGAGAGGACGAGGACGAGGACTTCCATAGGGTATAATTAGGCCTGAGCCGGCGCTTCTTCGCCAGGTTCAGCTAGTTTATAAAAAATGATGAGCAGTCCGCTAAAAGGTACGATGCTGTACACCAGGTACAGGGGCACCTGGAGGGCCGCAGAATATTGTCCGAGCTTTTGGGTGATATATACCAGCCTTGCGCCCCCTGCCACCAGGACCGAAGCTGCAAATCCGACAATTATGAGCCGGATGACCCACTGCAACCGTTTTTGCCGGGCACCCTCCAATGATCCTGGCAGAATGTCAATGGCCAGGTGCTTGTTTTGCCCCGCTACGTAGGCGGCCCCGAGCAGCCCGATCCAGATGAGTAGAAAACGGGCCAGCTCCTCTGTCCACGGGCTTTGGGAGCCCATAACATAACGGGTGAAAACGCCCCACAGCACATCAATAGTCATGACCGCCATGAGGAAAGCCAGGAAATAGCCTACGTATTTATTCAGGGAATTTCGCATTACTTTACGGCTTGAATTTGCTGAATGAGTTCATATATTTCGGGGTCGTCTTTGTAGCGCTCGTAGATGCCCGCTACTTTGTCCGCAAAGGGCGATTTGTCCGGGTAATTGATTTTTACACCGGCCGCTTTTACGGCTTCCAGTGCTTCTGTTTCCGCCGCCGCCCAGACTTTTCGCTGGTAGTCCACAGAGGCATCGGCGGCAGCCTGAAGCCAGCCCTGCTCCTGCTCGGTCAGGCGGTTCCAGGTATTGGTACCGATGAGCATGACATCGGGCACGGTGCTGTGCTCATCGATGGAGTAGTATTTGCAGACTTCATAGTGGTGAGAAGTATAGAAACTCGGCGGGTTGTTTTCAGCTCCGTCTACCACGCCCTGCTGCAATGCAGTGTAGAGCTCGCCAAAGGAAATAGGCGTTGGGGCACCGCCCATGGCTTTCACCATCTGCATAGCGGTTTGGCTGTTCATTACCCTTACCTTCAACCCCTTGAGGTCTTCCGGGGTGTTGATAGGGCGCTCCTTGGTATAGAAGCTCCGGCTGCCGGCATCGTAAAAGCAGACGCCCCGCAGCCAGTAATTCTGAGCTTCCAGTAGCAGCGACTTACCAATTGGGCCATTCAGGACGCTCCAGACGTGCGCATCGTCCCGGAACAGGTAAGGAAGGCCCAGCACCTTCATCCTTGGCGCAAAGTTCTCCAGTACGGCCGCCGAGACCTTTGTCATGCCCAGACTGCCAATCTGCAACAGCTCCAGGCACTGCCGCTCGGAGCCCAGCTGTCCGCTGGGGTAGATGTCTACGCGCATTTGCCCGCCGGACCGCTCTGTCACCTGTTCGGCAAAGTGCACCATGCCTTTATGGACCGGGTGGGAAATGTCCAGCCCATGCGCCAGCTTTACTGCAGTGACCTCGTCCTTCTGCCCGCAG
>Ga0307978_1000043_pt1 | contig 108240 bp, 117 predicted proteins | sample OrgLakmetage1056_FD_203151 | JGI IMG/M metagenome (GOLD analysis project Ga0307978, IMG submission 203151) | Saline water microbial communities from Organic Lake, Antarctica - #1056 | ecosystem: Environmental > Aquatic > Non-marine Saline and Alkaline > Saline | place: Antarctica: Organic Lake... | reverse complement strand
GAGGATGTCCTTCTGAGGTTTAGAGCAGAGGCATCATAATTATCCAAAGCGGAGAATGGAAAATGAACCAGCAAAACAACAACTTGAACCACCACGCTCAGCATAACGTGGGCACGGCATATTATGTATTATAGGTAAGTATGGCTGACTCTTGGATTCCTATGAGATTTGTCGAGGCTGGCTACTTGCGTTGTTGCTTGAAATTCACCATTAATACAATTAGTACCAGTAAAAACTAAATTGATGGTCCAATAATGAATTTTTTTAAGAGCCTGATCGCCAACGCGTTTGGTGCGCTAATCGTTTCTACTTCTGCTGCAAGCTCAGCAACAATCAATTCTGTTACCGACCCTGCCCTTGTTGATGCGACGGTCTGGGGTTTTGAAGAGCTAGATCTCATTTCCTTTGATGACAGAACAAATGCATCTCTAGCTTCGCCCGATGACTTTGTGAAGATGCAGCCTGCCAGTGGATCATTCTATGAAATTGGATCCTACGCGGGTAGTATCTCTACTGGACTGCGCTCTGTGCGCACTAGAGGCGGCTCAAGTCAAACCTATATTTTCACATTCAACGGTACAGTCTCTGCGTTCGCTTTAAGCTTATTTGGGAACGACGGCTCAAATTGGGACGCGGTCGCATTGGACGCACACGGCAATGCTGTTGAGGCGACCCGGTGGACACGGGGCAGTGCTACATCTCGAAGTGTATTCCAGGGCGTTCAAACTGACGGCATAGCGGCAGTTCGCCTGCAAGGTGGCGACGATGTCATCTTTGACCAGTTCACCTATGCAGGAGCCATGGCAGCAGTGCCTTTACCATCCAGCTTCCTTCTGTTGCTGGGTTGCTTGTCAGCCTTGGCCTGGACACGCAGGCGGCCTGCCGCTGCATAAAGCCGTTGCGCTCCCTAAACTAAATATAACGCCCATTACGCAGCGCATGGCTCGTAGCCGCGTAGGGATAATTCACCCCTTTGAAATTCAGGCATGACACTCGTTTATGCAAAGGAGAAATGGGAGATTGGCTGTGTAATGAGTGATGATGATCGCAGGAGAGTTGTGAGGCATGACACCATTGGGGCGCGCTCTGGTTGAGTTGAAGGGGAGATCCAATCTGCAAGCAACTTACATGCCAAGGGTCGCGTTGACCGCGCAAGTTATACGCTGAAGTCCCGCTCCCCTCACCGCCCCTCCCGACATTTCTAAATGACGTGCACAGTAAAACTACTTCCAATTTACCATCGCTTAAGGTCGCTCCGTGTCAGCGTTTGGTTGAGCATTGCATGAGGTGCGCCAGCGGGTGCGTCAGTGCTGTGACCTCGTCACGCAGCTCTTCCAACGTCATGGCGTCTTGCGTCACGAAGGCAATGAACAGCTGGTTGATGCTGTGGAACGTCACACGGCCCAAGGCGGTCGCATCCATTTCGGAAGGGACTTTCCCGCGCTGCTGGAATCGCGCGATCAGCTCGCCCACCTGCTCTGCAAGTCGCACATCCAGCGCAGCATACCGGCGACCATTAGGCGTATCGGGCGCCTCGATCGCGAGCGCCATCGCGCGACGCCACATCTCCTTGGTCAGGTAATTAAGCGAATGATCATAGTAGCAGAACGTGAGTGCGAGAACGGCCGCAAAGAAATCATCGGGAGGGTCATCGACCACTGCACGCCCTTCGGTCAGCACCTCCTCGACCTCCAGGGCGACGACCGCGATCAGGATGTCGCCCTTTGTCCCGTAGTAGTTGTAAACGGTCCCAACGGATACGCCCGCCGCCTGCGCGAGATCCTCGATCCGCGCGCGCTTGTATCCATCTGCACGAAATTTGTGCACTGCCGCCGTAAGAATGCGCATCTCCCGGTCCGCTTTCTGTCGTTCGCGGAGTTTGATCATGCCTACCTTCTCCCCGTTTGAACGGTTCTGAACTTTATAGTTGACTATAAAAATGAACGCATTCAAGTTTTTTTTCGCAAGGCAGCATCATCAGATGCGCGGAAACAATTGGGGAGTTTTGAGATGACGACACGGACATGTGCCCTGCTGGGCGGAACGGCTATGTGGCTGGTGGGTGGTGCTGCCATGGCGGAGGAACTCAACGCGCTGGTCTGGTGCGACCACACCGACGACGCACTGATCGAGCCATTCGAGCAGGAATTTGGCGTCACCGTGAACCTGCGCGAGTATGAGGGTAAAGGAGCCGCGCTCGCCCTGCTCGAGCAGTCACGCCCGGGTGATTGGGACGTGCTGGTGATCGACGGTATCGATGTGTTCCGCGCCGCCGAGGCAGGTCTTTTGGCACCCCTGCCCGCTGAAGAGCTGCCCACTGCCGATTTCTTTCCGGAAATTGTGATGGCGGAAAATAACACGATCGACGGTGTGACCTATGCCGTGACCGAGAAGTTCGGCTACAACACGATCTCGTATAACGCCGACAAAGTCGATCCGGCGGACATGCAGGACCTTGCCACCGTCTGGTCAGACAAATACGCGGGCCGGATCTCGATCTACGACTACTACTTGCCGGTGATGGGCCTTGCCGCGATCGCCGAAGGAGTCGCGACCGCCGATATCGATTCAGCCGCGTTGGACACGCTGGGCCCCGTGTTGTCGCAGATGCGGTCGAGTGCGGCATCCGTCGCAGGCGTGGTCGCCGCGCAAACGGCGCTGGCCACGGGTGAGGTCGATATCGTTGTAGGGGGGGGCGAATGGCTGACGGCGGTGTTGGCCGAGGAGCAGCCCGAGCTGACATGGACCATCCCCGATCAGGGCGCGGTGCGGTGGACCCAGTCCATCGGTGTGCTAGCGGGCAGCGAGCAACCCGATCTTGCGCTGGAGTTCGTGAAGTATATCACTAGCCCCGAAGGGCAGGCGCGGCTTGCCACATCGTCATGCTTCTGGGGCATGCCCGCCAACAAGGCGGCAGGCGATATCCTGACGGAAGACCAGCGTGCGGTTTTGCGGTGGGATGATCAGGAGGACTATCTGGCCCGCACCCAGCTTTACCCCGCGCCCGACACTGATCTTGACGGTGCGATGCAGGATCTCTGGCTCGACACGCTCTCACGGTGAGTGTGCCCACCGGACAAAAATGGGGCTGGGGCTTTGTCGCTCCGGCCCTTTTGTGGACGTCTGCGTTTTTCATTGTGCCCTTCCTTGTGATGGGCGCGATGAGCCTTGCCGTGCTCGACGGGCGAAGCCTCGTCTGGGGGTTTCACCTCGACAATTATATCGAGCTTGCGACACGCCCCTACCTGTGGCGCGCGATCCTCGTCTCGCTTGAGATCACTCTGACGGTCACCATCGTCTCCGTCGTGCTCGCCTATCCGCTCGCCGCGATCATCGCCTTCCGCGTGCCGCCGCAGTGGCAGCGGCTGGTGCTGTTGCTGGCGATCCTGCCGTTCTGGACGTCCTATGTCGTGCGTTCTTACGCTTGGTTGCTGGTGCTGGCGCGCGAGGGGATCGTGAACCAGACGCTGATGAACGTGGGTCTCATCGCCGAGCCGATCACGCTGGCCAATACCCGTTTTGCCACCGTGACGGGGTTCGTGCATTTCTTCGTCATGCTGCTGACGCTGACGATCTACGCCAATCTGGTGCAACTCTCGCCCAACTACCGCCGTGCGGCGATGGATCTGGGCGCCAGCGCCTTCCAGACCTTTCGTCACGTGATCCTGCCGCTGACCCTACCGGGTATCGCCACGGGCGCGTTTCTCACTTTCGTGCTGTGCATCGGCGATTACGTCACGCCTCAGGTGCTGGGCGGGAATAACGAGCTGACGATGCCGCAGGTCATCATGGTGCAGCTGGGCCGCCGCGCGGATTTCCCGCTGGCTGCCGCACTCGCGCTCGTGATGATGGGGATCGTGACGTTGGCCTATCTCGCCTCCGCACGCTGGCTCAAGTTGGACAGGGTCTAGCAATGCGGGTGTCGTCCTGGGCCTATCTCATCCTCGCGTTCGGGTTCATCTATCTGCCTGTGGGCACGCTGGTGCTGTTTTCGTTCCAGGGGGGCGGCCTGCCCGTGCCGCCTTTCGAAGGCCCGTCCTTGCAGTGGTACGGCGAGGTTCTGTCGGACGGTGATGTGACCACTGCCCTTCTCAGCTCACTGACGGTGGCGCTGGGATCCTCCGCCGTGGCGACGGTGCTGGGGTTTCTTGCCGCCTACGGGCTGGCCCGGCATGCGCTGCCGGGGTCGGTCTTCATGCGCGCGGTGTTGATCGCGCCGCTGACGGTGAGCTATCTGATCGTGGGTCTGGGCCTGCTGATCGTGCTCAGCCGTGCGGGCATCGGCCTGTCTCTGCTCAGCGCCGGCATCGGGCATGTGGTGATCAATCTGCCGCTGGCTTTTGCGATCATCTATGCCTCTATGGGCGCCCAGCATGAGAGCGCCGAACGCGCCGCACGTGATTTGGGCGCGGGCGAGCTGCGGGTGGTGTGGCTGGTCACCGCACCCATGCTGGCACCGGCCATCGCGGCCGCGTTCTTTCTGTCGGTCACGCTGTCGTGGGATGAATTCATCATTGCCTTCCTGCTCACCCGCTTCGACGTGACACTGCCGGTGGAGATTTGGTCGATGCTCCGCTCCGGGCTGTCCCCCCGCCTGAACGCCATCGGCAGCCTTGTCTTCCTGATCTCGGTCGCCGCCGTGCTTATCCTTGAATTCACGGTACTGCGGAGGCGCAAGCCATGACGGCATCCGTCGAGATCGACGCACTGAACCATTGGTTCGGCGATTATCACGCCTTGCGCGACATCGCGCTGGAGATTGCGGCGGGCGAGTACATCACCCTGCTGGGCCCGTCGGGGTGTGGCAAGACCACGCTTTTGTCGGTACTTGGCGGTTTCATCCGGCCCAGCCGCGGCAGCGTGCGCATCGGGGGCGCGGACATGACCCATGTGCTGCCCGCCAAACGCCCCACGACGACGATGTTTCAGGACTATGCCCTCTTCCCGCATATGAGCCTGCGCGACAACGTGGCCTTTGGCCTGCGCATGGGCGGCATGGGCCGGGCGGAGCGGCACGCGCGCGCGGACGAAAAGCTCGATCTCGTGGGCCTCGGCGGTGATGGATCAAAGCGGCCCCATGCGCTATCAGGTGGTCAGCGGCAGCGCGTGGCGCTTGCCCGCGCGCTGGCGGTGGATCCCGAGGTGCTGCTCCTCGATGAGCCGTTGGGCGCACTGGATCTGAAGCTCCGCCGCAGCATGCAGGACGAGCTTAAGGACATTCAGCGACAAGTCGGCACGACCTTCGTGCATGTTACCCACGATCAGGAGGAAGCCATGGCCATTGCCGACCGCATCGTCGTGATGAATGCAGGACAAATCGAGGATGCAGGCCCGCCTGCACGCGTCTATCTGGAGCCTGCGACGCTGTTTACCGCCGATTTCATGGGGGAGATGAACCACATTACCGCGCAGATCACCGACGGCGTCGCGCAGACGCCGCTCGTCGGGCTGCCTGCTGCAGGCCAGCCGCCCGGCGCGGCAACGGTTTGCATCCGCCCCGAAGCGCTGCGCGAAGGCAGCGAGGGGATCGCGCTCGGACAGGCAACTGTGCGCGACGTGACGTTTTTTGGCGCCCATACGCGGGTGCACCTCAGCCCCGATGCCGCCCCCGACATGACCCTGGTGGCGCATCTTCCGCCCGGCCGCATGCCGGAACTGGGCAGCACGCTCGCCCTCAGTGTTGCACCGGATGCGATCCGGATCTTTGCGGCAGCTGCATCATGAACCGTGCAGCGCCGCAGGACTGGTACCGCGTCCGCCGCATCGACGACGACGTCACCCTTATCGACGAGCCGCACATCAAGCCCTTTTACCGCTGTAACATGTGGCACGTGCGCGGGCGTGATCGTGACATGCTGGTCGACAGCGGCATGGGTGTCGTCTCTCTGCGCGAATGGGTGCCGCTGGTAAGCGAACGGGGGCTGACGGCGGTGGCCAGCCACACGCATTTCGACCACATCGGCTGCCACCATGAGTTTGACGACCGCGCCGTACACAGCGCCGAGGCGGCTATCCTCGCCAACCCAACGCGCGCCGCGACCCTCGCGGAGCCTTACGTCACCGATGATATCTTCGACACGCTTCCCCCCGCCCCATATGCTTCCACCGAGTATTGCCTGCGCGGCGCAAGTGCCACACGGTTGCTGGAGGACGGCGATGTGATCGACCTCGGGGATCGGCATTTCGAGGTGATCCATACGCCCGGCCATTCCCCGGGCGGCATCGCCCTGTGGGAGGCGGCGCGCGGCATCCTGTTCTCCGGCGATATCGTTTATGACGGGGAGCTGATCGAGGATACCTACCATGCGGATGCTGAAGCCTATCACGCCTCCATGGTTCGGTTGTTCGATCTGCCGGTCCGCGTGGTCCACGGCGGGCATTTCCCCAGCTACGGGGCGGAGCGGCACCGCGAGATCATCCGCAACTGGCTTGCCGAAAAGGAACGAAAGGGGTAACTCAGATTGCTTTCGGACGAGCGCCCTGAAATCTGCCGTCCCCGTGCTTGTATTACCGTAATCCTAGCTGCGTGCCCAAGCGTCGCCACTGAGCGCACGCGTGCGCCCGTATTCAAAGAGCGGTGTCATGTAGTCTTGGGAAAAGCGCACCGACGGGTCCCAGGGCACATCGAAATCGGTGCCGATGGTCGCCACGGCAAAACGCATGTCGGTTCTACCCGCATACCGACGGGCGATTGCGACGGACTGCGCAGCGCTTGAGCGTATCATCGTGGAAAATGTCTGCTGCATGATGGGTATCGACCGCCGCGCCACCGGAGCAGGCGACGCTTCGAGCGTATTGTTGACCAGTATATAGAGAGACCCTCTTCGCCCTGTGAACTGGCCCATATTGGAAAATGCGGCCTGAGGTACCGCGAGCAATTGCATGTGAACGCCGCCGTAGAGATGCGCCTCCGTGACATCGCCCACGGCTAGATTGACTGGGGGAAACAGGCCGGGAATGGAAGCGGAGCCGAGCGTGACGGCGCGAAACAGCTCATGCTGACGTGCGTCGGCGATAGCGCCCATGTCCCAGACCATGGCGCGCCTCGTATCGAGGTTGGAGGTGACGACGAAGAGTCTGCGACCCGTGCGCCATTCCTCCGCGATCTTGTCGATCAGTGATCCGGGCAGATGTCGTTCGATCACACGCTCCATCGGCTTGGATGATGCCAGCGCATCGCTGAAAACGCCTGAGAGGCCACGGTTTTCGAGAATATCCTCTCCGCTGTAGGTGGTGTAGATCCGTCTGAGCGCGTCGTCCCGATCTGGCCCCAAAAATGCAAATGGCGCCATCAGAGCGCCTGTGGATACGCCCGTGACGACGTCGAATTCGGGTCTGTCGCCTCTCTGGGTCCACCCGGTGAGCACGCCTGCGCCGAAGGCGCCATCTTCGCCTCCTGCTGACAAAGCCAAGATATTCGGAGAGCCTCGCATCCTTTCGATATCCAGATGTCTTGCCCAAACTTCCAGAGGGGCGTCTGCTGGCATGCGCAGGGACGGGATGAGCGGGGCGCTCGGCGTCTCAATGACGCGCTGAGCAGGAGAGCAGGCGCTGAGCGCGAATGTGCCTACGATAAAGCTGCGACGTTTCAACGGAGTGACCTTTCAAAAATCGGGGCAACGACAGGCAAACCAGGCAAAGGGGGGCAGGTTTATCCCGCTTTTGATCATCCTTCACAAGCGTTGCGCGGGAAAAAGAACACCCCTACCAATCGCACCGGAGGCACGGATCGGCAAGGGCCCAGACCAGATGGCGTATGCAGCACGTGTGAGGTTGAGAGGCGTGAGGCTTCGGATATTCTAGGACTTTGCTGCTCACCGCTTAGCCTTGTCAGACAAAAGTGCCGATCAGCAAACACGTGGCTGCGATAGCCAACCTCGCCCTCCTTTTTGATCTCGTATCCCCAGTATCTCAGTGCATTTCACGGGGCTTATGGAGTGCTATCGCCTCCGCAAAGGCCTTCCGCATAGGGCCCGTACGCGCTGCATCTCTGGATCACACGGGGCTGGCGTAATGATCCTTGAATCCACCAATGCGCCGCGAAGGTCGAGCTGCATTACCCGACCCTCTTCGGGCATTTCTGCTTCGGAGAATGCATAGGCGAGATTCAGCCCGGTGCGGTGGCCCCAGTCGCCGGAACGGATCGTGCCGACCACAGGCTTACCCTCCATCAATGATCTGCCACCGTGGGTGGGTGGGTGGGTGTCGATGTCGAGGGTGACCAGTCGATTTTGTGGTCCGGCCGAGTGGCGCGCGCGCAAAGCATCCTGCCCGACAAAACTGCCCTTTTCGAGTTTGACGAAGCGGTCCAGCCCGGTCTCGAAGAGATTGAACGCTGCCAGAATGTCCGCCTTCCAATGCAGGAAACCTTTTTCCATCCGCATGGAGTCGACCGCGCGCGCGCCAAAAAGTTTGAGGCTGAAGGTTTTTCCTGCTTTGCGAAGTGCCGTGTAGGCGGCGAAAAGCGAGGCATTGGGGACGTGAACTTCATAGACGAGCTCAACGGAAAAGCTGACGGCGAGAACGGTCGCGGGGGCAAACCCCGTGGTGCATTCGCGCACGCTTTGTCACCTGGCTGCCGAACATGCGATCCAGGAACGCATGCCGATCCGCGCCTGCAATCTCAGACCGGTTGGCGCCGTTGACCTCCGTCAACCCGACATTGGTCTGAACATTGGCAACTTCGGCGGCCACCAGATCAAACGTCTCGTCGAAGTCAAAGCGGAGCGTCGGGTGGAAATCCGGTGTGGGCTTGGTGTACTCCATCTGCTCCCATCCATCGACCACCGTGAACTCCGCCCTTTCGGCGGCAAGAATGGGTGTGAGCGGCGTCGTGCGCGCGCCGCGCCCGGCGGGACGGTGCTCTTCGGGGAAGTGAAAGCGGAATTCGTTCTGATAGTCTTCGATCGCTTTCAACGCGGTCAGCTCAACCGTGGCGTGCGCTCCAAATCGGCGCTGGTCGATCACCCAAGTGTCGTATTGTGCCTCGCCCCGCACGATCTGCTGCGCGAGCAGCCAGCCGTGGCCCCCCCTCGCCCAAACCGGCGCGCAGGCCGATGATGCTATAGGCGTTCCGCTTGCCCGGTATGGGACCGACCAGCGGTGCCCATCGATAGTATAGGTGATGGGACCGTTTACGACCCGCTTGATTCCGACCTCGGTCAGGGGAGGCATCCGCTCAAATGTGCCCTCAAGCACGTTCAAGACACGGTCCAGATCGTCGGGGCACAGGTCGTTCGAGAAATCGGGGCTGATCCCGTAAAGGCCCCACGTCCGGCAATCCTGCTCTTAGAAACCGACGAGCAGGCCGTTCTTTTTCTGTCGTGAGTAATAGTCGCCGATCGGACAACGCAGCAGCGGCATGCGGTGTCCGATCGGCGATGGCGAGGATGTCGTCGGTGACGGGATACTGGTGCCCCATCGAGGCGACGGTATGCTGCACGCCCATCATCGCTGCAACCTCGTTCACGCGGTAGCCACCGGTGCCACTGTCATCGTGGCGATAGCCCACAGGATCATGATGATCATTGCGCAGTTTTTTATAGAGGGCGATGGAGTGGGACTTGGGCCTTACCATCGTCTGATACATCCCAAAATTCGTGACCTGCGCCGCTGAATGCCACGTGGTGCCTGACGTAAGCTCGTGTCCCACTCGATCACAACACGACATCGCTCCATCCCTCCTGCGTGAGGTGGTAGAGCGTGGAACAGTCGGCGATGCCGCCGCCGATCACCGCAACTTTGGTACGCGATCTTAAAGGGAATGCTCTGAACGACCACTGTCAATACGAGTCCATTGACCCGAAGCGTCAATCTCCAGATCACATATCCGAATTATTCAGAATAAGGATCGTATAATCCGGGATTTAGGAAGGGTGCGGCACGTGGTTGCCGAAGAAAGCAGCAGGTCACGGAGAAGCACCAGAATTCAACGCAGCAGGCCAGAACAAAGGCGATCCGACAAGTGATTGAAACGGTCTTGACGTGAACGCTGCTGATACGCCGAAACGACTGCGGCGTAACGGCCTATCAACCGGGTGCATATTTTGGGTTGTTCGATGACGAAATGCACTCTTTGTTCCAATTTGCTCTGCGCGAGGTGCTGAACGACTGCCTCTGAAATGCCGGAGCAAGGCAGGGCTAACAGGTTTCGGGAGATGCTCGGGATCCTGAACTGGCCTGCGGTGCGTCCAGCAATCGCAAACCATCGCGCAACCACGGGTTCATCTGTCTGGCCGGATCAATTGCCGCAAGGTTGTGTCGAGAAGCTGCACCCGACGCCGATTATACGCATCGCTTGCGTTGATCGAGACATATCGTGCAAGAAAGTGACCGGGGAATGGAAGCATCATCGTGCCCTGCGCCGTGAGGACCATCGGCCGCTTCGTATGGTCCACGAGGCTGACGCCCATCGCATTTTCCAGGGCGCGCAAATGGTGCGATACCGTGCTGACCGACAGCCCCGCTTCCTTTGTGACGATCTGGAGCGAGCCTAATCGCGCGACGCGCTGTAAAACTTCGAGCCACTTGAGGCTGAGGTGAGCGGGCCGCATCAGCATACCTGCAGCTGATGAAGTCTCATAGGGTGTTCGAAGGGATCGAATGGTAACGCTGCCCTCACGAGCGGGGCAAAGCGGTGCTGAAAACGCCACTTCAATTCCCGGAGCGGTTGGCGTAGTCCTTTCATCGTTCCGGCTGTGGCACGCGCCGGGCCCGTCGCCCCATTGCTCCGGAGTAGCCTATGTCAAAACATCTCAGCGTCGGTGCAGCACAATTCGCCAGCACAAGCGGTGACGTCGATGCCAACATGGACGCACATCTACACTGGATCGCCGAGGCCAAAGCGCAGAATCTCGATATGTTGGTGCTGCCCGAGCTGTCTCTTACGGGTCATTTCGGCGTGCAGCGCTTGCTCGACTGCGCCATGGCGCGCGCTGATCCGCGGCTGATCCGGCTGGCGGAGGCGGCGGGAGACATGGTCGTGACCGTCGGATTTATCGAAGAAGGGCCGGCTGCGCAATTCTACAACACGGTCGCGATGCTGCAAAACGGTAAGGTCAAATACCTGCACCGCAAGATCAACCTCCCCAGCTACGGCAAGCTGGAAGAGAGCAAGCATTACGCGGCGGGCCGGTTCGTCGATACTTGCGCGCTGGATGAATGCTGGACGGCGGGCTTGCTCATTTGTGCCGACCTGTGGAATCCCGCGCTTACGCATCTTGCATTCCTGCAAGGGGCGACCATGCTCATCTGTCCGGTGAGTTCCGGGATCGAAGCGGTGGGGATCGATTTCGACAACCCCGGCGGCTGGACGCTGAGCCTCAGATTCTATGCGATGATGTACGGCGCGCCGATCATCATGGCGAACCGCACGGGGCGTGAGGGAGATCTGACCTTTTGGGGCGGCTCCCGGATCGTCGATCCTTTCGGGCGCGAACTTGCGGTCGCCGGTGATGCGCCGGAGCTGATCACCGCCACGCTTGATTTTGATCAGGTCCGCCGGGCGCGCTACCTGCTTCCGACCGTGCGCGACAGCAACCTGAGCCTTGTGCACCGAGAGACGACCCGTGTGATCGACACACTTGGCGTGCCCGACATCGTGCGCGACGGTGGATGAGCAGTGCGTCAGTCGTGGCAAGACAGGTGACTGCGGGTTACTTTCGGCTGACGGACGCAATCTTGTCCGGGGTCTCCACCATCATTTGTTCGATAAAGCCGTCGAAGGTCTTGCCGGTGTAAAACGGTGTGTGCGCGCGCGCGAGCGCCTTGAGGTCTGCACGGTCCGCATCGTCGAGGCCCGAGCCCGGCGTGCGCAGACCGATAGCGATGATCCGGCCGGGATGACGATGAACTGCATCTGTATAGATCAATGCGTCATGCTGCCCGGTATCGCCGAGCAAAATCGCGGGCAGGTCTGGATTGGCCGCAAGGATGGTGTCGATGCTGTGGCCCTTGTGACTGCCATGCCCTGCCGTGATCATTTTCGTCTCGCTCAAACCCAGATCGCGCAGAAACATCGGGCCCGGCACCAGCTCCGACCGCTTGAACAAGTCGAGCAGGAAGTGATGCAGGTTCCACGGGGAAGAGCTGACGTAATAGACCGGATTTTGACCGCCGTTGTGAAGCCGGTTCATAAGGGCGACGGCATCCGAAAAGACGATACGCGTGCCTGCGTTGCCGGTGAATGAGGTGAACAGATTGCGCAACAATGAATAGGCGCCTGTCTGGATCATCGTGTCGTCGATGTCGGAGATGATTATGAACTCTGCGGTGTCGGCGGGCGCCATGACCTCACAATGATGTGTGGCATCGCGCCCTGCGATCGTGACGATTTCGGTGCGCCATCCAGCCTGGTCCCCGTTGGGCAAGAGGAGCGTGAAATACCCCTCCTCGTCTGTCACTGCGGTGACGTCGCCGCAGCGAACCGTCTCGCCGCGCACTTCATCGGTGAGAAACATGCCGATCATCTGCCGAAAATTAGTCAGGCGCGATTGCCCCGGTGCTGCGGTTGCATGGCGTACCTTGCTCAGAACCTGCCCGCGCAAAATAGTGTGCTCCGGCGTTGTGAAGCCGATGTAGGGATCAATGTCGCGCCCCTTGGCGGTGCGGCGGAACACGCGGTCGGCAAGCCACTCGAGCGCCAGTGCCGCGCGGTGGATCAAGGTCTTGATCATATTCCATTCTCCCAAACCTGCAGTTTTCGACAGGATGCGACCCTGACCGCCAATTTACCGCAGAAACGAATTGACCGCGTCGCTATAGACGTCCGGCCACTCGATATGGGGCGTGTGACCACATCTGTCGATGGCAGCCAGTTCTGCATGAGGGGAAAATTTTTTCAGGATTGCGAAGTGAGCGAAAGGGGCGAAGTAATCCTCACGGCCCCAAACAACCAATATCGGTTGCTCCAATTCGGATAGTTTACGCAAAATGATCTCTCGTGCCCCGTCAAGATAGCCTGACGGCCCGACAAGACCGCGCATCTGCTGTAGAAACGCGTGGCGCGCGCGCGGGTCCGAGGCGAGGACAAGCCGCCGCGCCGTGAATGAAGCCAGGCGCCTGGCGCCGCCGCTCCTGACGGCGTTGCTAAATATCCGCCACGCAGAAGACGCAGGGCGGATCGCCATTTGGCGCAGGATATCGTGATACGGAGCATTCAGATCAACAATGGTATCCGGGCCAATCCCAGCCGGAGCGGTCAGGACAAGCCGCCGCACCCCTCGTGGCCGTTCGTGGGCCACAGCGATCGCGACCCTGCCGCCAAGGCTCCAACCGTTCAGATCGACCGTATCGAGATCGAGCGCTTCGAGCGTTGAGAGGATATGATCGCGCAGCGCCTCAGCGGTATAGGTGCAGCCCGCAGGTTTGTCCGTGCGCCCGTTGCCCAAAAGGTCTATCGCGACGACCTGCCTGTTTTGGGCAAGCGCATCCATCGTTCCGCCCCAATCCGCGATCGTGCCGCCAAGGCCGTGCAACAACACGAGGGGCGTTCCCCCTGTACCCACCGTCCAGTAGCGGGTGGTGATGCCGTTCGCTGCAACATAGTGGTCTTGAAAGCTGGGCATTTGATTTCCATTCCGACGCTGGCGGCACTGCTCCACGCGCGTTTTGTGGGATGCCGCTTCGTGCTAGGGCCGGTCCAGAATAAAGTCTGGCTGGATGCCGGACTGGACAATTAGGGGCCCGACGTCGTGACCCTTGAAAAATCCGAAACCAGCGATGAGCGCGGTTTTCACGCCAGCACACTGCCCGCCCAGAATATCGGTATGCAGACTGTCGCCTACCATCACGACACGGCTGCGGTCGACTTCCCCGATATGCGGCGCGGCAAGGTCGAAAATATTTTGAAACGGCTTGCCGAAAAACTGTGGCTCCACACCGGTGCGGTCCGCAAGCATATGCGCGAAGGCCCCCGGCTCCGTTGAAAAGCCGCTCTCCCTCGGGGCGACGATATCTGGGTTGCCCACCAGAACGGGCCGAGGTCTGTCTCTCAACGATGCCTCCAGCAGGGCTTGCCGCTCAGGCGTCCAGACCGCGCTTCCCACCAGCAAGAACCCCTCGACCCGGTCATAGACGGCCCGGTCCTCCGCCAGATAGGTCACATCGAGCGCTTCCAGATCGGCGCGCCCCAGACTTTGCGTCGCCATCAAGCCCCAATGCCGCCGGGGCCCTGCCCACACACCTGCAAGCAGGGCTTTGCGGCTGGTGATCACATCCTCGGAGGCAAAATCGTAGCCGAGGCTTGCGTATTTGCGCATGAGATCGGTGTGGGGAAATCCGGCGGCGTTAGAGATCACCACCACCCGCTTGCCCGCCCGTTGCAGGCGCGCGATCCGCGCGGGCACACCTTCAATCGCACTGTCCCCGATGTTGAGCACGCCAAAGGCATCCAGCAGAAAAACATCGAAATCGTCGGCTATCGCGTCAAGATCAGGCAGCCTAGTGCACGCTCCCCCCATTCGTGCTGGCGGCAAGCGATGGCGCACCGCCTCATAGGCGGCGAATGCCTCGTGCATGTTCAAATGATAGCACCCCGCACCTTGGCGGAGACCCACTCCGAGATGACGACAGCGGCGAGGATGACCAGCAAGATCAGGGAGACCTGAGGCCATGCGAGCACGTTAAGCGACGAGGAAAGTTGCAAGCCAATACCGCCCGCGCCCACAAGGCCCAGCACGGTGGATTCGCGGATGTTGATGTCCCAGCGGAACACCGCGATGCCCGCAAAGGCGGGCATGATCTGCGGCACGATGCCGTAGGCCATCACCTGCCAGCGCGAGGCGCCCGTGGCTGTGATCGCCTCGACCTGGGTCTCGTTGATTTCTTCGATAGCTTCATAGAGCAGTTTAGCGCAGAATCCGATGGAGCGGATGGCGATGGCGATCACCCCCGCAAATACGCCGGGTCCGATGATCGCAATGAGCAGCAGCGCCCAGATGAGCGAGTTGATCGAGCGGGTGGAGACGATGATCAGCAGTGCGACGGGGCGGATGAACAGCGCCGACGGCGTGGTGTTGCGCGCGGCGAGAAAAGCCACCGGCACGGCGAGGAACAACGAGATGATCGTGCCCAATGTCGCGATGTTGAGCGTGTCCCAGATCGGCTCACCCAATTGCGTGATATACTCCCAGCGCGGCGGGGTGGCGCGGGTCCAGATATCATCGGCAATGCGTGGCGCGTCCCAAACAAAGAACCAAGTGGTGGTCTCGGAAATCTGCTGCCAGCAATAAGCAAATATCGCCACACCGGTTAGCCACATTACCCAATGCCACAGGCTCTCGCGGCCCGTGCGGCGTTGCCAGCTTTTCAATCCGTCAGTGTCATGTATTGGCATTATTGGACCCTCGCGCGGACGACGCCGGAGATATACTCAAGCGCCATAACAATGAGGATGATCACCAACAGGATCGCCGCCGCCGTGTCGTATTCATAGCGGTCAAAGGCGGTGTTGAGCGTGGCGCCGATACCGCCTGCTCCGACCAGCCCCAAAATGGCGCTTTCGCGGAAGTTGATGTCCACGCGATATATCGACAGGCCGATCAGGCGCGGCATTACTTGCGGCTGCACACCGTAATTGATCCACTGGGTCCAGCGCGCGCCCGAGGCCTTGATCGCTTCGGCCTGCACGCGGTCCATGCTCTCGATATCCTCGGCCAGCAGTTTGGACAGAAACCCGATGGTGGCAAAGCTGAGGGTGAGAAATCCCGCCAGCGGCCCAAAACCGAAAATCGCCACCAGCAGGATCGCGACAATGATTTCCTGCAACGCGCGGCTCACCGCGATGATGCCGCGACAGATGAGGTACACGGGCAGCGGTGCGATGTTGCGCGCGGCACCCAGCGCGACGGGGATAGAGATCGCGATGCCTACCACGGAGGCTGCGACCGTCATGATGATGCTCTCAATCATCCCCTCCCAGATATCGGTAGAGCGGGTGGTGAAATCGGGTGACATGAAGGCCAGCACAAATTGTTTGCCACGATCGAGGCCTTCGTACACGCGGGACCAGCTCACTTCGATCGTCATATAGGCAGCGACCAGATAGGCGAGGAACCCTGCAATCAGAGTCCACCGCAGCCAGCGGCGTTTGATGAATGGGGGCTTTCTCCACGGCTGGCCAATGCGGGCCTTTGCGTCGAATTCAGTGTCGCTCATTGGGCTGCCACCTCGTCGTCCACCTTCCCGATCGTCGCTTCCCAGTCCTCCTCGCCGTAGATCGTGGTGAGCACGTCGGGCGTCAGTCCGTCGGGGGGGCCGTCAAATTCAACCGCGCCAAAGCGCAAGCCGATGACGCGTTGCACGAACATCTGCGCCAGTGCTACATCGTGAATGTTGATTATCGCGGCCAGCCCACGTTCCTGACACAGCTCGCAAATGAGGCGCATTATCTGGCGCGAGGTTTTGGGATCGAGCGATGCGGTCGGCTCATCGACCAGCAACAATGCGGGGTTCTGGATGAGCGCGCGGCAGATGCCCACGCGCTGGCGCTGTCCGCCCGACAGCTCATCCGCGCGCTTGTCCGCCATATGCGCAAGGCCCACGCGATCCAACAGGCGAAACGCCTCGTCAACGTCGGACTGAGGGAAACGCCGCAGAAAGCTGCGCCAGAAACCGACATAGCCAAGACGCCCCGACAGCACGTTCTCCATCACTGTCAGCCGCTCGACCAATGCGTATTCCTGAAAGATCATTCCCATACGCCGCCGCTCCCGTCGCAGCGCGCCCGAGGATAGCCCGGTCAGCGCCACATCGCCCAGATAGACTTTGCCCGAGGTCGGCTCCACCAGCCGGTTGATGCAACGAATGAGCGTCGATTTGCCCGCGCCAGATGGCCCGATCAGCGCGAGCACCTGCCCCTCCGGTACGTCCAGCTCCACCGCTTTGAGGGCCTGATCACCCGTTTTATACGTCTTTACAAGCTTCTCAAGCCGCAGCATCGTAAGCCCCCCCGTGGTATTTCCGTTGAAAAAGGCGGACCAACCGGCCCGCCCTCTCTGTCCTGTCTCAGAAGCGCGTTACTGGCAGGAATAGCTGACGCCATTGGCCGCGTCGATTTTGCGGATCACGTCCCAGAACTCCTGATAGTTCATCTCAAGGAACTGGGCCTCGTTATTCTTGCCGAATTCTTCTTCCAGCGATGTGCCCTCCCAGTCAAAGCTGAAGAAGGCGTTGCGGATGCTTGCCTGCAACTCCGGCGTCAGATTGTGGGCCGTGCCATAGCCCGTGGTGGGGAAGGTCTGCGATTTATAGATCGTGATCAGTTGATCTTCGGTCACGACATCACGGCTCAACATGCGCGCCTTGACCGAGTTGGCGATGGAGGCCGCCATATAGTCTTTGTTGGCGACGCCAAGGATCGAATTGTCGTGCTTGCCCGAATAGACCGGCTCGAAATCCCGCTCCGCTTCCATGCCGAATTCACCTTTGAGGATCGCCGATGGCGCCTTGAAGCCGGAGTTAGATGTGGGCGAGGTAAAGGCCAATTGCTTGCCCTTGATATCCTCGACTTTCTCGATGCCCGATCCCGGGTAGGTGATGATCTCCATCTCATAGCCAAAGCTGCCGTCGGCAGAGGCCATGATGGTAAAAGGCTGGAAGCCCGCGCAATTCACCGCCAGCGGGTTGGACCCGGTGTTGAAGCCCGCGATGTGCAAACGGCCTGAGCGCATCGCCTCGATCTGTGCGGCGTTGTTCTGCACCGGGAAGAAGACAACCGATTTGCCGGTCTCAGCTTCCAGATGCGCAAGGAAATCACCCCATGCTTCCTTATACACCGCCGGATCCTCGACGGGCGTATAGGCAAAGATCAGCGTATCGGGATCGACAAGCTGTGATGGATCGGAGGGCGTATCGGCCACCAGATCACCGTTCACATCGCAAAAACGCTCATCGAGGTCCCCGCGTGGGCAGTCCTGTGCAGATGCCGCACCGGCCAGCGAAAACGTCAGGGCGACAGCGGCACCTGACAAAAGTGTCGTCATAAGTTTCATATATATATTCCTCCCTAAGGCGGAGGCTACGCGTTTCGGGACGGCTCGCATAGCATCTTTCGCAGTTTTCGACGTGCGAATTCAGGACAGGCTGGCGATCCCTACCGACAAATCTGCCGTGCGGCTGTGCGCGATGACGTATTGAGCGTTGGGCAGGTCGTTGCCCTGCGCCATCGCGAGGGCCGCATCGCGCGGCAGTCCGTGATCCAGCCAGCGCGCCACCAGCCTCGTGCGCAGCACCGTGAGCGGCACGTCGATCTTCACGGCCAGATCCCAGATCTCCCTCAAGCCGCGCCATGCGCCTGTGTCAAGCAGCAGATCGTTCCCTTCCACCGGAAGGGTGCGCTTCTCAGCGACCACGCTGCCCCCCCCTGGGGCACGACGCGGTCCCGCGCGCGATCAAACGTCGGATAGCTCACGTCGTCCGCGCCGCGCAACTCGCGCACCTTCGCGGCAATGGCCGCCACGTCAAGGGTCTCGGGCGCTCCCTTGCGGTACAGGATATCGCGCGGCGCCAGCACATCGTTGTCCAGATGAAACCCGTCCATCGGCACGACCTTCGCGCCCTCGATGTGCGCGGCAAGCGCTTCCGCTAAAGTTGATTTCCCGCTGCCGGACGCGCCGTGCCCGCGTGTGGGCAAGCGCCGCGATCCGCGCAACGATGCTCGATAGATCCATTCGGCTGTCTCCGCTCTGCGCAGGCCTCTTGAACACTTTCTGCGCCCTTAGCGCTAGAGCTTCATGCCACCCAATTCCGCTATGCCGGTAAAGCTGCGATTCCATGTAGGGCTTATCAGCACCTCGTTGATGCAGACATGCGCAGGTGCCTCCGCGATATAGCGGACCATCGCGCCCAGATCATCTGCCTTGAGCATCTTGTCCAGATCTTCCTGCGCGGGCGGTTTCGGGCGTGACGACATGATGGGTGTCGCCACTTCACCCGGCATAAGCGCGGTGCAGCGGATGCCGTTCACACCTTCGTCCTGATTGATCGAATGGCTGAGGGCGACCACCGCATGTTTGGACGCGCTGTAGGCAGGGCCGGTGAGCCGTGAGGGATACCGCCCCGCCCATGAGGATGTGAGGATCAGCGTGCCTGCCCCCTTCGCCCGCATCTGTGGCAATACGGCGAGGACACCGTTCATCACACCGTTGAGGTTCACGTCGACCACGCGCGCGAAATCGGCCGCCGTCACCGCGCCCACCGCGCGATTGGGAACGTTGATTCCCGCATTGGCCATGAAGATGTCAACCGCTCCGAACCGCTTCGTCAAGTCGTTGCTGATCGCCTGCGTCGCTTGCGCATCAGTCACATCCAGCGGGGCCGCCTCTGCCGCGCCGCCGGCCACATGAATTTCGTCGACGACCCGGTCAAGTTCCTCCGCGCGCCTGCCCGACAGCACCACATGCGCGCCACTGCGCGCCAGCGCGATCGCGGATGCCTCGCCGATCCCGCCACCGGCGCCGGTGACCCAGGCGATCTTTCCTTGCAACGTCTTCATAGCACCCTCCCCCTGTTGTGGAGGAGTAGGGGGCCACAGAATTTTGGCTGTGTCGACTCATTCCGTGTTGATTTATGTGCAGACGCAGGGACTGCTTTGTGGAACAGTACGCAGGGACAACATACGAGGGCCCAGAATGACGATCACAGAGGTTTGTGACGGATTGCAGTTTCCCGAAGGGCCAATCGCCATGGCGGACGGCTCCGTCGTTCTGGTCGAGATCAAGCGTCGGACCCTGTCGCGTGTTTTGCCCACCGGCGCGATCGAAGTGATTGCCCAGCTTGGCGGGGGTCCCAACGGCGCGGCGGTCGGGCCTGACGGGATGATCTATGTTTGCAACAACGGCGGGTTTGTCTGGACCGAGACGGATGGCATCACGCGACCCATCGGCACGCCCGACGAGTATACGACCGGCTCGATCCAGCGTGTGGATCCAGCGACTGGCGCATTCGAAACGCTCTATGACAGCTGCGAAGGGACTCCCCTGCGCGGCCCGAACGACATCGTGTTCGATGCGCACGGGGGATTTTACTTCACCGATCTGGGCAAGAGCACTGCGGACTATGTGCACCATGGCGCCTTTTACTACGCCAGCCCGGACGGGGGAAGCATCCGGCGCGTGCATGCTCCCATGATCACGCCCAACGGCATCGGCCTGTCGCCCGACGGCAAGACGGTGCATGTGGCCGAAACCCGCACCTCGCGGCTCTGGAGCTTTGATCTGATCGCGCCCGGCGAGATTGCAACGCCGCCTTTCACGATGCCGGGACGCTTGCTCACGACCCTGCCCGACTACCAGTTGCTCGACAGCCTCGCGGTGCAGGAAGATGGCGCGATTTGCGTGGCGACCCTCATGCGCGGCGGCATCAGCGTTGTCCCGACGGACGGCGGCATGGTGCGCTTCATTGAGATGCCCGACGATCCCTACATTACCAATATCTGTTTTGGTGGCGCTGACATGCGCGATGCATGGATCACCGCCTCCGGCACCGGGTGCCTCTACCACATGCGCTGGCCCGCGCCAGGTCTCAGGCTGCATTTCAACGGTTGAGATCAGGCGCCGACAGTCGGTTCTTGATCTGGGTCAAGGCCGCTGTGCTGCCTTTGTGCGAAGTCTCGGGCCACTGATCTGTGCCACTCGCCAGAAGGACCCGATGATGGACCCCGTGCTCGACCGTTATGCCAGCCGCGCCACGCCGCGCTACACCAGCTATCCTACGGCGCCGCATTTCCAGACGGATTTTGCCGAGGACCGGTACCGCGATTGGCTGGGCGCGCTCGATCCGGCCGAGCGGGTCTCGCTGTATCTGCATGTGCCGTTTTGCCGGCAAATGTGCTGGTACTGTGGGTGCAATATGAAGCTTGCCTCGAAATACGCGCCCGTGGCCGAATACGCGCAGAGCTTGCGCCGCGAGATCGAGCTGACGGCGGACGCTCTGCCCGCGCGCATGACCCTCTCGCATCTGCACTGGGGTGGCGGTACGCCGACCGCGCTCAGCCCCGATGACCTTGACGCGCTCATGACGGACGTGCGCGCGCGCTGGGATTTTGCCCCCGATGCGGAGATTGCGATCGAGAGTGATCCGCGCACGCTCACCCCGGAGATGGCCGCGCGGATCGGTGCGCTGGGGTTCACGCGTGCAAGCTTTGGCGTGCAGGAATTTGACCTGAAGGTGCAAACAGCGATCAACCGCGTACAGCCCCCTGAAATGGTGCGCACCTCCGTGGCGCAGTTGCGCGCGGCTGGCGTCACGGGCATCAATTTTGATCTGATCTACGGTCTGCCATATCAAACCGTCGACAGTCTGATCGAGACCGTAAAGCTCAGCGCCGGTATGCGGCCCGACCGCATTGCGCTTTTCGGGTATGCGCATGTGCCTTGGATGGCGAAAAATCAGCGTATGATCCCTGAAGAGAGCCTGCCCGGCCCGGCTGAGCGTCAGGCGCAGGCCGATGCCGCGGCGGTGGCCTTGCTGGCGGAGGGGTATGTCGCGATCGGGCTCGACCATTTCGCATTGCCCGACGACGGTCTGGCCATGGCCGCGCGAAACGGCACGTTGCGGCGGAACTTTCAGGGCTACACGACCGACCGCGCCGAAACGATGATCGCCATGGGCGCTACCTCCATTGGGCGCACGCCGTTCGGATATTTTCAGAATATCGCCGAGACCGGCGCATGGGCGCGCGCAGTGGACAGGGGACATTTGCCAGTAGCCAAAGGGCTACCCTTCGCGGCAGACGACCGCATGCGCGGACATGTGATCGAACGGCTCATGTGTGACGGCGCGGTAGACGTCGCAAAGATCGGCGCCGCATATGAAGCGCCCGAGGCCTGGTGGCAGGGCGCGTTCGCCTCGTTGGAGCAAATGGCCCAAGACGGGCTTTTGACTCTGTCCCACGGCAAGGTCGAGATGACGGCAAGGGGCCGCCCGCTGGTGCGTATCGCCGCTGCCGCCTTCGACGCCTACCTGCCTCAAAGTGAAGCGCGCCATTCGGCGTCGGTCTAGCCCAGCACTGCCCGCTGCACTGCCTCGCTCCACCCAAGGTGGAACGCGTCGCCATCGTGTATGATCGGCCGCGCCATCACCTTGGGCTTGGCGGTGATCTGTGCCTCCGCTTCTGAATTCTTGAGCCAGTCGTTCAGGGCGCGGTAGTCGGTTGTGTTACGCTCCACCAGGCGGTCACCGAACTCCGAAATGAGCGTGGCAAGCTCCGCCTCGTCGAGAGGCTCTGCGCGCACATCGCGGAACGTTACTTCCCTGCCCGTGGCTTCGATTGCCTGCCGCGCCTTTTTGCAATCGCTGCATGTGCTCAGGCCATAGATGATCATGCGCCGCCTCCCCGTAACTGCATGCAGTACCCTGTGCCATCGCGCGGGGCGGCGCAACCGGGATCAGGTCGCCGGGACACCCTGAGGCACACGGCCCTCAAAGCGGTTGGCGAGATACCCGCCCGCAATGATACTGCCAAGCGCCAGCAGCGCGGACATGCTGAGCGTCGCACTGCCGCTCAGGCCCGCGCCAATCGTGCAGCCACCGGCCAGCACCCCGCCCACGCCCATCAACACGGCACCCGCGCCGTAACGCAGGGTTTGCGCCGGGCTGTCGAAGCTTTGCAGCTTCAGCTCGCCGCGCACCGACGCACTCAAAAAGCTGCCGAGAAGGACACCGCCCATGAGGCCTGTGCCGAAGCCTGCGGGTATAGCACTCGACGCCAGCAGCCAGAACAGTGTGTCGGACCATGGCAGGGTGAAAGCCGCTGACTGAACCTCCAACGGATCGAAGTCATCGAACAAAAGCACGCTGGTCGTCGCCCAGCCAAGCAGGGGGATCAGCCCGATTACAGCACCCAACGCGATATGTACGACGGAAGGACGGAAGCGGTAGACAAGATAGCCCGCACCAAGCAGTGCAAGAGCTGCCACAAGCGGTGCGGCAAAGGGCGCTGCATAGAGCGTGCCAAAGGGCAAATTACTGGTGACAGAGCCTAGGCTGGTGCGGAGCGGTGCCAGGACCCCTTTGAGCGTCGCGTGCGCGACGATGGCGAACACGACTAAAACGAGCATCGCGCGCATGTTGCCCGTCGCCGCCAGTACGGTGAGGCGGGACGCACAGCCGCGCGTGAGGATCATGCCTGCGCCAAACGCGAGACCTCCCAGAACGATACCCAAAACAGGTACATCCGCATTGAGGTAGCGATGCCCGTCAAGATCGACGTAACCTGCGGCGGAAGCGCTAAAAAACGCGATGATGCCCACGGTAAACGCGGTAGCCCAGACTGCGGCAGCCTGCCCTCGGTCGCGCCCCTCGCCGACAATGGCACGGCGCAGACAGAACCGCGTGACTTGCGCGGCTGCCCCGAGGACGATCCCGAGACCGAGCGCGAACAGAACCTGAAGCGTGCGGGCCTCAAGTCCCCAATCAAAGTTTTCCAGCAGCATGACGCTCTCCTTTTCCTCGAGACGGGACATCGTGTTTGATTGCCCCTATGTCAACGTCGGGAGGCGGGAAGCTTTGGGTGTTTTAGAGCGCATGACAGAACAGAGTTCTGATTTCTGTGTGATCTTACGGGCGCCGTTCTCTCCCGGATGCGCGCGGCGAACAGGTTTCCCTCGTTTGCACTAGGTGATCACCTGGATGAAGATCAGCGCCAAACCCGCCGCGCACAGCCCGAGCCGCACTGCCGGGCGGAAGTTCGAGATCACGCCAAAAGACAGACACGCGAGGCCCGCACCCATCTGGACAAAGGCGGCGCCTGAGCCGAGCGGATTACTCTGTAAGCGTATCAGATCAGGATTTGCGATCATGCCGAGCGGAATAACATAAAGTCCGATGCCCAAAGCCATCGCGCTGAGGGCCACCTTGAGCCAATTCTCCTCCACCATGCCGGCGGCGATGAACACTGCGCCGCACACCGGCGGTGTGATCGTGGAGAGCAGGGCGAACCAGAAGACAAACAGATGCGCCTGCAAGGGCTCCAGCCCCAGATCTATGAGCGCGGGCCCGGCCACGGAGACGCAGATCACATAGGCCGCCGTCGTCGGCACCTCCATGCCGAGCAGCAGACACGCCAGCGCAGTGAGCAGCAGCGAGGGCCAGAGCAGCCCTCCGGAACCGGAGACGATAAATGACGTAAGCTTGACCCCCAATCCGGTAATGCCCAGCACGCCAATCACGATAGACGCGCAGATGATGATCGAGCCGATCATCGCGATCTGGCGTCCGGCATTGAGGCAGGCATCGCCGAAGCGGCTTAGCCCGAGGGGGAGATCAAACCCCGTTTTGCCGTTGAAGAACAACGCCACCAGCCCGACAAAGATCGCCAGTGCAGCGGCGTATTGCGGCGTGAAATTCAGTGCGAACATTCCTGCCAGCAGCACGCCGAATGGGACCGCGAAGAAGGCGGAGGTGATGATGACATCGCGCCGCTTGGGCCGTTGGTCGTCGGGCACTTCGCGCAGGGCATAGCGCGTGGCATAAGCGTCGATGCCCACCCAGACGGCGACAAAGAACAATACCGCAGGCAGCAGCGCCGCGAACATGATGTCAGTGTAGGGCACGCCCGTCAGCTCCACCATGACGAAGGCGCCCGCACCCATCAGTGGCGGCATGATTTGTCCGCCAGAAGAGGCCACCGCCTCGACCGCGGCAGCGAGGCGTTTGGGGTAGCCCAGTTTGGTCATCGCAGGCAGGGTCACGGCGCCGGTCGAAGCGACGTTGGCCGACGCAGAGCCGGAAATCGAGCCGAAGAGCGCCGAGGAGATCACCGACACCTTTGCCGCCCCGCCCCGCAGGCGCCCGGCAGCGGCGTTGGCGACATTCATGAAGCCCTGCCCAGCCTCCCCTGCGTTGAGCACGGCGCCAAAGATCACGAAGACTGCGACCACGCCGACGGAGACGCCCGTGAGACTGCCCCAGATGCCGCCCTCCGCAATGGTGAGCGTGCCCAGAAAACTACCCAGCGGCGTGCCGGAATGGCCAAACTCACCGGGGATGTACTGCCCGAACAATCCATAGGCGAGCATGCTGGCGGCCACCAGCGGCAGGGGCCAGCCGATCATGCGGCGTGCTCCCTCCATCACCAGCACAAGCAGGGTGATGGCCATGATCGTCTGCGCGGACCCTTCGAGGAATCCGTATTGATTCCGCAGGGTTTGATGGTTCACCGCGATCCACAGGCAGCAGGCGATGCCAATCGCCGCCAATATCGCGCCAAGGGCAAGCTGTAGCCGCCCTGCTGCCGCATAAACGAAAATCCACGGCAGGATCATCGCCAGATGCAGCGGGCGGGACACCAAGTTGGGCAGCAGGCCAGAAAAGATCAGGCCGAGATGCGCCACAATCATCACCAGCCCCAACAGGACCCAAGGGGTCTGGCGCGTGAATGTCAGCATATGGCCTCCCGCCAAAAATGGCCGACCCGTGCGGGCCGACCATACATCGCTTAGCGGTGCGCGTCGGTGAGCGTGGCACCGATCTCTTCGTAATAACGGACCGCCCCGGGGTGGATCGCCGTAGTGATATTGGCGATCATTGCGGGGTCGATCCCGTTCCACCATGCCGCGGCACTGCCCATCTCGTCGCGCTGCTCCCAAAACGTCTTTGTCAGGGTATAGGCAACATCATCGCTCATCGCGGTGGTGGTGTAGGCGACTACGGGCAGTGAGGTCGTCGCGATATCCGCGTCCTGTCCCGTGTAGGTGCCTGCGGGGATGGTGAGTGGCGTGCGTTTTGTCTCCGTCACCTGCTCGGGCGTGAGTGACAGCACGCGGACACCGACAGATGCCGCCGCCTCGATCACGTTGGGCGCGGGAAACGAGCCTGCGGTGACGAACCCGTCGATCTGCCCGTTCTTGAGGGCGGCAACCGCATTGGACAGTTCTGAATCCGCGATGGTCACCTGCCCTTCAAGACCGAACATATCGATATATTTGGCGCCCTCCCGCGCGCCGAAAGACCCGCTACCGAGCAGAATCGTCTTACCTGCCATGTCTGCGAAACTCTCGATGCCGCTATCCTGGGACACGACAAAATGCATGGTCAGCGATGGGATGGGAAAAAGCGCGCGGATATTATCGAACGCGGGGTCACCCTTCCCCTCGAACATCGCGGCACCCCGTTGCGCAAGGCCAACCAGCGCGGGCGGCGTGGTGAACACGTAATCGCCGCCGCGCGCGCGGACTTGCATCACGTTCTGCACGGAGCCTTGGCTCTCCTCCACGGTGACGATCACGGCGCCATCGGTTGCTGCGCGCATCGCTTCGGAAATTTGCACCCCCATCTGGTAGTAGGACGAGGCCGTCTTGGCTGATTTGTATGTAATCCGCTCTTGGGCCGACGCGGTCGTTGAAAACAGCGCGAGCGCCGAGACCGCAAATGCGGCTTTGATCATATTTCGCATGATAGTCCTCCCGTTTATGCTGGCGTCACAAGAGGCCAAACGGGGTAATTTCTCAACCATCTTTTCATCCGCAATGGGGAAACGTCGCAAATGATGCGCTGAGAAGGAGGGAGATTCATTCATTTGATGATAGCTCTGAGCCCTTGCATCTCGTTGCGAAGGGGCTGCAACAGTGTGTTATCTATGCCTTGGATGGAACCTACACGGCGCAGATCCGTTACCTGATCAGACCGCGCGGCCGGGACGTTGCGCATCACAACCGGAGGTAGCATGCTGAATTACGCACTTATATTTCTTGCCGTCGCGCTAATTTCGGCACTGTTCGGGTTCGGGGGCATCGCCGCCGCATCAGCCGGTATTGCGCAAATCCTGTTCTATATCTTTATAGTGCTCTTCGTTGGAACACTGGTGATTACGGTAGTTAGGGACTAGCGCGGCGCAGCCCGTGGACACGAAGCGGCACTGCCCACGGTAACAAAAAAGAGCTTTTACCCTCGCAACGTCTCTGTAGATGCAAAGAACATAGCTTGGCTCACCGCAGATTTGACCTGCAACTCATGAAACGGTTTTGAGATGAGGAACGCGGGTTCCGCCTTATCGCCGGTCAGCAGGCGCTCCGGAAACGCGGTAATAAATATCACCGGCACGTCCATCAGCTCAAGCAGATCATTAACCGCATCGATGCCGGACGAATTATCGGCGAGCTGGATATCTGCCAAGATCAGGTCAACCCCATTGGCATTGCCCAATTCGATCGCCTGTTTGTGAGTGCGAGCAATACCGGTGACGTCGTGGCCCAAGCTGCTGACTATAGAAGACAGATCCGCGGCGATAATCGGCTCGTCTTCGATAATCATTACCCGACCTTTGAAGCTGTCGGCAAGCTCAGCGTTTGCTGTGGCGATCAATTCGCGGACATTTGATACTTCGACATCCATCACTACCGCGATGTGCTCATAGCTCAAATCTTCGATAGTGCGCAGCAAAAGAGCTTCGCGCGAATTGGCGGTGAGATTGGACAGCAAGCCGTGCGCACGGCTCTTGAGGCCCTCTTCCCCGTCGGCAAATCGCTGGCCAGAGCTGCTCCAGATGGCGTGAAAGCATTTGAAGAGATTTACTTTGGCGGGATACTCATTCTCAAAGGGTGTGCGATCCTTCAACAAAACTTCCAACGTCGCGACGGTGTATTTGTCGCCCTGCACTTGCGAGCCGGTGAGTGCGCGTGAGTATCGGCGCAGGTAGGGCAGCTCTGCTGTAATGCGGTCGGAAAAAGTCGCCCCCGTTGAAGTGTCTTGCATCATAGTGACCTTTTTTTGAGTTTACAGGAACCAAACGGTGCTCAGGCTGTTTAGTTCCAAACGCCGCCGCATTTTATTGAGGGAACATACATGAGCGATGAAGACGATCCCAAGAATGAAGAGGTCGCAGATCTCATCAATCATAACCTCAAGCAAGTTTTTGCAGATCTTGAAGAGGACGGGATGCCAGGGGAAATCATGGATTTGCTGTCGGTTTTGAGAGCTCAGGATCTCGCTGAAAAGGAGCAAAAATGAGTGTTCCCGATCCCAAAGAGGAGTTAGTCACACATCTGCCCGCTTTGCGAGCGTTCGCCCTGAGCTTGACCCGCAACCGCGCAACGGCGGATGACATGCTGCAAGATACCGTTTTGAAGGCTTGGACCAACCTCGACAAATTTGAGCCGGGCACTAACATGCGCGCGTGGCTTTTCACGATTTTGCGCAATAATTTCTACAGCAGCACCCGTAAGACGAACCGTGAAGTGGCGGACGTGGACAATGTCTTCTCCGACACGTTGTCCGTAAAACCCGCTCATGATGGCCGGTTGCAAATGATGGATTTCAAGCAGGCTTTCGCGCAATTGCCGGTGGAGCAGCGCGAGGCGCTGGTTCTGGTGGGCGCGCAGGGCTTTTCCTACGATGAGGCGGCGGAGACATGCGGTGTGGCGACCGGCACCATCAAAAGCCGCGTCAACCGCGCCCGTGCCAAGCTGGCGCAAATTCTTGAACTCGACAGCGAAGACGCACTTGAGCTTACGGACACGGCGACGATGGCCGTGGTGGGTAGCCCCGGCTTACCTAAGTGATCAGATGGCGCTGGTACAACGGGCTGCGATTCCAGATTATCGTTTTGTTGACCGTGGCGCTGCTTCCTCTCGGAGCGATCGCGGTTTATCAGACCCAAAGCGTCGAGGAGCGCGCGCGACAGGACGCAGAGCTGGCGCTTTTGGGTTTGACCGCCCGCGCCGTGAAATCCGAAGAACTCATCCTGGAGCGCGCTACCGGCGTCGTGAAGTTTTTTGCTCTAACGGCGGAAAGCTTCGTCGCGAATCCAGAGCGATGCCGGGATCAGCTCAGTAGATTTACGCGCGACAATCCATTTTACAGTTTTATCGGCATCATACCACAATCCGGAACTGTGACCTGTAGCTCGTTTGACCGCGACCTTGATATCTCCGGTTGGCCAGATTTTGATGAGACACTCGCGCGCGAAAAACCCACTCTCGTGCTCAATACCGAAGGCCCTGCCAGCGGTACGTCAGTTTTTGTTTTGTCCGAGCCCTTCTTTGTAAACGACACGTTCGGCGGCTTCGTCTCGCTTTCGATTCCGCATGACAAGCTGCCAAAGCCGAAAGAAAATCTCACCGAGGAAGGTTTGATTGACTTGCTGACGTTCAACGCGCAGGGCGATATTCTTTTGGCGCGCAACATGTCCGAAGTTGACGTGGCGGAGCTGCCGCGCGACACGCCACTCCCGCAGCTGCGGATGGCGGGAAGTTCTGTTTTTTCTGCAGAGAATCTGAACGGCGCGCCGCGCATTTACACGGTCGTCCCCATCGCGGGAACCCCTGCCACGGCTTTGGGCATCTGGCGCGCGGACGGTGCGCTCACTCAGACACGTACGGAAAAGATCAGCCCGGCCATCTTTCCGGTGCTGATGTGGTTTGCCAGCATGGCCGTCGCCATACTTTCCATTCATACGCTCGTGCTGCGTCACCTGTCGCAGCTGCGTCGCAAGATGGACCGCTTCTCAGCCGATCGCAGCATCGCGTGTGTGCAGGGCAACAAGATGCCCTATGAATTGCAGGCGCTGACCGGCAACTTCAACCGCCTCACCGACGATATTCTGCGCGAGGAAGCGCGCCTCGAGGATACGCTGAGGGAGAAGAACGTCCTCATTAAGGAAGTGCACCACCGTGTTAAAAACAATCTGCAACTCATCGCGTCGATTATGAACATGCAGATCCGGAACGCACGGCATAAGGAGACGAAAACCGTCCTGTCGCGGGTGCAGGACCGCGTCCTGAGCCTCGCAACGATTCACCGCAATCTATATACCTCCCAAGATGGTGGGCGGGTAAATGCCCGTGATCTGGTCATGGAAATCGTGCAAAAGTCGATAGAGGTGGGAGTCCCCTCACCTCAGGGAATTGAGACCGATTTGCGCATCGATGCGGTTCTGCTTTACCCCGATCAGGCCGTTCCGCTGTCTTTGCTAACCGCAGAAGCGATGACAAGCGCGATGAGGAACTTGAGTACCGCGATGGGCGAAAAACCGACCATCCGTGTGGTCTTGGGCCAAGTAGACAGGACCTGCACGCTTACCATCGAAAATTCGATGGGCGTAGAAGTTCATAAAGAAGATGAGGGGCTTGGTCCGCAGCTGATGAACGCGTTTGCACTCCAGCTTGGCGGAACAGTCACGACAAGGCGTGACGTTGACCTCTACCGCTTTGTCGTGACGTTTGACGCGGAAGAGTTTGAACCGGAGATGCGCGACTTTTGATGCGCGCGGGTCGAATACCGATCCACAAAATGAACGGCGCGCAATGTCCCCGCGCGCCAGTGATCAGTTTTTCAAATTCAAGCGGGTCGTTTCGCAGAACGGGGTCCGACAAAGAACCAGATTACAAATCCGATGACAGGCAGGATGAGAACGAGCAGTGTCCAAATTACCTTGCCGCCCGTGCTGGCATTCGAGCCGATGATGGAAACGAGGGCCCAAATGTTAAGGACCAAAACGATAAATCCGCCAAGACCTGCATATTCCATGGGTGTACCTCTGTTAGATTACCTATAGAAATCTTAACACGGAGGTGCCCCTTTCGTTCCCCTCAATCGGGTAATTCATCGCGCACCTGACCGAAGGCGAGCAGGGCAAAGATCATCGTGCCGCCCAAGATATTGCCCGCAAGCACAGGCAGGAAAAATCCGAAAACGGCATCGCCGAACGGAAGCATGCCCTGCACCATGAGATACGCCATCTCGACCGATCCCGCAACGATGTGGGTGAAGTCGCCAGCCGCGATCATCCAAGTGAAAACCAAGATAACGAAAAAGCCGAAACCTTCGGACTCAGGCAACATCCAAACGATAGCGGCCACGAGAATACCGGCAGGCACCGCGCGCTGGAACGCTTCCAGAGGCGCAAAGCCCGTTGCATGACGCGACAGCTCCTCAATAGCGGGCAGCAACTCGGCCGGGATCGCGGAAGTATGCGCAAACGTAATACCCGCCGCAAAAGCCCCCACCACATTCGCCGTCAGGACGATGCCCCAAAGTGTGGCCACACGCCGCAACATCACCTGTGTGGGGTCTTGCATCAAGGGCAGGACCGTCGTGATCGTATTTTCGGTGAACAGTTGCATCCGTCCGAGGATCACCACGAGAAATCCAAGACTATAGCCGAGGTTTTCTACAAGATAGCTCCACTCGGCGTCGGGTAAATAGGTGCGGAACACCGCCTCACCCAGAACGGAAAGAGAGATCATGATGCCCGCAGCGACGCCCGACCACATGAGCGACCGTTTCGGCCGCTCAAGCTCTTCGACGCCATCGCGGCGAATGACCTCGAATATCAGCTTGGGCGAAAGCCCTTCCGGCTGCTTGGCGGCTTTGAGCTCTTCTTGCATCTTATCTGACATTCATATTCTCCAGTATGAAAAGAGCTAACGCCCCCGTGCACGGCATCGTTCCGTGGTTGCGAGGTCGGGTCACTTGGATCGAATTACACGAATGTGCGCGGCACCTACAAACTGTAGGACGCGTTCTTTAGCGGCGTCATGATCCGACCATTCCCTTCCGAGCAAAAGAAAGAAGACCCAAGACGATGGAACAAGCAGAAAACATAACCGCGACGATCTGAGATAAAATCTCGGCGAGTTTCCAGATGGAGATTTAAAATGGCAAATCCGGTTCCGATTTGCTCACCTTCGAAGCGCTTGCCTCGTTGTTGGATAATCTGATCGCCGCGCTGTTGATCATCGTACTTGGCTCCATCATTTCGGAGTTAATGCGTCGGCGGATCAAAAGGCTCGCAGAGTCCCACGCCAGTCTCGACAACACTTTATTCGATTTTCTGAGTAACATTGGATGTTATGCGATATTGGCGCTCATCATTCTGTTTGTGCTCAATACTTTCGGCGTTCAGGCAACATCCGTTATCGCCGAACTCGGTGCGGTCAAGGATATCACGCTGAAGTTCATCGAGACCGCTGATTTACCGAATGTGCGTGTGGTGGTGCCCAATGCGGATGTCTGCGAAAACAAGGGACGCCCGGCCGAACGGATCCCTTGGTTATGCCATGCCTTTGAATTTTTCGGAGCACGTCAAACGGGGAAATCGGAATATTCCCACGTGCCGTGCTGCAAAGAGCTCAGCCATCGCGCCCACGACATTTGCAACCGCAGCGGAGGCCACGATTCCGGTGTAGCCAAACAGGCCCACACCAATCCATGCCAGCGGCAAGTATACCCCGAACACACGAATGAGGCTCAGCGACATTGACCACAAGGCTTTGTCCCGCGCGTTCATGGCGGCATTTGCGATGACCAGCAGACCATCGCAAAACATCGTAAGCCCCACCACACGCAGATAGAGAGCCGCATACTCCTGATCCGCCTGCCCCGCCGCAAGCAACCCTGCGATCGGCATTGCAAGCGTCAAAAGAATGAGGCCTACGCACAAGCCATAAGTGCAACTGAACCCAAAAGCCCACCGTGTGGCGGAGCGCACCCGCCCCTTCATTTCAGCACCCCAGTTCTGGCCCACAACAGGGCCGATCCCGGACGACATCGCCATCAGCGGGACCAGCAAGATGGATTGCACCCTGCCCGCCACGCCAAAACCTGCCACGGCGTCATCACCGACGGTGGCCACGGCCGCAGTGACCAAGGCCATCCCCGCAGGCACAATCGCGGTAGAGAGCGCGGCAGGTGCACCCACACTTAAAATGCGCCAGCAATTTGCGAAGAAATTGGTTGCCAGCTGGCCACAAAACCCCAGCAACCCCCGCTGCCAAGCGATCCAGAGCGCGACACTCGTCGCGATGATCCGGCCAAGCAGCGTCGACAGTGCGGCGCCGGCCGTACCCATTTCAGGAACCGGACCCCACCCAAAGATGAACACCGGATTGAGCAGAATGCCGAAAAGCGCCGCCAATACCATGATCGCGGCGGAAGTCTCCCCATCGCCATGGGCGCGGAACACGGAATTCGTAATCATCATCGTAACCAGAAACGGAAACGACAGCGCCCACAGGGGCATATATTCCGCAACCTCTTGCGCGACCTCATGCGAGGCGCCGAGTGCCGCAAAAAGATTGGGAAAGGAGAGCCAGACAGCAAGGCCCGCAGCGGTCGACAGAAAGATGCCCAAACCAATCGCGTGCAGACCCAACCTGCGTGTCGCCTCTGCGTCGGCGCCTTTGCCGATCCGCTGGGACAGCGCCGCGTTGGCGCCAGCGCTCAAGCCGATCGAGAGAGAGGTAAGCGCGGTGATCACCGGGTAAATGAAACCTACCGCAGCGAGCGCCGAACTGCTTACCATTCCCAGAAAGTAGGCGTCTGCAAGCCCCACGGCCAAAACGGAAAAAATCCCGAAACTCATCGGGGCCGACACTACGGCCAGCGCCCTCCAGACCGGACCTTGCGTCAGGTCGCGCGTTTTTGCATTTGCCACGGACAGGATCCTTCAATGGAATTTGGTTAGCGTGTGAGCAGCCTGAGAAGGCGCTGCTCGGCGGCGAGGAGCCCGGATTTCGGGATAGGCTCAAGCACATTGTAGGGCTGGCCCGCGAGTGCGATCACGGCAGGATGAATATAGCTGTTGCGCGCGAAAGTGGGCGTGTTGTGCAACTGGTCCGCCGCCGCCTTGGCGATATCCTTTATGGTCGCGTCGCCCTTTTCAGCCACCTCGAATGCAGCGCGAGTGCCTGCCCAGGTACGAAATGTCTTTGCGGTGACATCCGCATTGCCGCCCGCGTCCGCCAAGTAGGTGTTTAGCTGCTGCGAGGACAGGCTGTGTGCGGTACCGTGGTCGTCGATCCACGATAAAAGTGTAGCGCCCGGAACATCCTGCATCTTGTGCAGCATTTTTTGCAACTTGGCATCGGTGAGCGTTTCACGCACCTGCGCGCCCCCTTTTGCGGTAAACTGCAGCTCCAACGCACCGTCAGACAGTTGCACATGCCGCCGCCGCAACGTGAGTGCGCCATAAGATCCGTTGTCGCGCGAGTACTCAGGCTGGCCCACACGAAGTGAGGTGCGGTCGATCATCATAACCGCCGCAGCCAGCGCAAATTCCAAATCACCGGGGTTCCCCGTCAGATCACGGTCGAACCGTCGCCTGATGCGCGGCAATACTTCACCAAAAGCGGCAAGGTGGTCGTACTTTGTGGCGGCTTGCGCGGCTGACCAATCTGGATGATAGCGGTATTGCTTTCGGCGCCGTGCATCCCGGCCCGTCGCCTGAAGGTGCCCGTTGCCCTGCGTGCAGATCCAGACATTGTCATAGGCTGGAGGTACGGCCAGCGCTTCAATCCGCCGCCGCTCGGCCCCGCGTGCGATCGTCGTCCCATCCGGTGCGATATAGGTGAACCCTCGCCCACAACGCCTGCGCGCTATGCCCGGCTCAGCATCTGAAACATAGACGAGGTGGGTACTCACGTGCGTTCGACCTCAGAGGCAAGTTTGAGAACCGTGTCGCCATCTTCCTGCTTGATATACAAGGCGGGATCGTCTTTGGTCCCGTTACGGGTGACTTCGCTGCCTTTGATCTTCCGGGTCGTCTTTTCCTCAAACACCGACTGGACGGTGCCGGTCCCGTACCCGTCGCCCCATTCCCATCTGACGCTATCGCCCTCAGATATGCTGGCCATCGTAATTTCTCCTCTCACGCGCTACGGCGGCATGCAAAGTCGCCCCGGCCACATTGAGCCCAAGGCTTTGCATCGTCGTTATTTCTTCAACGCATCCTTGAGCGCGTCGGAAACGGCGTTGTCATTTTCCACGCCCTTGACGGCCTTATTGATTTGCGGATCGGAGGGGGCATCTCCCCGGGCATGATCCGGGTCACCCTTTTCCCCGGGCTGGTTCTTGAGACCGTGGTGCTGTTCCGATCCTTTAAATCCGATTACCGTCTCTTCGCTGCTGTCATTCTCTGGCTTTGGTGTCTCGGTTGTCATGGTGTTCTCCCTAGATATTTTGATGCGCCGCGCCGCTGCGGCGGTGTTTTCGGCTGTGAGGGATCAAGCCGCTGTGGCTGCCGGGCTCGCTCCGACGAAATCCCATGCTTGGGCGATTTCCTCGGTATCAAACGCCTTAGCGTCGAATGGCATAACTTTGTCCATATAGGTGATCATCCTTGCCGCCCGTTCAGGCGCGCCGACCACTGCGTACCGCTTAACACTCTTGAGAGCTCGAAAGCGTGAGGAGATGACGTCGGTATCGAGCATCGTATCCCATTCGCCCCCTGTGAAAGCAGTAAGATCCAGCAGCATGCTCACCTTGTCGGAACTGTCGAACACTGCGTTCATATGCTTGGCCAACGCTTCGGAAGCGTCGTCGTCAATGTGGCTTGCAATGTGAAATGCATGCACGTCCTGTTTGTCGGTGATGATTTCCGTGATTGGGCCAAATGAAAAATGGGTCATCTTGTTGTCTCCCTTTCACGCCTTTAACCGTTCGGCAAACGCAAAAGTTCCTGCGGCAGCCGCCAAAATTCCCGCCTGCAAGAAGCTGAACTAGCGGTGCGTTGACGGCTTGGAATAGCTATTCTGAGATCATACATAAGTGCGACAAAGTGTATGGATCTATCCGGGGAACTAGAATGTCGACACGCTCTTCCAATCTGATGAGCATCCTGGAGAGTATCCAAGATGCAGACGGGGAAGAGCGTATCACCGTGGGTGAAATCGTTCACCTGATCGGCGCCGTCAGCTTTGCGCCGCTGCTGATCGTCCCCGCCATAGCGCTTGTGAGCCCGCTAAGTGGGATACCCATGTTTTCGGCGATGATGGGCGTGATCATCTTTCTCGTGTCGGTTCAAATGCTTTTTCACCGGACGCATTTATGGCTGCCGGGTTGGATTTTGCGCTTGCGGGCACGACGAACCCGCGTGAAATACGCTTTTCAAAAGCTTCACCCCCTCGTCAGATGGCTTGACCGGCACACGAAGACGCGCCTCGTGGTGCTCACCGATCCACCTTTCGTCGTCATTCCACAGCTTATATGCGTCCTCTCGGGCATGGTCCTGCCGCTGATGGAACTGGTGCCGTTTTCGTCCTCGATGATCGGGCTATCGGTCGCCCTTTTGAGCATTGGAATCTTTACCCGCGACGGTGTGCTTCTAACATTGGCCCTCGTGCCCTACGCCCTCATCGCGGGTCTGCTGATGCGGATCATTTGACCGATTTGATATGATCGAGCAGTTTTTCGTAAGACAGCTCGTTCCGCTCGATCTCCGAGCAGTTTTCAAACGCGTCCACATCTGCGTAGGCACCCGGAAAGGCGATGCATTCAAGCCCGGCGGCGGTCGCGGCAGTCAGGCTCACCGGAGTGTCTTCTATTGCGAGGCAGGTTTTTGCGTCGATGCCCATCGCTTCTTTCGCTACTTCGTAAATGTCGGGTGCGGGTTTGCCACGCTCAACCATCGTGTCATCACCGACAAATGCAAAATCGCTCCGTGACACTGCCCCGTCCAGCGCGGCAAACAGCGCATCTGTATTCTGCCGGGACGTTGAGGTGACAAACCCAAGCGCCACGCCGTTTTCCAAGGCCTCGCGCACGACCGCTTGCACACCAGGGCGCGCTTCTACGCCCTCCTCCTGCATCCATTTATCGAAAATCTCAGTCTTGCGGGCATGCAAAGCGGTCGCATCGACGGCCGTGCCTTGTGCGTTGGCATAATCCTCTATGCGCTGGCGTCCACCGGATTTCTTGAGCAGCTTTCTGTAGGTCCCGGTATCCCACTCCCAGCCCAGCTCCTGCTCGGTAAAAGCGGCGTTGAAAGCGCGACGTTGCAAATCGGATGTCTCGACCAAAGTACCGATTGACCCGAACAAAAGTGTTTGCAAATATATCATATCATTGTTTCCCGATGAATGTGGCATAGCTGGGCGGCCCGATGAAAATTGCTTTCACCGGGTGATAATTTAGAAACTCCGTCTGTCCAACTCGAAAATTGGCCTCAGTCGCACCTCACCCGGCGCGTCGAGCAGTTTACGCTCGGAATCTATATTTGCGCCGAAGTGAACGAAACCTGCGCAGCCGCGTTATCTGAAGCAAAGACGTCCGAGGATTTGAGGAAGCCAATCACATGAACGACCAGTCACCCAGTGTCGAGGCCTCCCTGCCCGTACACCTGCTTCCCAAGTCCGTCAATTATGCGATCGTCGGTATCTTTGTGATAATGCTATTACAGGCAATGGTGTGGGCGTCAGATTTCCTGATCCCCGTGACGGCGGCGTTCCTGGGCTATTTCGTCCTCAACAGGCCTCGACGATTTTTCGAACAAATTGGTGTGCCGCCATTTTTTTCGGCGCTACTTTTCACCACAATCATGACACTCTTAATTTTGGTGTTTATGGTCAGGTTAAGCACGCCGACGGCGCAGTTCATCGAAGACATCCCCTCCTTGATGACGCGCATCGAAGCGAAGATGGTGACCTCAGGCGGCACGCTGGAGGCGATCAACAATGCTACGAAAGCGACCGAGCAACTGATGGCCGAGCAGGACGACCAGACGGTCGAGGTCGAGGTCGTTTCACGCACGGGCATCGCTTCCGCCGTCTTCAACATGGCGCCCTCCTTGCTGAGCAGCATCCTTTTCGCGCTCATCTTGCTCTTTTTCCTCGTATCATCGGGGGATATGTTCCTGCGAAAAACCATCCAGAGCCTTGACCGCTTTTCCGACAAACGCAGGGCAGTCGATATGTTGCACACGATTGAAGAAAGGTTGGGGCGATATTTGGGCGGAATTACCTTGATCAACGCAGGCCTTGGCCTTTCCATCGGGATCGCGATGCATCTATGGGGTCTTCCCAGTCCGCTCGTCTTAGGGTTCATGGCTTTCGCCCTTAACTTCGTGCCATATTTTGGCGGCCTGTTGGGTGCTTGCATTGCGACTGCCGTCGCCTTTGTGAGTACGGACGACACTTGGGTCACGGCGGGAGTGTTTTTCACGTACATGGTCTTCACCGCGGTCGAGGGGCAATTGATCACACCAATGCTGATCTCGCGTCGCATGCGTCTCAACACGACCATCGTTTTCTTGTTCGTGGCATTCTTTGCCTGGTTATGGTCGGTTATCGGCATGATCGTGGCCCTGCCTATTTTGATCGTGATCAAGATCATATGCGATGAAACGGATAAGTTGCAGACACTGAGCCGGTTTCTGGGAGACGCGGACGAAAAAACCATGCGCGATGAGCCGACCTAGGCCATGCCGCGCAGAATATTGTAGACAACCTGCCGCAGGAAACCATTTATCCTTTGGAGGGAAGAAGGATGGCCGGTATGCAAAATTTCGTCGAAGAGCTTAGAGCGGAGAACGACCTGCTGAAACAACAGATTGCCGATTTGTTGATCCAGCAAACGCAGGACCTGCGCCGGACTGAGACATCCCTCAACCGCATAAGTTTCCTCGAGGCAATGCTCGAGACCATGCCAATCGGCATCGTGATGGCCGAAGCGCCCAGCGGCAAGATCATCATGGGCAATTCACACGCGGAAGATCTGGTGCGCCACCCTATCTATACGTCAGACGATGTCGCCTCTTATGGGGAGTGGATTGCCTTTCACGAAGACGGGCGCAGGGTCGAGAGCCACGAATACCCCCTTGCCGTCGTCATTGGCGAGGGCAAGGATTATGCGGAACTGGATGTTCAATACCAGCGCGGCGACGGCACCCTTTTCTGGTTGCGGATGGTGTGCCGCCCCGTGTGGGCCTCGGACGGCACGATGCGCGGCGCCTGCGTCGCCCTAATGGACATCGACACGGAGCGTCATCTCATGGCGCAGCAAAACGTGATGATTGCGGAGCTGAACCACAGGGTGAAGAACGCTTTCAGCGTCGTGAAATCCATCGTGAGCCAGTCACTGCGAGGCACTGAAACCCCGCCAAATGCCCGCGACAGCATTGATGCGCGCCTTGATGCATATGCCAAGGCCCACTCGCAACTGATCGGCAACCGCTGGGACCGCGCAGAGATCCAAACGATCGCCGAAGACACCGTTGCGGGCATCGCGGGTGGCCGCATTCACATATCCGGACCACAGGTGGAGGTTGCGTCGCGTATCGGCATGGGCCTTTCGATGGCATTCTACGAGTTGGCGACAAACGCTGTCAAACACGGCAGCTTGTCTTCGGACGAGGGCCGGGTCACGCTGACTTGGGAATTTGTCAAATCTGAACGTGATCGTATTAAACTTTCATGGGTGGAACTTGACGGGCCGACACCTGTTGTCCCAACAACAAAGGGATTTGGATCAAAGATTACCAACCAAATTCTTGTAGCCGAAACCGGTGGCGACGTGGCCATTGATTACGCTGAGGCAGGTTTCAAATGGAGCCTGGAAATGCCGTTGACCGAAGAGGAGTAGCCACCCATGACGTCCCACCCGAAGAGAATTTTCATTGTCGAGGATGAAGCCCTGATCGCCTTTGAAATGGCGGATGCCCTTGAGGATCTCGGCTTCGAGGTTGTCGGGCCGTCGATGCATCTGCATTCCGCCTTGGATATCGCGCAGCAAGAAGACATCGACATCGCCTTCCTCGACGTGAACTTGGGAAAAGGGAAAACATCTGAGCCGATCGCACGCATCCTTCAGGAACGTAATATACCATATGTATACATCACAGCATACGAGGCCTCTCAGGTGGAGTTTGTGCAATCAACCGACAAGGTCATGCGCAAACCAATTTCAATCCGTGAGCTACAGCAGGCGCTTCTCGCTCCCCAAACTGAGTGAGGTTGGGTGCGAAAGTTAACGGCGATACAAAAAAAGGCGGCCCCAATAAGGACCGCCTTTCATTTTGCTGTCAAAAGCCTTGAGCCGTTACGCGGCCGCTTTATTTACGCCACCCTTGGCGATATCAGTCATCACGCGGTCGCCGCTGTAGGTGTTGTCCAGACACTCCTGCAAGATTGCGCCGTCATCATCATGGCCCAAACGGTTGGCAAAAGCGACGAGACAGCCGTAACCGGCAAGTGCGTAATGCACCATCCGCTGGTACTGGGTGATGATCATCGCGTCGCGAACATCGGCGTCGCCGAAATCCTCTTCAAGCACGTGAGCATTGGCCTCAGCGACGAGACCTTGCATGCCTTTGCAGTGCTCACCGGAGGGGTCGATATCATGGCGGTTACAGATTTCCGCAATCTTCTCCATCCCCTCGCTGATGCCACTTGCCCCGCGGACGAGCGCTTCGGATAAATCTTTGTCTGTTGCTGCGCGACCCATTTCGGTCACGGCATTCAATGATTGCTTATTGGCGCTCCACAGATCCTGAAGTTGGTCGTGGTACACGTCTTTAAGTGATTGCATGGTCATTGCGATCTCCTTTCAATTAACAGTGATCATTAAGTCAACATGCCGCAGGCGATCATTGTTCCGCCCGGTCCGAAAAATGTGCGGGGGCTTTGTGCAACGGCCAGCTTGAGGGAACCTTCTCTGCACCCCCACGTTCAGTTTTTCTTGAATAAGGAAGGTCCGATTAATGGAATTATCCGAGATCCGGAGCTTTGCCTATAACCAGAGGGATTGGTTTGCACGGCTTATCCGCGCGCTGATCGCAGCGAGCCTACTCCGCTTCGATCGCGAAGCTCGGCAATGCGGCATCGGCATCCGCACGTACATAATGATATCTTTGCGCACTGCGATCTTTTCGGTCGTTCAGGGGCTTGTCGACGGGGTGGGGTTTCTTGGCGCCGACGCCATAATTCAGGACGACAAAAGCGTGGGAGGCATGGTGTCTGCCGCAAGCCTGTCGGTCGCCAGTGCGGTCGGACTGGTGACCGGAAGGGAATACGGTGCGGTAGCATTCGTTTCTCCGGCGCTTGCAGTCGCCGTTCTCTGGATCTGCCGCTTTATGGAGTATCGGGGTGTAGACGATCGCCCGGATGCGGACCGGGTTGATTGAAACCGACCCCGCCTTGAGGATTGGAAAAGATGATCTTTGCCGCCATGTCCACGACCCTTCTGGCCACACTGCTGGTCGGTGCTGGTGCAATGGTGCTCGTGGTGTCATTGCGGCTCACCGCGCTTGCCGATACCATCGCCGACAGAACAGATTTGGGCGAAGCACTGGTAGGTGCTACATTGCTTGGGGCTGCGACATCGTTGTCAGGCCTCGTCGTCAGCTTTACGGCGGCGAGCGCAGGCGACGCCGCACTCGCGTTCTCCAATTCGGTGGGCGGGATTGCTGCGCAAACACTGTTCCTCGCCCTCGCTGACCTGGTGTATCGTCGCGCCAATCTGGAACACGCAGCCGCCGATGCGGGCAACCTGTTTCAATGCGCGCTGTTGCTCACCCTGCTGTCACTTCCTCTCATCGCCTACGCGGGCCCTGAAATCACGGTATTCGGCGTGCATCCCGTCTCAGTGCTGCTCGTGCTTTGCTATGTGTTCAGCCTGCGGTTGGGCGCGCAGGTACGGGAGATGCCCATGTGGACCCCCGTTGATACTAAAGAAACCCATGTCGATGAGCCGGACTCCGAAAGCGAGAAGGACCGAAGTGCCTCACGGCCTGTGATCGCGTTCGTTGGTTTGATGGTCATTCTGGGCGCCGGTGGCTGGGTGATTGCCAGTGTTGCAGGGGTGATGATCACGCGTTTTGCGCTCTCGTCCTCGCTGGTCGGTGCGTTGCTCACGGCCGTGATCACGTCCCTGCCCGAATTGGTCACGACCATTGCTGCCGTGCGGCGCGGCGCGTTGCAATTGGCCGTAGGCGGTATCATCGGTGGCAATACGTTCGACATTCTGTTCCTTAGCGTGGCTGATGCAGGCTACCGCGACGGATCGCTCTATCATGCGATCGGGTCACCCGATTTGCTTTGGCTGTCCATCGGCATGGCGATGTCCGGCGTGCTGTTGATCGGATTACTCCTGCGGCAGCGCGACGGCCCGGTGCGCATCGGTGTTGAAAGCGTGATCCTGATCTCGCTCTACCTGTCGGCCATCGTCTTTTCGGTCTGGGGCGGAGCGCGTTGACGGCAAGTTCTGCGAGGCCCGGAACGCATGGCCAAGTCACGCGTTCGAGTCCAAGCAATTGAAAGAAGGAAACACTCATGCCCGAACATTTCGTAGAAGAGCTCGACCAAGGGGTACGCACCCAGATGATCGAAGTGCTCAACAGTAATCTGTCAAACGTCATTGCCCTCACGCTTGCCGTGAAACAGGCTCACTGGAATCTGAAGGGGCGTGGCTTTATCGGCGTGCATGAGCTGCTCGACGATGTTGCCGACCGTCTGCGCGATGGTGCGGATTTGATGGCCGAGCGTGCGGTCATTCTCGGTGGCTTTGCCGAGGGGACATTGGAAGTCGTCTCCAAGACGGCCGACGTGAGCCCCTATCCCGTCGAGGAAAGTGATATCACCGCGCACATCCAAGCGCTCAAGGAGCGTTTCATGGCCGTAGGCGGGCAGGTGAGGCACGGTATGGCAACCGCCGACGAAGCGGGCGACGAGGATACAGCTGACATCCTGACCGAAGTGAGCCGTAACTTGGACAAAGATGCATGGTTTATCGGCGCCAACGCGTGACGAAGGTGTTGTCGGAAACTTGCGCTCAGCTACATATATAATCTGATCCGAGCGCACTTCGCTTACGCAACCAGATAGAGGCACGCTATGGCCGAGACCCCGATACCAATTGTAGCGATAGGGGCTTCAGCCGGGGGATTGGAAGCCCTGCAAAAGCTGGTGGCGGCAATTCCAGCCGCCTCCGGCATTTGCTATGTCGTTGTGCAGCATCTGGCCCCCGATCACCCCTCGATCATGGATCAGCTTCTGGGCGCCCACAGCGCGATCGACGTCATCAAGATCGAGGAGGGCATGCTTGCAGAGCCCGATAGGATCTACGTCATCCCCGCCGGCCCCTCCCTCACGATCGAGAACGGTAGATTTCTGCTGCATAATGATCGCAAGATCCGATGCGTGCGCACGCCCATTGATGGCTTCTTTACCTCCGTCGCGGAATACGCAGGCCGTAATGCCTTTTGCGTCGTGCTTTCGGGAACGGGCAGTGATGGCACCGAAGGGTTGCGCGCAATCAAAGCGGCGGGCGGTGTCGCGATCGTTCAGGAAAGCGACACCGCCCGCTTTCCGGGGATGCCCGACAGCGCCGTCAGTACCGGGCTCGTGGATTTCATCCTTCCTGCCGAACGTATTCCCGGACGCGTTTTGGACATCATTGATCACCGCGCGCGGCTCGCTGATACAGGGCTGCAGGAGCGCCTACAGGCCGAGTTGCAAGAACGACTGTCCGAAATCACAGATTTAGTGCTCGACACGACCGGCCAGAATTTCACTAGCTACAAATCCGGCACATTGCTTCGCAGGATTGAGCGGCGGATGACGCTGCTGCGGCAACGCTCCGTCGACGGGTTCATTACTCAATTGACGCAAAGCGCGGAGGAGCGGGAGCGGCTGGCGCAGGATTTTCTGATCGGGGTCACTAAATTCTTCCGTGACGACGAGGCCTTCGAAGTCCTGCGCACGAAGGCCCTCGAAGAAATTTTGGCCCTCAATCCCGAAAAAATCAGGATTTGGGTGCCCGGTTGCTCCACCGGCGAAGAGACCTACAGCATCGCAATGATGGTCATCGACGCCATGGAGGAGAAAGGGTCGAGCGCGCCTTTGCAAATCTTTGGGACAGACATCGACAGTGCGGCATTGTTGCATGCGCGGCAGGGCATTTACTCCGCCCAAGCTGTCAAAAATATTCCACCGGCCATGCTGAAAAAACATTTCGTCGCCGAGAATTCCAATTTTCGCGCAAGCGGGCAATTGCGTGAGGTCTGTGTTTTTGCGCCACACAATCTGCTGTCCGATCCACCGTTTTCCCGCCTTGATCTGGTGTCATGCCGCAACCTGCTGATTTATCTGGAGGCAGAGGGGCAAAGCGCGATCATGCCGCGTTTCCACTACGCGCTCAAACCCGAAGGCTTCCTCTTTCTGGGCCCGTCGGAGAGCTTGGGCCAGCATGATGATCTGTTTGAGACGATCTCCAAGAGCCACCGGCTCTTTCAACGCAACGATGAGGTCGAAAAGCGCTATTCGACGCTCAACGCGATGCGGAGCAGGCCCAGCCAGACGGGGCTGATGACACGCACACAAGGCACCTGGAACGCGCCAAAACGCAACGTCGCGGCCCCGTCCATCGACATTGCCGCCGAAGCGCAATTTCTAAATCTTTATGCCGCGCCCTTCGCCGTGATCAACAGCCACAACAGCGTCGTCTATCTCTCTGAGCAGATGGCCCGTTTCGTCAAACCGTCCAAAGGGGCACCGACGGCGGAGCTTGATAGTTATCTCGCGCGTGACCTGCGCCTCCCCATTCGGGCGGTCATCACCCAAACTCGCGAAAGTGGCGAAGCGTCGGAGACGCGCAATGTGCTGGTGGAAGACGGTGACAGGACACGCCTTTTTGACATCAAGGCTAGTCTGATGCGCGACAGCGACGCCATCATGATCGTGCTCGAAGAGCCGCGCCAACCCAACGCGGAAGTGCTGCAAGCCGCCGCAGATGGTCAGCAATATCCAGGCCGCGAGACTGTGGAGCACGAGCTTTTCACCACACGCCAACAGCTTGAATCCACCTTGGCCGAATATGAAACTTCCAGCCAGGAATTGCGCAGCACCAATGAAGAATTGCTGTCGATGAACGAGGAGTTGCAAAGCACCAATGAGGAGCTGGAGACTTCCCGTGAGGAGCTGCAATCGATCAACGAAGAGCTTGAGACGATGAATGCGGAGCTCAACGAAAATAACGCTCAACTGCGTCGCGCCAACAGCGATATCAAGAACCTGTTCGAGAGCACCGAGGTCGCGACACTGTTCCTTGACGCGCAGCTTTGTGTGCGCGGCCATACCCCACGAACAACCGAACTCTTTGGCATTCGCGACCGCGACACGGGCCGCCCGCTGGCTGAACTCGTCCAGCGGTTCGATCTGGAAACACTGATCGACGATATCGAGGAAGTCGGCCGCAGTCTGAGCATCCTTGAGCGTGAAGTCACCATCGCTAAAACCAAGCAGACGTTCATTCTGCGCGTGCGCCCCTACCGCACCACCGACAACCGCATCGACGGGTATGTGCTGACGTTCTTCGACATCAGCCAGCGCAAGCAAAACGAAGCAACGCTGGCGCAAAATGCGAACGACCTTGCGCGGCAGTACGGTGAGTTGGAGACGCTCTACGACACGACGCCCGTCGGTCTGGCGCTGATCGACCGTGACTTCAAATGGCTGCGCATCAATGCGGAGCTTGCCGAAATCAACAGCTTTTCGATCGAGGAACATATCGGCACTCCGCAAGATGAGCTGATCCCCGATGTGAATGGAAAGATCCGTGAACTCCAAGACCGTGTCTTCGAGACCGGTCAGCCCATGTTGGGAATGGAAGTCGTCGGCTTCACACCAAACGACCCGGAGACCGAGCGCACGTGGATCGCTGACTATTATCCGGTCAAATCAGGTGACAAGGTTTTCGCGATCGGGGCCTGTGTGCGCGACGTGACCGATGAGCGGCAGCTGCGCCGCGCGCTTGCCCATAATCTCGAGCGGGTCGAGGAAAGTGAGCAGCGCAAATCGCTCCTCTTGGCGGAGCTTCAGCACCGTGTGAAAAACACGCTTGCCTCCATCGCGGCGATCGCACGATTTGTCGCGCGCTCGTCCGTGTCCGTCGATGACATGCAGAACAAGCTGACGACACGTCTCGAAGCGATTTCGCGCACGCACGATCTGTTGACCAGCAAGGAGTGGTCCGAGCTGTCCATCCGGCAATTGCTGGACAGTGAGCTGGCTCCCTTCTCCAAGATCGCGGACGACCGGGTCGAGACATCGGGCGATGATCTGATCCTCAACCCCGAAGAAGCGTTGGCCGTCGGACTGGCGCTGCATGAGCTCGTATCGAATTCGGTACAATACGGCGCGCTTGCCGTCGAAGATGGATCTGTGAAAATTTCCATTTCTCAGGGAACCAACCCGGCGCAAGCTGCGTTTTCGTGGCAAGAAAATGGGTCTTTTGATACGCCAAGTGAAGACGGCAAAACTGGGTTCGGGCGGTTCTTGCTCGAGACAGCCATTGAGAGACAGCTAAACGGCAAGACGGACCTGCGGTTTGGGGAGGGCAGTGTCGCGTTCGAACTGAAATTTCCTAGGGAGAGAGCGAGATGAGTGATGGAAGCGTCGGGAACGATACCGCGACAATCCTGCTTGTAGAGGATGACGTTTTAATCGCTCTGGATTTAAAGCTGCAAATTGAGGCACTCGGTTACGAAGTGGCCGGGCCATTTCACAGCACCGAAACCGCCCTTGCCTCCCTTGATGATCAGATGCCCCAAGCGGCCATTCTCGATTTCAATCTCAATCGCAAGGAAACGTCGAAACCTATCGCAGATAGATTGGACAAGGCAAGTATTCCCTTCGTGTTTCTAAGTGGTTACGCGGCTACGGACCTGCTCGGCAAATCAGGGATGGAGCATGTGCAGGTTTTGTCGAAGCCGGTGACACAGCTCGCCCTCGAGCAGGCCATCACCGAGATGGTAAAAGCGGTCTCAAACAGCTGAGCTGCGACAATACATCCCTCTCGACGCGCTATCTTAGATTGAAATCCAGCAAAAATTACTGACATTATATCTTACTACGTGCATCTTAGCTTTACTGTGTTGCACTTTTGGCGCGAATTGATTCCCTCATGAGGCTGAGCGATGATGGATCAGACCATCCAAAGCACGATGCCGCTGCCGCAAGATTTTGCCGGTTGGGCCAGTTTCGTGCTCAACGGTAGGGCGGGCACGCTGTCATGCAGCAAGGACCTGACGGCCCTGCTGGGTGTGGATACCCCGCCACAAACAGCTGCCGCGATGATCGCATGCTTTCATCCATCAGATAGGCACCGCGCGGAGCGACTGTTGTTCTCCGAGGGAGCGCGGGTCCATCCACAAGAGATGGAATTGCAAGTCGCACATTTCGGTGGCGCCATTCGGTATCTGAACATCAGAACAAAACATAGTGATGGGGACCCGGAAGAGCTTCACGGCCTCGTCGTAGATGTGACCGCCACGCGCGTGCGCGCGACCGACGAGCGTACTGACAGGGTCGAGCCCAACATAAACGTGGGGCAGTTTCATTACGACATCCGAGAAAAACTATCATGGTGGTCAGGATCGCTCTACCGGATGTTCGATGTCTCTGCGCAGCCCGCGATGGACCCGAACGGAAAAATGCTGGAGAGCGTCCATCCCAGCGACCGCCATATCTTGAAGGAGCTGCTGGAGAGGGTCGCGACGAAGGTCGGCCCTTACGAGGTATCCTACCGAATTTTGCGGCCTGACGGCAGCGTGCGCCATATCCTCGACCGAGGCGAGGTTGAAGGACCGCTAGACGAAAAGACAGGCCTGTCCCGCGCCGCCCGTGGCGTCCTGATCGATGTCACGGAAAGACAGACCGGCATCGAAATGGCAACCCAAGCTTTCGACGATTTGATCGAGGGCGCTCTGTTTGGAGCATATCTGGTAGATGCGGACATGCGTATCGTGCGTATCAGCCAAGGCGCCCAATCCGCTTTTCAAGGTGTGGAAGATGTCATTGGCCGGGATTTGGGCGAGGTCATGCGGCAGATTTGGCCCGAACCTTTCGCCGCCGATATCGTAGAAAAATTCTATGGTGCGCTTTCCACTGGCACGCCTTACCGCGCCAAATTCGCATTGGAAGAGCGCAGGGACGTCGGTGCGGTCGAATCGTACGATTGGTCGGTGCAACGTATTGTCATGACGAATGGACGATTTGGTTGCCTGTGTCATTTCTACGATTTAACGGATGTGGACAGCACCGTTGACACGCTGCGCGACGATGCCTCGACCTTACAAATGGTCCTCGACAATGCGGTGGCCTTTATTGGCGTTCTGGACCGCAATGGCACCCTGACCGAGGCGAACGAGCCGGCGCTTGTGGCGGGCGGTCTGGAGCGCGGCGATGTCATTGGTAAAAAATTCTGGCATGCCCCGTGGTGGACTCATAGCGCCGAGCGCGTGATTGAGCTGAAAAAGGCGATCGTGCGTGCCCGCAAGGGCGATATCGTGCGCTACGATGCTGAGGTCATGATGTCCGGCGGGCGCAGGATGATGATTGATTTCCTGCTTTCCCCGATCCGCGATGCGGACGGTGAAGTTGAAAATATCGTCGCTTCCGGATTCGATATCACGGAGCGGACGGAGACGGAAAATCAGGTCCGCCTGCTAATGGGCGAGATTAATCACCGCTCTAAAAACGTGCTCACATTGGTGCAGTCGATCGCGCGCCTCACCGACAGGTCGAGCCCGGAGGCTTTTCTCGACACATTCGAGGGGCGGCTTCAGGCGCTCGCATCGTCCTATGACGCAATTATCAAAGACAAGAACAAAGGCGCGCGTCTGGCCGATCTAGCCCGTGCGCAGCTGGCGCATTTGTCTGACCTCACAGACGGGCGCATCATGCTGGAAGGTCCTGATGTCGACGTAACGACCGAGGCCGCGCAGGGCCTGAGCATGGCATTTCACGAGCTTGCCACAAATGCCGCGAAATACGGCGCGCTGAGTACAGAAAAAGGGCGGATACACATCACTTGGGCGCGCAGCCACCCGGATACAGAAGACGAGACGGCGTTGGAGGTCAGCTGGCGCGAAAGTGGCGGACCACCCGTGCGTACTCCGGCCCGCACCGGTTTCGGATCGACTGTCCTCGGCCCAATGGCGCAATCGGCGCTGAATGCGCAGGTAGATCTTCGCTACGACCCCGCAGGCTTGGAATGGAACGCTCGATGCGGGCAGGAATGTCTGGCGGAATAGCCGTACTACTTCGCCATGATGCTCGGGTGCATGAACAAACGCGCCATGATGCAAATATAAAATATCGCTATCAGACCCAGGTACCGTTCATAAATGCCGTCCACATCCGTCGGCAGAAAAAAGAAGACCGGTGCTGAGACGGGCCACAGCGCCGCGATGGCTACGAACTGCCGCCTGTGGCGTTCGCTCACTCGTCCCGCTCCCGCGCGCGTGAGCAGGGGCAAGGCGGTCATCAACACCCCGATCGCATAGACGAGATAGGTGTGAATGACGATACCCTCGTTGTCTGAGTCCCCGTATTCGTTCCGCGCGCCCACAAGAAACACCACCAGCCCCAGCACCGCAAACCCAACGACACCGATGCTCCAACGGCCACCGCCCAAATGCACATGCGCCGCGAGCAGTGCGACGCTGATGCAGGAGGCGGAAAACGCATACAGACCGATATCGACAATATACTCATACTCACCCGCCCCCAGATCGCTGATCGTATCGGCGATCCAATCATGGTCGGGCACGACAGCATCCGCAATGAAAACCGACAGGATGAAGGCCGCACACCCAGCGACGGCGTACCAACTCAGCACCCGGATCAGAAGACCGCTTCGGTTGAGCTTAGGTTCCGGCACCGGTGAATTCCTTTTCATTATCTTGCTTTCAAACGCCGCATAATAAGAACCGTTCCCGCATCCTCCCCAAGTAGGCGCGCGTGGAACCTTCCCGCAGGCAAGGGGTTGCCACTCACTCCAGTACATCTCAGACAGGAACTCCCTACATGCAAGACGACTTCGACGCGATTGTACTTGGTGGCGGCTCTGCCGGGTTGGCCTTCTCCAAACAGGCCGCTGCGCACGGCGCCTCCGTCTTGCTGGTCGAGCGGAACAATCTGGGCGGAACATGCGTCAATCGCGGCTGCGTGCCTAAAAAAATGATGTGGGCAGTCGCCGATGCCCTGCGTACCCAGCGCGGTCTGCTTGGCGAAGGGATCATCGACGGGGCCGTCTCGCTCGATATGAAAAGCATGACACGCAAGCGCGACGCTCGGATTAGTGAGATTATACTAAGGTTTGGCGATGAGCTGAGCGATAGAGGTATTACGCGCCTAACCGGCACTGCGACGATGATGTCACCCGGCCAAGTTTCGGTGGGTGACCGTCTTTACCACACCGATCGTATCGTCATGGCCACAGGCGCGCGGCCTTCGCCGCTCGATATTCCGGGCGCTGAGCTCACGCAAACCAGCGATGATGTATTTGGATGGACGTCCGCACCCGCGCGGCTTGTGGTGATCGGTGCGGGCTATATCGGCACCGAGATGGCAGCGATTTTTCACGCCTTGGGCTCCGATGTCGTTCTGGTCTCCGATGGCGCGGCAGTTCTCAGTGAATTCTCACCGGCAAGCCAGAGTATCGCCGCAGAGAACCTCGCAGCATCCGGCGTGCGCATCGAGACGCAAACCGTCCCCCGACGGATCGAGGGCGAAGGCACGGATCTTATAGTCTATCTCGACAATGGTGAGGTACTTCAGGCGACGCATGTCCTCAACGCGACCGGAAGGGACCCGAATGTCGATGCCTTCGGCGATCTGGAGGTGCCCAGAACGGCGCAAAACGGCGCCCTGCACGTAAATGAGCAATTCGAGACGAGCATGCCCGGCGTCTACGCCATCGGTGACATCGCCGATCGCCTACCGCTCACGCCGGTGGCCCGCGAGGACGGCGACACGCTGGCGCGGCAACTTTTCGACACCCCGGACATAACGCCGATCGATCTCGAATTGGTCTCTACCACCGCCTTTGTCTTTCCTCCAATTGGGGAGGCGGGGGACACATCGGGTGCGCGTGACATCACGCGGTTCACCGCCATGGAAACCATCTTGCAAGATACCAGCACGCAAGAAGGGTGGGCAATCAGCACCTCCGAAAAAGGCGCACTCAACGGTATTGCAGTTACGGGCCACGCGGCGGCAGAAGCGGCAAGTTGGGGTGCGCATGTCATCGAAGCCGGACAGGACGGCGACCGCGCGGCGAAAGCGACCGCTGTACATCCAAGTGCGGCGGAGGAGCCTCTTGGATCGCTCGTGAGATGTAGGCGGCGCCTGCCATGATATTTTGAGACAGTGGCCTATCCCGCAGTCTGGTGCGCCCTTGTCCTCGCCGTCCTGGCACTTTCTGGATCATCGGCACGTTGCGCCTGATGCGTCTGGGTGCTTTTTTCAAGATAACCAGTTTTGATTTCGGCACTGCCGCCGCACTCGGCTCACTCCTTGCAGGTGCCACGCAGGTCACGCAATGCAGTGCCTTTATTCAGACGATCTATGGCTCTGCAGTTTTCGCTGGCCTATCTGCGTCAACACTTCAACACTTTTGATGCGTTTCTGGGCAGCACGTCCGTTATCCTCCTGGGAAGGCAATGTCGTCGCGCAAGCCTCACTGTCGGCCACCCGTGTAAGCCGTACCGATCTCGATGCAGAATTGGGCGAAACGAATGCGATAGATCCCAATATCTCTACAGCTCTCGTTCTTGAAGCGACGGGCAATATTTCAGCGCTCCACGGCGACGCTCTGGGTCAAAACCTGCTCGCGGGGTTACGGCGCTACTGATGCGCGCAGAGGAACGAAACGGCACACCTGCGGTTTATTCGGTAACCCTCGAGGTAGCGTTTCAAATTAAAGGACCCCCCGCATGACCCGTGGCCGCAACGCCGATACCCCGAGTGAACTGCCCGTAAAAGGATGGAAGGACATTGCCTTTCGCATGATGGACGAGGTGTCGGCAGATCGGATCGGATTGTTAGCCGCTGGCGTGGCGTTTTACGGATTTCTCGCCATATTCCCTGCAATCGCGGCCTCTATGGCTATTGCAGGTCTCTTTATCGAGCCGGAACAGGTCACAGTACAGATCGAGAGCCTGTCAAACCTGCTGCCTCAAGATGTAATCGACATCATCACCCAACAGGCCAGCGCAGTCGCCGCAACCGGCGGAGGGGGTCTCGGTTTGACTGCACTGCTGGGCGTCACGATCGCACTGTACTCCGCCTCCAAGGGCATGGCGAGCCTGATGGACGGGATCAATGTGGCTTACGATGAAGAGGAAAGGCGCGGCTTTCTCAAGCTGAAGGCAGTCACACTCGCCCTTACCCTGTTTCTCGTGTTCGGGATGCTGGTATCGCTGGCTGTGTTGCTGGGACTACCCGCCGCCTTGACGCTCGTCGATCTCGGCGGCGCGGCGGAACGGGTCGTGCTTATCGGATCTTTCGCCGTTGTCGCCCTGCTTACGATCTGCGGTCTGTCAGTGCTCTACCGCTATGGGCCGAGCCGGGACGCGCCGGAATGGTCATGGGCGTCGGTCGGTGCGCTTGTCGGCTGCGCGCTTTGGGCGCTCGGCTCTGCTGGATTTTCTTATTATGTGCGGGCGTTCGGCTCCTACAACGAGACATTCGGTTCATTGGCCGGTGTCGTGATCATGCTGACGTGGCTCTGGCTTTCCGCCTTTATCATTCTTCTCGGCGCGGAGCTGAATGCAGAGATGGAGGCGCAGACGAGACGAGACACCACCCAAGGGCGCGACCTGCCGATGGGGGAGCGGGATGCGCAGAAAGCCGATAATCTGGGCACCGCCAAGACCTGACCCTCGCGGGGCTCACATGGAACCGTTCTTAACCTGCGGCGTTATGTAGCCAACAAGAGGAGATCAAATCAATGACAGCTTCAAAAACCAATTCGCCAAAATCGACCACCGCCAAAGCGCCAAAACAGATCACCGATACCGAACCCAAATATGTCGGCACGGAAACGCTGAATGAGGATAGCGACAATGTCGCACAAGCGGCCTTCGGTCGTGCCAAGGAGGCGATGCCCTCGCTCGACGACGTCAAAACCGGGCTGCGGGACAAGACCGATATTGATGTCCAAAGCATTGCCGACGACGCCGCCATGTTCGTGCGCCGCAATCCTGCCGCTTCGGTCGCCGCAGCAGCCGGTGTCGGTGTACTCATCGGCATTTTGGCCAGCAAGCGCATAAAACGCCGAGCGTTAAGGAGAGAGCAATGACACAGCATGACGATCTGACAACAGATATCAAAACCAAAGCACGTGAGCTGGGCCAGGACGCAAAAGATGCGGTCTACGCCGAGGCAGGGCGCACGACGTCCGATTTGAGCGATCACGCCGCCGATGGGGCGACCAAAGCCGCCGATGCGGCAGAGGCCGCCGCGTCCGACTATTCCGACGATAGCCTTCAGGCGCGCGCGGCCCGGCAAGTTGCCGATCAGGTCGAAGGGCTAGCCGCGCAACTGCGCTCTGCTGATTTTGCGACCGTAGCGCGCGACGCAAGCGATTTCGCGCGCAAGAACCCGGCCCTGTTTATCGGTGGTGCCGCATTGCTCGGTTTTGCCGCGACGCGTTTTCTCAAAGCGCGCGACCCTGCGCGTGTAGATTACGGTGACGCAGAGCATGACCCTTGGCGCACTCAAGAGGTACCGCGCGCGCAGGCCGTCCCGAACCCTGTCGCACCAAACCCAACGTCGCGAGGTTTTGATGTCCCATCCTGACCCCAGAACCGCGCCCACGCTGCTCGTCGATATCTTTCGCAACTTCGCCAACCTGATGCAGACGGAATTGCAGCTGGCCAAGGCCGAGGTCGCGAATAACATCTCGCGGGCGGGCACCGGCATCGCTCTGATGATCGTCGCGGCGATTCTTGCGCTGACCGGGCTCAATGTGCTTGCCGGGGCTTTGGTGGCCTACATCGCTACGCTCGGCCTTGCGGCGGGTGCCGCCGCACTTCTCGTGGGCGGTGGCGTTTTGCTTATCTCGGTAGTTTTGGTGATGGTCGGCAAGGCCCGCTTGTCCGCCTCCGCGCTTGAGCCGTCGCATACGCTGAACAATCTGCAACGTGACGCGGAAACCGTGAAAGGAGCCACCAATGGCTGATTACAGGGAAATAGAAAAAAAGGCTGCGGCTGAGCGTCAAGCCCTCGCAGCATCGCTGGATGAGCTGTCCGGTGTGATGAGCGCAGAAAATCTGCAAACCCACGCGGGCCAACTTGTCGAAAGCTATGGTGGCGACATCGGGCGACAAGCCTGGGGCGCGGCCAAGCAAAATCCCGCAGCTTTCGCACTTGTCGGAGTAGGGATCAGTCTAATGTTGACCGGAACCGGCACACGGGCTGAAACACGCGCCTCACAATCAACGCGTGTGCCCAGTAAAGACGCCTATGCAGGCTTTGATGAGCGGGTGGCCGCTGCAGAAACTGAAATGAAACAGGAGGTAGCAGGAATGTCCGAACAAGACGCAACACCGCGCGCCGCATGGTTGCGCGCAAAATTGAACGATGGTCTCGACGCGTTGCCCACTGCGGCCCGGGAACGGGTCCTGTCATCACGCGAAGCCGTTCTGGATGCGCAGGAAAAGATTGAGGCCCGTGCCCGTGCGACCGCTGCAAAATCACAGACGTTCCTGCATGAACAACCCCTTGCCGTCGGTGCAATCGCTTTGGGGATGGGCGCGCTTATCGGTGCGCTGCTGCCGTCAACTCGCCGCGAGGACGATCTGCTGGGCGAGCATCGCGATGCCGCCATGGCGAAGGCGAATGAAACGCTGCGTGAAGAGATGGAGAAACTTCATTCTTCCGCCAAGAGCCGATTGGAAAGCGCCGCAGGGTAACCCCGTAGCAACCTTTTTGAGCTGATATAGAGTGCGCTTCATGACAATGGGGCGCGCTTTTTTTCTGGTTCGAGATATCTTCGGATATTTCTCAACGTTCCTGAGACAGCAATCGGTCCACCATCCGATGTCCTGCTCGGTCACAGATTTCAGTGGCGCCGCATGGCGTTTCTAGGCTGCGCCAAGAGCTTGCGCAGGGCGTGCAGGATCGCATCGCCGACTTCCGCCTCTTCATAGGGGTTGACCGAAAAGGGCGGCAGACAACTGCTCACTTTCTCCCGCGAAATGCGACAGCACCAGCACGCCGCGGTCGTCGGGGTTTTGTGCCCCGACATACTCCTTCGCCGCAAAGTTCATGCCATCCGCCAGGGATGTGACCAGAGCGACAGCTGCGCTGGTATACCTTTGCTTCAGCTCCCCCTGATCGAATGACCGTCGTTAGTATTTTATCGGTGTACAATCCCTCGTCGCATGCGCGCCGTTGGTCGACCCGGCGAGCGTATCGAGCTCACTGCGGATATCTCGCAACAGGCGGTCACATCACCGCGGCTGACGGGTGCATTCTGCACCAGCCTAAGTCTGTTTTTGCCACGCTCCGGCGCACTCAGGTAGGCGTGGAACCCCTCGAACCGCTGCAGCAGTCTTTTGCTGTAGTCAAGCCGATCCACACCGATCACCATGAGGCGGTCTTCGGGCACGGAAAGGATTTTGGCCGTGCCGTCAAATTGGGACAGCTGTGGATCGCGACTTAGCGGGCAACTACACACATTTTGGTATCGTTCATCATACCAGTATCATCGGCGTATTTCAGGCACTTCAAAGCAGGCGGCGACGTGACGCTCGGTCTAAAGGCCGCACAAGTCGTATCCGACCGGCACCCCCCCCCATGAGGTCACTTTGTGGCAGCGCCGCGAGGGGCAAAAGTGATATTTGTGCACCCAGATCACGTCATCCGGGGCCAGATCGCGCGATCATGCGCGCGCCAATCTGCGGTTTATCGCCATGTATCCGTCAGATGCTGCCGCGTCATATGCCATCAGATCCGCGCGCCAGTGAAACGGGGCCAATGCACCGAGTTGGATTAGCGCAGATAGAACGCTTCATGCTTCTGCGGCGTGACAGAAAATCTCCGCTTTTCATAGCCGTATTTCGTGGTTGGGTTGAAGGTGCCAGACGCGTCGCCACACGGCTCTACCGCGCTTTCGGCCCACAATGCCCCCCTCGCGCTGCAACATCGCATCCAGTGTGATGGCAAGCCCCTACCGCCGTGCGCCTGTCGCAAGGCACACGGTCACAGGTCTCACCACAAAGGCGCGTCAAAAGGTCGGGCGAATCCTATGGGATTAGGACACTGTCCGGCGCGGCCGCAATATCCATCAGCATGCCGTCGGAATTGGGACAGAGAGTAGCGTGTTTTGGGGCGGGCCACTTAACCATCGGGGCCGCCCTTCCAGATCGCTGCGGTACGCGCAGGCATGAGTTTCGGCTTGACCGGTCCGGACGAGATGAGCGGATCAATGCCCGGTATGGTCGCATCCACAGCGTCCGCCATACCAAAATTTGCCACAATGTAGAACGTGCCCGTTTGCGTGGTGATACACAACCGCAGCACATCCACGGCGAAGGACTGCTGCGTCGCTTGGGCAAACGCCCAGCCATGCTCCTTTCGCAAAGCGGTCAGTGTGCGGTAGAAATACAGCACGCTGTCTTTTCGCTTTTCGTGCGCCTCAACCGATTGTCCCTTGTTCCAGCGCATCGGCAGCCACGGCGCTCCTTCGGTAAAGCCGAAGGTCTCCTGCTCCTCGGTCCAAGGAATCGGCACCCGTGCACCCTCACGGCCGTCTCCCAAGGGCCAGATCGCCAGATCGAACGGATCAGTGGCCTCGTCCTTGTTCAGTTCAGGTTGATGCAGGGCCAGCTCCTCACCTTGATAAATTAGCCAGGGTCCCGGCATGACACCGCATACCAACCCCATGAATTTTGCGTCGTGATCGGTCGCATCACCATGCGCACTCACGTGGCGCGCCTGATCGTGCGAGCTGAGCCAAAAACCGCTACACCCCAGATCGTCGATCCTTGACAGGACATTGTGGTAGTTCTCAGCCGTGAACCCCTGCTCGGCGATATCGATGGTATATGCCGTGTCAAGGCGCCCGGGGCGCGCAAATTCCTGCGCCAATTCGATCGCGTTGTTGCCCACATTCATCTCTCCGATGAGGTAGACATCAGGCCCGACCCACTCGCGCAAAAGCTCGGTGTAGGCAGCACCGTCCCCCGGCAATATATCGAACTCATGGTCCTGTTTGTTGTAGGGCAGAAGTTTCGGGCCGGCCGCACGCGCCGCCACCTCGGCGCTTGCCGGGGGATTATCGGCAAAGCTCTCGTCATAGAGATAGGCCGAGACCACATCCATGCGAAACCCGTCCACACCCATCTCGCGCCAATGGCGCATTTGTGCGCGGTGGGCGCCTTGCACCGCAGGGTTGCGCATGTTCAGATTGGGCTGGCACGACAGAAACTGATGTCGATAATATTGCTCGCGGATGTGGTTCCACGACCACGCGGGCCCGCCAAAAAAGCTCAGCCAATTGTTGGGCGCGCTGCCATCGGGCTTGCTGTCGCGCCAGATGTACCAATCGTCGAAACCCTCTTCGCGGTTGACCGACTTCTCAAACCATGGGTTCTGGTCGCTGGTATGATTCAGCACCTGATCCAGCACAACGTTCATGTCGCGCGCGTGTGTCTCATCGATCAGCGCTTTGACAATCTGTTCGGTGCCCAATGCGGGGTGCACACCGGCATGATCGCTCACATCATAACCGCCGTCGATCCACGGCGAGGGATAGATCGGCGACAGCCAGATCGCGTCGACGTTCAACGACGCGACATAGTCGAGCTTGCGCCGCACACCGTCCAGATCACCGACGCCCGTCCCTGAAGTATCCAGAAACGAGCGCGGGTAAATTTGATAGATGATCGGGGATTGCGACCAAGGATTATGCGCCAACGATCATGCCACCGTTCGGATGCAAGGTCTGGCCGTTGAAGTAACTCCCGTCACTGGACGCCAGAAAAAGATAGCTGGTGGCCACTTCCCATGGCTGTCCGGGGCGGCCCATCGGCACACCACTGCCAAAGTCTTCCACCTGTTCGGCGGGCATCGTGCCCGGAATGAACGGTGTCCAGATAGGACCGGGCGCCACCGCGTTCACGTGAATGCCCTTGCCCACCAATTGCTCCGCCATGGAACGAGTGAAGGCGAGCGACGCTCCGCGTGTGGTTGAATAAGCGACAAGCGCCCCCATACCTGCGAACGCGTTCACCGAGCTTGTGTTGATGATGCGAGCGCCTTCTTGCAGATGCGGCAGTGCGGCTTGTGTGATGAAGAAATAACTCATGACATTGCTATCGAACGTCTTGCGCAGCGTCTCCTCATCCAGCGCCGTCAGATCTTCATCCAGCCATTGCTGCGCTGCATTGTTGATCACGATGTCCAGCGCACCGAAATGTTCAAACGCTTTTTGCACGACGGACGTCGCGTGAGCCTTGTCGCCGATATCTCCCGGCAGCAGCAGCACTTTGCCACCCTCGTCTTCCACCAGACGTTTGGTCTCTTCCGCGTCCTTGCCTTCTTCGAGGTACGAAATGGCCAGTGATGCGCCCTCACGCGCGAACAGGACCGCGACCGCGCGGCCAATGCCACTATCGCCGCCGGTGATCAGCGCGACCTTTCCCTCCAGCTTGCCCGCGCCCGGATGGCGCGGCGCGTAATCGGGGGCAGGATCCATCTTATGCTCATGCGCTGGCATCTCGTCTTGTGACTGGGCGGGGATGTCGGGGGACTTGTTCATTGAAATGCTCCAATTGTTCAATTCGCCCGCCAACGCACGACCCTCTCAACGGTTCCGTTTCGCAGGGCCACACGCCGACCGGAACCAACGCGGACGAGTGCCCGTTACCCACACAAATACCCTCACGCGGTGCCCAACCTTGGCGGCACCAGAGTAAAATGGAGAAGACGATGGACCTTCAGATCAACGGCAAACGGGCACTGCTCACCGGCGGCTCCGGCGGTATAGGCTTGGAAACCGCTCGAATTCTCAAAGACGAAGGCGTAGAGGTACTCCTCACCGACGTCGACAAGCACGCATTGGCGGAGGCCAAGGAAGCCCTCGGCGTGGATGGCTGCGCCGCCGATCTGTCGACAAAGGATGGTGTCGACGCGTTCTTCGATGAAGTCGGAACCAAATTCGATATCTGGGTGCATGCTGCCGGTGTGACGGGCGCTAAAGGCGATCCGCTCGAGATGTCGGATGATGACTGGGATCATGCGCTCAACATCGACTTTATGTCGTCGGTACGCATGGCCCGACGTCTGGGTCCGGCCATGTGCGATCGCGGCTGGGGCCGCATCGTGTTCGTGACCTCCGAAAACGCCGCACAGCCCTATCCCGATGAGACCGTCTACAACGCCAGTAAAGCCGCCCTGCTCAGCTTTGCGAAGAGCGTTGCGATGGCCCATTCGGACAAGGGCCTTTTGGTCAATTGCATCGCACCCGCCTTTATCGAAACCCCGATGACCGACGGGATGATGGAGATGCGCGCGGACGAAATGGGATGCTCTATCGACGAAGCGGTCGAAAGCTTTCTACGCGAAGAGCGCCCCTACCTCGTGCTCGGTCGGCGCGGCCAGGTGGAGGAAGTCGCACCGACCATCGCTCTGCTGTGCAGCAACCGCTCGACCTTCACCACGGGTGCTAACTACCGCATCGACGGCGGGGCGGTAGGTTCGATCAACGTATGACCCGGGCAGCGGTCGAGGCAAGACTCGCGGCACATCCGGTGGAGGGCACTCCCAGACAGATGCGCGCGGCCTTCGAGGCACTGATGTCACAGGACGCGCCGCCGGGCACACCCTTCGAGCGTGAAGGCGTGCCCGGTTTGCGGTTTGGCACTGGGTCCGACGCGATCTGGCTACACGGCGGCGGCTATGTCTTCGGCTCCTCGCGCAGCCACGCCGCTGCCGCCGCTTATCTCGCAAAAGTGTCAGGGTACAAGATCTGGGTTCCCGACTACCGTCTCGCCCCCGAAGCTGTTTGGCCTGCGCAGTACGAAGACGCCGCAGCCGTCGACGAAAGCTTCGAGAAGCCGGTGCCGGTGATCGGGGACAGTGCGGGTGGGCACCTCGCCCTGAACCTCGCGCGGAGCGCACCACGCTGCGTATCAGCGCTGGTGCTGATCTCCCCCAACACGGACCGATCAGGCCTGAGCCAGACACGCCAGCGCAATTCAACGCGTGATTTGATGAACTCTGACCGCGACGATACTGCACTGGGCACCACGGCAATGGCTCCCCTTGCACACACCAGCGTGCAGGCCTCACCCTTGCTCGGTGATTTGTCAGCGTTGCCGCCCATCTGGATCACTGCATCGACTCATGAGGTATTGTTGGATGACACGCTCATGCTCATTCGCGCGATGGGGCTCGCCGGTGCTTCGGTCGATGCACAGATCCGGAAGGGCCTTTTTCATCTGTGGCCGCTGTGGCCAACCCAGCTGAAATGTGCGACCGACACTCTCGACGCGGCGGCACGATTTCTCAAAGCGCATCGACCTTCCTAGCCAAGGGCGAGCCCCAAAAAGAAACGCAGCCGCAGACAACCCAAAGAACAAGATTTTACGCGCTATATCCGCATCCATGATCACGACCTTGTCGGAGGCATCATCGCTGAACGAGCCTTCCGCGCGCGCGGGAAAGTCGACAGGGCTTTCCCCATTGTCGGGTCGGTTTTCCGGTTCCGCCTGCTCCGATTTTTGCATCTCGCGCCCTTGCCAGCCCAGTTTGCGGTCGATGAACGCGAGCAGCACCATATCGCCAAATATCAGCTTGACGACCGACTGCCCCACGGCAATCTCCCGTTGCGTCTTGTCGATTGCCTGCATCACGGCATCGGCAGCGTCGGTCGCGAGAAGATGGGCGCAGCGGGTTGCGGTTTTTGCTCGAGCCGGTTGCGCGCCCCATCGAATTGCGGAGTATTTTTCGCGGGCAATTGCACCAACGACAGATGCAGCGCCCTACCCGCCCGCAGCACCTCCGAGCACACGGCACCCACAAATCCGTTGATCGCATGTTTGGCCCCGCAATAGGCGGATAAAAACGGCACCGGTCGACAAGAGCGGCCCGAACCCACATGAACGATATACCCATGCACCATATGTCTGAGCGCGAGGCGGATGCCGTTGACCTTACCCGAATAGGTGGTGCGGCTTATCTTGTCGAATTCTTCCACGCTCATCTTCTCAAAGGCGGAGAACGTAGTCGCCATCGCGCATTTGACCCAGATTGTGGGCACGCCGTGCACCTCTGATAGCGGGTCGATCGCGGCGGCATACGCCGTCGCATCGCCCACATCGACTGCGCTGTCGTGATCTGGTCATTTGCTCCATTTCGGACAGCCTCTGCGCCCCGCGCGCAAGCACAGCGACATGATAGCCGCGCCCGGCCAGCATAGCCGATACCACAGCGCGCAAGACCCCCGCCGACCCGAGCACGCGCTCCCGAACACTAACCGAGCGCGCTCATTTTCGTTTGCGCCAGCCACGCCATCCCAGATAGCCCGCAACTGTCGTCCCGATGAGCGCCGCAATATGCCGGGGACGGATACCCTGCCCCGCCGACGTCGTATCCCCTTCGGCATAGCGCGGATCCATGATTTGGGTGTCGGCCAGCAGATTGCCCCGCAGGCTCGAGGGTCTGTCGATCATCTTGCGCAACCCCCTGCCGTCGGTGGAATTCAGCGCTTCAACCGCAGCGATCAACCCACCGCGCTCCTTATGCGTCTCGTCGAACTCCTCCGCGCTCACCGCCAGATGTTCCGACAAAAGGCGTGTCCGGAATCCCGCGATCAGCTCTTCTTGCCCCTCGATGATCATGTTGCATTCCGTATCGAAGCCCATGGAGCGGTTGTTCATATTGGCCGAACCGATGTGCAGAATTTTCTGATCGGCGATGAATATCTTTGCGTGCACATAAATCGACTGCTCCGCTTTGGTCACGGGATAATACATGCGAAACCGTTCTTCGCGATCCGCATCACTCAGTTGTGAAATCTTGCGATCCCGCTGCTCGTGCATCGCGTCATCCTCGAACGGCGAAAGGGCATATTCGGGGTTTATGATGACAATTTCCGGGCCGCCCTTCTCCTTGAGGCGCTTTTCCAAAGCCTCGCACACGGAATCGCCCGTGAAATACTGAGACTCGATATAGAGACTGCTCTCGGCGGTCTCGATGGCGTGCAACAGCGACTTTTCGATCTCGTTGATGAGCGGGCTTCCGTCAAAGGGCGGTTGGGTGCGCGCAATGCCAACCTCGATATCTGTCGCGTTCGGTGAAAGGTCGTCCGGCCATACCGCAGCATCGCGCGGGGAAGGCTCTTCGAGCGTTTCGTCCTGCGCCCGTTTCCAACGCTGCCGCGCAAGATCACCCAGTGCGGCGGCAGCAGGTCCCGATACGGCAGTCGTCGCATCGTGCCAAGGCTCCGACGGGCTGCCGTCCTTGCGCAAGCGGCGCGGATCATTGGGCAAATGCTCGGAAGTGTCCCAGCGGTTTTCCGTCATATCAATCCCACCGCAGAACGCGATGCTATCATCCGCCACGACAATTTTCTGATGGTGGCAGGCTCCGAAAGGGTGATGCCCGTCGAGCGCGAAATGAATGCGTGCACTGCCGAACGCGGCGAGGGCTGCGCCGGGCGCCAGACGGCCCGGAGCCACCAGCACGGCACCATTCCATTTCAGGATATAGATGTGCAGATCGGTATTGCGCTCGATCACCTTTTCAAGGAACGGGCCTATCTTGTTGGGCAGGCCGTCGGGGGCCAGTCCGTCCTTGTCACTCTCACCGGGCAGCATTTCAATCTCGAGATCAAAATCCCATCCAATCAGCATGAGCTGTTGCCGCGTTGCGATGATGACCTCTCGCAGATGCCGAAAATAGTCGCAAGCGTCCACGATTAGCGCCAATCTATCCGCCTGCGGAGCGCGCCAATATCTCTCGTGTGATTTGTTTTTGCTCATACGGCTACCCATGCAAGCTGCGTGACGAAAGGTCGGTAGGGCTGTGCGCATTTGTCCATCATAATTGCCCAACTTGGAAGCCATTCATTTCGTTCCGTCCCAGGCAACCCTCGCGAGGGCCGCTGCAATAGCCTCGGTTGAAGCCGTCTGAAACGAGATCAAACGCCTGGGCCGTGATGGTCGGGCCCCTGTTTGCGGGAGTCATGAAAGTGAATTGGAGAACCGCGACGAGAAAAATCTCGCGGCGCCAACAACAACGCAGACTTCGCCGCACGCCGTATTAGCCGGGGGGGAACCCTCCGTGCAGTTGATGGGTTTGCGTTCATATGGCGAACCAGCCGCACCTGAGGATTTACAGATTTGAAAGGAAGGCCACGATGACACGTGAACCTAAACGCAAACTCGATGGAGATGAGCATCGCGCGGGGCACGGCACCACGGGCGCCTGGACAAAGCTACCCGAAGGAGAGCCGATCGGCACCTTTGGGCAGAAAGGCAACAAAGGCGTTAACGTGGTCGCGGGCCGACAGCAAAACGCGGTTCATACCGTCGATAATCTCAGCGAGATACGATCGGGTGATGAAACGCCTGCAAAGAGCGGCGGACAGCTTTTTCTGGTGTTGTTCGTGGCAGGTCTCGCCCTGATGGCGTTATTCTGGTTCCTCGCCTTGTAAGTCATCAGGCACAGCCGGGTCGTGGCATTTACCCGTACCCAGATACCGAAAGGAAATCACATGTCCTCATCGAAATCTCATGATCAGATCTGGGACGAGTGGCGAGACCTCATCAACATGAGCCCCAAGGAAATAGAAGAATGGTTGGAAACCGACGACAGCAAATCCGTCGGCGATACTGGCGATGCCTCCTCGACCGGGCGTCAGTCAGGCGCGAAGATCATCAACATCAAGCGCACGAGAAAGGATGATTTGAGCGACGATCAATGGGATCACATGGCCGACGTGGTAGGCTACATTAAACGCCATTGCAGTCAGGGTGGTCCCGAAAATGATATCGAGAACAGCAAGTGGCGTTTTTCGCTCATGAATTGGGGCCATGACCCCCTCGCTGAGGGCGGTTGCGCCAGCGACGCCTAGCCTCAATCACCGCTCAGCGCGCGTGCTGAATACTGCGGTGACGCAGACAGTTCCAGAACAATGCTGCTGCCGTCTTTGGCCACATGGCGCATACTGTCGAAGGGGAACGCCGCGCGCTGGCCACGTTCGGAATCGGCGGTGAAGCTGATGCAATCAAGGCCTGCCGGATCCACGACAATATCAACCAAAGTTCCAAGCGCCCCCGTTGTGTCGAAAAGCGGCAAGCCTTTCAATCTGTTGAACCAATGTCCTTCAGGAGTCTCGGTCACTTCCGGTGTCGGCGCCACGGGTACCGCATCCTCATTCATCGAATTGATCAATGCACCAGCCATCATGGGAGCGACCGTGTAGCCGAACGGTCCGACGATCACCGGTGGAAATTCGCCTATCTCGACCGATGTGTCAGATGATCCACCGTCTTCGGTCCGTTCACCTTCCACGTCCGCATCTTTAATGTCGAGCGACCACTCTCCGTCGGCCCATTCGAGGCGTTGCGCCGGAACAACTAGATATCTGCTGGAGAATCCCCAAGGTACGTCAAACACCGCATGAACGATACGCGCCTGGGCTGTATCGATCAGCACATCCCGACACTCTCCGCGCATGCTCCCGCCGCTCATTTGTCGCGCTGGCGCGCCGATCATGGTTGTAAGGTTCATGACGTTTCCTTTCGTTTCGCAGTCAGCGGGTCCAACCCGTCTCAGGATTCCAATTTTACTCACTTGTAGAACAGTTCTGCTGTCACATCAGTTCCCCGCACTCGAAAAAAGGGACCCCGCAGGGCCCCTCCTTCAGCATCACACAAGGCAGAATTTTAGTTCCAGAAGCCTTCGTTGACACCAGTCATCTCTTCCAGCTGCTCTTCGCTGTAGCGCGTGAGATAGACAAAGCTGCGGTCATCGACCGGGACCAGGTTCAGGTCCTGCACGGACATCACGACATGCTTGTCACCGATGTCCAGAAAGCCCCCGACTTCGGCTACGATTCCGGTAATCTTGCCATCGGCATTGAGAACCAAATCCTCAATTTCGCCGATCTGGGTCCAATCGGCATTGACCCCTTCGTAGGTCATGTCAACGTTCCAGCCTTCATCGTCAGCTGCATTCATCGTATAGATTGCACCGCCGGTGATATCGCGGCTCCGGATCAGATTGCCCTCGTTTTGTGCCAGCTCTTCTGTCGACATTGCATCCATCGACATCGCGCTGTGCATTTTACCGTGGTCATATGAACCCATCTGGGCGAGGGCGGTCGTACCCGTGAGCGCGAGAATGGCGGCTGTGCTTGTAAATGTCAGTTTCATCGTTCTTGTCTCCTTTTACTGTTTCCAGACTGTGATAAAATAACGCAGCCTTCCTTCGATCGTTCCGCTAAAATCCTTTGTTAGAGACTGTTTATTTGCCTTTTTTGCAAACATCATGGGCCCGGCAGATCTTCGCCACCGAATGAAATCCGGGAAGGAACGGCGAGCTACGGCGCCGCGTTCAATCGTCTCAAGAGTTACTTGCCCTGCGCAATTACTCTGTTTCTATCAAAGGAGAATGAGATGACCAAAGACCATGGACCGTCCATCAAGGATGACGAAACCTACAAGAGCCTTCGCGAACAGGGACACGGCAAATCCAAAGCCGCAGCAATCGCGAATGCTCAGGCCAACAGTGACATGTCACCCTCCGCGAAAGGGGGCGCATCACCGGCATACGAAGAGTGGACCAAAGACGCACTCTACGAGCGTGCCCAAGAACTCGACATCGAAGGCCGTTCTGACATGACAAAAGAGGAGTTGATTGCCGCGTTGCGCGACTAGCATAATTGCGTGGGGCCAATCATCGCCCGTGCTTTCACACAAACGAAAAACGGCTGGCCCGAAGGCCAGCCGATGAGCGCGTTTTGAACGACCGGGGGGAGTATCGTTCAGGCAGTCAAGCTATCCAGCTCGCGCTCCGCCTCTTCTTTGGATTTGCCATACTTCTGTTGAATAAGGCCCACAAGCTCGTCCCTGCTGCCTTTGGCTTTCTCCAATTCATCGTCTGTCATGTCGCCGTACTGCTGACGCAGTTTGCCTTTGGCTTCATTCCAGTTACCTTTGATCTCATTCCAGTCCATTTTGATCTCCTTCACATTGTGTGTATGTCAAACGAACACCGTTTGCCGCAGTTGGTTCCGACAATTAATCCGCTTCGGCCAATTCACGCGTCAAATGCTTTTCGATCTCATCGATAGGATGGTTGGTCAGCACCTTCGGGATGTCCATGATGAGGCGCTCGCGCACTTCGACGTGCATTTGGTCACGCAACTCACTGAGCACGACACGGCTCGCAATCAGCACAAGGTTTTCGAACGCGCCACCGTGTGCATAATGATAAAGCCGCTCTGCCAGATCGGCGGCAAACCGCTCTTTCTCCAACGTGTGCCAGTCAGTATCATCCACCGCCGAGCGCTGAGTAGAAGGGCCATCATTGAAGCGGCCGGGTTTATCCGCAGCCCATTCGCGGGCGGGAGGATTGTTTTGCTCGTCCTTGCGGATGACATGCAAGTTCATATCAATGCCGTCACCGCGATTGACCAAAAATAACGCTTTTTCACCGTCTGCGACGACGACCCATGTATCTTTCGGAAGCCCTGACTTACGCATCATTATCTCCGTCCTCCCTCGACTTGGTAACTCGGGTTTTTCCGGCGGGACGCTGCGTCGCGCGCTTGATTTCGTCTTGCGTAGCGATATTGCGCTGCAATGCTCCGCCGCTGCGTCCCTGCTGGTCCACCGCCCCTTTTTCACCTAGGATCTTGTCGGTATCTTTACTTCCGTCTTTCGATCTATGACGCTCTGTCATGGTACCTCCTATCTAGTATCGTTTCCTGTGAACGGCGATCGGCTCTCCATCCCCTCCCATCCCTCGACGCGTACCAGCTCTTCCTTGAGGATCGCGATGTTGCGCCGATTAGATTTGAAGGCGACGTCAAAAACATCACCTACAAGGGGAATGGCACCGATCGCCAAATCAATGCCGGTGTTTGCAGCGATCCGGACCTTCGCACGCTTGCGCGCTCCCATGCGTTGCGCCTCGTAGAACATGGCCGCGCCGGGCAATGCCGTGACAAAGTCGCCGACACCGGGGATGAGCCCGAGGATCGAGTCCCATCCCACCGGAATGCCCAGACCCGGAATGCGAAAGCGCGCATCAAGCTTGTTCGCCAAACGGTCGAGCCGTGCGATGCGCGCGCGCCGGGCGTGTTGCTCCGACGCCCGCTCCGCGCTACGCGATTTTTCGGTCATGTGTGATGATGTAGATTGCATGGATGATCCCCGGAATGTAGCCCAGTATGGTCAGCAAAATGTTGAGCCAAAAGTGTTTGCCCAAGCCGACCTCAAGAAAAACGCCAAGCGGCGGCAAGATAATCGACAGGATGATGCGAACGATATCCATCGTTGAATCCTTTCCGTATCTTTGTTTCGGGCATCCAACGTGTCCGGGGCCTCTCCGGTTCCCCGTGACCGCCCTCGGACCCTGTATGCACGACATTCAAAGACTGCATGCGCGATAGCGGTCTCTTGCAATTTACCCTAAAGTGACCTACATGTTGGTCAGAATTAAGGGAGCGGGTATGCAGATCGCCATCGCCGAAGCCAAAGCACAGTTTGCAGAATTGATCCGCCGTGCAGAGGCCGGTGAGGCGATTGAGCTCACACGCTATGGCCGACCTGTCGCTCGGATAATCGCCGCAGAACGTGGGACCGGACGGCCCCTTATCGGTGCGATGCGGGGGGCCTTTGCGTTGCCCGACGACGTGTTCGAGGGCGACGACGAGATCGCGCATCTGTTCAGCGGCGGTGCCGAGCGCTAGGTGCGACTGCTGTTGGATACCCATGTGCTGCTTTGGGCCGTGCTCGACGATCCGCGACTAACCCGCGCGCAGGCAGATGCGATTGGATCGGCGGAGCTGTATCTTTCGGCCGCCAGCGTCTGGGAGATCGGGATCAAGCGCGCGCTGGGAAAACTCGACGTGCCGGACCTCATCTTCGAGATCGCAAGCGATGCAGGTTGTAGGCCTTTGCCCATTTCATGGACCCACGCGGAGGCTGCATCGGCCCTGCCCGCCCATCACAACGATCCCTTCGACCGTATGTTGGTGGCACAGGCCTGCTGCGAAGGGCTGAGCCTTGCGAGCTCGGACAGCCGCCTCGCCCTCTACGATGTCACATTGGTAAAATGAACAGTCGCGGTTGAACCACGCGCCGCGACTCAAACTGTGACTAAATCTGGTTTAGGGATGCTTTAATCTGCGCAACAGCGGGACGATAGCTGCAATCAGCAGCGCGCCCATGATGAACGGTGCGCCGGGAAAATAGACGCCGTCACCATCCACAAAGGCCTCGAAAACGCCGGTGAGCACGAGCGGGGCGGCCACCGCAGCGACCGACGCCAGCGATGCGATCACCCCCTGCACGAGCCCTTGCAGATCATTACCCACCCGATTGGCCGCAAGTGCCGTCAGCAACGGCGGCGCCATATCCGCCAGCGTGGCGAGTGGCAGCACCAGCAGAACCATCACCGTGGTCGTGGAAAAGCCGAAGGCAACCAGCCCCGCAATTGCAAATCCCACCGACGCGACAAGCGTGTTGTAATCCCCGAATCGCTTTGTCAACCGGGGCAGTAGGAACGCTTGCACAACAGCGATAAGGATCCCGTAGGCAGAGAGCGTCAGCCCGATGGTAAACCCGTCCCAGCCAAATACCTCCCGCCCCCAAAACGCCCAAAGCGTCGGGTAGACCATATTGGCGAATTCGAACACGAAGATACAAATGAGAGGGATCGCAAGGCCCGGTACGGCAAATGCCCGCGCAATAGTGCCGAAGGGGTTCAGATCACGCCTGCCAAAGGGGCGGCGGTTCGCAGCATTCAGAGATTCGGGCAGGATGAATAGGCCAAATATCACGTTAAGCCCCGACAACGCCGCCGCGATCCAAAACGGTGCCGTGATATGCCACCCCGACGCAAGACCGCCCAAAGCAGGACCAAAAACAAACCCGATCCCGAAGGCAGCACCGATCATGCCAAAAGCCGCGCCGCGCTGCTCCGGCTTGGCGATGTCGGAGATATAGGCCGTCGCGGTGATATACGTGGCCCCCGCCATCCCCGCGATCACCCGTCCTACCAGCAAGACCCAATACGTCTGGGCCAGCGCCATGATGACGTAATCCAGCGTGAGCGTCGCCAGCGCCGCGATCAGCACCGGACGGCGCCCGAATGCGTCGGACAAGCTGCCGATCACAGGCCCGAACAGGAACATCGCCGCCGCATAGGCCGACATCATGACACCCCCCCAAAACGCGCCCTCAGCCGTGGTTTGCGCGCCGACACGGTCCATCAGATCCGGCATGATAGGAAAGACGATGCCGATGCCAATTGCGTCGATCATCAGCGTTATCAGAATGAAAAGAAAGGGACCGGTGACTTTCATGCGCGCACCCGATACCTCATCGCACAACCATGCAAGCTGCAAATGCCAGCCAGACGGAAAATGCCCCTAGTCTTTGGCGTAGTCTTCCAGCCCTTGCGCCAGCCGTGCCAGCCCCTCTTCGAGGTTCACTTGCGCACCACCGCCGACACCGAGCCGGATGTGGCCGGGCTGGTCATACGCACTGCCCGGCAGCAGGAAGGTGCGGTAGGGGTCCGCCAGCAAAAACCGCGCAAACGGATCGCTGTCGATCCCGTTGGGCAGCCGCCCAAGCCCGATCAACCCCGCGCGAGGGGAAACCCAGCTGAGCCCCTCCTGCACCGCAAGCCATTCGTTCATCGCCGCCAGATTGCTGCGCCCCTCACGGCGCGCCTTGGCCAGCGCGGTTGCATAGCGATCCTCGCGCAAGGCAATCTCGGCAATCACCTCTCCCATGATGTTCATGATCTCGGAGGAATTCTCCCGAAGGATCACCGCATCGCGGATCAGCTCCGCATTGGGGCAGATGATCCATCCCGTGCGCAGCCCTTGCAAGCCAAGCGCCTTGCTCACCGAACCGGTGGTGATCCCCCGCGCATACATTCCCGCGATACTCGGCGCGCGTGCCCCATCCCATTCAAGGCCCGCATATACCTCGTCCACCAGCAGCCACGCACCCACGCGATCGGCCATCGCAACAACCTGCTCCAGCGCGCCGCGGTCCAGGACATCTCCCGTTGGATTGTTCGGATTGCTCAGAAAAATCATGCGAGTGCGCGCGGTGATCGCCGCCGCCAAATCGTCAAGCGGCAGCTGCCACCCGTCCGCCTCGCACCGCGTGACCTTGACCACTTTGGCCCCGATCGCGCGTGCCAGCACCTCCGCCTGAGGCCAGCCGGGCGTCTCGATCACGATCTCATCCCCCGGCTGCACCGACTGCATGATCGCCAGATAATTCGCCTCCGCCGCCCCTGCCGTAATGAGCACATCGTCAGGAACGCAAGTGCCGACAAGCCCCGCCTGCCGCAGCACATGGTTCTTCAACTCCGGCAAGCCGCTGAAATCGCGGTTGTTCCAGTCCAGCGGCAGATCGGGATCGAGCGCATCCAGAAAATCCCCAAGGCGCGGCGACTCCGCGAGCGAGAACCCCACAATAGCTTCCGGCGCGCTTTGCGTCGTCTCAAGAAGGTATTGAAACAGCGTGTGTATCTTGACTTTCATCCGGTCCCCTCGTTTTCTGTACGCATGAAAAACCATGTGCCGCTCAAGGGCAAACCCATTCGTCTTGCGGTGTTGGATTATGGCCTGTTTCAGGTCCATGCCAACGGGCGCATCATCGGCATTTGCGGATATGTTATCCAGACCGACGCAGGCGAGACCGTGCTGATCGACACAGGATTTCCTCCCAAATACGCAGATGATGCCGATGAGGCAACGATTGAGGATGATCTCGGCAGCTTTGGCCGTGTGCTCTCGGTCACGCACGACAACATGCCAGCGGCGCAACTGGGCAAACTGGGCCTCACCCCCGCTGACATCACCCTGGTGATCCAAAGCCACACTCATATCGACCACGTGGGCCACATGGACGCCTTTGCCCACGCCCCCATCCTCCTCGCGGCGGCAGAGCGCGCCCTGCCCCGTCCACTCTACTGGTCGAGCAAACAGGCCATGGAATGGCCAGAGGCGGAGTATTTGTTGGTCGAGCACGACTTTTCCCTGGCGGAAAACTTCGACATCCTTCTCTGCCCCGGCCATGCGCCGGGCCAGCTTGCGTTTCTGATCACGTTGCCACACACCGGAACCGTACTGCTCACCTCTGACGCGATCAGCCGCGCGGCGGAAATTGAAGAGAAGTTCGCAGGATCGTGGGATGTTCCCCTCGCCATTCACCACGGCGCGCGCCTGATGGCCTTGGCCGCAGAGCGGGACGCATGGGTCATCTATGGCCACTCGCCAGAGCAATGGCCTACTCTGCAAAAAGCTCCCCATTGGCACGTCTAGTCGTTTTTTTCCGAAATAAAGCAGCCGAAATTTTGAAACCTCTGCCACCGCACACCTTCTAGGGAGAGCCCAAAATGAGCTGGAACCCCACCCACTCTCCCGAATGCCCTGATGCAAACGCCGACGCTTTGGAAACGCTCATCATTCCGCGTGCCCGTGATCTCGGCGGCTTTGAGGTGCGCCGCGCCCTGCCCGCGCCGGAGCGTCAGATGGTCGGGCCCTTCATCTTCTTCGACCAGATGGGCCCGGCCGAATTCATCACCAATGGCGGCATCGACGTGCGCCCGCACCCGCATATCGGTCTGGGCACGGTGACCTATCTCTATCAAGGCGAATTCGAGCATCGCGACAGCCTCGGCACCCGCCAGATGATCTATCCCGGTGAAGTCAACTGGATGACCGCCGGGCGCGGCGTCACCCATTCCGAACGCACCAGCGACGAGACCCGTGCGGGACGCCACAGCCTGTTCGGCATCCAGACATGGATCGCCCTACCCGCGCGTGACGAGGATATGGCGCCCGATTTCGAGCACCATAAGGAAGCCGCCCTGCCGGTAATCGAGGACGGCGGCACTACCGCGCGTCTGATCCTCGGCACAGCACACGGCCAAACCAGCCCCGTGACCATGCAGTCGGAGGCCTTCTACCTCGACGTGGTGCTTGAGGCGGGTGCGCATTATCCCCTGCCCGACGACCATGAGGATCGCGGTATCTATATCACCGCCGGCAGCATTGACGTGGCGGGTCAGACGTATGAGGCAGGCCGCATGATGATCTTCCGCCCCGGCGATTGCATCTCGCTGCGCGCAGGCGAAATGGGCGCGCGCCTGATGTCGCTTGGCGGCGCGACCATGAGCGAGAGCCGCTACATCTGGTGGAACTTCGTCTCCTCCTCCCGCGAGAAGATCGAAGCCGCGAAAGAAGCCTGGAAAGCCGCCGATTGGGACAAAGGCCCCTTTGCCCTGCCCCCCGGTGACGATGCCGAGTTCATCCCGATAAGTGATGAGCTCAGCGGCACACGGGCCCGCGAGGCCAAACCCCGCTAACGTACATCGCGCCCCTGATTAAGGATGATCACGTTTCCGCTGGAAATATCGCCGGCGGGTGAGACAAGGAAGCCCACCCATGCGGCGATCTCACTGGGCTGCATCGCGCGGCCGTGGGGCATTTGCGCAATGGCTTTCGCCAGCACCTCCTCGCTCACCACGCCGAACAGCGGCGTTTCAGTCATCGCCGGGGCGATTGAATTCACCGCGATCTTGTCCGTGGCATAGCGCCGCGCGAGATCCTTGGTCAGCGTATCGAGCGCCGCCTTGGATGCACGATAATGTGGCGGATCGAAGGCGTCGAAATTATAGGCGCCGTTGGAGGAGATGTTTACAATCTTGCGCACGCCGTCCCGACCCGCCATCAGCTTGATCGCCGCCTGACAGCAATGGAAAGCGCCCGAGAAATTAAGCGCCATCTGCCGCTCGAACTCGTCCACCGGAATGTCCGGAAATTCCGACATGAAACACGTGCCCGCGTTGTTCACCAAGGCATCGACGCCGCCGTGCGTCCGCGCGATCCGGGCAAAGGCACCCGCGATCGCTTCAGGCTTCATCAGGTCGGTGACGATACCTTCGAAGGCAGGCGTCCCCGCCAGATCGGCCAGTCCCGCCTCATCCACATCTAGGCCGATCACGGTCATGCCATCGTCCAGCAGACGCGCGACGATCGCACGGCCCATGCCACCCGCCGCTCCGGTGACCACAGCAATCTTGCTCATTCGCATTTACCCATTTCTAGCTTCCTCTTGTTTAGAGATTGTTTCGAGCTGTTTTCAGCCCCTCGAACAACTTATCCACATGATCCAACCGCGTCACGGCGCCCGGCGACAAGCGCAACACCTCGCCGCGCGCGTCCGTATGGACATCTTGCGCACGCAACCGCTCCACCACCCCCGCAGCACCCGGGAGCCGCACCATCACCGACCCGCCGCGCCGCAGCTCGTCGCGCGGTGAGACGACCTCAATCCCCACCCCATCCGCTTGCGCGATGATCGCATCCGTCAACACGCGGTTTTGCTGCAACAGACCCTCCTGCGCTGCATGCCAGCGCAGCGCTGGCACCGACCCGACGCAGGCCATTACTGACGGGGTCCCATGTTCAAACCGCCGCGCATCCGGCGCATAGGCAAAGGCATCGAGATCCCAAGAAAACGGATTGTCCTGCGAGAACCAGCCGCGCAATTCCGGCGTCGTCTCCTCGATCAGATCCGCGCGCATCTGCACGATGCCGGCCCCGGGCGTGCCACACAGCCATTTCAGTGTCGTAGAGACGACAAAATCGACCGGCGTATCCGCGAGACTGAACGGGATGATACCGACCCCCTGCGTCAGATCCACACCCACCAGCGAGCCCATCTCCTGCCCGTGGGCCAGTAGCCGATCCAGATCAGGGCGGTGCGAAGCGGTCGAGGTCACGAAGGTGAGCATAGCGAGGGCCACATCCGGCCCCCATGCCGCCAGCATATCCTCATCGGTGACCCAGGCCGCGCCGTCGCGCAGCGGCACAGTCTCCAGCGTAAAGCCCATCCGCGCGCTCAGCCCGCTGAGCAGGAAGTGCAGGGACGGAAAACAATCGGCAGCAATCAATACGCGCCGCCCCTCCAGCCGATGGGTCAAGCCGCCCACGACAGAATAAAGCGCCGTCGTGACATTATCGGCGGAAGTCAACGTGCCATCAGGCGCATCAATCAGGACCGACCACAGGCGTAGAAACTCTGCACGTGCGGTCAACATTTTGGGCCATTGGGCATCATCCACTGTGCCCCACACCTGCGCAAAACCGCTCAACGCCTCAGCCATATCCGCACCCTTACCGGGATACTGGCCAATAGAATGATACAGGAAATAGGCGGGATCGATCATACTGCTCTCCGTTTTCACCACTCTAACTCAGCCATGCGGCTTCTTGAAGCCTCGCTCATCGCAGGCTAGGGCTGGGGCATGCAAACTCCCCTGCCCTCCCGTCACATCATCCTGCGCGGTGCGCACAACGTCCGCGATTTGGGTGGCTATGCCAATGCGCAAGGCGCGCCCATACCGTGGCGGCGCTTTTTGCGGGCCGATTGTCTGCACCGCCTCGATCAGGGAGAGCCGGAGCGGCTGCATTTTGAAGGGCTGCGCATGGTCATTGATCTGCGCACCGCACGGGAGGTGCGTGATGCGCCCAGCAGCCTTGCGCGGATGCGTGGCGTCGAATGGGTGAACCTGCCGCTGTTCGACGCGCTGTCGCCCTCAGCCTTGGCCGATGTGGAGATGCCGGATGACAGTCACCCGCTGCTGGCGATGTATCTCACCGCGCTCGAGACGCGCGGACAGGCGATAAACACGATCCTCGACCGGATCGCTTCCGCGCAGGATGGCACCGTGCTGTTCAATTGCACCGCCGGGAAAGATCGCACCGGCGTCATCGCCGCGCTTTTGCTGGGCCTCGGCGGTGTGTCCCGTACTGACATCATCGCCGACTATGCGATGACCGCCGGTCTCATCCCCGATTTGGTGCAGGAGTTTCTGAGCCTGTCGCGGGCGCACGGCGGTGATGTCGATGCCTACGCGACGCTGCTGGAAAGCCCGCCAAGCGCGATGGCCGGCATGCTAGCGCATATCGATCAAAACTATGGCTCGGTCACCGGCTATTTAGACCACATCGGTATCGTTGTCCGCACGATGTCCAAGCTGCAAACCCGTCTGGGTCTGACGGAATAATCTCCGCGATAGCGGGACAGCACACCCCTCAGTCGGCCTGCCGCACATTAGTCATTGCATTGAGCGCTAAATCTGCCCTAATACAGGGACTAAGAGGGGATACACCCTCCAAGAGGCAGAGGGCCGCGCATTGACCCCGTAAACGAGGGCTGCTGCGGCGCGTAGGTGAAACCAGTCAAGGAGAGGCGGCACATCAAACAAACGCTATAAAACAAATGGCCCGGATGGTTGCAGCCACCCGAGCCAAGTCCGTCAATGTCGCTTTGACACTGTCCGCTTGCTTGTTCCTGACAGTAGCATCGCGCCCGAATCGCCGCAAGCCCTCGCAGGCGGCGCATGGAGCTTTTATGTCTGAAATCCTCAATTGCGACCCGAGCCGCGGCTTCGTCGCCTTTCCCATCGCCGTGTTTGACCTCGAGCTGACCCCCGGCGCCTTTCGTACGCTGGCGGAGCTGTGCCGCATGGCGAACGCTTCCGGCGATTGCTGGCCCTCACTTGCCCAACTTGGCCGCAGCCTTGGCCGCTCACGGGCGGCGGTGTCGGGATATATTACCGAGTTGCGCGCAGTTGGCGTGCTTAAGACGCAAGAACAGAAGATGGCGAATGGCTACAATTACCGCCTGCGCTACACCATCACATTTTGGAAGGAATGGCGCGCAGGATTGAGCAAAAAGGCGACTAAAAATGTACCAAAACCTGAACGCAGCGTTCGGCAGGCTGAACGCCCGTTAGAAACTAAAAATCAAATCTATAAAAACCAACTGGGTTCGGGTTCAAATGCTTCCTTGGTTTCGGCATGGAAGCACTTGGTCGGTGCCGCCCCCTATCCCGAGTTCGAGAGCTGGCCGTCTGATGTGATCTTGGCCCAAACCGAATCCATGTTGCGATATTTACCGAAGACAACTCCTCTTATATCCGCGGATATCGACGCGGCTTTTGCAAAGTTTACGGAGGATCTCGGCCTATCTGATCCAGATCCTGTGCTGGGGCAGGGTTTGATTGACAAGGTCACCACCCATGAAGCGCTAAGCCAGCTTTTGGCCGCGCTGCACAAGGCTTGGGAGCCGCACTGGCGCAAACCGCCGAACCTGTACCAAGTTGAGCGATTGCAGAAACTGCTTCCTCAGGCGAGTGGTGACGAAACGGCACAAAAGCTATTGAAGTCCTATCTGCGGCGCTGGAAACTATACCAGCAACGCTTGCCCTCAGCCGCGATCCGCTCCACAGTCTCGGCAATTCAATATCCGCGGATATAAAAAAATGGCATACGGGCAGTTCGAACAATTCATCCGCAATATGGGCCGGGTGATGGCGCAGGTGAATACCAAACTTCAACGGGATCTCACCATGCGCAGCAGGGTTGCCCGGAGGTTTTCACAAACAGAAGTGGCGGAATTTTTGGGTGTCGATACAACCTACCTCACCCGGATCGCCAAGGATGAACCGCACTACCCCGAAGGTGAGCGGATCGGTCGTGAGCGCAGCTTTTCGCCCTCCGAAATCCTCACCATTCGCGGCATACTGGCCAGTCGCCCCGGCGCGCGGCGCGACCATCTGTATTGGCGGCAGGGGGGCGATCCACTCAAGGTTATAACGTTCGGAGCCCAGAAGGGAGGTACGGGCAAGTCGCTCACGGCGGCACATTTTGCGCAATATCTGTCCCTTTTCTACGGGCTGCGGGTGGGCATCATCGATGCCGATCCTCAGGCAACCGCAAGTCTCTATTTCGCTGACGCTGACCTGCCACTCTTTGCGCCAGACACGCCGACGCTGGCGGAATTCATGGGGGTCGATGACCCGGGCGCTTCGGCGCTGACAGAGCGGACGCCAAAGGAACTTGACGCAATCTGGCGGCCTACGCCGTGGCCCGGTGTGCGGCTCATTCCCGGCGGGGCGAATATTCAGAACGGCGACATCAGCCTGTTTTTTCTCTCGCAACGGGGCGGCGTGCCTGTATACCGAGTGTTGCGTGACGCGATCGCAGGGTGGGACGCGGGCAACGGCCCCAAGACGGCTATGGTCGATCTCAGAGATGAGCATGGTGCGTTCGATCCCGCGCGTTTTGATGCGGCGCTGTCTGAAACGCTCGATGTGATCGTGATCGATCAACAGCCTTCCTTGACGCTGATGCAGCTGAACGGTTTAATCGCGGCTGATAGTGTCGTGATCCCCCAGACGATGAAGGGCTTCGATCTCGCGACGCTCGCGACATATATTGGGAACATCGGTGAATACCTCGAGTTCATCATGGGTTTCGAAGCAGATTTAGAGATTGGGAACGGCAATCACGTCGTTTTGCCGACCATCGTGCAGGAGCAAAACAATCAGGACACGGACCAGATCGTCAACCTGTATCGCCGTGCGCCGCGCGAAATCAACCAGGTTTGGTACGCGCGATCCGATGCGATCGCCAACGCGGCAGAAGAGTATAAAAGCATCTATGAATACATGCCGCCGCGCACGCGCCGCACATCGGCCAAGGCGTTCATGATGAACGCAAACGCAGTGAACGATTCATTGGTGGAACGGGTACTTCCGCATCTGCCGGTGCGCGGCTTTGCGCAGGCATTTATCAAGGAAAGGTGGGGCTGATGGCACGCAAACACAAACTTGACGCAACGACGATTGAGGAGGGGCCGGAGCCTAGGCCCGGCATGGGCGGCATGTGGGGTGGTACGGCCATGAACATGTTACGCCAGCGGCTTGAGGATACGCGCGCTTCGATACGCGACGGCATCCTCAACGGCACCGTTGCCATCGCACTTGACCCCGGCCAAATCGACGATCCCAGCGGCAGCGATCGGCAGCCCGGTTGGGAGGATGAGCCGGAATTCAAAGCTCTGGTCGAGAATATTGCGCGGCGCGGGCAGACGCAGGCGATCCGGGTGCGCCCGGTGGATCCGAACTGGACGCCCGATCCGGATACACCGCTCGAGACCGCAGACCGCTTCATCATCCAATCCGGGCGCAGGCGCTTGGCGGCAAGTGCCAAGCTGGGACAAAATGTGGTTGCCGTCATTGCAACCGTGGAAGGGCAGGCAGCTCTTGCCGACCTTGAAGAGCGCTTTCACGAAAACACGATGCGCAAGAACCTCAGCGGGTTTGAGGAGTTGCTGTCCGTCGGCCTGATCGCGGATGCCTTGGGAGACCTGAGCCAGCAAGAGATCGCGGAGCGGCTATCGGTCAGTCAGAACGATGTGTCGCTCGGGCGCGCCTGTGTAGAATTGCACGACCGGATTGTGGCGGAGGTGGACATCACTGCAACGCCGAAAAGGGCTTTCCGTGAGATCATCCCGCGGTTGCGCGGTGGGACAATCGAGAAACCGGTGCGACCGGTGCCTGATGTCATCCGCGCGGAAAAAGGCGCGGTGAAAGTCGCAGTGAAGCCCTCAGGCGCGCGCGCTTTTTCGGTCAAGATCGCTGCGGGCGCGGATGTGAATGCCGATTGGCTGGCCAAATCACTGGTCAAGCTGATCGCCGACAAGACAAAGCAGTAAGGAAACTTCCATGACACAGACGACATTGCGCCAACACATGCAGCAGGGTGGCACGGATGCGGATCTGATGCTGTTGATGGAGGACATCGCGACGGCTTGCCGGATGATCGCCGACCGCGTGCGCCACGGTGCCTTTGCGGGGGTGCTGGGGGCTGCGGAGACGAAGAATGTGCAGGGCGAGACGCAGAAAGAGCTTGATGTGATCTCCGACGAAATTTTTCGGGATATCGTAGGGAGCAATCCTGCCCTTGCTGCCCTCGTCTCGGAGGAGGTGGATGAGGTCAACTGGCGCAAGAGTGCGCCGGAAGCAGCTGATTTCGTGGTGTATTACGATCCCCTCGACGGCTCGTCCAATTTGGACGTAAACCTTTCCGTGGGCACAATCTTTTCGATCGTGAAATTGGCTGCCGCCGTCACGCCCACACCTGGCGCGGTGCAGATCAAGGGCAGCGAACAGATCGCCGCAGGCTACGCGATTTACGGACCCTCCACGGGCCTTGTGGTTACGACGGGGCAGGGGGTGGATGGGTTTACCCACCATCCGGGATCGGGGGAGTTTCTGCTCACGCACGCCAAGATGAATATTCCGCCGCAGACACAGGAATTTGCGATCAATGCGTCGCGCTATGATCTTTGGCACCCGCCGGTACGCCGCTATATCGATGATTGTCTGCGCGGTGCGGCGGGGCCACGCGGCAAGTCGTTCAACATGCGATGGTGTGCGTCGATGGTGGCGGATGTGCACCGTATCCTGACGCGTGGGGGAGTCTTTCTTTATCCTGAAGACAGTGGGAACGCGGGGCAGGGGGGCAAGCTGCGCCTGATGTATGAGGCCAATCCCATGAGCATGCTGGTTGAGCAGGCGGGCGGTGCCGCCTCGACCGGGCAGGGGCGGATCATGGAGGTCGCGCCTACGGGGCATCACCAGCGCGTGTCGGTCATCCTCGGATCAGCCGATGAAGTCGCAATGATCGAGGAATACCACTTGGCATAGAGCCTATTCAGGCTCTTCGAGACCTTGTGCGACGTGCGAATGGCCTTGCAGGATGTCGTTGTGAATTGCTTCGCCTACCGCCTCAAAGTCACCGTCGCGCAGGGCTGCGATGGCGACCTCATGCATATCGGGAAGGGGCGCAGTGCGGTCCTGTCTGACCATCACGCGCAGGGACGGCCCCACACGCAGCCAGTGGGACGCCGCCGTCGCCATGAGGATTTCCGCCTCCGAATGCGCGTAGAGCGTCCAATGGAAGATATGATTGTGCCGCAGGTAGGCGCGGATATCACCGGCCACGAGGGCCGCATTGACCTGTGCATCGATCCGCTCCAGCACATCAATATCCGCGGGCTCGATTGCGACTGCAGCGAGGCGTGCGATCTGTGGCTCGATGCCCGTGCGGGCATAGGTCAACTCCTGAAGGTGCTCTATCTTGAGGGTGGGCACCATGATGCGGCGATTACCGCTGACGCGCAGCGCCCCTTCGGCTGTGAGGCGGCGGATCGCCTCGCGGGCAGGGGTGATGCCGGTTCCCAAACGCTCGACGATTCCCTGAATGGTCACGGCCTGTCCCGGCGCAAGTTCGCCGAACAGAATTAGATCGCGCGCCTTGCGATAGGTGACTTCGTGAGAGGGGATCGGGGCGGATTTAGGCATTGGGCCACCTGTGGGAGAACGACGCCACAACATGCATCGCTTTGCGTGCTTTGGCCATGGGTGACGTCATGGTGCGCTACGCTTGATTGACGCATGCTGCGGGGCGCATAATGCGCCGTGATGGGCGCAGCCCCGAAAACCGATTGAAGAGAGGATCACCGCTATGAGCGATGCCAAGGAATACAAAGTAGGTGAGCAGGCGGATGCCATGCCGGAGCTGACGCAGTATGAGCCGAGCCCGTTCAAGAAGGGCCGCCCGCCGGAGCCGCTTGAGTTTGAAATTAACCTGGTCGCACAGGCGCATGACCGGCAAAAGAAGTCCGGGATGGTTCAGGTCAATATTCCCGGATTTTCGCCTGTAACACTCTATTGTGACGAGCAGATTCCCGTAGGGGATGACACCGCGCCACCGCCGCTGGCGTTCTTTTGTGCGGGCATCGGATTTTGCCTGATGACGCATCTCACCGATATCTACACCGCGCGCAAGATCGCGATCAACTCGATGAAGCTGGAGCAAAAGATCCGGTTTCAGACGAACCTGAGCAACATGCGCGAGATAGGCCATACGACGCAAGGAGAGACGCTGGGCATTGAGACGCATGTGATCATCGACAGTGACGAGCCGCAGGAGCGGATCATGGCCCTGTTGGACGAGGCGGAGAACGCCTGCATGGCACATCATGCGCTGCGCAATCCAATCCCCTGGTCGACGCGCCTCATTCACAACGGAAAAGAGACGTTCAGCCGCGACGGATAGCAGGCGCGTTGCCCGGTCTCAGCGCCGCTTTCTCAGTGCTGCGCCGCGCAGTGCGGTCCCTTTGCATCACGAGATGTTATTGCGTAATTTTTGTGACCTCAGATCGAAACCAGTCGCCGAACGCGGTCAGCCTCGGGTCGGGGAAGTCGGTCTTTGGGGAGACAAGCCACATGCCGCGCCCGGTGGAGACGGGTGTATCGTTCAGACGCACGAGGTGCCCTGCGGTCACATCCGCCGCCGTGAGCGACAGATCTGCCAGTGCGACGCCGTGGCCGGAGAATGCCAGATCGACGACCCGTGCGCGGCTGCCGTAGCCGATCATGTCCGCCGGGGCCGGTCCGCGATAGGCCATCAGCTCGAACCATGCCGCCCAATCCTGCTTTTGGCCTTCGATGTATCCCAATCTGAATTTCGCGATGTCTTCCGCGGTTAGCGGAAGGCGCGCGTCCGGCACGACCGAAGGTGCGGCCACTGGCACCAGCGCATCCAGATGCAGGGGGATTGCGGTCAGGCCGGGCCAGGATCCCGTGCCATGTCGCAGCCCGCCGTCATGGTCTGATTTCGCAAAGTCGATGTCGTTAGCGCTCATGTGCGGTTCTACCCGAATTTCGGGAAAAAGAGCGTGAAAGCGGGACAGACGGGGTAGCACGATACGGTTGCCGTAAAAGGGGGTCATCGCAATTTTCAGCCGCCCGCGCATTGGATTGCCCTGAAGCTCCGCTGTTGCGGCCTCGACGCTGTCGAGGGCCCGCCCGATCTGGAGGGCAAAGCGCTTTGCGGCATCCGTGGGCTGAACGGACCGGCCCCGGCGGCGAAACAAGCTCAGCTGCAACGCATCTTCGAGCGCCTTGATCTGGTGGCTCACCGCCGCATTGGAGACATGCAGTTCATCGGCGGCATCTTTGAAGCTTCCGTGTCGGGCGGCCGCTTCGAACGTGCGCAGAGCGGTGAGGGAGGGTAGGTGTCTGCGCATGGCTCATTGTCAAATTTTTCTCATCCATCGTGATAGAATGTTTCGTTTTTATCAATATCAAAGATGCGTTAGCTCACGCTGAGATGACAACCCTCAGAAGGACTTGATCGATGAAAGCCAAACAACCATCAGCACCGAGCGAATGTGACATCGTGCTCATGAGCTATGGATGGACCTGTGTTGATACCAAAGATGCCATCGCGAGCGTGCTGTCGCGCCGCGAGAATGCTGGCCGTCGCGGAACGCTGCGTGCCATGGTGCGACGCTTTGGCGCAAGCTTGGCGCATGTGACCCGCCATCGCCCGACGCGCGCGCCTTCGGACGTGGCAGCAGGCAAAGGTTGACCCGTTTCGGTCGCTGACTAACTTTGAACGACGAGAGAGGACCGCGCAAATGCGCCGGGGTCCGGAACACTGGAAGGAATATATGATGTGCGGTTTCGTTTGCCTGTGGAACGTCGGGGACGAAGCCCTTGCGGCGGGGATGATAGATAAGATCGCTCACCGGGGTCCTGACGCAGTACAGGTCTCACGTCTGCCCGGCGCGCCGATCATCATGGCGCATTGCCGCCTTTCGATCATTGGGCCTGAGGACGGCGCGCAACCCATTCATCAGACCGAAAACCTGCTCGTGGCCAATGGTGAGATCTACAACCACGCAGATCTGCGGGCGATCCTCGGTCAAAGCGCGTTTGAGACGGCAAGTGACAGTGAGACGATCCTGCATCTGTTTCGCTCCGGGGAGAGCCGGTGGATTAATCGCCTCGACGGCATGTTCGCCTTTGTCCTGGCGACCAAGGACCGGATCATCGCGGCGCGCGACCCTTTGGGGATCAAGCCGCTTTATGTCGCGCGCATTGGGGACGGCTATGCCTTTGCCTCCGAACTGAAGGCGTTTGACGGTGTCGAGGTGATCAAGATCGAGGCGATTCCCCCCGGCACGCTCTACGACAGTCGGGATGGCTGGCGGCAGTGGTACCGCACACCGTCCGGCGCGGCGGAGCCCGAAGAGGGCGCCGATATCGCCCGCACGGCAAAGGAGTTGCGGTTGGTCATGGAGGAGGCGGTGGCCAAATGGATGGTCGCGGACGTTGAGGTGGGGTCGTTTTTGTCGGGCGGCCTCGACAGCTCAATCATCGCGGCGATTGGGCAAAAGATATTGCACGACAATGGTAAGGGCCGTTTGCGGACTTTTGCAGTAGGCACCGAAGGCTCCCCCGACCTGATGGCGGCGCGGCGTGTGGCGCAGCACATCGGCTCCAACCACAGCGAATACACGTTCACCGGGCAGGACCTGATCGATAATCTGGCGCATGTGATTTATCATCTGGAAAGCGCCGATGTCGATCTGGTGCGCAGCGCCATTCCAACGCTTTTTGCGGCGCGTCTGGCGCGGAGGGATGTGAAGGCCGTCCTGACGGGGGAGGGGGCGGACGAGCTGTTCGCCGGATATACGTATCACCACGCCTACGTCGATGATCCGCGCGCCCTGGCCGACGAGCTTACGCGCAGCTTGGGCGCGATGCACAACATCAACCTTCAGCGCGTGGACCGTGTGACCATGGCCGAAAGTCTCGAGGCGCGCACGCCGTTCCTCGACCGCGATCTGATCGATTTCGCGCAATCTATCCCGGCGGCATGGAAACTGCGCCGGACGGACGCTGACGCGGTGGAGGCAACCGGTGAGACGACCGAGAAATGGATCCTGCGCAAAGCCTGCGCCGATCTGCTGCCCCATGATCTGGTCTGGCGGAAAAAAGTGCAGTTCGATGAAGGGTCGGGGACGCTGGGCGCGCTCGATGCGGCGTTGCAGGAAATGACCGGCAGCGAGGGCCCGGTCACGCGCGAGGCTGAAGGAGCGCTATATGAGAGCATCCTGCGCAAGGCATTTGCGCATCCGGAGCGTATCCTTGAGAGTGCTGGCAGCTGGACCTCCGACCGGGTCGAGGTGGATTGATCCGACCTGCGCCCGTTGCTGACTGTCTGTGGGGGCAGGGGACAGTTTGCCGGACGCGGACGCGAGCTTGATGCCACAAAATGGAGAACCGCGGAATAGGGCGCGCGCCGTCATGGCGGTGCGCTCGCTGCAAGGTCCGGTCGACCGCCGCGCAAATGATAGCGAACATGCTATCACCGCAATCCTAAATATCTGATGCGGGCATTCACGAGGCAGAAACAGATGATCACCGACACCCCCTCGCTCGGGGCTGATATTCGGTCGCGGTTTGCCCATGTGGATCGCTGCCCGCAGGCAGGTCCGCGCGTGTTTTTTTCAACGCGCCCGAGGGTGATATTTTCGTGGGCGAAAGTGGGACGGAGCTTTTGTTCCGACTGATCATGAACGCAGCACTCGAGATCGAAGCGGGGGGGGGTTGTGCTTGGCTCGACGCTGGAGCATCCAGCGACGCGCAGTGCGTGCACCCGTTGGGCAAAGATCGCCGGGAAGCCTTGTATTCAAGTGGTCCACAACAATGAAACCGGTTGTGTCACGGCAGAGGATTACATTCCCTGCCTGCGCCCCGACATTCGCGTGGCGACGATCCTGCACACGTCGCCCGTGACAGGTATGGCCGTTGATGTGGCGGCGGTCTCGAAAGCGATCCGTACCGTGGCCGAAGACGCGATCATCATCGTGGACGGGATCCGGCATGCGTGTCACGGGGCGCTCGATCTCAAAGGCTACGATGTGGATGGCTACTTCATTTCGCCCTACAAGGTGTTCTCGCGGCACGGGTACGGTGTTGCTTGGACGAGCGCGCGGCTAAACGCTCTGCCGGATGACAGTCTGATCGGCGGGCCGGAAAATAATTGGGAGCTTGGCACGGATGATACCGGTGCTTGTGCAACCATGTCCGACGTTGTGGGCTATTTCGGCTGGCTCGGAGCGCAGGTGAGTGACGCGCAAGACAGGCGTGTCCGGATCGAGGCGGCCGGGGCTGCGATCCACGCCAATGAACAGACGCTGACGCAGGCGATGATCCATGGGATCGGCAATCTTTTCGGGCTGGCCGATCTGCTGGGTGGTGATCTCATCGGCGGTTCGAACAACCCGTCACGCGAGGGTCTGGTGTGCATCACTTTAGATGGAATGGAAGCTCCTGATCTGGTTTCCGCCTTGCGCTGAAGATACCAGCAAGTATGTTATTACACGTCGAAATCGATTTGGATTCAAGCAATATGAAATTTCTGTACTGTATGACATTGCTAGCAGCACTTCTTAGTGTGTCGAGCGCGATAGCTGGTCCTGACATCCGGAGCAAGATTGTCTGGGATGACCAAACTTCTTTGTCGACTTGCATCTCTTTTGCACAACGTCGGTGTGGCGAATATTTCAACAGCCAATGCGCTGAAAGCAGTGAACCCAATCTTAGAGTTTTCACTGCTGAATTTCCAAGCGATACATTCACTATATCCTGCAGAATGACGTCCCCAGACCGGCAACTTGTTGTGATCATTGTTGGCGCGACTTCTAAACCTGTGAACATCATTAGAGTGAGTGATTTGGTTGATTACATACAAGGCGATTTTTTCAAGAATATGCCCTAGCGTCTAGCAAGGCAGCCAAGCACAGGATAACATAATATGTGTTATGCGGAGCTCCGCATAAAACGTAGTCGCGGGGCGTCAGCGCCCCTTCGACCAGTTCATCATCCGGGTCCATCATCTCCAAGCGCCGTTTCAAAAGGCTTTCGCCCGTGGAGACCACCTGGATGACGCAGGCATAGCCGTCAGATAGGTCTTGCTGAATCGCGCTGACAATGGACGGGGCTTTCATGCCCATCAGCAGATGATTAAAAAACCGCTGCTTTGTGCTCTCGAACCGTGATTTCGCAGACGCCTTTGCGGCAGAGGCATTTGTCTCGCCGGAGGCATTATTGACGCCAGTCGCGGTCAACGCCGCTTCGAGATTGTGATGGATAGTGCGGAACGCGCCCGCATAGGCGTCATAGATCTCCGTTTGTGCAGGTGTCAGCGCATGTTCCAGAACATCGTATTCGACGCCGTCAAAGCTCAAGGCCCGCGCCGTGTAGAACCCGAGCGTTTTGAGATCACGTGCGACCACCTCCATGGCTGCGACACCTCCCGCCTCCATCGCTGAGACAAAGCTCTCGCGGCTGGGGAAGGGATATTCGGGTCCCTGCCCCCAGAGCCCGAGGCGGGAGGCATAGGCGAGATTATGGACCGATGTGGCCCCCGTCGCCGAGACATAGAAGACGCGGGCACGCGGCGTGGCGAGTTGCAGGCGTAGCCCAGCGAGACCTTGCTGGGACGGCTTTGCCCCCCTGCCCTGCTCCGATCCGGCAGCGTTCTGCATGGCGTGGGCCTCATCAAAGGCCAGCACACCTTCAAAATCGTCCCCCATCCACTCCAGAAGTTGGTTCAATCGTGTGGTGCCGCATTTGCCTGCGGAGCGGAGCGTTGCGTAGGTCACAAACATGATACCGTCGCTCATGGTGACAGGCTGATCGGGCTTCCATTTGGAGAGGGGCTGGATATCTGCGGGCGAACCGCCAAGATCAGTCCAGTCGCGCACCGCGTCCTCGATCAGCGTTGCAGATTTGGAGACCCAGACAGCCTTGCGCCTCCCACAGAGCCAATTGACCAGAATGAGTCCCGCACATTCGCGGCCCTTACCGCAGCCGGTGCCGTCACCAAGGAAATACCCCAAGCGGTAAGCCCGCGCCTCTGCGTCGTCATCATTGCGCAGCATCTTTGTCTGGTCATCATCGATGGTGAACTTGCCCGGCAGATCGCGCGCATGGGCGTCGTTCGCCATGATGATGGTTTCCAATTGGGCCTCAGAGAGATGGCCTTCTGCAATCAAGCGGTTCGGCAGGCGGAGACCCTCGGCGGCCTGAAGCGACGGCACCGGCGGCGCGACCGACGCCATGGCGATGCTCTCGACCAGCGGCGTTGGGTGCTCTTGTGCGCCAGCGATATCGATCCTTTGCGGACGGTAGCGGGCATAGATCTCGGAAATGGGGGTGTTTTCGCGCGGTGTCTCCAGCGTGGTGAACAAAAGCGGCCTTGCAGCGTGTTTGGGCGTTTTGGCAGCAGCAACCCTTGTTTCAGCGGGCTTGCGTCCTGTGGAGTGCTCAGAACGCGTCAGAGGGCCGTGAACATGCTTTGGGCGTGGTGCCGTCACGGGCGCTACAATCGGGCGCGTCGTGGCGACTTGCTCTACAACGCTGACTGCTGCGTCGAGATCCTCAACCGATACGCGGATCATCTTATGGTCGTCCTGGACCTTATCGAAGACCATGAGCTGCGTATCAACGCTGGTGCCGAGCTTGCGATAGACATGACCGGGAATGGTCAGGGCAAGACGCGGTGTGAGGAGGCTCATCGCGCGCGTCCAATGTGCTGCGTCTCGCTCAAGGGTGAAGCCCATCGGCATGATCGCGACCAGTCGCCCGCCCGATGCCAATCGTTTGGCGGCCCCGATGAGGTGCTTAGCCGCGATGTGCTTGTCGCGCGAGCGATCAACTGAGGATGCAAAAGGCGGGTTCATCACGATAACGCTGGGTGCGGTTGGTGAGGTCAGCAGATCATCGATATGCTCGGCGTCATGTCCAGTCGTCTGCGCGTCGAACACCACATCGAGCAGCCGTTGTCGAAACAGGTCGACTTCGTTGAGTAGGAGCTTGGTCCCTTTCTGCTTGGCAAAACCCGCCAGCGAGCCGGTTCCCGCAGAGGGTTCCAGCACGGTTTCCCCGGTGCGGATCGCCGCCGCGCGCACAGCGAGGGCTGCGTAAGGCAGTGGGGTCGAGAATTGTTGTAGGCGGATTTGCTGCTCGGAACGGCGGGTTTCGGTCAAAAGCCGCATAGCGATGTTCTTCGCGGTGCCAAGCGGGTCGGACTCGTTCGCGTCCAAAAAAAGCGCCTGAACCGCTGCAGCCTGCATCATGTCGTAGGCCATGCGCCAATTCCAAGCACCGCTGGCATCGCTGCCCCCAAAAGTGTCGCGCATGATCTTCGAGAGGAAGGAGCTGCGCAGAGGTTCGCGGACGATCTCGGCGGCGATCAGCGACAGGGCGGATTTGAACTGCGCATTAGATGGGTTTTGATCGGAGTGCTTCGGGTTGGGATGGGCCATGATTTTTGTCCTTTGTGATCCGGTTTGAGGTTCACAGGACAAAAAGCCTCCTCTACGCTTTACAGCGTGGAGGAGGCCCAAGGGGGCTGGAATGAGATCTAAAACACGCTGTGGGGGTCTCCTACGGCCTCTGCTGGGCAAAAAACTCCGCTAGCACAGCACTCCCTTCAGCCATTTCACTGCTGATGAGCTCCGACCCCGCCAATGACGCCTTTGAGAGCCGCACAAGGCTACCGGTTTCCTCAATACGGTAGCAACGCCGTTTTTGACGTCCACGCTTGTAATGGGTCGCTGTGACGATCTGGCAGGTGCTGCCATCGCTGAGGCTCACAGGGGAAGCGAGCTTGATCTTGTCACCCTCTGCATAATCAGGGATCGCGGCCCAATCCCGACACCGCTGGCGCCAAGCATGCGCGTAGCTGTCCGGGTCTTTCAGTTCCGACAGGAGATGAAGAATACTCATCGGCGCACGGGACTCGCAGGGACCGGCGCTTTCCTCCATGTCCTTGTAACCCCAACACCCGTCGTCAGTGCGCGTCAGAAACACCGCCCCGAAGGTGAATGACCCATCATCGTCGATCATGTAGGTCCGGTCTTCCAAAGACGTGCGACCGAGGCTTTCAACCTTCGCCGCCGCATACCATGTCGAGCCAACCTTGCTGGCTTTAACCAGAGTCGTCCGGCGCGTATCGGTCTCGAAGGTGCAGAGACGTGCAATCTCTGCCTTCTCATCGGCGTAGGTCTGAACCCGCCGATCGGTGTAGAAGAGCCACCCCATTATGCTGCCCTCCGGTCTTCAAGTTCCATAAGAGCGTCGAGCGGCACGCGGTAGGGCTGCATGGCGTCGAAGTCCTCACAGTTGCCGCAGTTCTGGACAATTGCGAAGGTATCGCAAGCGTCCTTGAGCACCACCCGAAACCGCCCGCCCAGACCTGATGGGACCTCATAGGTTCCACCAATCAGGAAGTCAGACGCGCGGCGCACGAAGACGCGGATGGAATGGCCGTCGGTTGCCAGCCGAATGGCCCCCCGCCCGCGATCAATCAGTGTTTGCACGTCATCCAGAATGTCAGTGTAAAACTGCCCGGTCAGATCACGGAACGCCATTTGCCGCTGTGCCATCCAATCGCTGTCCCGAAACGGGTTGATGCGATTTGCGAAGGCAAAGCTGGGATCCGACTGCTCGGTGGTCACAATGCGGGTGGTTGTTCCGTTAATGCCATTGGAGCGCAGATGCACGCCGTTCCCGACGATGAGGATCAGAGCGGGTTTATCAACGGGTCCGTTCCAGTTGGGCAGGAAAGTTGCACAGGAGCGTGCATGCGCGATTTGCGCCGCCACAGCGGACGCGGAGAACTTGAGAATAGCCATGGGGATGTCTTTCTTGGTGTTTCATTGGAAGGAGACGCTGACCCGCGCTTGGTTGTTCCCAAGCGCGGGTCGATGTTTGGATCAGGCAGCTTTCGCTTGAACCGTATCGGCTTGAGCGGCCTCTTCCACCGCATCGACAACCAAGCTGGCGCCACCGGTCGTTTGCATCATCGGCGGGCACCAGGCCGCGACTGCCGCGTGCTGTGCCTCCGTGAGCGTCGCAAAGGGCTCGGCGAAGAGCTTGTCGCAGAACGCGACGATCTCCTTCTTGCTCATTGAGGCCAATGTCACCGCCTCCTGCGCAAGCCCCAGCTCCTCACCAAGGGTTTTGAGCAGCCACGCCTTCTTGAAGCGGTTGAACAGCGCCGCGTTCGGCGTCCAATGGGCGCGGATGTCCGGCATCACCTCGATCTCGAAGTCATGCATCAGGCTGTCGCTTTGGCGGCTGCGCGCGAAACAGGATTGCGTGGTGCTGGCCGTGGCATAGGCGACCAACTTTGCCTTCTCGCTCTGATCAAGGGCGCGGAACGCTGCAAACTGATCTGCAGGAGACTTCGCCTCATCCGCCCAAGACAGATCGAGAGCATCATGCGCCTCGGCCACCTGCTCCAGTGAGGTGCCATCGATCTCGTCCATCTTGGCATGGCTGCGGTATTCCTTGCGCGCCTCGACCTTGATGCCGTGGGTTGCGCTCATGCCACCAAGGACGTCCGCGACCAGCTTGAACAAAGTCAGATCCAGCGTGATTTGGGGGTGCAACGTCATCGCGGCCCCGAGCGCCATTGCCCGTTCGGTCTTGAGGTCTTGGGTCAATGAGGCCGGATAGACAATATGGTTACCAGTTTGGCTTGGTGCATTGTCAGATGTGCCGTCGGCTCCGGTTGTCGGCGCTGTCGCCTCAGGCTTGTCCTCTGGCCGAACCAATCCGACATGCAGCATAATCTTTCCATTTGACCAAGACGCAATGACGCCACCCCGTGCGAGGTCTTCGGAACTATAGGCCTCCTGCAGACCACGTGCCTCGTCCTCAAGCGCATCCACGCGATCGTAGAGGGCGTTGTAGGCATCAGTCTCAAGGCTCTCATCCTCCATCTCGAGTTGCAGCTTCTCCAGCTCCTCGGTGATCGCGTCGACACGCTTTTGGCCTGCGGCATCGGGCTCTATCGGACCAGGATAAACGCGGCCGTATTCTGCCATGGTGGCGTAGTCGTAGCGGACCAGAGCCTCGGCCCACGCAAACCCCAGATCAACCCGTGCTTCTTCCGCGGCGGCGGTGAGTTTTTCGACCATGATCGTCTCGACTAAGGCGATGTCTTCCAGGACGGAATGCTCTTCGAGCAGATCGGCCGCGATGGGACCACCCCGCGCCTCATACTCTTCGCGCACAAACGCCCCGATATCGTCGCTCACCTGCACACCGCGGGTCTTGAGCGCCTGTCGCACTGTATAGGCCTGCACATAGCTGTCGTCGCCTGTCAGAGCCTCATAAACCTCCAGCTGCACTGCTTGGCTCGGATGATCTGCAAAAGCCTTCATCGTATCGAGCGTGATCGTCTTGGCACGGGCCGCCGCGCGGATGTCAGGATGGATGAGACCGTAGCGCAGACGGCCTTTGACGGCAGCAATGGTCGTCCCGAAGGTCTTGGCGATGGTGTCTGGCGACTGTCCGTCGACTTCCATCATGCGCGCGAAGGCTTCAAACTCGTCGATGGCATTCATCGGGGCCTGTGTGATGTTCTCTGCAAGCGAGAGTGCCGTGGTCACATCGCAGTTGTCGGGCACCAAGCGGCATTCGATCTTGGTTTTAGTGGTGAAGCCCTTGGCGGTCTTGTCGGCGACCAGTTCGATCAGGGCGGCGCGGCGACCATGATGGTCAGGACGCGCATGGTCGTCGAAGGGTTGTCAGGGGCCTCAGCGCCGTAGCGGAAATCACTGTCCGCCTCATACAGATCGATCTTCCAGAAGATCTTTTCGCCGCGGATATCCACCGCACCAAAGTCGTGCCAACCGTCCGGATCGTTCTCCGGCTCAAACATCTCGAACTCACCAACGGCTTGCACGGCCTCAAGAGCCAGGCCGTCTTCGGCCATCGCCAATGAACTGGTGAGGTGTATCCGGCCCTGAATGGGTTCGGATGGGGTTTCACCCAGGCATGCAAGTTTGCGAAACGCATCGTTCTGTGCGGCGACGAAGGTGGGATCAGGACCGTGTGTTGTGGAAGCTGCAGAAGTCATCATGGGTCTGTCCTTTCAAGGAAGTTGAAAACACAAAACCCAAAGCTTGCTTTAACTTTCCTGAGAGCCACCGCCCGCGGCAGTGCCAACCCTTTCAGGCTGCCTGATCGGCGGCCCCTGCCCTGCCCGCCTCTGACCTTGCGATCAGATAATCGCAGGCCTTCTGGGCATCCGCCGCGTGTTTGAAGATAGCGGTCTTGTCCGAGTGCAGCACACGCAACCAGTGGTACAGATACGATGCGTTCAGCTCCAGCGTATGTGCAGTGAAGCCAAGCTCTTGCCCCAAGAAGCAGGACGTCAGTTCTGCCACGATCTCTTCGCGGGAATAGGCCGTGTTGCCAAACCGGTTGAGACCGTAGTCTCTGTTCAAGCGATGCGGCGCCTTGGTGGCATGGGCAAGCTCGTGGGCCCAGACCCCGTAAAAGTTTAGCGGGTTCTTGAAACGCTCAATGCTTGGCATGAACACCTTGTCGACGTGCGGGTTGTAGCGCGCCTCCGTTCCGGAAAAGACGGTGGTGATGTCGATGGCGTCAAAGAACGCCTGCATATGCGGGATTGGCTCTGCGGGCGGATGATCTGGCGGCGGACAAGGATCTGGATGAAAGGCCTCCGGCAGCCCGTCGATCTGATCTGCGTTGAACACACGGTAGGACTTCTGGAAACGAAACACTCCGGCCTCATCAGCATCAGCATCGGCATCATTGGTGTCTTGGGCATCATCTTTCTGCGACCTGCTCTGACCATAGTAGACGACAACGGAAGATCGCTCTCCTTTGCGGATTTTGGCATCGAGCGCGTTCGCCTGCGGCACGGTCATCCAGAACGGTGAGGTATATCCCGCCATCACCGTGCGCATGGTCAGCAAGAAGTTGTTCACGCCCTGATACGGCTCACTGTTGTGGCGCAGCGGACGCGCGCTGCCGCCTGCGGTCCAGGGTTTGCGCCAAGGCAGAACGCCACGCTCGATGATGCGGATGAGTTCATTGGTGATGGCTTCGGGGGCGTCGAATTTGGACGTGCGAGAACGGGCCATGGCTGGCCTCCTTTCGGTTGGGTTTAATTGGGTGAGTTGGGTTAGGTCGCGCGGTCGATACGCGGATCGTTGAGGATACGAGCGCCGAGGCGTTCGGCCACATCGAGATATGTCAGGAGCGATACTCGGCTGGAGGACGTCCAAGGTTCAGGATCAATCGCGCCGTCCATCGTGACCTTCGGCAAGTTGGCGAAGGCGATGATGTCGCGGACGGGACGACAGTCAATCAATGGCGTTTCAAGCCGTACAGCCAAACTGGCGAGCGGGAAGCGATCAACAGGGGCATAGAGTGAGACGGTTGTCAGACCGAGGTGAAGGATGGTCCCTCCCCCACCGCAACTGACATAGGCATTGGGGTTGTTGAGGATTGCACGGAGATATCCAATATCGCGGCGGATTGTTTGCCGTTCCAGCCGGCGAGCCTCATCAAGGTAGCCAGATCTTCTGAGTTCTCGATGTCGCCACCACGACTGGGCGTCTGCGCGCAGTACGCGCAATACTTCTGGTTGCATGAGAGGTTCCTTGTCAGGACAGACAGGCCGGAAACCGACCCGGACCCAGAAGGGAACTTCACAAGGGCCCCTTCCGGCAGTCCTAAAACAAGAAGGAAACTTTTACTTTTCAGCAGCGCTAGGCCTGAACCGAACTTACCTTATCCAAAACAACAACGGGGCAACTATGATGAGATCCTTGATGCTGCCATTGAAGTTTGGTGCTTTGTAGAGCGGCAGAAATCAGTTCAGACTGAACGATTTTGTGTTCTTGGAGGTTCGCGAGGTGTTTTTGGCCCTTCCCCTACGTATTTTTCACCTATCGCATTGCTAAATATGCATTTATTTCAGTATGCGCGATCGATACAAGGCATTTTGGACTGCGATGAGCGTGTAGATTTGCAAGGTTACCATTCAGGGGTGTGAATAGTTAGGATTATACAAAAATCACAACCAAACTTTTTATCCAGCTTCAGGTTCCCGCAGTGAAGAACTACCGGCTGACGCCGGTAGCATCATTTGGAGGAATGTAATTCCAGGTACTGCGTGATGATGTCGTCGGTCACATTTCCGGAGGTGGTTGAGAAATATCCTCGGGCCCAAAACCGCCTGCCCCAGTAGCGCTTACGCAGTTCAGGGAACTCCATCTGTATCCGTCTAGACGAGCGACCTTTGATGCGCTGCATGACATTGGACAGGGACAGCTTTGGTGGGATCGACAGGAACATATGGACATGGTCGCGACCCAGCACGCCTTTCACAATGTGGACGCCCATTTCAGCACAGGTTTGCATGATAATCTCTCGGATGCGCTCCCGCATCGGCCCTTGCAAAACCTTGTAGCGATATTTTGTGGCCCACACGACGTGAAACCTGTGGTAAAATCGCGTATGAGCGGATTTCGAATAACGCATGATCTTCTCTCCTGAATTTTGAAACCATACCGCCTCAGCGGGTTTCAAAATTCAGGAGAGAAGATCAGAGACAGATTCGCTGTAGCGGACCGGCTAGAAGCCGGTGGCTTAAATCCATTAGGTGGAAAGTTAAGCGATCGACAGCGGAAGTACTAACTAGAAGCTCCGAACTTTCTCTTTGCAACGCACGTCAGGGGAAGCACCTGCTCCTTCAAAGCATATTTGCGTGCAACCAATATTGGGTTTTGTTGCTGTGCAAGAAGACGACCGTCTTTGTACAGGCTAACGCAGCACATTGAAGGAAGGGTAAAGGTTGCCAGTTAGCATCAGCGAAATATGAGAGCTCCGATAATATTTGAATGATACTCGCGCGTGGTGATGTTTGGTCAATGTGCGGCCAGGGCGTTCACTCCCGAGCTCAGATAGAGTTATGGAAATGCGCAACCTTTCTTCGTTAAAATTATTCTTTGCAGGCCTTAGGCTTTTTCACTTCAACGTGACTTGTTGCATTCATCAGTAGTGCGAATGACTTGAACGACTGGCCGAAACAAAAGGGTATATAAAACTTCAACTTCGTCATTCCTTCTTAGTGTCCACCGCGGTGGACGTTATGCAATTATGCTATCAGTTTTGGACAACCTGTCGAGCAAGACAGCTGGGTTGAACTGCTGAACTCTTTTGCCAAGCGTTATGCTATGGAAATAGGCTCCGAAGTCTCTGATCTGTTTTCCTAGCTGAAGTATGATGAAGATAGCGCATGACGCTTTTTCTGCGCCTACGGCGGTCTTGGCTTTGTCGAAGGTGTTAGAGTGAATACCCATCATTGGAGCAAGGGTGCGCGCATGGTTTTCGATGTCGGCCCAGCTATGGAGCCTGTTCGTTGCTAACGATATTGCCTGATCACATATCGATATAAGTTTTTGAATCGCTGGTGGCTCGTTAGCTTGTTTGTCCTCTAAATCTTTTTGTTCTTTTATAGACCTAGAATGGTGCCGGACAATTTGACCGTCATTGGCGGGCAGTTTGATCGTTTCCGGAGCGTCCACCGCGGTGGACATACCGATATATTCCGCGTCAACTTCGGTCAATAGATTGCGATATTCTACAATCGTGAGCTTTCTCCGAAGTGTTTTACGAACTTCGGAAAGCAAGCTGTTACTAGGATCGTGTTCTTCCAAGCAGGCAAGTTTTGTGAGTATTTGCTTGCGAAGGAAAATACGATCTCGACGGTTGTTTTCCATTTCTTTAGCGACGGACAACAGCTCGCTGGCGCGTTCCAATAACGGAGTGAGAGAAAGGCCATAACTGATGGAATGACCATCTGATGACCTGACACGGTAGCGTTTCCGGTTTGGACTGTCGTGGCGCTTCATAAAGCCGAGTTCGACAAAGCGATCAATATGCCTGCGAAGCGTTCTTTCATCGATGCCACCGATACGCCGGCAGATTTCGTTGTTGGAAGCGAACACGGTATCTCCGTGACCTGGTCTAAGGAAACTGAGCATTGCTTGAAGCGTTTGGATATGTCCGGGGCGTAGTTCAAACATGCTACGAGAGTCTCTGAGGGCCCTGAAGATTGCCCAGATATCAGTCTCTTGAGGTGTTTGCGAACTGGGCGCTGGACCAGCGGGGGTGCCATTGATTGAGAGTTTTGTGAATGCCATGATTTATGAACGACGACCGTTTGGCCCGCAATTTCCCCGTCTTGTTCCGCGTTTCAAAGCGCAACAAGGCAATAAAAAGACGTCCACCGAGTCAGTGACTCTTGACCGTTGTATTGGAGGTTGCTACATCAAAGGTGCAAAACTACTGATGAGGGCTCTCCGAGGGAAACTTTGGGGGGCTCTTTTCTTTCTGGTCTTCGTATTTCTCCTCTGCTCGTGTTTCTAATTTTGACTGGGATCAGGATCCCGAGTCTCTCTCACTCTGCCACTGGTCGAAAAGCTGCAGAAGCGTTGTCTCTGCACGATCTTCTAGCCACTGGCCGAATTCCGGGTTGTCCTTGCGGGCAATTTTGATGGCAATCGATTTGCCATCAACTGCAAGCGTCGCTAGAGGGCTGCCGTTCTCATCTTTCACGACGGTCGTCAGGCCCTTAGGAGTTGGCTTCACAGCGGGTTTTATCTTTTTGGCGCAGGCAGCGTACACCGCTTGAAACTTCTCTGAACTTGGTGTCTCTATGGGTAGTTCGTCGATCGTTTCCTTTGCGATATCAATAAGTTGCACCTGATTGGCGAGTGCAGCCAACTCTCCCCACTGTCGCCTACCAACTCCGTGAGCGGGCCCAACCATGCGAACAAGCTCGTCAGGTAACTGCTCGATAACAACGCGATGGTTCGAAACTCCTTGTCGAGTCAGTCCCAATGCGTCCTGAATAATACTGGGTTTATAACCGGCCTCGTGCATCTCTTTGATAAAAAGAGATTTTTCGATAAAAGAAGGGTCAAGACGAAGGTTGTTCTCTTGGCCTTGTGCGATCAATGAGGCATCGTCGTCCAGTGTACGGACAATTGCCTTCACTGATCCGCCTATTTTTCGAATTGCCGCAAGCCTACGCCGACCATAAACGATGCGGTAGCGATCATGTTGATCCGAGGGACGGACCATGATTGGTACCTGCTGACCATGCTTTCGTATGCTCTCGGCGAGTTCGTCAATGCTGCTGTCTTCCAAAACTAGTCGGTCACGCAATCCATCCATATCGATTTGATCAGGCTCAATGTCACGAATGGAATTGGCTGTGATTTCACGCAGAGAGTCACGAAGCCCACCGACAGAACCGGGCAGTTTTGAAGGTTTTACCGGGGCAGGGGAGGGCGCTGCGACTTTATCATCTGCCGGGGGTTGGTTGAAAATATTGCGTGCCATTAGCGGCGCCCCCATGCCAGCTGGATTGTCTGTTCAAGCTCGTCACCAACGCTGTCGATGCTGGACAAGGCACGGTCAATTGTCTTTCGAATGAACTGACCGGGGTCCACTTCATAGACGGTTTGCTGGGTCATTCCTGCATCTGATACGGCAGTCGACTTTAACATCGGTTCAGTCATGACTTGCCCTGCAAGAATTGACCTCAAATATCCGGCCATCTGGGTTTGCGGCCCGTCCGAGGGCTCATACCGCGTAATAAGGAACTTGACGAAATCCCAAGTGACTTTTCGTCCAATCGCTTCTTCGACGGCCTTGATTGTTTCTGACGCTAGCTTGAGGAACTGCGACATGGATGCGATGTCAAGCATACCTGGGACAACAGTGACGAGCAGGCCTGTCGATGCGGCTAAGGCCGTCAAAGTGAGAAACCCCAATTGCGGAGGGCAATCGATTAGTACGATGTCGTAGTCGGCTTCCACTTCTTCTAGAGCCGCAGAAAGTCGTTCTGCAAAAATCGGTTGTACTCGTCGAGCGAGTGCGTTCGCAGTTTCAGTTTCGTACTCTGACAACATCAGACCCGCTGGAACCATGTCTAGATTGTGAAAATAAGTTTTCTGAATGACCTGGCTGAGGGGAAGCTGATCTTCATAGCGCAAAGCGTCGTATATCGTGCCGCCTTCAGCAAATTCAAGCTCGGGCCGAAAGCCAAAAAATGTCGTCAGGCTAGCCTGTGGGTCCAGATCTAGTACGAGCACGCGGTAGCCGCGTAAGGCGTAGCGCTGCGCAAGATGGATAGTAGCGGTTGTCTTGGACGATCCACCTTTGAAATTCACGACTGAAATTACCTGGAGGCGGTCACCTTCGCGGCGGCCGGGCAGGTAAGAATCGGCATTTTTCCCAGTTCGAGCCAAGATATTTCGCAGTTCATCGACTTCTTCCGCGGTATAGAACCTGTGGCCACGACCATCAGTAAAGACCTCCGGAAAGCTACCGTCTTTGTGACGATTACGCAGATTGGATGTGCTGACACGGAGCAAGCCAGCAACTTCCGTTGAGCTAAAGCGCCTGAGGAACTTTCGCTCTTCGGGTTGGAAAGCTATCTTCATCTGCCGGTCAAGAGACTCAGCAAGGTTGTCTGCAAAGGCTCCGATATCAGAAGAACCTATCCCTTGCGCATAACCTGTGTTCTGTTCACTCATCTACTGCCGCCTGTCATGGCCTTTGCTAAGGCTCTTTGCTCTTCTGACGCCCAAAGGTACGTCTGACGCACTTTGTCGTCAAAATGGGAATGCCATGAAAGAGTGAGTCCGGCAAGAAAAATCTATATGTAATGCAAAAGTTATCCACAGCACCAATCAAGTCTGAGCATTAGGATAGCTCTAATATATTGATAAATAATTGTATTATAATTTTTCGCTCGAAGTTTCCGTGGAAAACGCAACTCTTCAAATAGGCTGCGGCTACGAATGTCGATTTTCTCCCTTGGCTATGATTCTTCGGGATTTTTCTGTGACGAGGGCAAAATTGTGGTTGGAAATGACCCTCAGTGGGTTCTAGGCGGTACTTGTCTCTGAGACTAGATTCCAACTTTCGCGCATTTGATGTGCGGGAAAGTTGGAATATTTCGGCCAGGTCGTGGAAAAATTCGAGAAAGTTGCGTTGACCAGATTATGCTTGAGAGCACACCAGTTGCGCAGAAGGATAGGTTCCTAATGGGCAAGTTGTTGATCCACTAATAGTCAAACGATCGGTTCCCAAAATTGAACCAAATCTGTCGATCTAAGCGGCTAGTTCCTAGTTAGAGCCCCGCTGCCTTGGTCAGGTTTACCCGAAACCGGTCACGGCGGCGCTGGTAGCGGCGTGTCATCTCTGCTGAGGCGTGGCCGAGATGTTTCTGAACATACCGCTCATCGACCTCGGCGGAACTTGCAAGGCCCGCCCGAAGGGAATGGCCCGAGAACAATGCCAAACACTCTGCCTCGGGCAAATCACTGCGGATGCTGGCTTCCAGCACCGTACGCTTGATCAGTCGGGCAACGTGCTTGTCCGACAGCCGCGCGCCCATCGCCTTTAGGTCGTCTCGGGTGATGCGTTGGAACACCGGTCCAAAGTTGATTTTGGAGAAATGCAGCCACTGTTCCAAAGCATGTACGGGGCAGGTCGGATCAGACGTGCCGCGGCCAATTTCCACTTCACGCCAGCCAGTCTTGGCATTGAGCGTGAGGAGGGCACCCTTTTCTTCAATCTCGATCCAGCCGCCACTATCGGGTGTGTCATCCTTGTGCACATCTAGGCTGACGATTTCAGAACGACGAAGACCCCCTGCGTATCCGATCAATAGAATGGCCCTATCCCTCAGGTCTCGCAGTCCAAACCCAAGGGTCGCCACCATATCGAGGATATCTTCGGCAAGAATGGCCTCTTTCTGCACCGGCGGACGGGCATGCTTACGTTTGATGCCAGCTAACACGGTGGCGATATGACGGTTCTTGCGATCGAGGGTGAAGCCACGCTGTGTATAGTTCCAGCCAAGACCTGAGAGCCGACGATCAATCGTCGACACGGAAAGTGGTCGGGACGCCGACTTCGAAGATGCCTTGCCGATAGGCGCAGCCAGATCTGCAAGGTAAAGACCGATCATTTCAGGCGAGGGAGGCAGGGGCTCCGTGCCCTTCATCCGGCACCAGCGAGAGAAGTGCGCCCAATCCTTTGCGTAGGCCTTGAGCGTGTTCTCGGATGCCGCATGCTTCGCATAGTCCCGCGCGGCCTCAACCAGCCGGTCGAGTGTGCCTGACCCAGCCACATGAGAGGGGAGACGCAGAGCCTCGCCTGCGGACGCTCCTCTCTTGCTGTCCTCGTTGGGGGAGGGCGCGATAGATGGGTCTGAGGGCGGTTTCTCATGGTTTTCTGACTGTCGTTCTTGTTTCATGGTTGGACTCTAAGTCATTGACTTTGGGCGATTCAGGTTCATGGTTCATTTGTGGATTCTAGGTGAATCGCTGGACTTTTGATACTGTTTTTATGGTTTGGCCATGATGAACAAATCTGACATTGTTGCGGCGGATGACGAGGCCTGGGAACGGGCGGTCGCGCGGGAGGCAGTGGTCCGCCAACTCGCGGAACGACCTCGTATCGCCCGCGCCGAATTCCTCAAAGCGTGCCGTGAACTTGGGGTCAAGAGATCCCGGCTGTACCAATTGCTCCAAGCCTATAAGGCGCGCCCTCTCACCAGCTCGCTTCTGGCGTCCGGCGCTGGAGCTCGAGCCGGAGGCCGTCGTTTGCCGGAAGAGGTCGAGACGGTGATCGCGGAGGCGATTGAAGAGTTCTTCAAATCGCCCCAGAAGCCGAGCATCAACGCGTTGCAAAAGGAGGTGCGCAGGCGCTGCCGACAGCGCGATTTGCGCGTTCCGTGCTGGACGACGCTGCGCGACCGGATCGCAACATTGAACCCGGCAGAGCTTGTTTCGGCGCGGGAGGGGGCCAAGGTATCGCGCCAACGCTTTCGCCCGATCCCGGGTAGTTATCAGGTTGGAAGGGCCTACGAGGTCGTCCAGATCGATCACACGCTGGTCGATGTCATCGTGGTGGATCGCGCACATCGAAAGCCGCTGCAGCGGCCATGGGTGACCTTAGCCATCGATGTCGCCAGCCGTATGGTCGCGGGGTTCTACCTGACCCTGGAACCGCCTTCTGCCTTGTCTGTGTCTTTGGCAATCCAGCATTTGGTCCAGCCGAAACAGGATTGGCTGGACGGTTTGGGCATCGATGCGCGTTGGCCTGCGGCGGGTCTGCCCGAGACCATCCATGTCGATAATGCCAAGGAGTTCCGCTCCAAGGCGATGAAGCGGGGTGCAGAAGAACATGGGATATTTCTTCAATATCGACCGATTGGTGCGCCACATTATGGCGGTCATATCGAGCGGTTGATCGGGACGATGATGGGCGCCGTGCATCTGCTGCCCGGATCGACCTTCAGCAGCATCAAGGATCGCGGCGACTACGATTCAGCGGCGAATTCCGCGATGACGCTGGACGAGCTGGAGCGGTGGCTGGCGCTGGAAATCACCCGCTACCATGCCGAGCGGCACAGGTCCCTCGGTATTCCGCCGCTTGCGGCCTGGCACGATGCCTATGGGCGGCGCGAGACGTCCCTGCGTCAGCCCCATGACCCTGAGGAGTTTCGGATTGATTTCCTGCCGAGTGCCGAACGCATGGTGCGGCGCGACGGCATCCACCTCTTCGGACTGCGCTACTGGGATGACATCCTGAGCCTCTGGGCAGGCCGGCAGGATCGGCAATTGCGGGTATCCTACGATCCGCGCGACCTCTCGACGGTGTTCGTGCGCAGCCCTGACGGCCAACGCTATCCGGTGCGGTTCGCCGATCTGCGGCATCCGCCGATCACCCTGGCCGAGCATCGCCGCGCGCAGGCGCTCTTGCGGGAGCGGGGCCGATCCCTTGAGGACGAGCAGTTGATCTTCCAGGTGATCGAAGAGCAGCGGGCTTTGGTCGATGCAGCTGCCGGCGAAACACGCGAGGCCAGACGGGTCGCCGAGCGCCGCGAGCGGGCGCTTGACGGTGCCAGACCCTACGCAGTCGAGGAAATGGACCCGGAACCCAAGGAAAACATAGGCGTATTGGACCATCCGGGGTTCGAGGTGGAGGAATGGTCGTGACAGAAATCAGTGAGTTCGGGCATATCGACTCGGCCTATCGGCGATTTGCGAGCCTGCCTGATGAAGAGCGGGTTGCCTGGATCAGGGCTGACCGTTGGATCGGCTTCGATCAGGCCGGGGCAGCCTTGGCGCGGCTGGAAAACCTGCTCACCTATCCAGCCCGTGACCGGATGCCATGTTTGCTGATCTATGGCGTTACCGGCATGGGCAAGACCAAGATCGTGCGCAAGTTCGAACGCGATCACCCGCCTACGTTCTGCCAGGTGACCGGGGTCGATCATCGTCCCGTGGTGGTTGCGCAGGTGCCGTCCGAGCCGATCGAGCGCGATCTCTACCGCGAATTACTGGCCAGCATGGGCGCACCAGCGATCGCCGGGGGCACATTGGCCCGCGAAAAGGATGTCTGCCGTTCGCTGCTGCGCATGGTCGGGGCGAAGATGATCATCCTCGACGAGGTGAACGGTATGCTGGCCGGGACCTACCGGCAGCAACGCATCTTTCTCAATGCCATCCGCTTTCTGGCCAATGATCTGCGGATTCCGCTGGTCTGTGCGGGAACGGATCTGGCCCGGCAAGCGCTGCTGACCGATGCGCAGCTGGCAGAGCGGTTTGAGGCCTTCCACCTGAAGCCGTGGAAGAACGATGCCGCCTTTGCCGGGCTTCTGAAAAGCTTCGAGCGCATCCTGCCGCTGCGTGAACCTTCCGATCTGATAAGCGCTGAAACCAGAGCCCGGATCCATGCTCTAACGTCTGGCGTGACGGCGCGGATCTGCCGACTGATCGAGACGGCGGCGGAAGACGCGGTTCGAACGGGTAAGGAGCGGCTCGATACGGACAGTTTTGGGGACGATCTGGTGCTGCCACTGGTGTCGATGACGCAAACCCCGCGCAGCCGTTCGCGGCGCAAACAGCCGGTACCGATTTCGGGATGAAGGGCGCGCTTTGGTTGCCCGTGGCACCCCGTCCCAATCGCGACGAACTGCTCTCATCGTGGATGACCCGGGTTGCCGGTTGCTATGGTCTCGAGGGTCCCTCGTTGACTGCATTTATGGCGGGGCAGGGGAGGGCGTTCCGTCAGGTAAACGACATTGCGCCCGATCCGCTCCATCTCCGGCTTTGGGCAAGGGCCTCAAGGGTCGACCCCGCGCGGCTCAGCCGTCTTTCCCTGACATCTCGGTATCCCGATCGCCTCTCGACATGGTTTCTAAAGAGGGCTGGAGTACCGGTCTGCCTCGGCTGTTTCGATGCCGACCACGCCACCGGGCGGGATTGCTACATGCGCGCGGACTGGAGGCTGGCCGAACACGTTGTCTGCCCGACCCACGGCGAGATGCTCTATGATCGCTGCCCTGCTTGCCGCGGCCATTTGCGGATTTCCTGTCGGGTGCGCAACGGCCTGCAGCGTCCCTTCTGCAGCAGATGCGACGTCCAGCTCACCGGCAGGGTGGGGGAGGCAGCGGGTCTCGCGTCCGTGGAATTCACCGCGGTTGTTCTCTACCTTCAACGCGAGGTGCAGAAGGTTTTGAGAGGCAACGATGACCGTCTCACGCGCCTCGAGCATGTGACCCGGACCTTGTGGGCGCCGCTCGATCGGGTGGATGCGGCCCGGCCCGTTCTTGCGCTCTGGTTCGATCAGCCGGGATGGAACTGTCCTTTCGAGGCGCGGGCGGCCGTGAGCTCGCAGGCACCGCTCCAACACCTGTCGGTGCGCTGGCGCACCCTGACGTTGGTCATTTTGCACGATCTCTTCGGTGAAGGCCTCGGTTCAGACGCTGATATGCCAGAGGCAGCGCACAGGTTGTTCCGCCGGGCCGCTCCGATGCAACCTCGGCGTCAGATGTCTGCGATTGGCAAAGGAAAGCACTCTCTTGACGGAACGACAGGAAGAGTCCAGAGATTGAGCATGAGCCCCGTCCACCGATTGAGTGGAAATTTCCTCGACGAAAGAGGCGATTTCGGGCGAATCCACCCATAAAACTAAAACGACATCCGCCATGTCCCGCAGCCTATATTTTTACGTCCGATAATGCAAACTTATTGGACGTAATGGAGAACAGCAAGGTGGGGCGGTTTGATAGATATTTACTGGATGTAAGCGCCGTGAGCGATTAGTGTCCCAGCATGACTTATCAGCCCGCTGCATCCTCTGACGATTTGAATATTCTATCCAAGCTGCCGGGCTGGGTCACCTCCGGACGCGCAGAAACCGTTGAAACTGTGGCTTTTCGGTCCGGGGCGGCGCTGACGGTGCTTGATCAACTTATAAGCGGTCCGGCCCAAGGCGTGCCTCTTAAACTGCTCGCCAACCAGCTTGCACTACAAGCGGCAACGGCGACGTCGAAACTCGAAGGACGACTGGCCCGAGAGGCTGATATCCGCGACTCCTACCACCTGACGCCGCCCGGAGAGGCACGTGGCCCCGATGGTGATATCTTGGCGTTTTGGCGGGATGCGGCGCGTCTCAAACTGACGGGGCGTGATTGGCACCTCACAGTCCAAGGTTTGGTTGGCGCGGCGTTTGCCGATGATGCCTTGAGGGTAATAGCGTCTGGTGCGACTCGCGCAAAATCCCATGGGCCGTTGGCGGGCTGTGTTGCGGCGATGCGCGCGGTTCTTGAAGTAGACGATCGGGCGGAACGGGTCGCGTGTCTGCTCTCAGATATCGTGTTGGCACGCGCATTGAACTGGACGTCAGTGCTGCCGCTGATGGCACAACAACTGACAAAGACGATGTTGCGCGATCTGGTCGCGGACGGCCAGGGGGCGGATTTGAAAGTGCAGGCGGGCCTGTTGATCTCCATCGAAGATACGATCCGGCTGGGTAGCGATCTAGCATCGCGGGCGACGTTGCTAATAGCAGCTGCTCCCAAGCTCCGGGCCAAAGGATCTGATGCGGCCGTCGCGCTGTTCCTGTCTGAGGATGCAATTGGTCCTTCAATGATGCTGTCACCAACAATCCAGGGCACTACGATTCCGATGACCGATCGCGCAGCGCGCCGGTTTTGTGATCGGCTTGTTGAACTGGGCGTCGCGCGTGAGCTCACTGGGCGGCCGACGTTCCGGCTCTATGGGATTGTGCGATGACCCGCACCACCATGACCTCCGATGCCAAACGAAAGAACTCAAAACCGAAGGAGGCCGGACGCGAAGGCGTCTTTGATCGAGAGCTTGCGGACTTGCCGCAAGAGCTGCGTTGGCGCGAATGGATGGGCCGGATAGAAGCGGTGCTGTTTGCCAGCGCCACACCGGTTGGCCGTGACGGCTTAGCTCGCCTGGTAGGGCAGGGGGCCTCGGTCGAGATCTTGATTGAAGATATTCAAGTGGAGCTAGCGGGGCGGCCCTATGAATTAGTCGAAGCCGCGGGTGGGTGGATGTTCCGCACCAAGGCGCAGTTCGCGGACGCGATCAAAGCGGTAGCCGACCTTGGGGATCAGACTCTGGCCTTCACCGAGATGGAGATGGGTGTCCTCTGCGCCATCGCTTATCATCAGCCGATTGATCGCGCGGGACTGAAGGACATTTTTGGCAAAGATGTCAGTCGCGACATGCTGGCGCGGCTCCGGTTCAAGGATCTGATTGCCAGCGGTCCGAGAGCACCGCGACCCGGCGCGCCGCATACCTTTGTGACGACTGCGACGTTTTTATCGACGTTTGATCTGCAGACTCTGAGGGACTTACCAGAGTTAGATTTGGCTGTCGGAAATGCAGGTGAGGAGATCAAGGCAACGCAAATCTGAGGCTCTTCACTTTCAATTGGTCGGGCTTTGACATTTAATCAGTCGGAGGTGGAAGCAGACTTTACGTGTAAATGTACAGCAGAGTTTACGTGTGTTTGCACACCATGAGTTATAGAATTGAGTTCTATAACTCATGGAGTGGAACTGGAAAATATCCGGCAGTTGGGAATATCGATATTATGCGGCAGTACCTTCATCGCTTGAGCAGCGTTTATTGCTTTCGTCGGGTGAAATCCTGGGTGCCGTTAACCACGTCGGCCCGTCTGAGCGCGATCAATTGCGCATTTACTCGCTGAGTGATGAAGCCATAAAAACCAGCGCCATCAAAGGAGAGATGCTGGATCGACATTGCGTGCAGTCATCGCTGCGCCTACAGCTTGGATTGTCGATTGATCGTTATGCTTCCAACAGCAGAATCACACAGTAGGCTTGTACAAAGTATCGTGACCCGGCACGGCGAAGGCCAACCTGCGGGCTTCGGGCGCAGCCAAGAGCCAGGTCAGCCCAGTGTAACAGGTGGGCCTATAAACAACGCCACCTAGAGAACTAATTCATCCCCGTAGAGATCGAGCACCCAATCGGGAAGCTGCGGCAAGGCAAAGGTGAGGGTTCCATTTGTGAATGACAGCACCCTCACCGGGGGTTGGTTCAGCCGAGAATTGTCAAAGACATGACCGATATCACTGCTCAAAATCGCTTGGCGGATCAAGGGGCCGGATCTATCATAACGGTTTCTGATTTTCTCTTCAGGTACGGGATGACCACCTTCAATGACCCTTTCTCCGACGCGTGCGACGGATAGGTCCGGATGCGCAACAGAGATATGAAACATCATAACGCGATACCCAAGGGCTTTGGCGCGTGTAATCAGACTAAGCTTGGAGGGATGAGAGAACACGGTTTCCGTTGCAAAGCTCTTGCGATCCGCCATCAGGGATGCGCGGCGCTCGGTGGCGATTTGTGCGGCTGCGTAAGCTGCATTCACATCGTCGTCTTTCAGCTCATCTCGTTGGATGAGGTCCGCGTTGATGAAAGGCACGGCAAATTTGGGCGCGATCCGCGTCTCATAGAGCGTGGATTTGCCTGATCCGTTTGGACCTGCCAGCATCACGAGTGTTGGACGCGGGGCAGGGGCCACGCTCAGGCTGCGGCCTCTGGATAGACTAATTCGCCTTTGTCATTCAGTCCTACGCCACGGCCAAGTTGGCGACGCTGCGCAAAGAACGCCTCTTCTTGATTGGAGGGCGCAGCCATATCTTCACCAAACTGCGCGAACCAAACCTCTTGCTCTTCAGCACCCAACTCGTCGGGAGACAACTCGCCTGCAAGGGCAGCGTTAATGTGCCGATAGTCAAAGGCGCTCGATTGCTCGATCGCGCGACCGATGTTGATCCAATGGGTGATTTGCCCCGCAACAGACCGGCTTTGCAAACCAGACTCGCGGCGGACAACTGACATGACGTCATCAGAAAGCTTGATAGATTGGGCCATAATACCTCCATCTGTAGAAAAGGTAGCAAAATGCCACTTGCCTCACACAGTTAGCGATAGATCCGTAAATGTCCAGTTAATTGGTCGTTTATGAGTTCTCAAAGCAATGTCTGTTGAATGAGTACATCGCATGGTGGTTTTGGTGAACTTGCGAAAGGGTCGGGGCCAAGTCGCCGCCTGAATTCGCATAAGTGATGGATTGGATGCCCCTCCTGCCGGTTCACAATTGAACCGATCTGGCCAAGACTGGTCAGGAACCAAAGGAGGATAAGATGGAAGAACTACATATCATCGGCGTCGACCTGGCCAAGCGGGTTTTCCAAGTACATGGATCGGACAGGGCAGGGCACGTTCTGTTTCGCAAAAAACTCACCCGCCCACAGTTCACAAAGTTTCTACGCGAGATACCGAACTGCACGATTGCCATGGAGGCATGCGCGACGTCCCACCATTGGGGACGCGAGGCCGAAGAAGCAGGACACATCGTTCGCCTTATCCCACCAAATTATGTGAAACCTTTCGTGAAGCGGCACAAGAACGACGCGGTGGACGCAGAAGCCATCGTTGAGGCTGCGCTGCGTCCGTCCATGAGCTTTGTTGAAGTTAAAACGAAAGAACAGCAAGCTCAGGCCGTTATGTTCCGAACCCGTGACCTCTATCTGCGTCAACGCACTCAGCTCATCAATGCACTGCACGGGCACCTTGCCGAATATGGCGTTTTGCTGCCGTCCTCACGAGCAAGCGTCGCACGCATGGTTGCAATGTCCAGAGAGCACTCTGAAGACTTGCCTGCGCCGGTTGTCGAAATGGCGGAACGCATGGCGCAGGGTATAGAGGAGCTTACGAACACTGTTGCAGCGATTGATAAGGCTTTGAAAAAGCTGGCTGACACCTCGCCGGAAGCGAAACGCTTGCGCACCATGCCGGGCGTGGGCCCTATAACAGCTGTGGCGATCCAAGCCTTCTGTCCAGCAGCGAAGAGTTTTGATCGAGGCCGTGGTTTCGCGGCTTGGCTTGGGCTGGTGCCGCGTCAGAATTCGACCGGAGGCAAAGATCGCTTTGGAAGAATTACGAAGATGGGTCAGCGTGATGTGCGCCGACTACTCATCACCGGAGCAATGTCAGTGATCAGCGCCTCTGAACGAAAAGGCCGTTGCGATGATCCTTGGCTTGCTAATATGCTGCAGAAGAAGCCGCGCATGGTTGCTGCTGTCGCACTTGCCAATCGGATGGCGCGCCAGTTGTGGGCGATGATGGTCACAGAAAAGAATTACGAAATTCGAGCTGCCGCGTGAGTTAACGGCACCGGATACCGGCAGGACTGAAAGGACGTAGGAAAGTTACGGAACACGGATCAAGAGATTGACTCGGAACACCCAGAATAAGCGGATGGCCATGTATAGGCCGCATAAGTGATTGGGACCCGGATCGCGTATCTCCATAAAGGCCCGCCGTCATTTGTCACGGCAACTATGAGGCCGGACACCTGACTGCACCAGATCAGTCGTTCCAAGACCAACTGACGCTCAATTCAGGCCCGGGGCATCCACACCTGCCAATCGGATGGCGCGCCAGTTGTGGGCGATGATGGTCACAGAAAAGAATTACGAAATTCGAGCTGCCGCGTGAGTTAACGGCACCGGATACCGGCAGGACTGAAAGGACGTAGGAAAGTTACGG
>Ga0307978_1000042_pt1 | contig 109167 bp, 95 predicted proteins | sample OrgLakmetage1056_FD_203151 | JGI IMG/M metagenome (GOLD analysis project Ga0307978, IMG submission 203151) | Saline water microbial communities from Organic Lake, Antarctica - #1056 | ecosystem: Environmental > Aquatic > Non-marine Saline and Alkaline > Saline | place: Antarctica: Organic Lake... | reverse complement strand
TAAGGTTTTCTGTTTTAACAAGAGTTTGTTTAGCTCCGAATCTGATTCCCTAATATCTAAAATTGCTTTTCTTCCCATATATAAATATACGAATAATATACGGCGATACAAAGCATATTTGGTATTACTCGTGCATAAATGCCTCGTATACGGTTTCTGCTTGGCCTGCCCCGTACTTGATATGGGGTCAGTGTCCCGTATAGCTATCGGGATTGTAGCGGTATTTGCTCATTAATCAATCACAAATAATCTTCAGTCCCAACCTCACGGTTGGCAACCTTGCAGCTTACTAATGGTTCAAGGCGTTACCCCTGCCCATAAGGGACTTGCACCCTCTAGATTAATTAACTACATTACTGTGGTTAAAAAGATGCCCATGCTGGGCACGCGCAAGTTGAACGGAAAAGATAATTCACTAACTTAAAATAAATAAAAATGAAAAAATTAATTGTTCTTTTGCTTTTTATTCTGATGTCTAACCCTGTGATTGGACAGAAAAATATAGAATATTCCTTTTCCTTTGACCATATGGCATTATCTGTAAAAGATCTTGATAGTTCAGCTGATTTTTACAAAAATGTATTAGGATTAAAAGAAATTACAAACCGTACTAAAATAGAAGGCATTAGATGGCTTACTTTAAGCGATGGAACAGAATTACATCTTATATCCATAATAAAGGACAGCTTTACTCTAAATAAAGCAATTCATCTTGGTTTATCGACTCCCAACTTTGACTCATTTATTGAAAAACTGGAAATTTTAAAAATCAATTATTCAGATTGGCCTGGAGAACCTAATACTCTTAATCTACGGACAGACGGAGTAAAACAAATATACTTTCAAGACCTTGATGGGTATTGGATTGAAGTGAATAATATTGTACAAAAAAAGGAATAAAACCAGTGTACAACAAAGTATTGTGGTAAAAAACAAGTAAAAACTCATTAATTTCTCACTAAAGTACTTCGGTAGCTAGCATCGTAGATCAACCCTGATTTAGCAATGGCAAAGGCTTGTTTTAAGAGGGTATTACATACCGCAACTAATGCTAATTTCTTACTCTTTCCTTTGGCTACTATTCGCTCATAAAGATCTCTGCAAGCCTTGTTGTATTTACAAGCATTAAAACTGCACATAAATAATAAATTACGAAGTTTTTGATTGCCCATTTTACTACTTCGAAGTCGTCCTTTTACACTGCTTCCACTTTGCCTAATGACTGGTGTCAAACCTGCGTAACTACATAATTCTGTTGCACTTGTAAACCGATCAAAACCACTAACATAATTGATGTTTTAGGTCCAATCCCTGGAATAGTTTTTGAACGAGTTAATAGATCTTGATGCTCTTGTTTTACTAAAATTAACAACTTATCTTCTAAGGTTCTCATCTCTTTCTCAAGCTGTTTTAAACTCCGTTTTAAAGACTTTACAACTGCTTTACTCGGCTCTCCCAAAACAGCTTCTCCATGTAATTTGTTTTTTAACATGGTGCTCTGCTTTGTATATACAGATAGTGCTCTGGTGATTTGAAGACATTCCATCTCATCTTTTGTGTTTCCCTTCCACAGTTTTAGATCTACCTTTTGAGCATACTCACAAATAAGTTTTGAATCACTCTTATCTGTCTTGATTTTTGACAACTTCATCTGGATAAAACGTTTTACAGCTAATGGGTTTTCTACAGATACTTTTATACCAGATTCAAGTAAATGATAAGCTAGTTGATGATGATAATAATCAGTTGATTCCATCACGCAATGGCTTTCATTATCTAAGAGCTTTATAAACTTTTTAAAGCCTGATCCATTGTTTTTAAACTGATACTATTTACCATTAGAATCTGTAACATCGAACACTAAATAACTAATGTCTATTCCAAAATATTTAATCATAACATACTATTTTTATGAAAGTACATACTACGCGAGTTTCAACACTTCGACTGCGCTCAGCACAGGCTAAAATCGAGGCCTAAAGCCTCATACTCCCGATAGATTCTGTGTTAATAATCAAGTAATATTTCAATTTATTTAATTAATATTGATATCTGAAGGCAACTATAAGTTAGCCTGCAAGGGTATTTCCGCATTTGTGTGGTGTGCCCTTTTTTGATGATAGATATCGGGAGTTCGAAATCTGTGTAGAAAAAAGAGGGGATTTATCCCGAGGCTTTGGGATTGACGAGATCATAGTCTCTGCGTGTATATCAACCTTATTCCTCTCTTATGTTTCTTCTGATTTGTATCTAAATTTAATTAATTGTAAACTTAAGCAGTGTATTAAAAATTGCTATATTTAGCTAGACTAAAAGTTGTTGTATTTTTACCAACTTCTAAATTTCCGTAGGAAATTCCTCGTTGTCAAAAACGCAACTTTCAATACACAACAACGTTGGCTTTAATAAATAAATACATGAAAAAAATATCCATTTTCCTGTTAACGGTTATTATTTTAATTACAGGTTGTTCAAAAGAAAATGAAGTAATCCAAAATGAAGCAAAAAATCTAACAATATTTTTTGTAAATGATCAACACGGACAATTAAATAATTTTTCAAAGATTAAACATATAGTAGACTTAGAAAAGCTAGAAACAAATGTTATTACAGTTTGTAGTGGTGATATATTTTCAGGTAACCCTGTTGTAGATAATCACCCACAGAAAGGCTATCCAATGATTGATGTAATGAATCGCGTTGGATTTGATGTTTCTGTGATTGGAAATCACGAATTTGACTATGGGGAATCAATATTAACCGATCGAATTAATCAAGCTAATTTTGATTGGGTTTGTGCGAATGTAGATATGGAAAATTCTAGTATTCCTGATCCTTTTGAGTATCAAACCATAAGTGTTGAGGATATAAAGGTTACCTTTTTAGGCTTGGTTGAAACCAATGGAAGTGATACTAATACAATTCCATCTACCCATCCCTGGAGAGTTCAAAACCTTACTTTTGAACGACCGGAAAATGTAATAGCTCAATACTCCAATATTAAGTCGCAGGAAAATTCAGATTTATATGTTGCCTTAACTCATTTGGGTTATGACGCTTCTGGAGGGTCTTTAGGAGATTCTCAAATCGCTATGCAGTATCCTTATTTTGATCTTATTATTGGAGGACACTCTCATCAAACAATAAATACCACTATCAATAATATTCCAATATTTCAATCAGGATCTTATTTGAATAATCTCGGAAAAATTGAATTGACGATTAAAGACAAAACGGTTCAATCAATTGACTTTGAATTAATCAACCTAAATACATATTCTGAACACGATTCCGAATTAAAAGCTATTATAGATGATTACAATGATATGCCATATTTAAATGAAGTCATTGGATACTCTCATTTGTATCATGAAAGGTCTCAAGTCGGTTGTTTCTATTCGGATGCTTTAAAAGGTGTTATGAATGTAGATGTTACCTTTCAGAATACCGGAGGAGTGCGTTCGACATTAAATGAAGGGGATATAACAAATAGAGAAGTTTTTGAGATATCTCCATTTAACAACGGCACTGTTATCTTCGATATGAGTGTAACTGAAATTAAAGACTTTTTAATAGGATCAGGATCGGGCTTTTACTATTCGGGAGTCCAAATTAAGCAAATTGGTAATGCCATTCAAATTAAAGATTTAAATAATAACATTATCCCTGATAATACTATTTTATCTATTGGCACAAATGATTACATTCCTGCGGTTTATGCAAATTACTTTCCATCAAATGGAAATATTCAATTGTTGACAGCTGCCGAAACAATTATATCCTACTTAGAAAATAATAACAGTCAAGTAAACTACCCAAATTGCGATCATTACTTTAGGTATCAATGAAAAACTAAAGCCAACAAAGAACTGAGGTAAAAAACAACTCTTTTCTACTTTAATTTGAAACACTAGTATTCTAGGCTCACGCAATAATAAATCTGATTCTTTGAGCCTTTTTAATTGATTTTTCTCTGTTTATTTAGGCAACACAGAAACGTAAATTTCATCATAAGGCCTACCAGATTTTGCGATAGCAAAACAGTGTTTAATACCAAATTAGACCTATAATGACGCAATAAATCGTTTTACCGATACGAATTCGGCACAGGCTTTTTTCGCCTGCTTTTCATCAAAAATAATTACCGTAGCTAAGGCTATGCTAGTTATTTTTGATTTCAATCAATCAATCAAAAAATAATTCAATTTATTCATACGGCATTATAAATATAATTTGATATAAAACTAAGTATTATATTAGGAATCAAACTTAAGCCGTATAAAATTAATTGCTGGTTTTAGCCTGTTTATGAAAGTCCAAACGGACTTTCTTTTTTCATGTTTTATTTACTAAATTCATTAATTATAACACACAACTAATCTTATACAAAAACGTTAAGCGTTATCTAAGAAAACAACGTTCTGAAAATTAATTTTAATAAAAGAAGAGTGGGTATATTATCCAAATAAATTATTTTTTGCTCAGTTTATTACTTAAAAAACTGGACATTTTACTATCTTTGAAATAAATTAAAATCATTGAAAGTAACTGATTACATGAGGAATACAATAGACAGACTACCTAAAGGGTATGTATTCACCTATAAGGACTTTGATATTGATGTGAAAAAAAAAGAAGCAATTATTAAAGCTCTGAATCGTATGGTTGATTCTGGGAAAATTTCCAAACTAGCTAAAGGGAAATACTTCAAACCTGAAAAAACACCCTTTGGTATTCTTCAACCTAATCAAGAGCAAATAGTAAAAGACTTACTCAATGAAGATGGAAAAACAGTAGGATATCTTACAGGATATAGTATTTATAATAGATTAGGATTAACTACACAAGTTAGTAATGTAATACAAATTGGAAAAAATCAAACTCGCCCTAAATTTAAAAGAGAGCGTTATACTATTTCATTCATCAAACAAAAAAATATTATTACTAAAAAAAATATTCCTCTACTACAGATTTTAGACTCTATTAAATACATAAAAAAAATACCCGATACAAACGTAAAAATATCTTGCCTACGGTTTTTAGAAATACTTAAGAAATTGAATTTAGATGATAGAAAAGAATTAATACGGCTAACTCTTAAATATCCGCCATCAACAAGGGCGTTACTAGGAGCATTACTGGATGAATTACAACAAAAAGCTATAACATTTACTTTAAAAGAATCACTTAATCCTATTACCAAATATGAGTTGTCAAATGCAAATGAAGTATTAAGTAAATCATCTGACTGGAATATATTATGAAACTTCATCAAGATAAAAAACTATTTAGACAAGCTGTTCAGTTTACATCTGACCAAATGCAAATACCAGCAATATATGTTGAAAAAGATTATTGGGTAACATATGCCCTTTTCAATATATTCAATGATAAAATTGGTAGTGATACTGTTTTCAAAGGAGGTACTGCCCTATCCAAATGCTTTGGTATAATTCAAAGGTTTTCAGAAGATATAGATTTAGTTGTCTTAAGAAGAAAGGGAGAATCTAATAATAAACTTACAAACAAAATAAAAGCGATTAGTAAAGTTGTTAGTGCTGTACTGCCTGAAATAGATATCCCTGGTTTAACACAAAAAATGGGAATGAATAGCAAAACGGCTCATTCTTATAGTAAAGAGTTTCAAGGCGATTATGGTCAAGTTAGAGATGCTATTGTAGTTGAAGCAACTTGGTTAGGATATTTTGAACCATATACAACAAAAAGTTTATGTTCTTTTATAGGACAAATGATGATTGACAACCAACAGATTGAAATAGCAAATGAAAATAATTTACTTCCTTTTGACGTACTCGTTTTAGAACCAATTAGAACAATTTGCGAAAAAATTATGAGCTTGGTACGCTTCTCTTATAGTGAAAATCCAATTGAAACTTTGAAGAATAAAATAAGACACGTTTATGATTTAAACCAATTGTTACTAGAAAAAGAATTATCAAATTTCTTTAACACAAAAGAATTTGATGATATGTTATTGAAAGTTGCTCAGGACGATGTTTTAAGTTTTAAAAACAACAATAAGTGGTTAAAAAATCATCCTTCCTCATCTCTAATATTTGATGAGCCTAAAAAAGTTTGGAGTGATTTGAAACCAACATATGAAACTGATTTCAAAAATTTGGAAATGATTAAAAAGAGATTGTTGTCAGTTGATTGGAAAATAAAAATAGATGATGAATAAATACTAAGCATAGTCGAGTGGATGGCTCCGCCATTAATTGACGGAGTGCACCCCTCACACCACCGTACTTTTCGACCTTGCTCAGGACAGGCCAAGCGGGTCTCGTATACGGCGGTTCGCAATCCATCTTTCCAATCGCTCTTTACTCCAATTGAAACTATTCTGTATTTTTTCAAAAGGCGACAGATTTTCTTGGGAATCTATCACCCGATTAGCGAAAATCAATGCTCCCATTGTAATTTCCAGAAGGATCACGTTCCGTCCTTCCCCACTTATGAGACCTATGCAGTTTTATGTACCTCATTTCCGATGGGTGCTATGACCTCAGCGGACTTCTCTGCCTAACCAACTCGTGGTTGTACTCCAACACGACAGCTGGCCCATTCGCTAAAATGATTTAACAAATCATTTTCTAACGCTCCGTCCTCCAGATAATTGCATCTTCTTTCACTCGATTCCTGCCGTATCTACATTAATGCACTTTTAGTATTTTTTTGGCATTGCAATGATACTTCAACAGGCCTAACATAGCTTTGGTTGCTTACTAATGGTTCAAAGAGTCTGTCCTGAGTAAAATATAAGGATTACCCCTACCCATAAGGGACTTGCACCCTCTAGATTAATACCATATCTTAGATATAGTAAAGATGTCTATGCTGGGCATACACAAACGCTAAAAAAGAGAGGCAACGTTTACACTCGAAAAAAGCCGCCTATTTTTAGCGCTGACCGTTACAGCCAATGCTAAGACATGACTGATATTTCACCAATAAAAATATTTTGCTATGAACATTCAGGATAAAACCAAGAAAGAACTCATAAGTGAGTTGAAGGAATTACAAAAGGAGAATAATTCGCTGAAGACTTTGTGTGACGAAATCTCTAGTTTGAAGAAAAAAGAAATGGATTTGATTACTTACGAAATCCGCTATCGCTCGCTTTTTGAATCTGCGAAATATGGCATTCTTTTTCTGGATGCTGAAACGGGAAAAATTGTTGATGTGAATCCATTTTTAATAGATTTATTGGGTTATAATCATGACCAATTCATCGAAAAATCAATTTGGGAAATAGGGATATTCAAAGATATAATTGATAATCAGGATAAGTTTATTGAATTGAGAAAAAATAAATATGTCTATTATAATGATTTACCACTTGAGACCAAAGATAGGCGCATAATTAATGTTGAGTTCGTCAGCAATGTATATTTAGGAGATAATCAAAATGTAATTCAATGCAATATTCGTGATATTACCGCCCGTAAGATAATAGAAAAGGAATTGATCAGAGCTAAAGAACAAGCCGAAGAAAAAGGGAAACATGTGACTGAGCTCGGAATTGTCAAAAAAGAACTTAACTATCAAGTCGAAGAAAAAGAAAAACTACACGAAGAATTAATTATTACTGATAAAGAGCTTACCTATCAAAACGAATTGAAGGAAAAACGGGAAGAAGAATTAATCATTGCGAACAAAGAACTTGTCTTTCAAAATAAAGAGAAAGAAAAACGGGCTAATGAGCTGGAAAATGCAAACAAAGAACTTGCCTATCAGAATGATTTAAAGGAAAAGCGCACCGCAGAATTAAGCATTGCTAACCAAGAACTTCAAAACTTTACCTATGTGGCATCTCATGATTTGCAAGAACCTTTAAGAATGGTTTCCAGTTTTCTTGAATTGATTAAATCCCGCTATTCTGATAAATTGGATGAATCGGGGATTGAATTTATAAATTTTGCAGTTGATGGTTCAATCCGCATGAAACAATTAATAAACGACCTACTCCTTTTTTCAAGGGTGGGTACACATGAAAATCCTTTCGAAAAAACCGACCTGAATGATATTTTGAATTTAGTAAAGCGCGATTTATCAATTGCCATTGCTGACGCCAGTTTCACGATACATGCTGATAATTTGCCTGAACTTGTAGCAGATCAGTCAAAAATGAAACAACTCTTTCAAAACCTTATTTCCAACGCTATAAAATTCAAGAGTAATGAGAATCCTAAAATTGAGATTAAAGTAAAAAAAGAAAAAAAGAATTGGATATTTTCATTCGGTGACAATGGCATTGGTATAAATAAGCAACATTTCGACAGGATTTTTGTAATATTTCAACGTTTACATACTCGTGATGAATACCCGGGAACAGGAATTGGCCTTGCCATTTGTAAGAAAATTGTAGAGCGTCACCAGGGTAAAATCTGGCTTGAATCAGTGATGGGCAGTGGAACAACATTTTATTTTAAATTACCTATAAAAGTTAAATAATCATGAAAGAAAAAGAAAACATGTTGCCCATTAATATTTTGCTTGTTGATGATAGTCCAGGCGATGTAAGACTTACCATTGAAGCACTTAAAGAGCACAGAGTGTTAAATAATTTATATGTGGCCAATGATGGTATAGAAGCGCTTGAAGCACTTCATAAAACAGGAAAGTTTAAAGATGTTCTTAGACCTGATATTATCTTACTTGACTTGAATATGCCAAGAATGGATGGTCGTGAAGTGTTGAAAGAAATTAAGGCAAATCCAAAATTCAGAAGTATTCCAGTTGTTATTTTAACAACATCGGAAGATGAACAGGATATCTATAAGTCATATGATGGTCATGCCAACTGTTATATCACAAAACCAGTTGATTTTACCAGATTTATGGAAGTAATTAGGGATTTGCAAAACTTTTGGATCTCCATTGTAAAGTTACCAAGTGCAACAAAATAGGTAAATCATAGAAAAAATAATAGCACAACACATTTTGCTATGAATGAAAAATGGCATAGGTCTAAACCAAAAATTATAAATTAATTTATGAAAAAAAACAGATCAATTAGAATTTTACTGGTTGAAGATAACACAGGTGATGCTAAGCTCATTAAAGAATATCTTTTAATGATACCAATTGTTGAATATAGCATCATTGAATGTAATACTTTGGCATTGGCAATTGATATGCTTAAGAATGAAAAATTTGATCTCGTATTACTTGATATGGGGTTACCTGATAGCACAGGTATAAATACTTTTAATGTTTTGCACAAGTCCAATAAATCTATTCCTTATGTTATTTTAACCGGATTAAATGATAAAAAAATTGCTTTAGAGGCTATAGAAAATGGGGCTCAAGATTATTTATCGAAAGGTTCCATTAACCCAGAGTTAGTATCCCGGTCAATTTACTATGCCATTAAAAGAAAACAATACGAAACGGAATTGATTGCGAATGAAAAGAATATCAACAAAATCATAGAGAATAGTACGGATGGAATTTTATTAATTGATATTGAAGGAGTCATACTTTTTGCAAATAATGCTTCTGAATTATTGTTTAGCAAGAGAAAAAAAGGGTTAATTGGATCAACATTTGGATATCCTTTAATCAGGAATTCATCCACTGAAATTGAAATTGAAAACAAAAAAGATCCAGTAACCCATGTTGAAATTCGTACCTCAGAAATATCATGGGGAAATAAAACAGTCAATATGCTTAATATGCGTGATATTACAGGGCGAAAATTGATAGAGGAAGAAAAAGAAAAACGTGCAACAGAATTGATTATTGCAAACAAAGAACTTGCTTATCAAAATGATTTGAAGGAAAAACGGGCGGCTGAATTAATCATCGCCAAAGAACGTGCAGAAGAAAGTGACCGTTTAAAATCAGCTTTTCTTACTAACATGAGTCACGAGATACGTACCCCAATGAATGGCATACTTGGGTTTGCCAGTCTATTGAAAGAACCAAACTTAACGGGTGATGAACAGCAAAATTATATCCGGATTATAGAGAAAAGTGGTGCTCGCATGCTTAATATTATCAATGATATTATTAGTATTTCAAAAATTGAATCGGGTCTGACTGAAATCAACATTAGTGAATCAAATATTAACGAGCAAGTCGAATATATTTATACCTTTTTTAAACCAGAGGTTGAAGGCAAGGGAATTCAGTTCTCTTATAAAAATTCGCTGCCTTTGAGCAAAGCCATCATTAAAACCGATCGGGAAAAATTATTTGCTATTTTAACCAATCTTGTTAAAAATGCAATTAAATACTGCGATAAAGGTTCAATAGAATTGGGTTGCAATAAAAAAGGTGAATTCCTTGAATTTTACATCAAAGATTCAGGTATTGGTATCAATAGTAACAGGCAAGAAGCAATTTTTGAACGTTTTATTCAAGCTGATATTATAGATAGAGATGCCCGTCAGGGAGTGGGTTTGGGATTGTCGATTTCTAAAGCTTATGTAGGAATGCTTGGTGGAGAGTTATGGGTGGAAAGCAAAAAAGGCCTAGGCTCAACCTTTTACTTTACTATTCTCTACACTACTGAACTACAGAAAACAGACAGAATTACAGATGTTGCTATCAAAGGTGTGGAGGAGGTTCGGGGTAAAAACCTAAAAATACTTATTGTTGACGATGATAAAACATCAGATTTTCTTATTAGTATTATGCTCACAGAAATAAGTAGGGAAATACTTCATGCAAAAAGTGGACTTGAAGCCATTGAACTTTGCCGGAATAATCCTGATACGGATTTGATATTAATGGATATTAAAATGCCTGTAATAGGCGGTTATGAAGCTACCCAACAAATACGCCAATTTAATAAAGATGTAATTATCATTGCTCAGACAGCATACGGACTTACGGGTGACAGAGAAAAAGCAATGGAGTCAGGATGTAATGAACATCTTTCAAAGCCAATTACAAAGAATGAATTAATGTCTCTAGTACAGCATTGTTTTATTAAATAAACCCGTCTGAAAATGTGAATAAAATGAAAATGAATAAAGCACATGGCTATAACACGCGATATAAAACATTGGGGTTTAAGTGGTTATTCAAATATTTTGCCACGCATCAAATTTGGTGTTACTGGACAGGTAAGTAGCTCGCAATCCCAAACGATTTCATACGGTCAAACATTGTAACACATTATGAAAAAAATTGCTTTAATATTATTAACTGCATTAACGATTATTAATTGTAAACAAGAAAAGAATTATACAGACAGAAATAAATTTTATAAAATTCTTGGACAAATGACTGCTGATGACCAAAAATATCGAGGCTTACCTGAAATGAAAGACCCTATTTTTGGTATTTTAGATTCTTTGAAAAGGGAAAATAATTTATCAAACTCTGATTATGGCAAATTAACTGCCAAAGAGCAATTAGACTGGGGAAAAAAGCCAGGGTAATATCTGATAAAAATACCGAATTGCTAATAGATGTGACAAAGGAAATTGGTTGGGTATCAAAAAATGAACTTGGGTGTGAAGAATATATTTCTACCTGGTTAGTTTTAGACATTCTCAAACTCAATATTGGGATGAAATACGAATACTCATTGACAAAGAAAAAGCAGAAGGTAGAATTGGAGATGGAGATTATAAAATGGTAGATAACCACATTAAAGGAAGACCTATGATGGACATCAAACTTTAGTGTTGAAAAAATAACGTGTGACAACAAAGAACTGAGGTAAAAAACAACTCTTTTCTACTTTAATTTGAAACATTAGTAGTCTAGGCTTACGCAATAATAAATCTGATTCTTTGAGCCTTTTTAATTGATTTTTCTCTATTTATTTAGGCAACACAGAAACATAACTTTGATCATTAGGTCTAACAGATTTTGCGATAGCAAAACATTGCATGAGTAGCTTGTTGGCCACGCAATTAAGGCTAACTTCTTACTCTTCCCTTTGTTAACAATACGCTCGTATAGCTCTCTACAGGCCTTATTGTCTTTACAGACATTAAAGGAGAATAAAAACAAAAGATTTCGCAGCTTTTTATTACCCACCTCATACCAAATTATATTTATAATGCCGTATGAATAAATTGAATTATACTATGGTGTAGCTCAGCACAGGTTTTTTTGATTAATTGAAATCAAAAATAACTAGCATAGCCTTAGCTACGGTAATTATTTTTGATGAAAAGCAGGCGAAAAAAAAGGATTTATTGCGTCATTATAGGTCTAATTTGGTATTACTTCTCTTTTGAATAAGAAATAGAGTGTCATTAATAACAAAAAAAACAAAAAATCCTATTGTCATTAAGAACGAGGTATGACCGAAGAATCTTAATTTACGATACTATTGATTTAAAAATGAAGATTATTCGGTCATTGGCTACGCCAAGTACTTTCATTCAAAATGTATTTTGATTTCAGTAATCTCTGAATGACATACAGAATGTCATTCAGAACGAGGAACAAAGTGAAGAATCTCTTTTAACAATGTTAATTACAATACAAAGATGCTGCAGTCATTGGCTACGCCAAGTACTTTCAAATAAAATAAACCTTGGGTTTACAATGCATTTAAAACATTCAAAGAGGTGCAAAAGGTGAAATACTTACAATATACAACAGCTCAAATTGATTTAATTTAAGATTCTAAATAAACAAACCTATTCTTTTTATAAAATAACAAAACCTCGCAAATTTGCGAGGTTTTGTTTATTAAATATTAAAATCTTTAAGGCTTCACAAAATTTTCTAAAAGGATTTTATACGGCTCTCTATAATCAGCTCGGTATAATATCATTTTTTAAAATCAATGGCATCGCTATTATAACTTCAATTGTTAAAAGTGCTTGGCGGCAGTTATGGCTAAAATTTTAAAAGCCCAAGCTACAAGAACAGTCATCTCTTTTAGGGACTCTATTATTGGCGAAAAATAAAATAGCAAGTCTTGCATTTATGCAGGACTTGCTATTTTTAAAGCAAGATTTTTTTTACACTTTATTTTGAAGACATTAATTGCTTTATCATTTTTTTTAATTCATCAATTTCCTTTTGCTGTTCTTCCATAGCCTTTTGTTGCTCTTGCATTTCCTTTTGTTGTTCTTGCATTGCTTTTGTAAGTAAAGGAATGATTGCAATATAGTTTACAGACATTATTTTATCTTTGTCCGCACCAACGCGCACTAGTTTTGGCATTACTTTTTGTATCTCTTGCGCAATAAATCCATTTTCAACTATTGGATAGCTGCTATCAGAAATTCTTTTTTTCTTTAGATAACTTACAGGATTTAATTTCATAACTTTATCTAAAGCTTGTGTTAAGGGTTCAATATTTTTCTTTAATCGCGCATCCGAAGCTGTGTTAAATTCTGTTGCTTCAACAGCACCTGAAATCGTGGTATTTCCATTAAAAAGTACTTTAAAAGCATCTGATTTATTACTTAAATCCGTACCATTTCCAATAACAAAGGCTGTATTATTGGAGTTAAAAGTTATTGCACTATTTGTAACCGTTGCTCCTGCTGCATTATTTTGTCCTATTACTAAGAAGGCGTAATCACTTGCTCTTGTGCCATTACCCATTGCTGTGGAAGCACCTCCACTTGCTTCTGTGTCTCTACCCATTGCTGTGGAAACATCTCCACTTGCTTTTGTTCTTATACCCATTGCTGTGGAAGCAAATTCACTTGCTGTTGTTTGTACACCCATTGCTGTGGAACGACTTCCACTTGCTACTGTTTGTTCACCCATTGCTGTGGAAGCAAATTCACTTGCTGCTGTGTCATAACCCATTGCTGTGGAAAATGTTCCTGTAGCACCATTTTCACTAGAAGTAAAAAAGGAAAAACTCAAATCTACTGCATTTTCACCAATAGCTCCGTAATTATCAGCATTTGATTTAGATAATCGAACTCCTATATTTTCACTTTCGGTGACATATATAAGTGCTCCGTCAGCTCCAGCTTCTCCAGCTGCTCCAGCTTCTCCAGCTGCTCCAGTTTCTCCAGCTGCTCCAGTATCTCCAGCTTCTCCAGCTGCTCCAGTATCCCCTTTTGCTCCTGCCGATCCAATGTTTCCAGTATCTCCTTTTGCCCCGTCATCTCCTTTTACTCCAGCTGCTCCATTTGAACCTGCCGACCCAGTATCTCCTTTTGCTCCGTCATCTCCTTTTACTCCGTTTGAACCTGCCGACCCAGTATCTCCAGTATATCCTTTTACTCCAGCTGCTCCGTCTGCTCCATTTGAACCTGCCGATCCAGTATCTCCTTTTACTCCGTTTGAACCTGCCGATCCAGTGTCTCCAGTATCTCCTTTTGCTCCAGCTGCTCCGTTTGAACCTGCCGACCCAGTATCTCCAGTATCTCCTTTTGCCCCGTCATCTCCTTTTACTCCAGCTGCTCCGTCTGCTCCTCTATCGCCAACCTTTGTTGTCCATGTTAAAACTCCAGTTCCTGTTGTTGATAACACTTGTCCTGTTGTACCATCTACCTTTGGATAGGTTATGTTTCCTGCGGTAAGAGTACCACTAGTAATCACATTAGTTACCCTCGTATCACCTAACTGTATGGTGTTGCTCGCATTTACCTTTGCATTATATCCTATAGCTGTAGCATTGTTTAAATTCCCAGCTGAAACATCTGCAGACATTCCAAGTGCGGTGTTATCACTTCCTGTTGTGTTAGAACCTAAAGCATAAGCTCCAAGTGCGGTGTTAGATTCAACAGCCCCTTCACCTCTACCCACGGTCAATCCGTTTATGGTGAGATCACTGCTAAACGTTTTTACTCCAGCAATCGATTGGTCGGTGGTTAGATCCAAAAAGTTTTGCATGGCTGAACCTGTCCCTCCGTTAGCGATTGCTACAATTCCAGATACATTGGTTGCAGTTCCCGAGGCTATGTTGGTATCTACATAAGTCTTTACCGCTTTTTCAGTTGGAAAATTAATATCTGAATTGGATGCTAAGGTAACGTCGATAGACTTATTAGCCGCATCTTCTTTTAAAACCAAAGCTTCCGTTGTTGTTGTTATGCTAGTAACATTATCACCTATGTTACCAGCATTAGTTGTTATTTTAGTAGTATTGTCAGTTATTCTAACATCATGAGCTGTTATGGCAGTAGCATTTGTTATAATATCACCTGCATTTGTTCTTACTTGTCCATCTAAATCTTCTGTAGCAGCAACCAAAGTGGCTGATGTTTTCATGTAATTGGTAGATGCATTTGCAGTATAAGTTCCATCTGTATTTAAACCAGCTCCTGTTTGGGTGGCATCTAATTCTGTTTGAATGTTTCCCTCAATTCCTGTTGCTCTTGTTACTTCACTTGAAATTGCATCTGCATTTACTTTTGCTTGTGTATCTAAATCTTCTGTAGCAGCAATCAAAGTGGCTGATGTTTTCATGTAATTGGTAGACTCATTTGCAGTATAAGCTCCATCCGCATTTAATCCAGTTCCTGTTTGAGTAACATCTAATTCGGTTTGAATGTTTCCCTCAATTCCTGTTGCTCTTGTTACTTCACTTGAAATTGCATCTGCATTTACTTTTGCTTGTGTATCTAAATCTTCTGTAGCAGCAACCAAAGTGGCTGATGTTTTCATGTAATTGGTAGATGCATTTGCAGTATAAGTTCCATCTGTATTTAAACCAGCTCCTGTTTGGGTGGCATCTAATTCTGTTTGAATGTTTCCCTCAATTCCTGTTGCTCTTGTTACTTCACTTGAAATTGCATCTGCATTTACTTTTGCTTGTGTATCTAAATCTTCTGTAGCAGCAATCAAAGTGGCTGATGTTTTCATGTAATTGGTAGACTCATTTGCAGTATAAGCTCCATCCGCATTTAATCCAGTTCCTGTTTGAGTAACATCTAATTCGGTTTGAATGTTTCCCTCAATTCCTGTTGCTCTTGTTACTTCACTTGAAATTGCATCTGCATTTACTTTTGCTTGTGTATCTAAATCTTCTGTAGCAGCAACCAAAGTGGCTGATGTTTTCATGTAATTGGTAGACTCATTTGCAGTATAAGTTCCATCTGTATTTAAACCAGCTCCTGTTTGAGTAACATCTAATTCTGCTTGAATGTTTCCCTCAATTCCAGTTGCTCTTGTTGCTTCAATTGAAATTGCATCTGCATTTACTTTTGCTTGTGCATCTAATTTATCATCAGCATCGTTTAATGCACTAGCTCCTACTATATAATTGGTAGACTCATTTGCAATATAGGCTCCATCCGCATTTAATCCAGCTCCTGTTTGAGTAGCATCTAATTCGGTTTGAATAGCAGTGTTATTAGTACTAATTGCATCTGCATTTACTTTCGCTTGTGCGTCTAATTTATCATCAGCATCGTTTAAAGCACTTGCGGTAGCGATGTAATTCGCAGAACCGTTTGCAGTATAAGCTCCATCCGCATTTAAACCAGCTCCTGTTTGAGTAGCATCTAACTCATTTTGAATAGCAGTGTTATTGGTACTAATTGCATCTGCATTTACTTTCGCTTGTGCATCTAATTTATCATCAGCATCGTTTAATGCACTAGCTTTTGAGATATAATTGGTAGACTCATTTGCAATATAACTTCCATCCACACTTAATCCAGCTCCTGCTTGAGTTGCATCTAATTCGGTTTGAATACTCGTGTTATTAGCACTGATTGCATCTGCATTTACTTTTGCTTGTGCATCTAATTTATCATCAGCGTCGTTTAACGCAGTAGCTTCTGAGATATAATTAGTAGAACTGTTTGCAATATAGGCTCCATCCGCATTTAATCCAGCTCCTGTTTGAGTAGCATCTAACTCATTTTGAATAGCAGTGTTATTGGTACTAATTGCATCTGCATTTACTTTCGCTTGTGCATCTAATTTATCATCAGCATCGTTTAATGCACTAGCTTTTGAGATATAATTGGTAGACTCATTTGCAATATAGGCTCCATCCGCATTTAATCCAGCTCCTGTTTGAGTAGCATCTAATTCGGTTTGAATACTCGTGTTATTAGAGCTAATTGCATCTGCATTTACTTTCGCTTGTGCATCTAGTTTATCATCAGCATCATTTAATGCAGTAGCTCCTACTATATAATTGGTAGAATCATTTGCAATATAACTTCCATCCGCACTTAATCCAGCTCCTGCTTGAGTTGCATCTAATTCCTCTTGAATGTTCGTGTTATTAGCACTAATTGCATCTGCATTTACTTTCGCTTGTGCATCTAATTTATTATCAGCATCGTTTAATGCAGTAGCTCCTACTATATAATTGGCAGACTCATTTGCAGTATAACTTCCATCCGCATTTAATCCAGCTCCTGTTTGAGTAACATCTAATTCTGCTTGAATGTTCGTGCTATTAGCACTGATTGCATCTGCATTTACTTTCGCTTGTGCATCTAATTTATCATCAGCATCATTTAATGCAGTAGCTCCTACTATATAATTGGTAGACTCATTTGCAGTATAACTTCCATCCGCATTTAATCCAGCTCCTGTTTGAGTAACATCTAATTCTGCTTGAATGTTCGTGCTATTAGCACTGATTGCATCTGCATTTACTTTCGCTTGTGCATCTAATTTATCATCAGCATCGTTTAAAGCACTAGCTTCTGAGATATAATTAGTAGAACTGTTTGCAATATAAGTTCCATCCGCATTTAATCCAGCTCCTGTTTGAGTACCATCTAATTCCTCTTGCAAATCTAGTATAGCCAGGAGGTTATCTTCAATTAAGATGGTGTTTTCTGAGTTTAAAGCATAGAGTGCAAATGGAACAAATGTAAATGGTTGATTGCTGATTTCCTCAAAGTTAGAGCAAGAACCATTCGTATTTAGATCTACTTTTAAGTTTTTAGCGTTATTGTTCCAAAGAATACCTTGAAAATTATTGGCATAACCGCCCGTTTGAAATCCGGAACCAATAATTAAATTAACCATACCAAATTCATCAGTAAGGATACTGATAGTTTCTTGATATTCAATACTTGAGTTTTGATCTAAAATAGAAAACTGCAAACATATATTTGCATTAGCTAAGGGTATATTGAAGTCATTTGTACCGGGTAATTGTTGCTCAGAAGGATTTAAAATTACGGCTTGATAGGTTATTCCATTTGTTTGTGAATAGCTAATAAATGTAATAAAGAGTGTTAGTAGAAGTAGTGTTTTTTTCATATTTAATTAATATTGGTGATTGTTAGTGGGATGTGTATACCAAATTGAAACTGGCTTGTATTAAACGATAATTTTTCTTCTAAACTATTTGATAAATTGAATGTTCTAGAATAATTATAACCCAGACTGATACTTATTTTTTTAGAAACGAAATACCTGATCTCTGCTCCTAAGAGTGGTTGTACAACTAATCCAGAAAACTCTTTGTCGTTTTTAATAGAATAATAGGTAGTATTTATAAATTGGTCACCATTTACGAGCGTTGCCGTATTGAAGCCAGCTAAAAAAGATAGTTGAAAACTAGTTGTTTTGTAGATTGTATAAGACGCCACATTTTGAATTCCAATATAATTTGCCTTCCAAGAATAACTGTTGTTTGCATAAAATGCAGCAGCATTGAACTGGTTGTAGGTAAGACTTACTGAATAAGAAAATTTAGAGGTTTTTAAATTGAATTGATAACCAATTTCGTAGAAATCTCCTGTATTATTTCGATACGATATTTCATTGTTATTATTTGGATTGGTAAAATCGTATGACGTATTATTTTTACCAGTTTTTATAAATAGATCTTGGGCATAAAGATTTGATAAGCCTAAAATCATAAGAATTAGAAATGTGTTTTTAATCATGTTGATTTGGATAATTAGTTGACAATAATTTTAGTATAATAATCTATGTTTTTGCCTTTTAAATGAACTAAATACAAACCCATTCTAAATTTCGAAACATCTAAAGTGAGTCTTGAATTTTCAATGTTGTGATTTTGGCTGTAAATTAATCGACCGCGTACATCAAAAAGAATGACATTAAGAAGAGTATTAGGGATGTTAGTAAAGTTGATATTAAGAATATCACTAACAGGATTGGGATAAATTTTAATATCTTTAATGAGGTTCACGCTGCTAGACAAGCGTGATTGCCAAAAACTTTGCTGGTACCCTTGTTGAACAACTATACCGTTTGTAGAATTGCCTATAACAGATTGTTGACCTATAGTTTGATTTACTTTTAAACCAGTAGAGGTGGTGACAGAAGCTCCTTGCGAACTAATCATCTGATGATGAAAAGTTTGACATAATAATAACGAAGGAAGTGCGAGAAATAAAACTAGTATTAATAAAAATTCCTTTTTATAAAATTTCATAGAATAAATAGTTATTTGATTAAAACTAAGTAAATAATCATAAAAAAATGCGAATTTCTTTTGTTAAAGAACTTTAAAAAAAAATTATCTAAAATTTATTAAAACATTAACTATGTAGGTATGATGATTATTTGTCAAAATAGGTAAACCTTAAAATTTTATAATTTAATGCTCAAGATATAATGATAAAAAAGTAGTTTTTTAAGCTCTGTTTTAACTAGTTTAAATAACTAAGGCATAATTAATTTATGACTAAAAATAACGAAAACAACTAAAGATCAAAATATGTATCGCAAAGCTTTAAAAATACCAACCGTAAGCCTTGGAGCATCCCACACACTTTACATCATAGTTTTTCATACCCCTATGGAAAGGGTAACAAGCTTAAGACATATCCAGGCTGCTTTAGGTCATAAAAGCTCCAAAACTACAGAAATTTACACTCGAGTTTTAGCGATGAATAAAGAGACCATTGGATACTGTATGAAAGTGTTAACTTAGATAAAAATAAAACAACGTCCTAAATAGATATATACCCTATACTAAAGAGTTGAATTTAGTTTATATAGATGTTGTAATGCATTTGAATAAACATCGAGAATTTAATTAATGCCAGGATTAGTATTTATATTTGTTTTGTTAACGATTTCAGTAATCCTATTTTTATTATAGATTTTACACGAAAAAAGTACGTGATGAATCGGATTTTAACGCAAGTATATAATTGATTGAGATTATTTTTCTAAGAAAGTAGTTTAGCCCCCAATAAATTTGGAGTGATATTTTAGAAAAGGCCAATGGAAAGTGATTGGATAGACAAACAGATTGTTGTTATGGTGTTTTCGATAAAAGGGAATTCGAGGAGTTGGCAAGTACCTTATAAGACATGAAGGCTGTTTTTAGAGTGCTTTGCATCCCTTTTATTCAGGTGGTTATCTAAATAAATTGCTTTTTAAACAGATCGCTTTTTTTATGTGAGAATCTGCTGTTTTTTATCATTTTCCTTCAGTTTAGGCAGCACTCTGCTAATGCTATTTTTTAATGTTTGTGTCCCAAAAATTTATCCTTTATAATTTTTCGTAATCCTTGGGCGACTTGCGACTGTCATCAGTAATCAATCACTAATAATCGTCACTTCCTATCTCACGATAGACAAGCTTGCAGATTACTAATGGTCTAAAGAGTCGGTCCTGAGTAAAATCCAAGGATTGCCTCCACCTATAATCGACTTGCACCCACTAGATTAATTAACTACATTACCTCAGTTGAAAAATACTTGTGCTAGGCATACATAAAACCTAAAAACAATATAGGCTTCGGGCTTAAACAAAAGGTCTGTATACGTTTATTAAGTCTGCAAGATCTTTTGGATTTTGCATTCGTCGGTAAAAAAGAAAATCGAAATGAAAACACTTCTCTTATTTACTCCCCTACTCTTATTAACTTAGAAATCGCAAGCAATTCTAAAAAAATGACTTACTAACCAAAGAAAAACAGCAATAGAAAAATTAAAAAAATCAATTTATGAAATCAACACAATTATTTTTATTCACCTTGTTTTTACTCTGTTTTACAATGACTATTCAAAGTCAATCCATAAGCCATAAAGAAATAAGGGTTGATCAAGAGCGAATAGAAAAGAGAATATTTGAACTGGCAGAATTCGGTAAAGATGCTGCAGGAAAAGGCTATCGAGTTGCGTATACCAAAGGAGATATAGAAGGAAGAAATTGGTTTATAGAGCAAATGAAAGAAGCGGAACTTGAAGTCACTATTGATGCTGCTGGAAATATCATTGGAAAAAAAAATGGCAAAAATCCATCTTTAAAACCAATTGCTTTCGGCTCACACATTGACATGGTACCCGATGGTGGCAATTATGATGGCTGCGTGGGATCTGTTGCTGCCTTGGAGGTCATAGAAATCTTAAAAGAAAAAAACATAATTACCAATCATCCGCTAGAAGTTATCATTTTTGCTAATGAAGAGGGCGGGACTATTGGTAGTATGGCTATGGCAGGACACCTAACCGCAGACGGACTTCAACAAAAAAACCAAATGGGTTTAACCTATTCAGAAGGTATCAAGGTTATCGGGGGCAACCCCGATGCTATTTCAAATAGTATTCTTAAAAAAGGAGATTTAAAAGCCTTTTTAGAGTTGCATATTGAACAAGGAGGAATTTTAGAACAAGAAAAAATTGAAATCGGTATAGTAGAAGGCATAGTGGGTATAGTATGGTGGGAAGTTACGGTGGAAGGCGCTGCCAATCATGCAGGAACTACCCCCATGAAACTTCGAAAAGACGCTCTGCTCGCTGCCTCTAAATTTGTAATTGAAGTAAATGAAATTGCTTTAAAAGCAGAAGGTAACCACGTGGCTACAGTTGGCAAAATTGATGCTATGCCGGGAGCTTATAATGTAATTCCTGGTAAAGTGGTACTGGGTTTAGAAATACGAGATTTATCTTTTGAAAAAATAGAAATCCTTTTTGCAGAAATGGAAAAGCAGGCAGGAAATATTGCCATTGAAACCAAAACAAAAATTAATTTTGAACGGCGAGGCAATTCTATAAAGCCTGCATTAACGAATAGAACATTGCAGCAAATCATCGAAAAATCTGCCAATACCATGGGCTTAAGTACAAAATATATGCAAAGTGGTGCAGGACACGACGCTCAAGAAATAGCCTTATTTGCTCCAATTGGGATGATTTTCGTTCCAAGTGTAGGGGGCATCAGTCATTCACCAAAAGAATTTACAACCGCAGTGGATATGGCCAACGGAGCAAACGTATTGCTTCAAACCATTTTGGAATTGGATAAGGAATAAAAAAACAGATATCGAGAAAGCACTGCTTGCAACAAAATATCCCAAGAATAGAATTTTAATTTAGGCCCTAAGAAAAGTTTATCCCAACCACCCATCACGATCTAAGCTCCTATACTGTATCGCCTCAGAAATGTGTGTTCCTGTGACATTCGGCGAGCCTTCTAGATCGGCTATGGTTCTCGCTACCTTCAAAATCCTGTCGTAAGCTCGAGCAGAAAGATTAAGCTTTTCCATCGCCGCTTTTAAAAGTGCTTTAGAAGACTCCTCGAGTTTACAAAAAGTTTTAATGTGTTTCACACTCATTTGTGCGTTATAATGCACCGATTCAGAATCCTTAAAACGTTCTGTTTGAAACTCTCTGGCTTTTGTCACTCGATCTCGAATATCGACGCTGCTTTCCCCTCTGCGTTCATCGCTAAGCTTATCAAAAGGAACTGGAGTCACTTCTATATGAATATCTATTCTGTCTAAGAGTGGGCCGCTAATTTTCCCGAGATAGCGCTGCATTTCTGCTGGCGAAGACGTCACCGGAGCATCTGAATCGTTGAAATAACCACTTGGACTAGGATTCATACTCGCGACAAGCATAAAACTAGAGGGGTAGGTGACGGTGAATCTTGCTCTAGAAATGGTGACTTCGCGATCTTCTAGAGGTTGACGCATCACTTCCAAAACGGTTCTTTTAAATTCAGGAAGCTCATCCAAAAATAAAATGCCATTATGTGCTAAAGAAATTTCACCAGGTTGAGGATAAGCTCCGCCACCAACTAATGCTACATCAGATATCGTATGATGTGGACTTCTAAAAGGCCGTTCTGCCATAAGGCCTACATTTTCTTTTACACGGCCTACTACGGAGTGTATTTTGGTGGTTTCAAGAGCTTCTTGTAAACTCATCGGTGGGAGAATGCTAGGTAAACGTTTTGCTAGCATAGTTTTACCAGATCCTGGCGGGCCTACCATAATGATATTGTGCCCACCAGCTGCTGCAATTTCCATACATCGTTTTATAGATTCTTGCCCCTTAACATCTGCAAAGTCATATTCTGGATGAGCTAGGTTATTATAAAAGATTTCTTTGGTATTTATTTTTGTTGGCTCTAAGGGTTCGTCTTTATCAAAGAAATTAATGACTTCACTTATGCTTTCGACGCCATACACCTTCAGATCCTCTACAATGGCTGCTTCTTTGGCGTTCTGTTTTGGTAGGATAAAACCCTTGAAGCCTTCTTGTTTTGCTTTTATAGCAATAGGCAAAGCTCCTCTAATGGGCTGTAAACTCCCGTCTAAAGACAACTCTCCCATAATAATATAATTGCCAATCTCTTCAGATTTAATTTGATTGGAAGCAGAAAGAATCCCTAAAGCCAAAGTAAGATCATAAGCAGATCCTTCTTTTCGCATGTCTGCTGGTGCCATATTAACAATGATCTTCTTCCCTGGAAACTTAAAGCCTGTATTTTTCAGAGCCGCCTGAATCCTAAAACTACTTTCGCGTATAGCGTTATCTGGAAGGCCAACGAGATGATAGCCTATCCCCTTTTCCATATTAATCTCAACGGTAATTATTTCAGCATCTACTCCAAAAACCGAACTTCCAAAGACTTTAACTAGCATAATACATAGATTAAAAGTTAGCCTACTAAAAATATGCTTTTTTAAAAACATATCGTGTGATTGCTCTGATTTTTAAGTGTTTAAATATAGGTTTCAAAATTATATTACATAAAAAGCCCCAAAATGCTTGCATTTCGGGGCTTTTTAAAACTTTAAAGAACAACTTAAGCCTTAAAATGCTTTAATAAAGCATTAGTAGACGCATCATGAGAGCCTTTTATAGTCGAAGACTGGATATCTTTCAAGGTGTTTTTGGCTAATTGTTTGCCAAGTTCCACTCCCCACTGGTCGTAGCTGAATATATTCCAAACAACACCTTGAACAAAAATTTTATGTTCATACATCACTACCAATTTACCTAATGACCTTGGAGTTAACTTATCCATTAAAATTGAAGTCGTGGGTTTATTACCTTCAAAAACCTTAAAAGGAAGTAGCTTTTGAATATCATTTTCTTTCATACCCAAGTCTTGAAGCTCTTTGGTAACTTCTTCTTTAGATTTTCCAATCATCAAGGCTTCTGTTTGGGCAAAATAATTGGCCATCAAAATATCATGATGTTCCTTGTTCCCATGTAATGGAATTTTATATCCAATAAAATCTGATGGAATCAGCTTGGTTCCTTGATGGATTAACTGAAAAAACGCATGTTGAGAATTTGTTCCTGGTTCACCCCATACAATTGTACCCGTTTGATAAGTCGTTTTCTGTCCAGTTCTATCCACGCTTTTACCATTGCTTTCCATAGAAGCCTGTTGAAGATATGGAGCTAGTTTTTGTAAGTATTGGGTATACGGAATAACAGCTTCACTTTCAGCTTTCAAAAAATTATTGTACCAGATCCCAAGTAAGGCAAGTATAACTGGCATATTAGTCTTGAACTCTGTGGTCTTAAAGTGGTGATCCATCTCTTCAGCACCCTCCAAAAGCTCTTGAAAATGTTTTGAACCAAGACTAACTGCTATCGATAAACCAGCAGCACTCCATAAAGAAAATCTTCCGCCAACCCAATCATACATCGGGAAAATATTATTTTTATCTATTCCAAAGTCTTCTACTGCTTTCACATTGGTAGAAACCGCTACAAAATTATGCTTGACCTCTTCTTTGGAGGCTGACTTTAAAAACCAGTCTCTTACAGTATTCGCATTCGTCAGAGTCTCTTGTGTTGTAAAGGACTTGGAAACAATAAGAAAAAGTGTTGTTTTGGGATTCAAACCTTTTAGGGTTTCCATCACGTGATCTCCATCTACATTTGACATAAAGTGAGGTTTTATGTCCTTTTGATAGTGAGCTAAAGCATCTACAATCATCTGCGGGCCTAGGTCTGAACCCCCAATACCAATATTGACAACATCTGTAAACTTATCTCCACTAAAAGAAACGCGTTCACCAGAATTGACCTGATCTGCAAATATCTTAATTTTGGACAATACCTCTTGTACATCTCCAAAAACATCTTTACCCCCAACTTTAGCTGAGTTGTTTTTAGAGGCTCTTAAAGCCGTGTGTAATACCGCTCTGCCTTCGGTTTGATTGATGAGATCTCCTTCAAAGTAACTCTTGATAGCCTTATCTAAACCCGCCTCTTTTGCCAAGTGTATCAAGTGATCTAAAACTTCTTTATCGAGTAAGTTTTTGGAATAATCCACTAGAAAGTCGGCAGAATGGATAGAAAGTTTTTCAAATCTATGAGAATTTGAAGCAAATAGTGACTTCAGATCATAATCTTTTTCAGAAAGAGTCTCTAAAGCTTTCCAGTGTTTTGAGTCTAGAGGAGACTTTGTATGTAGTGGCATTTATTTAACTTTTAAAACATTTTTTTTATAATGAGAGATAAGACCATCAATAGGTCTTCGGATGACATTTCCAATGTTTAAGTGGTACCGTTTAGCGACATCACGAATAATATCTTCAGAAAAGAAAGCAATCGAACCAATAAAATGGATAGGGACATTTTGAGCCTGTTTATAACACATCACTCTGCGCTCAATAAACTTTTCCATCCCTTCATAAATCAACTTATAAAAATATCCATTTCGTTCTTGTGCCGTAAAAATAAATTCAGCAAAAGAAGCTAAATACGTATTTGGATTTTCCTCTTTGTAGACATTCCGTTTTATGGAGTCTGCTGAGAGGTCATAGCGCTTAGCAAACTCTTTACTCATATCTTCTCCCATCGTCTTATAGTAGTAATCGCGTATTAAGCGTTTACCAAAATAGTTGCCGCTGGCCTCATCCATCAGAACATAACCAAGCGACTCTACTTCCATATGGACTTTTTTACCATCAAAAAAACAAGAATTAGATCCAGTTCCTAATATACAGACTATACTGGACTCTGTAGTCGCTGCTAATGCGGCGGCAACCATATCTTCTTCAACATTCACCTCTGCATTATCGAAATAGTCTTCTAGAATTGCTTTTAAGTTTTTTATGGGTGTCGGAGTGCCACAACCTGCTCCGTAAAAATCTACTCTACTCACTTTAGGAATAATTTGCTTTAGCGCATCATTTTCTAGTAAGCGAGACTTTAAAATTTCAGGTTTGAAAACAGCAGGATTTAATCCTTTAGTTCTCGTTTTGGTTACAATTTCTCCTTCATCATCCAATAAAATCCAATCACACTTTGTAGATCCACCATCAGCAATAAGTATCATAGTTTTATATATTAAAAAAGCTTGAACAGTGACCTATCCAAGCTTTAGTGATTAGTTATAAATTAAACTTTAGCGATATGAACTGCTAAATCAATCATTTTTGCAGAGAATCCCCATTCATTATCGTACCAAGCGATAAGCTTAAAGAAATTATCATTAAGAGCAATACCAGCATTCGCATCGAAGTTGCAGATACCCGAGTGAGATACAAAATCCTGAGATACGACTTCGTCTTCTGTGTAGGTTAAAATTCCTTTCAAATCTCCTTCAGAAGCCTTTTTCATTGCAGCTTTTACCTCTTCATATGAAACTGATTTTTCTGTTCTAACCGTTAAATCTACTACAGAAACATCTGCTGTTGGAACTCTAAAGGCCATTCCTGTTAGTTTACCTTTTAATGAAGGTATAACCTTAGTCACTGCCACAGCTGCACCAGTACTCGTAGGAATAATATTATTCATAGCACTTCTACCAACACGGTAATTTTTGGCAGATGGTGAATCTACGACAAACTGTGTTGAAGTTGCTGCGTGAACTGTTGTCATTAGGCCCTCTACAATTCCAAAATTGTCATTGATTACTTTTGCTAAAGGAGCTAAACAATTTGTTGTACAAGACGCGTTAGACACAACTGTATCTTCTGCTTTTGCATCCTTATGATTCACTCCCATCACAAACATAGGAGTATCTTTAGTTGGAGCTGAAATGACTACCTTCTTAGCCCCTGCTTCAAGGTGAGCAGCAGCTGCAGCTTTATTATTAAAAATTCCTGTACATTCCATAATAACTTCTGCTCCAACAGCATCCCATTTCAATTGTTTAGGATCTCTTTCAGCAGTAATTCTTACTGTTTTACCATCTACAACTAGATGCCCGTCTTTAACGTCTACAGATTTGTTGAATCTTCCGTGAACTGAATCATATTTGAGCATATAAGCCAAATGATCGACATCAAGTAAATCGTTTATTCCTACAATTTCTACATCTTTATTATCCATCGCTATGCGAAAAGCAATTCTTCCAATACGGCCGAAACCGTTAATACCTATTTTTGTCATAATTATTAAATTTTAAGGTTTATTATATATTTAAGAGGAGACAATATCTGCAACTCTTATTAAATCTTTGTCTAATACTTTTTTAATATTAATCGCTGTATCAAAGGGAACATAAACAATCTTTTTGTGTTCTATCCCAACCATAATATTAGAGTATCCTTCTAGCAATGCGTCAACAGCTCCAACTCCTAACCTACTAGCAAGAACCCTATCGAAACAACTTGGAGAACCTCCACGTTGGATATGACCAAGCACCGTCACTTTTACTTCGTAGTCCGGAAGTCTAGTTTGGATAGAATTTGCCACTTCAGAAATATTTTTACCAATTTGGTCACCTTCTGAGACGACTATAATACTAGATGTTTTACCCGTTTTACGGCTTTTATCAAGAGACTCCAACAGACGCTCTATGCCCATATCTTCTTCGGGGATTAGAATTTCTTCAGCTCCTGCACCTATCCCACTATTCAAGGCGATATCACCAGCATCTCTGCCCATAACTTCTACCAAAAATAAGCGATCGTGAGAACTTGCTGTATCTCGAATTTTATCTATGGCTTCGACCACTGTATTGAGTGCTGTATCATAGCCTATGGTATAGTCTGTTCCATTGATGTCATTATCTATGGTTCCAGGAATACCAATAATGGGGATATCGAATTCTTTACTAAAGATAGAAGCCCCTGTAAATGTTCCATCACCACCTATAACCACTAGAGCATCTACCTCTCTAGCCGTTAAATTATCGTAGGCTTTTTGTCGGCCTTCTTTGGTCATAAAGCCTTTTGAGCGAGCAGACTTGAGAAAAGTCCCACCTCTGTTAATGGTGTTTTTAACATCCCTTGGACCTAATTCGATAAATTCATTTTCAATTAAGCCTTGGTAACCTCTGTAAATACCGTCGCACTTAAGACCTGAATAAGCAGCATTTCTTACAACTGCTCTTATGGCCGCATTCATCCCAGGAGAATCTCCACCGGATGTTAAAACAGCTATTTTGGTTAATTTATTACTCATTTTTTCAAATATATTTTAAATATAAGATTCTCACTAATTTAGTTATCTACTAAAACGATTTCGATAGATAAACATTATTAAAATTTTATAAAATATAGTCAATTTTTACTTAGATAATAAAATTTTGTATTCCCAAGCCTCAAAATTGTGAATTTCATCAGTTTTTAAACTTACTCTCCCTGTGAAAATTTATGATCTACAAAATCTCTAGAAATTAAACCCTTAATTTTTGTCCGTAAAACTAGATATAACCTTAATGATCAACTAGTTTGATTTGTTTTAGTTGCAGCCAATTATAGCCAAGAAGACCTCGAGCGTTCACTTGGGGTCTTCTTTATAGTAGGCTATAGCTATACTACTTCACTACAGGAAGAGTAATCTTTGAATCTCCATAAATAGTATGGGTATGCGTTTCAAAATCGTCCTCTGTGGCCTCAAAAATATTGTCTACATACTTCTGCGGATTTCTATCGATATAAGGAAACATACTGCTCTGCACTTGTATGTGCAACTTGTGCCCTTTCTTAAATGTGTGATTAACATCTTGTATCTGGAAATCTACACTTGTTTTTTGATTTGGTACAAAAGGCTTAGGCTCCAAAAAGCTTTCTCTATAACGACCTCTAAAGACTTCACTTCTTACCATCATATGGTAATTGCTCATCTTCAAGTGGTCTTGCATTTCTTCAGAATCTTCAGCATCGGCAGGATACACATCGATGATTTTCACAATCCAGTCTGACGCTGTTCCCGTGGTAGCTACCTCAAGAGCTGCTAAAATTTCACCAGAAAGTTTCAGGTCTTTTTCCAACACTTCGGTTTCATAAACCATCACATCTGGACGACGAGCAGCAAAACGTTGGTCGTCTGTCATAAATTTTCTCGGTGTAAAAGTGACCTTAATGTCTTCAGTAAAAGGGACGGGCTTATTGATATCACTCACAAATTTATTTTCAAAATTTGGATTGGCTTCCTTACTTAAGTTTTGGTTGTCACCCAAGTAAAAGTCAGTAGCTATCGCATTTTCTGGAGGCCACGTCTCGTACTCATCCCACTGCATTTCTCCAGTATCATACATAGTCGCTTCAGCAGCATCAAACTCCCCTTCCTCTTTTAGAAAATGATTAAAGAATTTGGTTTCATAATTGACCTGAAAGTTTTCAGACAAATCCTCTCCAAAATACATATTGCCAACCGCTTGTCTCTCTTTGAGTCTAGCCCAATCGCCATGACTCCAAGGTCCAAAAACAACAGCATTAAAATTATCGCTATTTTCTTCTAAGCTTTTATAGATTTCAAACGGACCATAAAGGTCTTCCGCATCAAACAGACCACCAACAGTCAAGACAGCAGGTTTTACATTCTTCATATGCTGAACAAGACCGCGTTCTTGCCAAAACTCATCATAGTCTGGATGATCTTTTAACTGTTGCCAAAACACATTGTCTTCTCCATAATACTTATCGAGGTTAGACAAGGGACCAATATCCAAAAAGAATTGATAAGCATCCTTAGTACCAATGTCTGGAATGGGGTACCAAGATTCTGTAGTTGGTCCTTCTTTATCGTAACCAAACACTGCCGTAGCTACCCAATAACTCAATAAATAAGCCCCATTGTGATGAAAGTCATCAAAGTAAAAATCGCCAATCGGCGCTTGTGGCGAAGCTGCTTTTAAGGCAGGATGATCAGAAAGTACCGACATGGCAGCATAGTGCCCAGGGTAAGAAATTCCCCAAGTCCCCACATTTCCATTAGTATTGTCAACATTATTTACAAGCCAGTCGATCGTATCATACGTATCTGAAGCCTCATCTGTTTCTTTGCGCTTTTTCTTTGGGATAAAGCCTCGCATATTATCATACTTACCTTCACTCATCCAGCGACCACGCACATCTTGGTACACGATAATATTTCCCTGTTCCATGAGGAATTTATTGGGACCTATTTGTCTTTTATACTGGTCTTCGCCATAAGGTCGAGAGCTATAAGGCGTTCGTTGCATTAAGATCGGATAAGATATTGAGGTATCCTTTGGAGTATAGATAGTAGTATGCAGTTTTAAACCATCACGCATTTTGATATCTACTTCTTGCTTGTTGTAATTGGCTTTAACATCATATTGAGCCATCACATTAGATACAGAGCACAAAAGGAATAAAATAAGACCGAGCTTTAAATGTTTCATATAGTTTTTAATTTAATTCTAGGACTTAAAAATACAGCTTAAGTTTAAATCTGCAAAAAAAAAGTAATTGTCACAACATATTAATAAGAGCTTTTATTTCCGCAAGCGAGATTTTGGTTGAGTTAGCTTAAACTTTTAACGATAACTAGCTTAAGTGAAAAAGTTCACCTCAACATCTGTCTGGGATTGTAAGATCTAACTGAAATCAGCGTGACAATACGCCAATGTCATTCTGAAGGAGCCTTTTCGGCGACTGAAGAATCTCTCTACTTAAAAATAAAAAGATTCCTCGTCGAAGCAAAAACTTCTCTGTCGGAATGACATTTCGCTACTGTCATTCTGAAGAAGCTTTTCAGCGACTGAAGAATCTCTCTACTTAAAAATAAAAAGATTCCTCGTCGAAGCAAAAACTTCTCTGTCGGAATGACAACACACCACTGTCATTCTAGAGGAGCTTTTCAGCGACTGAAGAATCTTATCTATCGAAAACATAAAAATTCCGTGTTGGAATAAAAATAAGATTCCTCGTCGAAGTAAAAAAACTTCTCTGTCGGAATGACATTGAGATTCCTCCTATCGTCAGAATGACATTTCGCTACTGTCATTCTGATGGAGATTTTCGGCGACTGAAGAATCTTATCTATCGAAAACATAAAAATTCCGTGTTGGAATAAAAATAAGATTCCTCATCGAAGTAAAAAACTTCTCTGTCGGAATGACATTTCGCTACTGTCATTCTGAAGAAGCTTTTCAGCGACTGAAGAATCTCTCTACTTAAAAATAAAAAGATTCCTCGTCGAAGCAAAAACTTCTCTGTCGGAATGACAACACACCACTGTCATTCTAGAGGAGCTTTTCAGCGACTGAAGAATCTTATCTATCGAAAACATAAAAATTCCGTGTTGGAATAAAAATAAGATTCCTCGTCGAAGTAAAAAAACTTCTCTGTCGGAATGACATTGAGATTCCTCCTATCGTCAGAATGACATTTCGCTACTGTCATTCTGATGGAGATTTTCGGCGACTGAAGAATCTTATCTATCGAAAACATAAAAATTCCGTGTTGGAATAAAAATAAGATTCCTCGTCGAAGTAAAAAAACTTCTCTGTCGGAATGACATTGAGATTCCTCCTATCGTCAGAATGACATTTCGCTACTGTCATTCTGAAGGAGATTTTCGGCGACTGAAGAATCTCTCCATATCGAAAACATAAAAATTCCGTGTTGAAATAAAAATAAGATTCCTCGTCGAAGTAAAAAAACTTCTCTGTTGGAATGACAAACAGATTCCTCGTCGAAGCGAAAAATCTTCTCTGTCGGAATGACAAGAAGATTTCTCCTATCGTCGGAATGAAAATATACTGCTCTTAATCCTAACACCAACTAGACTATTTTAAATTTCAGCCTTAACAGTTTATGACTGATCTATAATTATTTTAGTTTATTTTGCTCTTAAAAAAAGACATTCCCGGAATTGTAAATGATTATTTTTTATATTTATTAGATCTTTTTTCGAACCAAGACATCAAATTATTGAAGACGATAAAACTTGATCTTAACAAGATTACAGGAATTATAAGGCTTACAGCAATGGCCCTTATCATTTATAAGCTGGTCAGCTTTAAACTTTGGTTGGGTATAGATCGTTGGTTTCCAAAATTACCTATGCTTGCTCTAGAGATCACCGAGCATTCAGGCTTAGACTTAAGTTTAAATATTTTGTCCTTATTGCTATTAGTAGTATTGGTCATTTGGCCAGGGCGTAGAATCTTTCTTGCCTATGCTGTTTTAGAGCTCTGCCTCATCATCTTCGATGCAAATCGTCTCCAGCCAATGATCTACCAATGTTTGGTACTCGCCTTAGTTTTTTTCTTAAAACCAAAAACTTGGAGCACAAGCCTGTTAGTGATCTTAGCTATAACTTACATTTTTAGTGGGTTGCATAAACTCAACTTGATCTTCATCAACACTATTTGGTCACCGAGCATATTAGTAGACTTCTTAGGATTCAGCTATGAAGTCGCGTTTTCAAGATTTTCAAAGGGTATCGGTTTTTTAATAGGCTTTACCGAATTTGTCTTAGGCCTAGGCTTGCTTACTTCATATCGGCATTATGCTTGCAATTTTTTAATTTTAATGCATCTTATTATTTTAGCCTATATCGGACCTATGGGACTCAATTTTAATGAAGTAGTTTGGGTCTGGAATATTCTTATGATACTATATTTGTGGAGTTTACTTAAAAATAGAGTTCCTGTTACTAAAACGCTTAAACATCCTTTTTATATTACAACGATTATCCTATTATGCACTAGTCCGATACTATATCCTTTTAAATTATCAAACCCTTACACCTCTTTTAGTCTTTACAGCGGAATAAAAGTGCGTTATATATTAGACATTGAACATGTTCCTAAAGCATTTGCTGAAAGTTTAGCCCTGAAATCAACTATTAATAACAAATTGAACCTCAACAGTTGGAGCTATAATGAACTTAAAGTACCATTCTCACATCAGTATAGCTATTTCCTATTGGTCGTGAAACAACTTCAAAAAAACGATAGTATTATTATTAAATCGGCGCATCAATTAAAATACCCATTTCGTAAAAAAGAAAAAATAATGTTAAAATAGACTGCGAACTAAAAAATAATCTTTTAAAGATATTGAATTGTAGTCCAGCAAACTCCTTTAAAAGGTATTTTAAGATTTGAATTTCTACTGAATTTAATATGAATTTACCTCAACCTTATCCAAGTCAGTTTATCGAGAAAATTAAACTTTATCTTAACTTTTAGAATTCATCTACACAAAACTAAAGGCTTAAAATTAACTTGAAATAAAAAGACTAGAAGATAACTTCTAGTCTTTCCTATAAACAAATTCAGAAGAAATTTTATTCCTCCAGTTCTCTATTTTTGACATATTTTTCTAGCCATTGGTCTTGCTCCCATAACATATGCATGATACTTTCTTTCGCAGCATAACCGTGACTTTCTTTTGGTAACATAACCAATCTTGCAGGAGCTCCAAGCCCTTTTAAGGCATTGAAATAGCGCTCACTTTGCATAGGATAGGTTCCTGAATTATTATCGGCTTGACCATGAATAAGTAATAAGGGAGTTTTCATCTTGTGCGCATTCATAAAAGGAGACATGGTGTTATAAACCTTTGGTGATTCCCAGTAATTGCGTTCTTCAGACTGAAAACCAAAGGGGGTTAACGTCCGGTTATAAGCTCCACTCCGAGCGATACCAGCCGCAAAAAGATCTGAATGTGATAATAGGTTGGCTGTCATGAACGCACCATAGCTATGCCCTCCAACAGCTACTTTATTTCTGTCGATATATCCTAGCTCGTCCACAGCATCGATAGCTGCTTTGGCATTGGCGACCAATTGAGTTTTGAAGCTGTCATTGGGTTGCTCCTTCCCTTCACCAATGATAGGAAATGCCGCATCATCCAAAACTACATAACCCCTGTTGACCCAATAAATTGGGGAGCCATAATATGGATAAGTAAATTCTTTGCGACTAGAAGTCACTTGAGAAGCACTATTTTTATCCTTATATTCTCGTGGATAAGCCCACATCAACATGGGCATTTTTCCCTTCTTCTCTTTATCATAGCCTACTGGAAGATACAGGGTAGCAGAAAGCTCAAGACCATCATCACGCTTGTAAGTAATAACTTCTTTATCTACATTTTGTATGGCCTGAAATGGATTTTCGAAGTTGGAAATTTGCGCTAAACTTCCAGTTTTATAATTTCTAAAGTAGTAATTTGGAAATTCATTACTACTTTCTAGTCTAGTCAAAATCAAGCCTTTTTTAGCATCGATCATATTTACAAAAGACTCTAAATAATCAGACTCTTTAACTTGGAAAAGGCGCTTACTAGTTTTAGATTTCAAATCATATTCATCTACAAAAGGGAATTTTCCGTCTTCGGAATACCCTTCTCCAGTAAGCGTTAGTTTTCCGTTCAAGATCTGCAAGACAGATTGATTCAATTTGTTTTTTGTGGTGACAAAACTCCCTGGATCATCGTAGGTATTTTGATAATTTCTTTCGTTAAAAAGAATAGCCTTCGCTTCTGGATTGGAGGGATCAAAAATACTCGTTTTCACGGTTCTCGTGTTCCACCAGTATTCACTTAAAACAGCAGTGGTTTTATCTCCCCAAGTTATTCCTGAAAAACGCAATTTAGTTTTGGCTAAATCCTCTTTTTTAGTATTAAAAGGGGCTTTTAATTGATACACTTCATCTCTAAATTCTACTTCCTTATCGGCATCCCCACCGTCTAGAGCTTCTACCCAAACTAGGGTTGCTGGTTGATCCTTTCTCCAAGACATATTTCTAGGGCCTGTTCTCGTAGACATAAATCCTTTGGGCATTTCTTCCATGAGGGGGATATCTGCAATAAGGTGAGCTAAGTCACCATCTGCCGTATAAATTGTGTGTGAAGTTGGAAATCTACCGTAAGTAACTATATAAGAAAATGGCTTTTTAATTTCTGAAACCATCACATACTTACCATCTGGAGAAATGGACATACCTCCATACATCGCCGCTGTTTTCCAGAGACTTTGGTTACCTTCTAAATCTACTTTATGAATTTCTGAAGTCGCCAAAACTTCAAAATTAAATTCATCAACTTTATTCTTTAAAAGATCCTGATAGGTTCGGTTTTGAGCCTCAACACCTGCTTCGTTAACGGAAACTGTAGGTCCTGTTGGGATCTTGCTATCAGCATTAATGAGGTTTTGCTGCTTTTCTGGTAGAGTCTTAACCAAAATACCAGATTCGTCTGGCAGCCATGTCAATGTAGCTCCCATATTCCCATTAACTACAGCAGAAGTCAGCCGACTAGCAGATTGATTTTGATAATCGATGACCCATAATTCGTTCCCTGTAGATAGAGTATTCGTGAATGCTATATAATTGTAGTTTGGAGACCAGTTAATATTTGAAATCTTGGGATTGGAAGGCAGATCTTGAATCTCAAATTCTTTTTTCTCATTAGGATTAAACAATTTCAAATCCACATAAAAACGGGTGCGACTTGAGATATTTGTTTTGGGATTTATTCTTAATCCAGCCAGTCTTAACTCATCTTCGGCTAGATCTTCGATAGTTTGGTATTGATTCCTGTAAATTAGCAAAGCCTTACTCCCCTTAGGATTTATACTCATAGATGGTGGCATAGGGGCATCTGCAAGTTCAAGAATGTTTTTGTGTGGTAGTTGATAGTTTAAATCCAATTGACCAAAACTTATTAAGGGCAAAAAGGCACATAGCAGCAATAGTTTATTTTTCATAGTATAGGATAATAGTTGACTTTAAATATATATAAACTAAAAGTAACTTTCAAATATTTCTTTTGTTACTTCAAAAGTATTAACTTTTAACATTACATGCTTTAGTAATGTTGCTTTAATGGATATCTTGTAATAAAAAAATCATGTTTAAAGTTTTACTTTTCTCATTACTCTTATTTCTAAGTTTTACGGGTCTTTCGCAGATTTTAGAAGATGATTTTGAAGGGAATTCCACCATATCCTCATGGTATGGAGATAATGCCTCGATGGATATAAACTTCGATAATCCGTTAATAAATTCATCAAATCAATCTTCAACAGTATTGAGATACCAGGATGCAGGCGGAGAATATGCAAATATTGGGTTTGATGGTTCTTCTGCTATTCTATTAGACCAAAATTCAACCTTTAGCTTGAAGATTTATGTTCCTTCCTCAGCACTAACAGGAAATCAAACCAATCAAATTTCTTTGAAACTTCAAAATAGAAATCAGTCAACTCCATGGTCCACACAAAGTGAAATTATAAAAACAATAGAATTGGATCAATGGCAAACTGTAAATTTTAGTTTTTCTGAAGATCAATTTATCAATTTTGACTCTAATTCTCCAGATCCATTAATGAGGACCGATTTCAATCGAGTGGTGCTTCAGCTTAATGGAGAAAATAATACCGACCAAGTAACTGCCTTTATAGATGATTTCTATTTTGAAGGCAGAGATAGTGAAGATGAACCTGGAAATCCAAATGATCCTGTCTACGACGAATTAGTATGGTCTGATGAGTTTGATACAGACGGTGCCATAAATACAAATAAATGGTTCCATCAAACTAAATTACCTCAGGGTGACTCTTGGTTCAATGAAGAAATACAGCATTATACAGATAGAATTGAGAATACGTTTGTTGGAAATGGCAACTTAAACTTGGTTGCTATAAACGAAACCTTTACAGACCAAGGAGTGATTAAAGAATATACTTCTGCCCGACTCAACTCCAAATTTGCTTTCACCTACGGACGGGTTGAAGTAAGAGCGAAATTACCTACGGGTGTAGGTACTTGGCCTGCTATCTGGCTACTGGGTCAAAATATACAGGAAACTGGTGGATATTGGGATAACCAAGGTTTTGGAACCACCCCATGGCCTGCCTGTGGAGAAATAGATATTATGGAGCATTGGGGTGATGACCAGAATTATATCTCAAGTGCACTACACACCCCTTCTAGCTCTGGAAACACATCTAATGTTGGAGGTCAAATTATTCAAACGGCCTCAACAGCTTTTCATAATTACGTTCTAGACTGGTATCCAGACCGCATGGTGTTTAGTGTAGATGGAAATGTGCATTATACTTATCAGCCTGATGTACAAAACGACGAGACTTGGCCTTTTGATGAGGACCAATACCTCTTATTAAACACAGCAATCCAATCCATTATAGATCCAACCTTTACGCAAAGTACTATGGAAATAGAGTATGTGAGGATATACCAAGAAAGTAACTTAGGGACTGGTGAAATGAACTCTGAGTTGAAACTAAACGTCTTTCCAAACCCTGTTCAAAATCAAATCATTATCCTTTCTCCAATGGAGGCACTCGGACAAAAAGTCTTTGTATATAATCTTCAAGGTCAGCTTATTAATAATTTTGTCCTCAACTCTCAAAGCACAAGTATTGACACCTCAAATTGGGCCACTGGGGTATACTTCTTGCAAAGAAAAGGACGGCAAACAACCGAGACCTATAAAATCATTAAAGAGTAAGTCAGAAATCTTATGAAAATGGTTGACTTATTTAATTTGAGGATGAGATTTGGTTTTTTAAGGGCATTATATCAAAGGCCTCCAAAATTTAGGATTTTAAAGCTCTATTATACCTATTTAAACCTATAATGTCAAAATAAATCGCTTCCTATTAGCCTGATTTATCTAAAATAATTATCGCAGCTAAGGCTATGCTAATTATTTTCAACTTCAATAAATCAAAAAACCCGTGCTGAACTACGTCGAAGTATAATTCAATTTATTTACACATCATTAAAAATTTAATTAGGTAAAAAATTGACACTTTGCATGAAGCCATACAAAAATTAGAACTTTCCAAAAAGATCTATAGCTTTTAGAAATTGTTAACCGTTTCGCACCAGCTCTGGAAAGTTGAACTTTCCATAAATTGTTGACAAAAAATACTTTAATTCGGTAACATTGCCTGCCAAAAAAGATTTGTCCATCATATAAAAGTGTTCACTGCAAAAAAGGAAAGAAAAAATAAAGAGATATCTTCTTTTTAAGTTTAAATAATTCTAAAACTAGCCAGGTGGTTGCACTAAATGGAAGTATTTCAAACAATTAATGACAAGTTAAAAATAATAAATAGTTGTGCAATTGAAATGCGTTCTTACATTGTGCTTCAATAAAAAGTAAATAAAAATAATTTAAAGTCTAAATCTATGAGTCTCCTTAGAATCCTATTTGCGATTGTTTTGCCTCCACTAGGTGTGTTTTTAACTGTTGGTATTCGAGGCGCCTTTTGGCTCAACATTTTATTAACACTTTTAGGTTTTGTCCCAGGTATTGTTCATGCTGTATGGATTATTGCTAAAAACGATAAGTAACAATAATGTTCACCACCATTAGTATTTACTACGTTCTGATGTGTTTATTCTCATTTATAACCCTCATCAAGATAGAGCATTGGGTGATAAGATCATTTGACTTTCCCAAATTTTAGCTTTTAGCTTTGAGCCTTTTGGGTTTGTTTTCTTGCTTTTTTACTTCAATTTGATTCTATATTGCGATGGATGGGTATGGTGACACCAGCTATTATCTTTCCTAGTATAAGACTAATCCCCTACACTATATTTTTAAGAAAAAAGGGAATTAGAACCGATCCCACATACTTCTCCATTTTGCAATGAACTGGATCTAAACACAGAAATTGAAAGTCAATAAGAAAAATTTAAGGCTAGTCCTAAGAAAAAAGGGCTGACAATAAAATTCAATAAACTTTTAAGACTCCCAAATTTTATATTCCAAATTAAATTCAAACTAGCTTTGCAGTATAAATTTCAGAAAACTATATTTGTGACATGGAACATTTTATTGTCTCTGCTAGAAAATACAGACCCGAAACTTTTGAGGAGGTTGTAGGCCAGAAAGCAATCACCAACACACTTCTTAATGCCATCAATAACGATCATTTGGCTCAGGCTCTCTTGTTTACTGGCCCAAGGGGTGTTGGCAAAACGTCTTGTGCTCGTATTTTGGCCAAGAAAATTAACCAAGAAGCCACAGACAACGAAACTACAGACTTTGCTTTCAATATTTTTGAATTGGATGCCGCTTCCAATAATTCTGTAGACGACATCAGAAATCTAACTGACCAAGTTAGAATTCCACCTCAAACTGGAAAATATAAAGTTTATATTATAGATGAGGTACACATGCTTTCTCAATCGGCCTTCAATGCCTTTTTAAAAACCTTGGAAGAACCTCCAAAACATGCTATTTTTATTTTAGCAACAACAGAGAAGCATAAAATTATCCCTACCATATTATCGCGTTGTCAAATTTTTGATTTTAAACGGATCACCGTTGGAGATATCAAAGAACATTTGACTAAAATTGCTGAAAAGGAAGGTGTTATAGCCGACGAAGATGCGCTTCATATCATCGCTCAAAAGGCAGATGGAGCTATGCGTGACGCCCTTTCTACTTACGACAGGGTTGTGAGTTTTAGTGGTAAAAACCTCACTACTGAAGCCGTTACCGAAAACTTAAATGTTTTGGATTATGACACGTTCTTTAAAACTACAGATTTAATTTTAGAAAATAATATCCCCGGTGTTCTGGTTTATTTTAATCATATCCTTTCCAAAGGGTTTGATGGACAGCATTTTATTGCGGGACTGGCATCCCACTTTAGAGATTTAATGGTGTCTAAGAATTCTCAAACCATAGAGCTTCTCGAAGTTGGAGAACGTTCAAAAGCAAAATACTTTGAGCAGTCGCAAGCGACTTCGTATTCCTTTCTACAGGAAGGTATCGACTTGGCTAATACCTGTGACTTTAATTATAAGTTGAGTCAAAACCAACGTTTACACGTGGAGTTGTGCTTGATGAAACTGGCTTCATTAACCGACCCAGACTCCTCTCAAAAAAAAAAGACTAAACACCACATCCTAAGCCCTCAACAGGTTCAAGAGCAAGCTGGACACTATTCTAAAACTTCTGAAATTGAGATAAATGATAAGCCCAATGTCCAAGAAACTTCAGAAGATCGCCATCTTAAATCTACAGATTTACATTCAGAGGAGCCTAAAACCCCAGACGCACCAACCAAGCCCGTAGAATCTAGAGCTTCTGCTGTCGAGGACGACACATCAACGGTAGCAAATTCAGAAGAAAAAAAAGAAGATGTACCTATTGAAATTGAGAGAAAGGCAGAAAAACTAACTCCCAAACTTAAGGATATACCAAAAAAAGTGAATAGCCTTTCTATAAAGAGTATTCAGGAAAAGAAAAAATTAAAAGAACAGCTAAACAAGAATAAACCAAAAAATACAGAACTCACCGGTCATTTTACGGAAGTGGACTTGAAGCAAGCATGGAAAGACTATATTGAAATTCTAAACCAAAGAGGAAGTAAAATTGTGTCATCGGTGATGTCTACAGATGAGCCTATATTAGAGGGGAAGCAGATTAAAGTACAGCTGCCTAATGAATCTATGAAGTTAAATTTGCTCCAAGATCAAGGGGATTTGATGAATTTTTTGAAAGACAGACTAAAGAATACTCAAATCAGTCTTGATATTACTGTAAATCATAAGTCTGAAAAGAAATATGTGTACACACCGCGAGAGAAATTTGAAAGATTAAATGAGAAAAATCCAAATTTAGAATTACTAAGAAAAACCTTTGATTTAGATATCTAATAACTATGCTAGGACTAAAATTACCAACAGATCCCCGATGGGCAAATATCGCCGAAAAGAATATTGATGACATCTTGGTCGACCATGCCTATTGCGAGCAAAAAGCGGCATCTACGGCTATTTCATTAATTGTTTCCTTTCCTGAGTATACCGAGTTAATTACAGCGATGACTGGATTGGTGCAAGAAGAAATGAGCCATTTTAAAATGGTTCACGATCTTTTAATAGAGCGAAATGTAACTTTAGGACGAGATCGTAAAGATGCTTATGTGGCTAAGGTTATCTCTTTTTTCCCTAAAGGAGGAAGCCGACAAACGCAATTGGCACACCGTTTACTTTATGCTGCACTTATTGAAGCAAGAAGCTGTGAGCGGTTTCGACTCTTGTCTGAAGAGCTAAGCGATGAAAAGCTAAGGCGCTTTTACAGGAAATTAATGATAAGTGAAGCGGGGCACTACACTATGTTTTTGAAGTTTGCAAGGCAATACCATGATGAAGCCGAAGTGAATAAAAAATGGTCGGACTTACTTGAATTTGAGGCAAAAATACTAGAGTCATTTCAATCAGGAACTTCCGTACACGGCTGGTAAATGACTTGATTTAGTCTAAGTTAAAAATAATAATCCCTGAAAATACACTTGCATTTTCAGGGATTTGATTTAAAAGTTATTCATCGTAAATATTGGAATACTTTCCATCTGAAGTTTCGAAAAATTTACCATTGACGTATCGGTAATGATCGTCAATAGATTTTAAATCCTTCAGGTCATCTTCGTCCAAATTGAGCTTTTGACTCTCTAAGTTTTCTTGAATTCTCTCTTTATTGGTGGATTTAGGAATAGTAGCTACATGCCTTTCAAGGTGAAACTTAATAAGTATTTGTGCAGGAGAAGCATCATGCTTTTTGGCGATTGCAGTGACCACTTTATTTTCCAATAGAGAAGGTTCATTGTCTGCTTTCATGGCTTCGATTCTATCTTGGCTACCCAAAGGTGAAAATGCCGTAACATTAATACCGTGTTTATGGCAAAAATCTACAAGATCGTCTTGATGTAGATAAGGATGTAATTCTATTTGATTCATTTCTGGTATCACATCTGAGTTGGACATTAACTCTTCTAATTTCTTTTTACTGAAATTGGATACACCAATATGTCTTATAAGACCTTGATTTTTTAGTTGAACCATCGCTTCCCAAGTTTCTTGTATAGGAACTTCATCTAGGGATAGAAAATCATCATTTGAAGAAGGGAAACCTTCTAATCCTGGTCTAAAAGCTACTGGCCAATGAATTAAGTATAAGTCGATATAATCTAACTGAAGATCTTTCAATGTGAGTTCCAAAGCTGGTTTTACATCTTCTTTTTTATGGTTGGTATTCCATAATTTTGAAGTGATCCAAATGTCATGTCTGGAGATAGTCCCTTCATCAAAGACCTCTTTTAAAGCTTCGCCCACTTCCTTTTCGTTTCCATAAACTGCAGCGCAGTCAATATGCCTATACCCTACCTTTAACGCGTGTTTGACAGCTTTTTTGACAGCACCAGGTTCAGATTTCCAAGTTCCTAAACCAATAGCATCCATCTCGTCGTTATTAGTGTATCTCAGGGCTTTCATATGTATTATTTATAAAATATTTATAGATTCTGAAAAAAACGAGGTTTGAATGACAACTAGCTTAAACTATAAATCTTTATCTTTATTGGTATTGGCGCTATAGCGACGTTTCTCGTTTAACGACTCGTGGGCTTTGATTTCACTTTCTGGAATCACCTTAAGAAACGAGGGATGTTGCTCTATAGCATATTCAATTTTTTCTATAATGCTATTCACTCCTTCAGTATCATAATCTATGTCTAGTGGCTCCTTAATGACCATAGATTGAAGAATATTTCTCTTTTTGATACGGATTCCTTTTTTATCGAAAGAACGTCTAAAGCCATCTATAACTATAGGTATAACAATAGGTTTGTATTTTTTTATAATGAAAGCTGTTCCTTTTCTTATTGGTTTCCAAGGTTTCGTAGTGCCTTGTGGAAAAGTGATTACCCAGCCGTCCTCTAAAGCTTTTCCTATATCAGAAATATCACTCATTTTCACTTGGCGATTTATATTTTGACCATCAGCCCTCCAAGTTCTATCTATACTTATGGATCCAGCATAGGCTAATATTTTTGGTAATAAACCCTTATTCATTGTTTCAGCTGCTGCGACATAGTAAATATTAAGCTTAGGATCCCATAAATAGCCTACGTTTTTAATGCTATCGTCTCTACCGCTTAGGGACGCATTAAAAACATGATACATAGCAACCACATCTGCGAAGTAAGTTTGATGGTTGGATACAAACAAGACGTTGTTATCGGGCAGATCTTTTAAGATAGAAGACCCTTCTATTTGAAGGTCATTGAAACCTCGATAACGTTGATGCGTCATTCCACCCATAATCCTTATTATCCACTTTTTTAAAAACAAATAATGTCCAAAAGGATTTTTCTTAAGTAAACCCATATCTCAAAAAAATTAATTTTCAAATATACATTTTTATAGACTTATGCTATCCTATAAAAGAGTTCTCGTATTTCACTTAAAATCATAGCAGTAGCTCCCCAAACTATATTGCCGTTAAAGTTGAAAGCGGGTACTTCTACATTTTTAGCATAGGAAGCTTGAATGATTTCTGTATTTAAATTGCTTTTATCCAAACAAATAGACAGAGGAATTTCTATAATATTTTCCACTTCACTTTTTTGTAAAACAAAACTTGGTTCAAAATCAACATAGCCTAGAAATGGATGAACCAAAAAATTGGATGGTGGTATATACAGAGAGGTAAGTGCCTTTATTAATTTAATCTTACCTGCCTCTACTCCAATTTCTTCTTCTGTTTCTCTTAACGCCGTTCGTTCAAGGTTTAAATCAACTTCTTCATAGCGTCCACCAGGGAATCCAATCTGATTTGAATGTACCCCTTTGTAAGTTTTCCTCAAGATAAAGGCCATATGTATTTCACCATTTTTAGGATATAACAGCGAAATTACACCAGCATAATTTGCGTTTTTGCGTTGCTCGCTTAAAGTTTCCAATTCTTTTTGACGAAATAAAGGAGCGAGTTGATAATGAAAAGAGTCGCCGGGAAGCTCTATTTTCTTTAATTTTGTGATTAAATATTCCAATGATGAGAATTCCATTTCTAATTCTAAGTCTAGTATTCGTTTTTATATCCTGTAAAAAAGACAAAGATAATTCAACTATACAGAACAGCCTTGAAAAGAAGATGACCGAAAAAAAGGTTGAAGTCACTATTCCCTCTAATGGAGAAAGTGATAGAGATTTGTCAAAAATCAAAACAATAACACAAGAAGCATTAATTCCATTTCTTAGGGCCTACGCCAAAGATAATCCTGAAACTATAGTTGATGTCATCACCGATAAAGGATCCTTTACTGTAGAGCTATATGCTGAGCCTATTTTACACAGGGCGAATTTTATAAGACTGGCTAAAATTGGATATTTTGATACGACTGTTTTTCATAGAGTCGATAATAATTTTGTGATACAAGGAGGAAATAGCGATAGAATGGGGACATACGACTTTAGAAAAGCCATAGGAAATTTTTTAATTCCCAATGAATTTATAAGTCGACATAGACACGACTATGGTGTTTTGTCAGCTGCAAAATATGCAAAACAAAATATAAGCAATGCCTCGTCACCTTTTGAGTTTTTTATTGTCACCAAACCCGATGGTGCTTACCATCTCGACCAAGATCATACCGTCTTTGGGAAAGTAATAAAAGGCATGGAGATCGTAGAAAAAATAGATGATTTAGAAACCGATGGAAGCGAATGGCCACTTACCAACATAGGCTTAGATATGAAAGTGATTCGATAAACTCACCAATAATCCCTGATATCCTCATCTTTTTTGTAGACAGAAGGCAGAGATATTTTGAAGATCACCGCAGAAAGTCTTACAATAATGACGACCAATCCTGAAATGAAAAAAATTAAACTCTCTGGGAAATTGAGTTTTAGAAAAACGAAATAGCTCAATCCACCTAAAATACAGGCAGTTGCATAAATCTGATTTCTAAAAATCTGGGGGATATCGTTACATAGAATATCCCGAATAACCCCGCCAAAGCAAGCACTCATCGTTCCTAAAGCTACACAAATGATTGCTGGTAACTCCTGAGAAATACCTTTTTCGACTCCTACAACCGTATATAAACCTATTCCCAAAGTATCAAAAAGAAAAAGCGATTTTCTTAGATAGGACAATTTTTTTCTAAAAATCACAGCGAGAACCGATGTCGCTATAATCACGTACACGTAAGTCATGTCTTGCATCCACATAACTGGAAGACCTAAGAGAACATCCCTTAAGGTTCCACCTCCGACTGAGGTCACAAAGGCAATGATCAAGATGCCAAAGGCATCCATGCGCTTTCTTAATGAGGATAATACACCCGATATAGAAAAAGCAACAACTCCAAAGATGTCTATCATTAAAATATAATCCATTAGCGTGTACTATAATAGTGATAATCCTTCAACAGGGTTTGTATAAATGTTTGCGGAGATTGTTCAACTTGAATATTTAATTGAGAGGCTACTTTGTCACTGAGTTTTATAATGATAAAATCATCAGATATTTTTTGAGCTTTATCAAAAACAGCTTTAATTCGTCTCACGTCTTTATCAGTCATCGTGGCTGCTTGTGGATAGCGTGGACTGTAAGACTCTTCAATTTCAAAATTCAACATCTTATCAAAGCCTGTTTTCCGTCGTTCAGAAATCACTGCTGTTTTAGCTGCAAGATCGCCAAGCCGCTGTCCTTTACCATTTAGTAAAATAACCAAAATCGCAACAGCGCCGCTCACTAAACTTATGTCTATTAGTCTAAATAACCAACGGATTAAATATCCAGAAAATTGAGGCTTTGAGCCGTCTAGATTGACTACCCGCAAATTCATGGACGCTTTCCCTACACTTTGACCATTTAGAAAGGTTTCCATCCCTAAATGATATAAAAAAGGAGGTAAACCAATAACAAGAGAGGTGGAGAAACCCTCAAAAGGAGAGACATTCAACCCACTCATCACAGCGATAGTTGCGAACACATAAGCTATGATAATTATAAAATCTATGATGTAAGCTAAAATCCTATCCCAGACTGTAGCTACATTTTGTTGAATCTTCACATTTTGTGAAGTTTCTATTTGAAAATGACTCATGAATTGCGTTTCTTTGAATAAATTAAATAAAGATGCGAGAGGCCGCTTTTGTTAAGCAAAATAAAGACAAATGGTTAAAATTTGAAAGTGTTCTAGTAAATAATATTCAGATTTTACCAGATGAATTATCTCAGCTCTACGTGGAGCTGAACGAAGATCTAAATTACGCCCAAACTTTTTACGCTAACAGTGAAACTTTAGCTTATCTCAACGAACTTTCTGTTGGAGCTCACCAAAAGATTTATAAGACCAAAAAGGAATCCAAAAACAAAATATTTCAATTTTATTTTAGAGAATTTCCACTTTTTTTTCATGAACACCGTTCAATGCTTTTGCTTGCTTTTATTCTTTTTGTAAGCTTTTCAGCTATAGGGGCTTATTCTGCCTCATCCGACGACACATTTGTGAGATTAATTCTTGGAGATGCATACGTAAACTCTACTATCGATAATATCCAAAATGGAGACCCTATGGCAGTGTACAAAAAAGCCAATGAGACAGATATGTTTCTTGGTATTACTATAAATAACATAAAAGTAGCTCTTTATGCATTTATTGCGGGTATTTTTGCTGGATTAGGTACCATTTATATCATCATACAAAACGCAATTATGCTTGGATCTTTTCAATATTTTTTTTATGATCAGGGTTTACTATGGGAATCTGCAAGAACCATCTGGATTCATGGTACTATAGAAATTTCTGTTATCATCGTTGCTTCCTGCGCTGGATTGGTCATGGGAAAGAGTCTCCTATATCCAAAGACCTATACAAGACTCCAATCTTTTATTAAGGGGGTGAAAGCTGGACTCAAAATTGTCATAAGCACAATACCTTTTTTCATCATAGCTGGATTTTTAGAAGGTTTTGTCACCCGTTTGACTGGCATGCCAGATTGGCTGGCCATATTAATTATTGTATCGTCTTTGGCTCTTATTCTGTACTATTATGTCTTTTTACCACAAATAATTTATAAAAAAAATGCTGAACAATTATATACTCTTTAAAAAACAACGTGATCTTGGTGCTATTATCTCAGATACTTTTAAGTTTATTAGGCAAGAATATAAAACTATTTTCAGATTATATTTAAAGCATGTTGGCTGGTTGTTACTCCTTGCCGTTGCTACTAGCACATATTACCAGTATACTTCATTAAATTCTGCCAATTCGCTTTTAGAAAGTGGGGCTGAAGCTTTTTTGCTCAATGCGTTTCAGAATACAGGTTTATCCTTGATTCTTGTTTTTTTAGCTTTCGTAGCTTATACAACGATGAGTTTAACTGCGGTCAATAGTATTATAAAAAGTTATGTCGATAACAAAGGAGAAATCAAGGATGAGGAAGTGAGTTTAAATATTAGACGTTTCTTTGGTCAAACCCTACTCAGCTTATTCGTATTTGGTATACTTTGCTTTATTGGATTATTATTGTGCTTTCTACCAGGAGTTTATTTAGCAGTCCCTTTATCCTTAATTTTTTCGATAGTCGTCTTTCAAGAAAAATCCTTTTCTGATGCATTTTCCGAATGTTTTCAACTTATAAAACAGAATTGGTGGATTACTTTTGCAACTGTTTTAGTCATAAGCTTATTGGTATCCGTTATTGGTGGAGTATTTCAACTTCCTATAATTGTATTAACTGCTGTAGAGGCATTTACATCACTTGATGAAGGTGGAGATACCACTGGAGTTCTTGGCTTAGGAAATAATTGGATATACCTTAGTTTGTATGTATTTGCTTCCATTGCCCAGTATATTTTAGGATTAATCACTCTTATTTCACTGGCTTTAATTTATTTTAATTTGAATGAGATCCATAATAAAACTGGGACTCTAGAAGATATCGATGGCATTGGAGATTAACATAAAAGGCATTAGAGTATTTCTGTTTTTACTCCTTATTCTAAAATTGGGAGGTTTTCCTAATGCTGTATACTCTGCCCCTATTTTTCAGAAAGAGAACCTTCAATCAAATACCCCACCTATCGAATTTGATAAGAGCATTCTGGAATCCTATAAAACTGATGTCAATTATGATTACTTCAAAACGGTTGTTGAGCCTTCTGTGTGGGATAAATTTAAAAATTGGCTAAATTTGCAATGGAATGAATTTTTAAACTGGTTGTTGTCGGGTATAAAGCAGGGAAACCTCTGGAATTACGTGGCTTTAGTTTTAAAAATTCTTGTTATTGCAGGGATTGGAGTGCTCCTCTTTTGGTTGTTTAGAAAATACTACAGTTCTAGACAAAAAACAAATGTTCAACACCAAAACTTGGTCAACCTGTCTGAAGAGGAACAGCTTTTAAGACAAAAAGATCTCGTAAGCTTGGTAGAAGAAGCCGAACAAAATGAAAATTATAGGTTAGCCTCTCGTTATTTATTTCTGAATGTCTTAAAACAGTTAAGAGAGAAAAAAATAATTGACTATCAATTTCAAAAAACCAATTCTGATTATAAATCTGAAATCACTCAAGATATAATCAAAACAGACTTTAGCTATCTGTCTCGATTGTATGAATTTGTATGGTATGGAGACTTTGAATTGAATGAGTCTGATTTCAAAAAAGTCAAATCTCGATCTGAAAATTTAATCATCAACCTTAAAAATGTAGAAGTCGATGAATAAACGCAACAAAGGTTTAATCACCGGTTTAGTTGGTGTTATTATTTTAATTATTATCCTTGATGCTACCACCGTAAAACCTGTAGATTGGTTTCCCAGTTACGTGCATACGGACAATAGAGCCTTAGGGACAGAATTGTTTTATAAGAGTTTGTCTTCTTTAGACACCGATATTCAACATATCGAAAAATCCCCCTTTGAAAGCTTTCAAGATAGTCTTCAAAAGCAGGGCACTTATTTTTTCTTGAACGATTATCTCGATTTGACCAAAGAAGAAATCAATCAACTTTTGGAATGGGTTGATAGTGGAAATACTGCTTTTATAGCCTCCCAAGGAATTCCTGAACCCCTTTTGGATACTTTGGGCATTGATGTAAGTTCTTACTTGAGTGATTCCCAAATAGAATATCAGCCAAGCTTCAATTTAGTAGAGGAACACCTTCAATTAGATTCGGCTAAAAAGTCAAGAAAGGCATTTGAATATCTTTACTTTTCTAAAATAGATTCGTCCAAAACTCAATCTCTGGGATTCGCTCAATCCACATTAGAAGAAAGTGAGGCTAATAATGCTAGCCACATCAATTTTATAAAGGTGAGCTGGGGTAATGGGTATTTTTTATGCCATTTAGCTCCCCAAACCTTTACCAACTATTTTATGGTAGAGGACTCTAATAATGACTATACGGCAAGAACTTTAAATTATGTCGATTTCAATAAACCTATCCTTTGGGATGATTATTATAAAGCTGGCAAGGAAAAAATAACAAATCCGCTATATTATTTACTCTCTAATATCTATTTGAAAACCACCTATTATTTAATCATCATATCCTCAATTTTATTTATTTTGTTTGGTGGCAAAAGGAAACAAAGACCAATTGCAATTATAGATTCAGTCAAAAATAAATCTCAAGAATTTGCACAAACCATCGCTGGTATGTACTTAGAAAAAAAAGACCATAGAACTATCGCCCAAAAGCAAATTCAGTCGTTTTTAGATAGAATCAGAAATCGCTATGGACTATCAACTCAAAAGGTGGATACTAGGTTTCTAAAAGAGCTGTCGCAGAAAACAAATCAGGATTATAAAGACTTAGAGGAATTATTTAAATTTATTGAATTTATAAATGCCTCAGAAACCATCAGTGAAAAAGAACTTATAAATTTGGATCATAAAATATCCCATTTTAACTATTAAATTATGCAAGAAGAGAACCCCTTAGAATTCAACAATAGAATACCCCTAGAAGAGTTAAAAACTTCAGTTGAAGCCATAAAAAGCGAACTAGCCAAAGTTATTGTAGGTCAAGAAGATTTTATAAAATTGCTTATTGTAGGCTTACTAACCGATGGCCATGTGCTCATTGAAGGTGTGCCAGGAATTGCTAAAACCATGACGTCAAAACTATTTGCTAAATCCATACATACCGGTTTTAGCAGAATTCAATTTACGCCAGATTTAATGCCTAGCGATGTTTTAGGAACTTCTGTTTTAAAAATTGACAACTCTGATTTTGAGTTTAAAAAAGGCCCTATCTTTTCTAATATCGTCTTGATTGATGAGATTAATCGAGCTCCTGCTAAGACCCAAGCGGCTCTGTTTGAAGTGATGGAAGAAAAACAGATTACTATGGATGGCGTTGAGTACAAAATGCCTCCACCATTTATGGTAATAGCTACTCAAAATCCTATAGACCAAGAAGGAACCTACGCTTTACCTGAAGCCCAATTGGATCGCTTTTTATTCAAGTTAAAAATCGACTATCCAAACTTAGAAGAAGAGGTGAAAATTCTCAAATCCCATCATTTGCGCAAGTCAAAGTCAGCTATGGAGGAGCTCAAAGCCGTCATGGATGTTGAAACACTCTTGAAATTCAGAGATCAAATACACGGTATTATTGTAGAGGATAAAATCTTCGATTATGTAGCAGAGATTGTGTTACAAACCAGATCGCATCCCCACCTTATCTTAGGAGGTTCTCCAAGAGCTTCATTATCTATATTGAAAGCAGCAAAGGCATTTGCCGCTATGCAAGGTAGAGATTTTGTAACCCCCGAAGACGTAAAGTCCAGTCTTAAACCTGTATTAAACCACAGAATTATTCTTTCACCAGAAAAAGAAATGGAAGGAACTACTCCAGAACAGGTCATTGATTTAATCCAGAATACCATAGAAATCCCTAGATAGTGCGTCAATTTTTTTCATCTCTTTATTTCGGTCAAAATTTCTTTAAAATCTTATATGGTTTTTCAGGGCTGTATTTGCTTTCGTTTTGGTTTCATAGCCTATTTACCATTAGCACTGTGCTTATTATACTATTTAGCATTGTTTTCGCTGTGGATCTTTACAGACTTTACCGAAAAAATGGTTTTTTAGCTTCTCGAGAAGTTGCTCAAAAATTTTCGAATAGCGATGCTAACCCTGTCCGTATTCGACTTACTAATCTTTATTCATTTATAATCCACACGGATATTATAGATGAAATCCCAGAACAATTTCAAAAGAGAGATTTTTTAAAATCTTGGACTGTACAGGCAAATTCAAAAGATAAGTTCTCATATACTTTAACACCAGTTAAAAGAGGTGAATATAGATTTGGTTTTCTCAATTGCTATGTGAGTTCACGATTAAAGTTAGTCAAAAGGCGCTTCAGGTTTGAAAATGAATCCCTGGTAAAAGTATACCCTTCTTTTATGCAGATGAGAGCTTTAGACTTTATGGCTATCGATCAAAAAATGGGCCAATATGGAATGAAAAAAATCAGAAAGATTGGCCATACCATGGAGTTTGAGCAAATTAAAAACTATGTCGCAGGCGATGATATTCGCACGATCAATTGGAAGGCAACCGCCAAACACAGAAGTTTGATGGTAAACCAATATCAAGATGAAAAATCGCAGCCTATATATAACATTATCGATGTGGGTCGTGTCATGAAAATGCCCTTTGAAGGTCTATCTTTATTGGATTATGCTATTAATTCATCACTGGCCTTTAGCAATATCGCCTTAAAGAAAAACGACAAAGTAGGGATGCTTACTTTCGCGGAAACGGTACGTAACTTCGTGCCTGCCAATTCTAAAAAAACACATTTAAATGCCCTTTTGGAAACCTTATACGGGATCGATACAGGATTTTTAGTTTCTGACTTCAATCGACTTTATGCCAACTGTAAACGATCGATTGGGCAGCGTAGCTTGTTGATGTTATATACAAATTTTGAGCATATTACCAGCTTAAAACGACAACTGCCTTACCTTAGAGCTATTGCTAAGTCACACCTTTTAGTGGTTATTTTCTTTGAAAATACAGAGCTGGAAGATATGGCCTCACTTAAAACAAACAAAATAAGTGAGATTTATGATAAAACCATTGCTCAAGAATTTGTTTATAACAAAAAGCTGATGGTAAAAGAACTTGAAAAAAACGGCATACAAGCCATATTGACCAAACCTAAAGATCTATCTGTAAACACTATCAACAAATATTTAGAAATCAAAGCAAAAGGACTTTTATAAATGACACTTATTTTCGCAACACATAATCCTAACAAAGTAAAGGAAATTCAAGCTTTGTTACCTGAATACATTCAGCTTAAATCGCTAAGCGATATAGGTTATATAGAAGAAATTGAAGAATACGGAAGCACCATAGAAGCGAATGCAAAAATTAAAGTTGAGGCTATTGCAGGAAAATACAATTTTCCCTGTTTTGCAGATGATACAGGATTGGAAGTAGAAGCTTTGGACGGAAAGCCTGGAGTAAAATCAGCACGCTATGCCGGAGAAGATAAAGACGATGAAGCCAATAAAAGAAAACTACTTGAGGATTTGAATCGATTTAAAAACAGATCTGCAAGGTTTAAAACGGTCATTCATTATAAAAACCAAGGAGTAGAACATCAATTTACAGGGATTTGTGAAGGAGAGATTACAAAAGAGGAGTGTGGAAGCCTAGGCTTTGGCTACGATCCCATTTTTAAGCCTAAAGGATATGAACAAACTTTTGCTGAAATGGGGTCGGTTCAAAAAAACGAAATAAGTCATAGGAGTTTAGCCTTTCAACAGTTAATAGAATTTTTGAAAAAATAAAATAAATACAATTACTTCGTGTAACCAATATAGGAATACCTACATTTGCATTTATTTTTAAAATATATATGACTACATTTGAATCATTAGGCTTAAGCCCTGAAATTTTGAGAGCAATCGAAGATTTAGGATTTAAGTCCCCGAGTGAGGTACAGGAACAAACAATTCCTATTTTACTCGAAGAGTCAACCGATATGGTTGCACTTGCCCAGACAGGTACAGGAAAAACAGCCGCATTCGGTTTTCCTCTTATTCAGAACATTGACCTTAACTCCAAAAAAACACAAGGTTTAATTTTATCTCCAACTCGTGAATTGTGTATGCAAATCACCAATGAGCTAAAACAGTATTCAAAATACTACCAAAACCTTAATACTGTTGCAGTATATGGAGGTGCTAGTATTACTGACCAAGCCAGGCAAATTAAAAAAGGGGCACAAATTATTGTAGCGACTCCTGGACGTATGAAAGATATGATCCAGAGAAACATTATCGATATCAAAAATATCAGTATATGTATCTTGGATGAAGCAGATGAAATGTTAAACATGGGATTCTTTGAAGATATAAAAGAAATCCTATCCCATTCTTCCGATCAAAAAAACACATGGTTATTTAGTGCAACGATGCCGAAAGAGGTATCGATTATCGCTAAAAAGTTCATGAAAAACCCAAAAGAGATCACTGTTGGGCAAAAAAATATCTCCACAAAGTCTGTAAGTCACGAGTTTTTTATCGTTGGTGGTCGGGACCGTTACAGCGCTGTAAAGCGTGTAGTTGACGCTAATCCGGATATTTATGCTGTCGTTTTTTGCAGAACTAAAAGAGACGCTCAAAAAGTAGCTGAGAAGCTCATAGAAGACGGGTATAGTGCTTCCGCTTTACATGGGGATTTGAGCCAAGCTCAAAGGGATATGGTAATGAACAGCTTTAGAAGAAAGCAAATTCAAATGTTAGTGGCAACTGATGTTGCCGCTCGTGGAATTGATGTTGATGATATTACACACGTGATCAATTACCAACTCCCTGACGAAATTGAAATTTACACACACCGAAGTGGAAGAACCGGTCGTGCTGGTAAAGAAGGTAAATCTTTGGTCATTGTCACTAAAAGTGAAGTGAGAAAGATTAGACAAGTCGAAAAAATGATTGGGCAGAAATTCACTCAAGAAGAATTGCCTTCTGGAGACGAGATTTGCAAACGTCAATTATTTCATTTGGCAGAGGAGATTAAAAATACTGAAATCAATCCTGCAATAGATCCATTTATTCCAAATCTAGAAGCTGAGTTTGAGGATCTAAGCAAGGAGGATATTATTAAAAAGTTCTTTTCTGTTGAGTTTTCAAGATTTCATAACTACTATAAAAATGCCCCAAAAGTCGCTCAGCATTCTGCTGATGAGTCTTATAACTCAGGAAAAGATTATGGAGATGAGACTCGATTTTTCATAAATATTGGTGAAAAAGATGGTTTCGATTGGATGTCGATGAAAGACTTCCTTAAAGATCAGTTGGATCTAGATCGTGATGGAGTTGCTAAAGTCGATGTAAAAAATACTTTTTCATTTTTCAATGTCGCTACAGATGATGTTGAAAAAGTAGAATCTGTTTTTGAAAGCTTTATGCTAAAAGGCAGACATGTAAATGTTGAGATTACCAAAGATCAAAAGAGCGGTAGTGGTGGAAACGGCGGTGGCAGAAAAGGTGGTGATAAATCACGGGATCGCAAACCTAAAAAGCGATTTGATAGCAATAAATCTTCAGATTACAAAGGCAAAAAACCTGGGGGATCAAATGTTAAGAGTTCTTTTGAAAGAAGACGGAAAAAGAATTAAATCAAAATCTAAAAAAGTCATTTTGGAGCCATCTATTAGCTTCGAAATGACTATTTTTAATAAATATGAGACTCAAAACCATTTTAAGCATATTGGTAACTTTCACTTTTACCACTTTAGTTTGTAGTCAAGATAAGGAACTTCAAACCATAACAGGTATAGTGATGAATGCTTCTAATGATAGACCTTTAGAAAATGTAAATATCGTAAATATCAATACGGTAAAAGGGTCGACCACCAACAAAGATGGTAAGTTCAGTGTAAAAGCTCACATCAGTGATACCATTTATCTTTCTTATTTAGGTTTTAGATCTATTCAGGTTAAAATTACTGAAGATTGGGTTAAGTTTGGTGATGTAAAAATCAAGATGACTGAATCTGCTATTGCACTTCAAGAAGTAAAACTTCAAGAAATCCAATTGACAGGTTATTTAGAAATCGATGCCAGAAATATTCCTATCTACGACAATTACAGATACAGTATTTCAGGTTTAGATTATGCATACGAAGGTGGTAATTACCAAAAAAGTGCTATTTCTAAGGTTCTTCAATCTATTTCCAATCCTGCCGATTTACTTTACAAAACGTTTAGCAGTAAAGAAAGGCAAATGCGCCGTTTACGAAAGATGAAAATGAACGAAAGTATAAAGGATATTCTTCAAGATAAATTTGACCGTGAAACCCTTTCTGCAGTTTTACAAATCAGTAGAGACGACATAGATCAAGTTTTAGATAAATGTAATTACTCCAGAGACTTTATTACCACAGCAAATGATTTACAGGTACTCGATGCCATAAGCAATTGTTTCGAAGAATACAGAGCTATCAATAGATAACAATTTGAAACACATCAGCATACTCACAGGAGCAGGTATAAGTGCAGAAAGTGGTGTGAAAACGTTTAGAGACCATAACGGTCTTTGGGAAGGTCATGATGTTATGCAAGTTGCTACACCTCAAGCTTTTGAAAAAAATCCTGGTTTAGTATTAGATTTTTACAACCAAAGGAGGCAGCAACTACTAACTGTTCAACCCAATCTAGCACATCTGCGTTTAGTAGATCTCGAAAAGCAATTTAACGTAGATATCATTACTCAAAATGTAGATGATCTTCATGAACGTGCAGGAAGTTCACAAGTAATTCATCTTCATGGTGAGCTTATGAAAGTAAGAAGCACCTTTAGCGATCATCTTGTTTATGATTGGAAAGAGGATTTAAATCTTGGAGATTTTTGCGAACACCATCATCAATTAAGACCACATGTGGTTTGGTTTGGGGAAGCGGTGCCCATGATAGAAAAAGCAATTGACATTTTAAAACAAACTGATATCCTTGTTATCATTGGAACTTCCATGCAGGTTTATCCAGCTGCTGGACTTATCGATTTTGCTCCCTCCTCTACACCAATTTATTTTATCGATCCCAAGCCTTCCATATCAGAATCGACAGATGTTTGTATATATGCTGAAAAGGCTACAACAGGAGTTGATAAATTGGTTCGAACACTTTTAGCTTAACTAAGAAAAAATCACATTTTATGATCTAAAAAACCATAAAAGCGAAGGCTATATTCCATAAAAAATGGTTGCGAAAGCTTATATTTGCTAGCGAAATAAAATATTATTACATGAATTCGCTTGATGCAATTTCCCCAATAGATGGCCGATATACCAATAAAACTGAATCTCTCCAAAAGTACTTTAGCGAACATGCTTTAATAAAATATAGAGTAAGGATAGAAATAGAATATTTTATAGCGCTTTGTGAACTGCCGCTTCCGCAATTAGAAGGCTTTGATTCTTCCCTATATCCAAAATTAAGAGCTCTTTATTTAGAGTTTAGTATAGAGGATGCTAAAAAAATTAAATCTATTGAAAGCATTACCAATCATGATGTCAAAGCTGTAGAATATTTCATTAAAGATCGAATGGATACTTTAGACTTAAAAGCATCTAAAGAATTTATTCACTTTGGATTAACCTCACAAGACATCAACAATACAGCTATTCCCTTAAGCCTCATAGAGGCTGTGCAGGACGTATATTTTCCACAATTGGAAGATGTTTTAGAAAAAATTAGAGCAAAGGCGAAAGAGTGGAAAGATATCCCTATGTTAGCTAGAACTCATGGTCAACCCGCCTCTCCTACCCGACTTGGCAAAGAATTTGAAGTATTTGAAGTAAGACTTCAAGAACAATTAAATCAATTGAAAGCTATCCCTTCATCTGCTAAATTTGGTGGAGCAACAGGAAATTTTAATGCACACAAAGTGGCTTATCCAAGTATAGATTGGAGAGCTTTTGGAAAAGATTTTGTAGAAAGACGTCTTAAATTGAAACATTCGTTTCCAACGACTCAAATAGAGCATTACGACAACATGGCTTCCACCTTTGATGCTATGAAACGAATTAATACTATTTTACTAGATTTCAATAAAGATATTTGGAGCTATGTTTCAATGGATTACTTCAAGCAAAAAATAAAAAAAGGTGAGATTGGTTCTTCAGCAATGCCACACAAAGTGAATCCAATTGATTTTGAAAATTCTGAAGGAAATTTAGGTATTGCAAATGCTTTACTAGAGCATTTCTCTGCAAAATTACCCGTGAGTAGGCTTCAAAGAGACCTCACAGACAGTACTGTTTTAAGAAATTTAGGCGTACCTATTGGTCATATGCTTATCGCCCTTCAATCTACAAGAAAAGGACTTGATAAATTAGTTTTAAATCCAGATAAGATACAAGCAGATTTAAATGCAAACTGGGCGGTTATCGCCGAAGCTATACAAACAATCTTAAGGCGTGAAGGTTTCGAAAATCCTTATGAAGCTTTAAAAGGATTGACAAGAACTCACTCTAAAATTGACGAAAAGAGCATTTTATCTTTTATTGATACACTTCAAGTCTCTGAAGCTATAAAAGCTGAGCTTAAAGCTATTACGCCTTCAAATTATACAGGAATTTAGACATGAGTAAAACAGCAGCTTGGATTTCAGCAGCTAGATTACGAACTTTGCCATTATCCATATCTGGAATTTTGGTAGGGACTTCTCTTGCTTTACTGTCCGATCAATTTGATACAAGAATTTTCTGGTTAGCCATCGCTACCACCTTAGGGCTACAAATTTTATCAAATTTCGCAAATGATTATGGTGACGGAATTAAAGGAACAGATAACGATGAACGCATTGGTCCAATGAGGGCTTTACAAAGTGGAATTATCTCTGACAAGGAAATGAAGAAGGGTATCATTTTAACAGCTATTATTACAGCTATACTTGCCTTAATCTTAATTTATACCAGCTTTGGAAAAGAAAATTTTTTATTGAGTTTGCTATTTGTTGGCTTAGGAGTTTCTGCAATCGTTGCCGCTATTAAGTATACGGTTGGCGATTCTGCTTACGGGTACAAAGGTTTAGGGGATATATTTGTCTTTTTATTTTTTGGAATCGTCAGTGTTTTAGGTTCTAATTTTTTGATGACAAAACAAATAGATATTTTGATACTTTTACCAGCAATTAGCATAGGTTTATTGAGTAGTGCAGTTTTGAATTTGAACAATATGCGAGATGAATTAAGTGATCGAAACTCAAATAAGATGACTCTAGTGGTTAAAGGTGGGAAAAAATTTGCAAAAATCTATCATTTCTCATTGATTCTTGTGGCTTTCATCTGTATGGTAATTTTCCTTAGCCTAGACTTCTACTCCAACAACAATTCGAGATTACTACCCTTAGTGGCTTTCATTCCTTTGGCAATTCATCTTAGAAAAATATACCACTATACAGATACTAGAACCTTAGATCCTGAATTAAAAAAAGTAGCTTTAAGCACCTTTGCACTTGGTTTTATTCTATTTTGGACAGTATTCTTAGAATTTTAACCGAAAGCAGTATTTGAAAGCCTTAATTTGATGATTTAATTCGTAAATTGATAAAAAATATTCAATGGATTTTAAAAAGAAAATGTTGCGAGATGATGCCTTAGAAGGCAAAACAATCATAGTGACTGGAGGTGGTAGCGGGCTGGGTATGTCTATGTCTCGTTATTTTCTAGAGCTTGGAGCTAATGTTGTCATCACCAGTAGAAACTTAGAAAAACTTAAGAGTAGTGCAAAAACTCTGGAAGAAGAAACCAGCGGAAAGTGCTTACCCGTTCAATGTGATGTAAGGCACTATGACGAAGTTGAACATATGATAGAACAAGCGCACACCACTTTTGGTGAAGTGGATGTTCTTCTAAATAATGCAGCGGGAAATTTCATCTCTCCAACAGAACGATTGTCTACAAACGCCTTTGATACCATTATTGATATTGTTTTGAAGGGCAGTAAAAATTGTACACTTGCTTTGGGTAAATATTGGATAGATAAAAAACAAACTAATAAAACAGTCCTTAATATAGTTACCACTTACGCCTGGACGGGGTCTGGATATGTTGTGCCAAGCGCCACTGCAAAAGCCGGTGTACTGGCCATGACAAGATCATTGGCTGTAGAATGGGCCAAATATGGAATTCGATTTAATGCGATTGCTCCGGGACCATTCCCTACTAAAGGGGCATGGGATAGACTATTACCAGGAGATCTTAAAGAAAAATTTGATCTTGCTAAAAAAGTACCTCTTAAACGCGTTGGTAATCATCAAGAATTAGCTAATCTTGCTGCTTATTTAGTTTCAGATTTTGCACATTACCTCAATGGAGAAGTGATCACTATTGATGGCGGTGAATGGCTAAAAGGGGCTGGTCAATTTAATCTTTTGGAAATGGTGCCCCCAGAAATGTGGGATCAATTAGAAGCGATGATTCGCTCTCAAAAAAAGGAGTAACGACTATAACTTTCTATCGGTATAATTAATTGGAGCAAATTGACATGCTGCTATTAATCGTAATTTTACATTAAAAAACTTGAAAAACTTTATGGGTAAGATAATTTCAATTGCAAATCAAAAAGGCGGTGTAGGTAAGACTACAACAGCTGTAAATCTGGCAGCTGCTTTAGGTGTTTTGGAAAAAAAAGTACTTTTAATCGATGCAGATCCTCAAGCCAACGCTACATCTGGACTCGGCATTGATATTGAAACAGTAGAAATAGGAACTTACCAAATTTTGGAACATACCAAAAGAGCTGAAGAAGCTATTATGAACACGGATTCACCAAACCTTGAGTTAATACCTTCTCACATTGATCTGGTTGCCATTGAACTTGAACTTGTTGATGTTGAGCGAAGAGAATACATGCTTAAAGAAGCCTTGTTACCTATAAAATCTAAATTTGATTATATTCTTATCGACTGTGCTCCTTCTCTAGGCCTATTAACATTGAATGCGTTGACTGCTTCAGATTCGGTATTAATTCCCATCCAATGTGAATATTTTGCCTTAGAAGGTTTAGGTAAGCTGCTCAACACTATTAAAAGTGTGCAAAAAATTCATAACGATCAGTTGAGTATTGAAGGTTTGCTACTGACGATGTATGATTCTAGACTTCGTTTATCCAACCAAGTGGTAGAAGAAGTAAAAAAACACTTTAATGATATGGTTTTTGAAACAATCATTCAAAGGAATGTGCGTTTAAGCGAAGCTCCTAGTTATGGAGAAAGCATTATTAAATATGATGCAGCTAGCAAAGGAGCCAATAATTATTTAAGCTTAGCTGAAGAAATTATTAAGAAGTCAAATTAAAAGTCAATGGCGAAAACGACAAAGAAAAAAGCTCTCGGTAGAGGTTTATCGGCTTTATTGAACGAATCAGATAATGATATTAAACCTAATGAAGATAAAAGTGCAGATAAAGCTGTAGGTAGTATAATAGAATTAGGCCTTGAAGCCATTATAGTAAATCCATTTCAACCCAGAACGAGTTTTAGTGAAGATGCTTTAAAAGAATTGGCCTCTTCCATTAGGGAGCTTGGTGTTATCCAGCCAATTACGGTCAGGAAACTTGAATTTAACAAGTACCAGCTCGTTTCTGGAGAACGCCGTTATCGAGCTTCAAAAATGCTTGGCTTAGAGACCATTCCATCTTACATAAGGATTGCGAATGACCGAGAATCTTTGGAAATGGCCTTGGTAGAAAATATACAACGTCAAGATCTCGATCCCATAGAAATCGCATTATCTTACCAAAGATTGATGAATGATATTGATTTAACTCAAGAAGAATTGAGCGATAGAGTTGGTAAAAATAGATCTACAATTGCAAATTACCTCCGGCTTTTAAAGTTAGACCCTATCATTCAAACAGGAATGAGGGATGGTTTTTTGAGTATGGGTCATGGCAAAGCACTTATAAATATAACCGATACGGATATTCAGCTTCAAGTCTACGAGCGTATTCTTAAAAATAAGCTTTCAGTAAGAGATACAGAGAACCTGGTGAGACACATGCAAGAAAACAAAGACACTCTTAAGCCTTCCCCAGAAGAGGTGAGAGTTGATGAAAAAAAATCTAAAGCCTTAAAACAGATTTCATCCTACTTTGGCGCTAAGGTCGAACTTAAAGTCAGCAAAAAAGGAAATGGAAAACTTATTGTTCCCTTTTCCTCAGATGAGGATTTCCAAAGAATCAAAAAATTAATACAAGGTGGTTCGTAAATTCCTTTTCACTTCTATATTTATTTTAGGTTGGTGTTCGTGTTCCTTTGGTCAAGAACAAGATAGTTTGACTGTTGAAACCAAAATGACTTCGACCAAAAATGCTTTCAAATTAGATCTGTACGATCCTTTGGCTCCAGCAAGGTCTGCTTTCTACTCTGCTATTTTACCGGGCTTGGGACAAGCGTATAATGGCAGTTATTGGAAAATCCCATTGGTGTATGCTGGTATAGGAACGAGTCTATATTTGGTACTTCAAAATGACACGGAATATCAACGCTACAGAAACGCCTATAAACGGAGATTAGCTGGTTTTCAGGATGATGAATTTCAAAATATTCTTGAGAATGATGGCTTGATTAGTGCACAAAAGCAATTTAGACAGAATAAAGAATTTGCTATTTTAGCAACTGTGGCCTTTTATTTATTCAACATTGTAGACGCAAATGTAGATGCACACTTAAAGCAGTTTGATGTTTCAAAAGATCTTACGCTTAAACCGAATTTTGAGCCTAATTTCATAAGTGGAAATATCAACTATGGTCTAACTTTGAATTTTAAATTAAATTAAATGAAACTCGCTATACTTGGTTATGGTAAAATGGGCAAAACCGTAGAGCATATTGCGATCTCCAGAGGCCATAATATTGTTTATAAAACCTCAGATGATTTAGATATGGACCGCTTAAAACAAGCAGAAATCGCCATAGACTTTAGTACCCCTGAAGCTGCTTATTTAAATATAACCACTTGTTTAAAAAATAACATAGCCATAGTGTCTGGAACTACAGGTTGGCTAGATCAATTTGAGGATGCGATTAAAGTGTGTAATTTAAAAGCTGGTAAGTTCTTATATGCCTCCAACTTTAGTATAGGCGTAAATGTCTTTTTTGAATTAAATTCTCAACTTGCTAAAATGATGTCTGGATTAAAAGAGTATGATGTTAAGCTAAAGGAAGTTCACCATTTAGAAAAGAAAGACTCCCCTAGCGGTACTGCCATTAGTCTTGCTGATCATATTATAAAAGAAACTGAGTATACAGACTGGTCTTATCCACCTGAAGACTCAAAAAAGTCGATTTCTATTGAGGCTGAAAGAAAAGCAGGAGTTTTTGGGTTTCATGATGTGACTTATGATTCTGATATTGATACCATAACTATTTCTCATAATGCAAAATCAAGAAAAGGTTTTGCTCACGGGGCAGTGATCGCTGCAGAATGGATACTCAAACAACATGACGGGGTATATTCTATGAAGGATGTCCTTCAACTTAACTCTTCAACCTAACGCTATTCATTATGTCATTTTTAGATTTATTAATTTTTATTTTATTTATACAAGTCCTACACTTTCTAGGCACTTGGAAATTATACCAAAGTGCAGGTAGACACTGGTGGGAAGCTGCTATCCCAGTTTACAATGCTATCGTGCTTTTCAAAATCATAAATAGGCCGTGGTGGTGGGTTTTTCTGTTATTCATTCCAATTGTTAACCTAATTATGTTTCCGGTTATTTGGGTGGAAATTGCTAGAAGTTTTGGTAAGAATAAAACCGCAGACACCATTCTTCAGGTCTTAACTCTGGGTTTTTATACCTATTACATAAACTACTTTACGCCCCATACTTACATTAAAGATAGAAGTTTAAAAGCGAGATCAAAATCTGGAGATTTTATAAGTGCAATCCTCTTTGCTGTTGTGGCCGCAACCATTGTTCATACCTATATCATGCAGCCGTTCACGATACCAACCTCCTCATTAGAAAAAACTTTACTGGTTGGAGATTTTTTATTTGTGAGTAAATTTCACTATGGTGCAAGAGTTCCACAAACTGCGATTTCGTTTCCCATGGTTCACGATACTATTCCTATAGCTGGTGTAAAGTCATATACCAAGGACCCCCAATTACCTTATATGAGATTGCCAGGCTTTCAAAATATTCAGCGAAATGATATCGTAGTCTTCAATTGGCCTGTAGATACTGTGAGGATGTTCAGAGACAACTCCGGTAAACATTACGACAAGCCCATAGACAAAAAGTCAAATTATGTAAAAAGAGCTGTTGGTGTCGCTGGAGATTCTCTAGAAATTATAGATGGTAAAATTTTGGTTAATAACACCTCTCTTCAACTTTCAGAAAGAGCTAAACCACAATATTCATATTTAGTACAAGGTAAAGGTCAAGGCTTCAACATGAGAAGTCTAGTCGAAATATATGGTATTACAGATGGACTGCAATGGATTGACAGAGAGAGGGACCTGTATCAGGTAAATGCGATTACTGAAGATAACTTAACAAAATTTGAAAATCACCCCAATGTAAAATCGGTTCAACGCATTATTGCCCCAAAAGGAAAAGCGGATTCTGGTATTTTTCCAAACAACGGAAAAGTAGATTGGAATAAAGACAACTTTGGACCTATTTATATTCCTGAATCTAATCAAACAGTGCAACTGAATTTGAAGAGTTTTTCATTGTACAGAAGAATCATTGAAGTTTATGAAGGAGAAGAAATGGGAATCGAACAGAAACTGGAGCTAAAAGGCACTCAAGTTTATCTGAATGGAAAACCTGTAGAGGAATACACCTTTAAACAAGATTACTATTGGATGATGGGAGACAATCGTCATAACAGTGAAGACAGTAGATATTGGGGATATGTACCACAGAATCACGTGGTTGGTAAACCCGTTTTTATCTGGATGAGTCTAGATGGAAATGCAAGTGATTTGGTAGACAAAATAAGATGGGAACGTCTGTTTACGACAGTGAAAGGCGAAGGAAAACCCACTTCCTATCTTGTGTATTTCCTTATTGGCATTGTTTTAATAATAGGATATAATTACTTTATTAAAAAGAAAAAATAAAAGTTGAAACCGATCTTACTACATCCTTGCTATTTTGGACCTATCGACATGTATGCATCACTAGTGCAAGCAGATTCTTTCGTTTTCGAAAAAGAGGATAATTATCAGAAACAGACCTATAGAACACGTCAATATATCTACGGAGCCAATGGAGAACTGTTATTAAATATTCCAATTAAACACAGAGAAAACAAGACAGATGAACATCAAAAGTACAAAGACATCAGGATAGAAAATTCCTTCAAATGGCAACCTCTTCATTGGAAATCTTTGCAATCGGCCTATAAAACGTCTCCTTTCTTTGAATTTTATGAGGATGAATTTGCCACTTTATTTGAAAAAAGAGCAAACTTTCTGATGGATTTTAATTTGATGGCCACACAAATAGTTTTTGAATGCTTGCAGCTAGATTTTAGTTTTAAAATGACTGAAGAATTCACGCTAAAGCCTGATGGTTATAATGACCAAAGACATTTAGTCAATTCAAAACGACAATCTGTAGCAGATCTTAAAGAGTACATTCAAGTCTTTCAAGTTAAATATGGCTATATCCCAAATTTGAGTATATTGGATTTGTTGTTCAATATAGGTCCGTCGGCTTTGGGATATCTAGATTCACAAAATCTTATTCTGAAAGCTTAAAGCTGGCCATTATTGGGTAATGGTCCGAGAGTTTTAAACTGTAATTTTTAAAATCTATATTTTGAAGACTTTCCTCATTAAAAATGACATCTATTCGAAAGGGTAAAAAATCAAAATCAAAAGTTTTTCCCAGCCCATATCCAGATTCCACAAAAGCATCTTTTAAATTGTGTTTCAATAACTGACTAGCCACGTAAGAAAATGCTGTATTGTTCATATCCATGCAAACAATTTTCGGTAAGCTTGAAGAAGAAAAGCTTTTCGACAGCAAATTTGCTTGTTCCTGTTGCTTCACAAAAGACTTTCCTACTCTATTAATCAATTGCCGGTGATCTTCTTTTTGCAATTCTTGGACATCAGGAATAATCTTTAAAGATTCTAGATGTACGGCATAAATCCGAAGCGTATCTTTTTTTACAACAATGTCTGCATAGATGGCATTATTATGTGTGTTTGGAAAGTCTACAGAACCTCTATGGATGATTTTATATTTGCTAAAAATAGCAATCCCAACATTAGAAGATTTGGATTTATACTTTTCAAACACATAAGGATAAGAACTCATATCCAAATCATTTGCTTTGTAATAATCTTGAAAAGCAACAATATCTGGAGTCTCAACTTTTATAAAATCTGAAATCTTTTTACCGACCTCAGTTTTTTCGATCCAGTTGTAAAAATTAAAAAGTCTAACATTATAACTCATAACTTTCAGGGTGTTCTTAATCTCTACTGAAGAGTTATCGTTAAAAACAATAATTTTATTGAAATACGAATAGCCTCCTACTACTAGCATAGCCGATACAATAAAATGTAATTTCAGCTTTAATAACCAATAAAATGCAAAACCAATATTGATGAGTATAAATATTGGCAAGCCCAAGTTCAAAATGGACAAAAAAGCTGAAAATTTTGGTGGTATAAAAGGGAGAATATAAGCTACTAGCAAACAGATTGCAAAAAACACATTTAAAGCAAAACCTACCTTTTGAAAAAAACTGAGTTGTGACTTCATGACAATTACATGTCTTTGCCAGCTTTAAACAGGAAATCTTTTTCTATTTTAGAGAGACTATCATATCCACTTTTACTTATTTTATCAAGAATTACATCGATTTTCACTTGCTTTTCTGAACGGCTAGAAGAATTTTTTTCAGAATTTATTTCAGTGGTTTTATGAACTGTTTTCATGTTGCTCTTTCTGGCTTTGGGTTCTAACAAATCTGCAAACCAATTTGTAGTACTTTGCAGCCAGGCTCCTATATCATTGCCTTTTTTGAGCTGAACAATATAAAAGTATCCTACAAGAGCACCACCTAGATGGGCTATATGACCTCCTGGATTTGATAGCGGAATCTGAACCACATCTAAAACCACTAAAAAGGCAGCTATCCACCACAATTTCAAATTACCCAGAAAAAAAAGTCGCACTTGTAAGTTCGGAGCTTGGGTTGCTGTCGCTACAAGTGTAGCCATAACAGAAGCAGAAGCACCAATAAGATAAGATCGACCAGTACCGTTAAAAGCAGGTAATAAGTTATAGCTTAGAGCGAATGTTAGAGCTCCACAAATGGCTCCTAGGAAATAAAGATTTAGCATCCGCCTACCTGAAAAATAGGTAAGAAAAAATTTACCTGAAAAATACAAGATCAACATATTAGATAAAAGATGGAATATCCCAGAATGCATAAAAGCATAAGTGATAATCGTCCAAGGTTTATAAACATATTCAAGTAGATCTTTAGGAAATACTAGCCATTGTATAAAAAAATCCGTGGGAATTTTAAATAGAAACCCAAGAGCTCTAAACGCAAACGTGACTACAAACAAAAGGACATTTAATCCTATCAGTTTTTCTAAAGTATCCGCTGTATCGTATTTTAATTTTAATTTTTGTTTCCAATCCATATTAGTTCCATCTATTAGTATCAAATGAATTCCTTTTCCAGTACCACATAGTAATAAACCCGATAACTGCACCTCCAATATGTGCCCAATAAGCAGTATTTGAAGGACCTAGTAAAGTAATACCAGTAACAGCAGAAAACAAATTCATCAAAAAGTATCCCCCTATTAGATATTTTGCTTTAATAGGAATTGGGATAAAAATTATAAATAAAGGTAAATTAGGGTGAACAACAGCAAATGCTGCTAAAACCCCAAAAATAGCTCCAGAAGCACCAACCATCGGAGTTAGATAATTACTAAAAAGCTGGTTGCTTAGTTCTTTCGGTACAGACGAATATACTTTATACTCTCCTGTAGATCTCACGCTTTCAAATAGTTTAGAAATCTCATCTGGACTCACATTAGCATTGATATAAGCTTCATAAGCTTCATTAAAACCAATGTAACTAAATAATACCTGAAAGCCCGCTGCTCCTAAACCAGCTGAAAAATAAATGAATATGAATTTACTCTGGCCTAAGTATTCCTCCAGTAAACTTCCAAACATATACAAAGCAAACATATTAAAAAGAATATGAGAAAAACTGCCATGCATAAATATATGAGTGATGACTTGCCAAACTCCAAAATTTGGGTTTTCGGGAAACCAAAGTGCGAAAATTTTATAAGAATAATCACCTAGATAATTAGCTCCAAAAAAAAACAAAATATTAGCTATTAATAAGACTTTTACAGTGTCGGTAATCCTTCCCATTTACATAAATTTTTTATCGAAATCTGATGCTGATTGTTTCACGAAAACTAAGCGATTTAAAGGAGTTAGCATTGGTTCTTTGCAAGAAAATAACAGATTTACAAGTTCTGTTTGCTCTTCTTTATGCAAAACAGCTCCGTTTTTAATTGCCATGCTTTGTGCCAAGGATTTAGCCAACCTATCTGTTTGATCAAATCCAGAATCTGGAATATCACTTTCGAAGTCTGACAGGAGTTGATCTAGTAAAATCGAGGTCTCACTTTCAGCTAATCGATTAGGAATTCCATTGATTTTAACAAAGTCTTCTCCGAGTTCTGATATCGAAAAGCCTGCATTGGTTAAAGATTCTCTCAAGGTTTTGAAAACACTTATCTCATTGGTGTCTAGCTGAAGTTTTAATGGAAATAACAACTGCTGACTTAAGGCAGGCTTAGCTGTGATGTTCCTTAGAAGCTCTTCATACAAGATTCTGAAGTGCGCTCTGTGTTGATCTATAATAAGCATTTCAGATTTAGTTGAAGTAATGACATATTTTCTTTGAAATTGAAACGTTCCAGACGATTTATGCCGAGTGTGTTCTCCTTGAAATAATGAGCCAAAGACTTGCTCACTATCTACCTCGATATTTAATAAATCATCATTCTGCCCTTCAAGATTTGTGTAAAGCGCTTCCCAACTAGGATTGGGTGTGTTGTGTTTTGAAGATGGAGATTTAAATGTTGAACTAAATTTATGTTCAGCTTCAAAAGGATTAAAATTCCGATCGACTACAACAGAAGGGATTTTAGCTCTAACTTTATGTTGATCGTAGCCTGTTTCCATACTTGCATCCTTATTGAAGTCTAAAACTGGCGACACATTGAATTGGCCAAGACTATGCTTTACACTACTTCTCAAAATTGAATAAATAGCATGCTCATTATCGAATTTAACTTCTGTTTTTGTAGGATGAATATTTATATCTATGGACTCTGGATTTACCTGTAAGTAAAGAAAATAAGATGGATAAGCCTTATCTTTTAATAAACCTTCAAAAGCGCTTGAGACCGCATGGTGTAAGTAAGGATGCTTTATAAATCTATCGTTGACAAAGAAAAACTGTTCTCCACGCGATTTCTTGGCAAATTCAGGCTTACCTACAAAGCCAGAGAGTCGAATTAAGTCGGTTTCTTCTTTAACAGGAACTAATTTTTCATTCATTTTAGACCCCATCACTCCAACGATACGCTGTCTAAAATTTGCTTGTGGTAAATTAAACAATTCACTACCGTTATGAATGAATTTAAAAGCAACAGACGGGTGAACTAAAGCAACTCTTTGAAATTCGTCAATAACATGTTTGTGTTCTACACTTGCAGATTTTAAAAAATGGCGTCGCGCAGGAATATTAAAAAAAAGATTTTTGACAGAAATAGAAGTCCCTATTGGGGTCACACAAGGTTCCTGTTTAATTATATGACTACCTTCAACCATAAGATGTGTACCCACCTCTTCTTCTCCTGTTTTGGTTTTCATATCGACATGAGAAACTGCTGCGATAGAGGCTAAAGCTTCTCCCCTAAAGCCTTTAGTATGCAGATGAAATAGATCTTCTGCTGCTTTAATTTTTGAGGTGGCGTGACGTTCAAACGATAAACGGGCATCAGTATCTGTCATTCCCAAACCGTTATCTACAACTTGGATAAGTGTTTTTCCTCCTTCTTTAACGATTAAAGACACTGAAGTTGCATTCGCGTCTACAGCGTTTTCCATCAGTTCTTTAACAACCGAGGCAGGACGTTGTACTACTTCTCCTGCTGCGATTTGATTTGCAACATGGTCTGGTAATAACTGAATAATATTGCTCATAGATTACTGTGAAGAGAAAATTGACAAATCAAAATCTATAATCCACAAAAATATAAACACAAGGATTGAGACTATTAAAATCACAGTCCGATTTACACCTCTGTTCCCTCTATTTCTGGAGTTCTCTCGAGCTTCAGCCCAGTGTGAACCAAAGTCTATAGAATTATGGGTGTCTTTGTATTTGGAAAACTTAGAATCAAACTTGTAAGGATTACCAGTATCTTTCCCCTTGTAATAACGTGGGGTATAATTATACCTTGAGTTTTTTCTTAATTTAAGAGAGTTAAGTTTAAACATGATTTATTCTGAACAATAAAAATAAATAAAATCGATGAATTATTTAGACTTAAAATCTTAATTTAAATCTAAAGAAAACTAAGCTTTATAGAATTTCGCATCTTTTCTAAGTTGAGCCATTTTGATAGCCGCAATCGCTGCTTCAGTTCCTTTATTACCAAGAACTCCACCAGATCGAGCTTCAGATTGAGCCCTTGTATTATCGGTCAATACACAGAAAATAACAGGAATATCGTTTTTCATGTTGAGATCCATAATCCCTTGGGTCAAACCTTGGCAAACAAAATCAAAGTGTTTGGTTTCACCCTGAATGACATTCCCAATAGCAATAATAGCATCGAGCATATCAAAGCTCTCTTGCATTTTTTTACAGCCATAAGGAAGTTCAAAACTGCCAGGAACATTCCACCTTACGATGTTGTCCTTGATAACTCCAACATCTATAAGAGCATCAAACCCCCCTTGAAAAAGATTTTGGGTAATATCTTCATTCCATTCCGACACTACAAATCCTATTTTCATGTCCTTGCAATTTGGCAAAGATTCCTTATCGTAAATAGAAATATTTTTTTCTGAAGTTGCCATATTATAAAGCTTCTGCTTGTCCTAAATAAATGTCAGCACTTTTAGCTTCAACAGATTTTGGAAATTCATCTAATATGCGATTGAGATATTTTTCCGCTTTTTCACCTTCTTTAAGGCTAATTGCAGTTACGGCAGCTTTCATCAAAAATTTAGGAGTTGTGAAATCGTTAGTGCGAAGGTTTGCTGCAGCAACGAAATAATCAAGGGCTTCCTTGGGTTGATCTAGTTGTAAAAAAGCATCGCCAATAGATCCTTTAGCAAGTGGCGTTAAAATTTGATCTTCGGCCTTAAATTTATCTAGATATTCTATTGCTTCTTGGTAGTTACCGATATTGAGATGAGAGATTCCTGCGTAGTAATTGGATAGCTCACCAGACTTAGTACCACTATAATTAGAAGAGATATCTTCAAATCCAAATTTACCGTTACCCCCTTTTAAAGATCTTGTAAACAGGGAATCCTGTTCTGCTCCTGAGGCTTCAATTGCAGAGTCAAAAAATTGCTGAGCTTGATTCATCTCATTTGCAGCTTCTATCTCATTAGGATCCTGAATAAACTTCTGATATCCAATAATAGCGAATATCACTATAGCTACAGCTATAATTACTCCAAAGATTGGTTTTTGGTATTTGGATAAAAACTCCTCAGTACTACTAGCACCCTCATCTAAAGTATTAAATACTTCAGCTGTTGTGGATTCACTTTCGATCTGATTTTCGCGTTCAGCCTTATTCTTTGGTTTGTAACCTCTTTTTCTATAAGTTGCCATAATTATGTTTAATTCAAGTGGCAAAAATATAAATTTTATCCATATGTAATACACTATTTATTTGATATTTTTACATCTGTGCATTTAGTAAATACAAAATAAAAATTACAACAAATTAAAGCTTCTAGAACTTGACTTGATCTTATGATTATCAAAAAACTATCCCTTATTAATTATAAAAATTTTGAGCAATTGACGTTAGAATTTGATTCTAAAATTAATTGCTTTGTCGGTAAAAATGGAATTGGTAAAACAAATGTTTTAGACGCTATTTATCATTTAGCCTTTGGAAAAAGCTACTTCAACCCAATAACAAGCCAAAATATTAAGCATGAAGAAGAGTTTTTTATGCTTGAAGGGGAATTTTTAAACGGGGAGAAAGAAGAGAGAATTATCACTTCTTTTAAAAAAGGGCAAGGAAAGCTAATAAAGCGAAATGGGAAAGAATATGAAAAAATAAGTGATCACATAGGGACTATTCCTTTAGTAATCATATCTCCAACAGATCGCGACCTTATTATTGAAGGTAGTGAAACCCGAAGAAAATTTATGGATGGTGTCATTGCGCAAGGTGACAAATTATATCTAAATACTCTACTCAAATACAACAGAATTGTATCTCAAAGGAATGCACTGCTTAAATATTTTTCTGTTAATAGAACTTTTGACAAAACCAGTTTGGAAGTTTACGATGATCAAATCATTGAATTTGGGGAAATTATTTTTAAAAAGCGAAAACAATTTATCAACGAGTTTAAACCTATCTTGGAGGAAAGATACCAAGAAATTAGCAATTCTAGAGAAGACATCAGTCTAACCTACAAGAGCCAGTTTAACACTGGAGAGCCCTTTAGGGAAGTACTCAAATCTGGGTTAAAAACAGATTTGCAACGACAATTTTCCAATTTTGGTACCCATAAAGATGATTTGATTTTTAAAATTAAATCCCATTCTGTTAAGAAATTTGGGTCTCAAGGCCAACAAAAATCTTACCTTATAGCTTTAAAATTTGCTCAATATGATTTTTTAAAATCTCATTATGGTGTAAAACCAATTTTGCTTTTAGATGATATATTCGATAAATTGGATGAAGACCGTGTTTCTAAAATAGTAAAGATGGTCACCGACACAGGACTTGGACAAATGTGTATAAGCGACACACATCCAGAAAGAACTGAAGATGTTGTAAAAAAGAATACTGATCACTATAAAATGATAAATCTTGAATATGAAGTTTAGTCTATTAATAATATGCTTTTGTTGTGTGATATCTTGTAACACGAAACCCTCGTTAGAAGACGTTCATCATCTCAATGGCTTTTGGGAAATTGAAAAAGCTGAAACCCCGTATGAAACAAAATCTTACGAGATTAATTTAATGGTGGATTATATCCAAGTGGAAAAGACTAAAGGATTTAGAAAAAAAATGCAATCGAGTTTTCTGGGCAGTTACAAATCTTCTCAAAATCGTGAAAATTTTACAATTCACAACGCTGGTGATAGTCTGGTCTTAATTTATAAAAATCAATACAACACATGGACAGAGACCCTATTGAGCATTGAAAAAGATGAATTCGTAGTGAAAAATGATGAGGATTTCATATATACATATAAGCGACATAAAAATTCGAAAATTAATTTTGATGATGAAGGATAAAAGAGCAAATGAAGAAAAGTCTATGAAAGACTTGATGGATATTTTTAAACAAAAACACAAATTGAGTCCTGGATTGGACAAAGTAGATGTTGAAAAAGCATGGATGAATGAACTAGGTCCAGCTATGAAAAATTATACAGATACTGTGCGTTTTAAGAATAACATCCTTACGGTCCACTTATCATCTTCTACTCTAAGAGAAGAACTAAGTTATGGAAAAGCTAAGATCGTCAAACGCTTGAACGACAGTTTAGGAAGAGAGCTCATTCAAAAAATAATTCTAAGATAAATTGTATGAAGTTTCAGAAAGTTACTTTTAAAAACAACAAGGGAGAAGAGCTCAAAGGTCAATTGGTTTTACCAAAAACACAGGATCCTAAGGCTTACGCTATTTTTGCACACTGTTTTACCTGTGGGAAAAACCTGAAGGTCATAAAGCAAATCTCATTAGCTCTTACTGATCTAGGGATTGGAGTTTTAAGCTTCGACTTTACTGGCCTAGGGCAAAGTGAGGGAGATTTTGCCAATACCAATTTTTCTCACGACGTAGAAGATTTGATTCAGGCTTCTCAATTTCTCGAAGAAAAGTATGCTGTTCCTTCGCTCTTGATAGGTCACTCTCTAGGGGGTACAGCCGCTCTATTTGCAGCTAAAAAACTCCAAAACATCAAAGCTATTGTAACTATAGCGAGTCCATCACAACCCTCTCACCTTGAAAATTTAATTAAAAGCAGTATTGAAGAAATAGAAAAGAACAATGAGGCATTAGTAAATATAGGCGGTAGAGATTTTACGATTAAAAAGCAATTTTTAGATGATATCAAGGCTAACAATACTGAAGGTTTCTTAAGTGATTTGAAAAAGCCACTATTAGTTATGCATTCCCCGTTAGATAAAATTGTAAGCATTAATAATGCAGAAGAACTCTACCACTGGGCGCATCATCCTAAAAGTTTTATAAGTCTCGATCAAGCAGATCATCTTTTAAACGAAAATATCGATGCCCGTTACATAGGTAATTTAATAGGAAATTGGGCAACAGTCTATTTGAATATTCAGAAAGAAGACAACCCAGCTTTAAGATCTAAAAGTCAATCGTCTGCCATCTTAAAGTTGAAAGATAAGTTTACCACACATTTAAAAATTGGTGACTATGGCTTTATTGGAGATGAACCTATTGACTATGGCGGTAATAATTATGGTCCAACCCCCTACGACTTGCTAACAGCTGCACTCGCAGAATGCACTGCTATGACACTTCATGTTTTTGCAAAACACAAAAAATGGGATTTACAGGAAGTTAAAGTTCACGTCGACCATGAGAAAAAGAAAGTAGAGCAGAAAGAGGGGAATACAATCCAACAAGATATCATAACCAAAAAAATTGAAGTTCTAGGAAATTTAGATGAATCTCAGGTGAAGCGATTAATTGAAATTGGAGATAGATGCCCAATTCATAAAACGTTGCACTCTGATCTCCAAATATCTTCTGAACTCATACCATAAAACTTTTGTTAAGGTAATCTATAATTTTGAGTGGTTCTGCATTAAACATTACATTTACTATTAATCTAAATTCAATAATTATGAAAAAAATAAGTTTGTTAACATTAAGCTTGCTTGTACTTATCGGTTGTAACGACACTAAAAATAAAGACGATAAAAAAGAAGAGATGGAAACTGTTGATGTTTCAAATACAAGTGTAACTCTAACTCCTTTGAAGGGGTCCCCAGAGTATGCTGAAGCTGCGTTAGCTCACCTAGGTGGTGATGTTATAGAGGTGGCTGCAGGTTCTGTAGATTTTAACTTTGCAGTGGAAAATTACGAGTTAGGTACCCAAACTTCTAATGCAGGAGAAAATGGATTAGCAAATTCTGGTAAAGGTCAACATATTCATTTTATCCTTGACAATGGACCTTATTCTGCCCATTACGAAAGTGATTTCAGCAAAGATATAGAAGAAGGTGATCACGTTTTATTGGCTTTTTTATCAAGATCTTATCACGAGGCTGTAAAAAATCCAACCTCTTTTATTGTTAAAAAGATAAGAGCTGGTAATCCTTCTGAGGATCAACAAATGGATGTTGATTTCTCTGCTGAGCATATGTTTTATAGCAGACCAAAGGGAACTTACTCTGGAAAGGATACTAAAAAAATACTTTTAGATTTCTTTTTAGTGGGAACAAAAATAAGCCCTGATGGCAACAAAGTAAAAGCTGTTATTAACGATGGAGAAGAATTTTTGTTGACAGAATGGAAACCGCAATTTATTGAAGGATTACCAATGGGAAAGAATAAAATACAATTGACATTGGTGGATAAAAATCTTGACCCTATTCCTGGCCCATTCAACACCGTGACACGAACTATTACTCTAGAAAAGTAAAAAACTTCCGATTACACTATCAAAAAGAGCCACGCTTTTCAGCGTGGCTCTTTTTGATAGTGTTTTTCCTTAATCTTGATTAAAAATTTCAGATTCACTGATAATCTAATACCAAATCATATTTATAATGCCGTATGAATAAATTGAATTATACTACGACGTAGCTCAGCACAGGTTTTTTGATTGATTGATTGAAATCAAAAATAGTTAGCATAACCTTAGCTACGGTAATTATTTTTGATGAAAAGCAGGCGAAAAAAGCCTGTGCCGAATTCGTATCGGTAAAACGATTTATTGCGTCATTATAGGTCTAATTTGTTATAAGTACTCGGCTCATCATTAGGTGATACATTTTCCATAGGTAATCAATATCTATTTAGATTGAAAAACTAAGATTGAACTTAAAGAGTTCTTCCTTGTTGTTGAGAAGATTCTGCCAAACATGTGGAGTTGTCCTAAATTCTGAGTCACTCGTGCTGTTATGATCTAAACCACGTGCATTTCCTTAAGAAGATTTAAGAAGTCTTAGAGGATAAAGTTTTTAGCTTTAAGATCGATTTTAAAGTTCCCGTTAGCTTTTTCTTTTACTTTGGAACTCACCCCTCCAACAAACACAACTTTTTTAACTGGAAAAATCACTTTTGCTACATATGACAAAGCGAGAAGTTTAAAAACAGCTACGAGAAAAAGTAATATTTTTATTTAGCGTAAAAGTCAGTTTAAAATTCGATACAAATTTAAGGTTAAGCTAGAGCCTAGTTTATATTTTATTATTTCTTAAGAAGAGTATTGCTTCTCGAATTTCGGTAGACATAATTTTATCTTCTCTAACGATGGGTACTTTGCTTCTAAAATGAAATAACAACTCCATTACGAAAGGAGAACTAGGTAAAGGGGCTCTAAAATACATAGCTTGTGATGCATTAAATAATTCTATAGCCAAAATACGTTCGACGTTATCCACCACTTTTGAAAGTTTGGTTACAGCATTTGCTCCCATACTTACGTGATCTTCTTGGCCATTTGAAGAAACAATAGAATCGACGCTTGCAGGTGTGCATAACTGCTTGTTCTGACTAGCAATGCTTGCTGCCGTATATTGTGGAATCATAAAGCCACTATTGAGACCAGGAGAGTTAATAAGGAAAGTAGGTAAGCCTCTTTGACCAGAAACCAATTGATAAATACGCCTTTCTGAAATATTACCTATTTCACTCATGGCTATAGCCATCACATCGGCAGATATTGCCATAGGTTGACCATGAAAATTACCTCCAGAAATGATTTTATCGTCCTCTACAAAAACATTGGGATTGTCTGTTACACTATTGATTTCGGTTAAAAGAGTTTGTTCAACATAGCGAAGCGCATCCCGGCTAGCACCATGAACTTGTGGTACACAACGAAATGAATATGGATCCTGCACGTTTTGCTTATAATTTTTAGCGATTTCACTATCCTTTAAAATCCTACGGATATTATCCGCAGTTTCTATTTGTCCTTTATGAGGTCTCAACTGATGAACCAAATCATCATATGGTGACATATTGCATTCGAAGGCATCTATAGAAATCGAAGCAATCGTATCCGCCCACTTGAGTAATTTATTGGCTTTTAAAATATTATGCAGAAGATGAGCGCTCATAAATTGAGTTCCGTTAAGCAAAGCCAATCCTTCTTTAGACTTAAGAACTAAAGGTTTCCAGCCAAAATGGTCTTCTAGTTTAGAGGAAGCTGAGACTTTACCATTTATAGAAACTTCACCTTTTCCTATTAATGGTAATGAAATATGAGCTAGTGGAGCTAAGTCTCCCGAGGCCCCAAGAGATCCTTGCTCATAGATAAGAGGATAAACACCTTCATTAAAAAAATCTATAAGCCGTTGAACAAGGTCAACACTTACACCCGAATGTCCGTAGCTCAAGGATTGTATCTTTAAGAGTAGCATCAATTGCACTATTTCATCCTTTATTCTGTCACCAGTTCCACAAGCGTGAGACATCACCAAATTTTCTTGTAAAGAGGTTAACTTATCATCATCTATTTTGATATTACAAAGTGATCCAAACCCAGTGTTTACTCCATAAATTGGTGCTTTATTTTCTTTTTGCTTAGTATTGAGATAGTGACGAGCTTTGTTGATTTTAAAGACAGCTTCTTCACTTAGGGCTAATTTATACTTATCCTGAATAATAGTTTCAATTTGAAATAAACTTAGAACACAAGTATCGATATAGTGGGTATTCTGCATGGTATTATCTTTAATTTCAAAGATAACATTTATTAAATTTTAAGTCTTGTTTAGTTTTTAAGATTTGAGAAAGAGTGACCCAATTGGTCGATCAAGTCTGAAGCTATTAAGCTTTCTTCAGACGTTAACTTCAATGCTAGATCTCCAGCAAGACCATGAAGAAACATTCCTAAAATTGCAGCGTCCATACTTGAGTAGTTTTGAGCCAATAGTCCTGTGATCAGTCCTGTGAGAACATCGCCACTTCCTGCTGTCGCCATCCCAGAATTTCCCGTAGAATTTACATGAATTTGATCTTTATAAACACAAAGACTATAAGCCTCTTTGGCTAGTACAATCACATTTAATTTCTTAGAGAAAAACTTGATTTTTTCAAGCTTATCGAAATCATCTTTCCAATCGCCTATCAATCGTTTTAGCTCTCCAGGATGTGGAGTGAGGATAGATTTCTTTGGAATAAAATCCAACAAGCTTTTATGCTTGGCTATTAAATTTAAGGCATCTGCATCTATAACCAATGGTGATTTTGAATTTACCAACCAACTTTTTAAAGCTTCAAAAGCTTCGGTTGATGTTCCTATTCCAACTCCAATACCAACAGAATTAGGTTCAAATTCTAAAGACTGATAAGAAATAAAATTCGATAAAGGATTTTCGACCAACATGACTTCTGGTTGATGTTGAATCATCGTTAGATGAGCCTTATTAGGCATCATAACACTTGTTTTTCCAACTCCAGAACGCATACATGATTTTGCTGCCAAAATAATACTTCCCAACATCAGATGGCTTCCCCCTACCAAAACGGCATGGCCATAGGTCCCTTTATGAGAAAACCTCGACCTTAAGCGGTAGAGCTTTTTAGCCGCTCTTAAGTCTACATAAGTCAAGTTGGAAGAAAGGGAATTTAAAAACTCTTTGTCAAGGTCAATGTCGATTATGTCCAGATGCCCTACCGAATTTGCATAATCAGGTAAAAAAAAAGGTAATTTTGGAGTTTGAAAGGTATAGGTATAGTCAGATTGAAAGACCTGCTCGTTTGCTGCGGGAATTTTATCCAAAAACATGCCACTAGGAATATCTATAGAGATAGACAAGGGTGACACTGAATTGATATACTGAATTAAATTTTGAACAAAATCAGGCATCGACCGATTTAAACCAACACCAAAAATCGCATCTATAACAACATCTTTAGAGTTGATTTTAAATAAATTACTGATTCTATTAAAATCAGTAATTTTAACCTTAGCTGCTTTTAATCGATGTAAATTACGCTGATTGTCTTCTGATCGTTTTGCTGTAAAGTTGACTAGAATAATTTCAACATCGACCCCTTCTAAAATCAAAAAATTAGCAATAGCTAAGCCATCACCACCATTATTTCCAGGACCCACTAGAATATAAACTTTAAAAACAGATATAGGTAAAATTGATTTTAAACGCAAAAAAGCTAATTTGGAAGCGCGTTCCATCAAATCCCATGAGCTTATGTTTTGTTTATCAATACTAAATTGGTCAAGTTCTGCCAATTGAGAGGCCCCTAAAATTTTCATAGCTTAACTTATATCATGATAATACTACTTATTTTTCAGACAGACTCTTTTCCCATGCCCAAGCATCTTTTAAGGCCTGTTCAAGTGACCGTTTAGCTTTCCATCCCATTATTTTGTTTGCTTTTTCTGTATCGGCATAAGCTGCAACTACATCCCCAGAGCGTCTGTCTACTATGGAGTAATTTAACTTTTCTCCGGAGGCGCTCTCAAAAGCATTAACGACTTCAAGCACAGAAGAGCCTATGCCCGTTCCAAGATTAAAAACTTCAAAATTAGTATCGGTTTTGGAAGACATCAATCGTTCTAAAGCAATCACATGGGCTTCAGCAAGGTCCATCACATGGATATAATCTCTTATGCAAGTTCCATCAGTTGTAGGATAGTCATCGCCGAAAATTGATAAATGATCTCGGATGCCTATAGCTGTCTGTGTGATGTAAGGAACAAGATTTTGAGGGGTTCCTAGAGGTAATTCACCTATTTCTGCTGAAGGATGAGCCCCTATAGGGTTAAAATACCTCAAGGAAATCGCTTTGAGTTTTCCAAAGGCTTTACATGTATCTGAAATGATTTCCTCCCCAATTTGTTTGGTATTACCATAAGGTGACATAGCTGACTTTATGGAAGCGTCTTCAGAAATTGGCAATTGATCTGCTTCACCATAAATGGTACAAGAAGAACTGAAAATGATATTTTGATAGGGTAGCTTTATGATGTTTTGCAATAGATACGTTAGCGCTGCTAAATTGTTTTCATAATATAAAAGAGGATTTTTAACGCTTTCTCCCACTGCTTTAGAAGCAGCAAAATGAATAACTCCGTCGATATCTTGATGGGATTTAAAAAACTCATCAACATCTAATTTATCTCTTAGATCCAGTTTATGAAAATCTGGTGTTACTGAAGTAATAGTGGTAATTCCTTCAATAACTTTTAAGGAAGAATTAGATAAATTATCAATTACTATAACTTCATATCCTTTATTTTGGAGGGCTACAACGGTGTGAGAACCTATAAAACCCAATCCACCAGTCACTAAAATTTTCATTTGTTAATTTTATTAAAATTAAAAAGCAAATTACAAAAAATTTGAGCTGAGTGGTTTTGAAACTATTATTTTTACATAAAAAATTATGGCCACAAATGATCGCAGTATTCAAATCTTTAAATGGATAAGCATTTTGGAAGCTATTTCCTTTCTCGTGCTCTTATTCATAGCTATGCCCCTAAAGTATATCTGGGACATTCCGGACTACGTAAGGATTATCGGCATGGCTCATGGTATACTATTTGTTCTTTATTTGATTGGTGGGTATTGGATGTTCGAAAAGCTTAACTGGTCTGTAAAAACACTTTTAATTGTATTTTTAAGTTCAATTTTACCCTTTGGACCCTTTGTAGTAGAACGTAAATATCTTCCAAAATCCTAAATTAGTTATTTCCTAATCTGTCTTTTACAAATTCGACTTTGGTTTTTCCATGAGGTTTTGTATTTCCCTTTTCATCTAGGCTTACCATTACGATTTTATCAATTTTAATAATGGTTTGCCTAGTCATTTTATTCCTAACCTCACATTTGAGAGTAAGAGAAGCATTTCCAAATTTTTCCACCTCAATTCCGATTTCGATAATGTCGCCTTGAGTTGCAGAGCTTTTAAAATCAATTTCGCTCATATACTTGGTGACCGTGTTTTGATTTTCCAATTGTATGATAGAATATAAGGCAGCCTCCTCATCTATCCAAGCTAAAAGTCTTCCACCAAATAATGTTCCATTAGGGTTAAGATCTTCAGGCTTTATCCACTTTCTGGTATGAAATCGCATAGGCTTAAATTTTATTTTATTTTGAATATTATCAAAATGATCGAAGGCTAAATTAGATCTTTTTTGAGACTCTTCTATTCACCTTTTTTGAATAGCCATTCCCTTCTACTCTCGAAGGCTTTTATAAAATTAATCCAAAAGAAAAAATTAAACACCTTTGATTTCCTTTAGAATCCCAAAAATAATCAGTAGACTCAAATGTGTTTATAAGTTTTGATCTGTCCATTTCTTCTTTCAAGTTGAATTGAAATCCTCTATTTTATATTTCACTATCCTCTACAAATTGGATAGACCAAAGCCCAATAATTTATAAATAGAGAATTTTTTCTTTGAATGAGCAATATGTAAATCTCAAAATTCTTTAAGGAGAAAAGCATAACATCTTTGTCTCTACTGAAATAGATATATCCTTTTTAAAATATAATTTTTACAGAATTGACATTAGTTTATATAAAACTTACTTGTTAGAACCGAACAGGGTCTTAGTGCAAAACAACTTTTATATCAAGTACCCTTTATAAGTTTATTGCCATAAAAAATAGCGGCTTACTGACTTAAACTATTCCTTAACTTAAATAAAATCGAGGAATGAGTAGAATCAATTTTTAAAAATCACATCCTTTTTAAGCTGATACTTTAAATAGTACTAAATCAAAAAATTGCTTTACATAAGAAGCATCAGCAACTGATTATTAAAACTAAATCTAGCGTTTAAAATTAAAAAACCCCTCATTTCTGAGAGGTTTTGCACTATAAATTGTTGTAATTATGTTATGACTTAGGCATCACAACTGAATCAACAGCATGAATAACGCCGTTAGAAGCATCAACGTCTGTCATAATAATGGTAGATTTATTACCATTAGCATCAGTTAAAATTACGTTTTCACCTTCTAAAGTTGCAACTAGCTCTTCACCTTGTACTGTTGGAATTGTAAAACTTCCATCATTATCGCTAATAGCGTTAACAACATCGGCTGCCATAAATTCACCAGAAACTACATGATAGGTTAAAATACTAGCTAATTTCTCTTTATTCTCTGGCTCAACAAGTGTAGCTACTGTTCCTTCAGGTAATTTTCCAAAAGCATCATTAGTAGGTGCAAAAACTGTAAATGGTCCTTCACTACTTAAAGTTTCTACTAAACCTGCTGCCTTCAAAGCAACAACTAACGTGCTAAAATTTTCATTACCAACTGCAATTTCTACAATAGTTTGTTGCTCATCCATAACACTTTCAGCAGATGTTTCAGCCTCAACTGCAACCTCTTCTTTCTCTGCAGCATCAGTTTCGCTGTTCTTGCAAGAAGTAAATGCAATCATTGCAATTACGCTTAAACTTAAAATTAATTTGTTCATGTCTGTATATTTTGTTTAGTTCAAAAATATTTTAAAAACCTTAAACAATACGCATTCACACTATAATTTTTTGTTAATTCTAATGGATCATAATTAGCTAGTATATCGTTAGTTTTAACATTATACTATTTTGCCTACATGACCAGCAAATTAAAAATTATTTTAGCGTAAATAGGGGTCTTCCTTTTTCAATTTAAATTGGTATCGTATTTTAATTATTTGATCATAATATATAAATATACTAAAAAAAAGTATTTTTTTACTGAACGAATTCTAACCAAATTAAGATGTTAGGAGTTTAAGTTTTTTAAATTAGAATTATAGGGGAATATTGAGTTACCCACCTAAAAGATCGAAATCAATAGTCCAATATAAAGAATTAACAATAATTTATCTCAGTCTTGTTCGTTTGCAACCGAACTAATTTTAGTTTTGGGCCATGATAGAAAAATTTAATTTAATCAACGCGTTTAATGAGGAACTTACAAGGGAGTTAAGTTTTCATTTTGAAGATGAGCATAATATGCCTCCACTAGCGAGTAAGATTTATTCTATCCTAATTTTATCGAAATATCTTTCATTTACCGAAATTTTAGAATTGACTAAAGCCAGTAAAAGTTCAGTGTCGAATCAGATTAATTTTTTAATAGATGAAGGTCGCGTTGAGTTTATTTACAAAGACAATAAAAGAAAGCGCTATTTTAAGACCAAAGAGGATTATTTAAAAAAGACACTTGAAATACATCAACAAAAAATTCAAAAGGAAACCAACATACTGTCGAAAATTATCGATCATAAAAAAGATCGGGGTTTTGATGGAGAACTCGTTAGTATTTTTAAGAATCACCTTTTAAACGAAAAAGAAAATTTAGAACAGACCATTTTTAAATTATCAAAAACAACTAATAATATTAGCACACATGAAGAATAAGTTAAGCATAATTTCAATGTTGGTGGCTATCATAATAAGCTCTTGCCAACAAAAAGGACAACAACAAGCCCCTCCTCCTCCACAGCTCGTTATTATTGAAGTTGAAACCAAGGACATCACTACGTTTACGGAATATCCTACTCAATTAGAAGGAATTATAAGTAGTGACATAAGAGCTAAGGTAGCAGGGTATATCACAGATGTTCTCGTAGAAGAAGGTGCTGCTGTCAAAAAAGGCCAAATACTTTTTAAATTAGAGACAAGGAGTCTTAGCAGTGACGCTTCTGCAGCACGATCTAGAGTTAACGCCGCACAAATAGAGGTTGACAAATTGGAGCCTCTTGTACAAAAAGAAATAGTGAGTGAAAGACAAATGGAGACTGCCAAAGCAGTTTTAGAGTCTGCAAAAAGTGATCTCCAAAGCATTGCAGCAAACATAAATTATGCTACTATAAAAAGCCCTGTAGATGGGTATGTGGGAACTATAAATTATAGAGATGGTGCCCTCATTAATCCTAGCGATATGCAACCCTTGACAAAAGTTGTGAAGACCGACGAGGTTTTTGCATATTTCTCTGTGAATGAAAAAGATTATTTAGACATGGTATCTACTTTAAACTTGGAGTCTGGATTTGACAAGAATTTGATGTCCTCATTTCCGAAAATCACTTTAAAATTGTCCAACGGAAATGAATATGAGTTGAAAGGAAACATCACCAGTATCTCTAGCCAAGTCAATAGAGAGACTGGTACAGTAAGATTTAGAGCTACATTTGATAATCCAAAATCAATTTTAAAAGATGGCTTATCCGGTAAAATAATAATTCCTAATTATTTTCAAGATGCGGTGGTGGTGCCAAGGGTATCTACATTCTCACGTCAAGGAAAAGAATTTATATTCAAGTTTCAGAAGTCAGACTCAACGGTTATAGAAACAGCATTAGAGGTCATAAGAGCAGATCCTTATTTAGTTGTGACTTCAGGTATAGAAAAAGGAGAAAGGATTATAGGTAGTGGTGTCAATAAAATAAAAAATGGTGATAAAATAATACCGGAATCCTCAAAAATGGATTCTATTATAGACTCATTTGACAAAGTTTTTAAATAAAAATTATGCTTAAAAAATTTATAGAACGGCCCGTCTTATCCACAGTAATATCAATTATTATTGTGATGCTAGGCATTTTGGGAATACAACAGTTACCTGTCACGCAATATCCAGATATTGCTCCACCAACGGTACAAGTCACCACTAGCTTTCCAGGAGCTAATGCAGAGACAATTCTTGAAAGTGTTATAATCCCTATTGAGGAACAGATTAATGGTGTAGAAGGAATGACCTATATCACCTCTTCTGCTAGTAATAATGGTAGTGCGATCATAACCGTCTTCTTTGAGCAAGACTATGATGCTGATATAGCTGCTGTAAATGTCCAAAATAGAGTATCACGTGCAAATGCTATTTTACCTGAGGAAGTCGTTAGAACTGGTGTCGTCACAGAAAAACAACAAAATTCAGCATTGCTTTACGCAGCTATGTATTCAACTAGTGAGGACTATTCCGATACCTATGTTCAAAATTATTTAAACATAAATGTTAAACCTGAATTACAAAGGATAAATGGTGTTGCTAATGTTTCGGTATTTGGAGGCAAGGATTACTCGATGAGGGTATGGCTAGATCCAGATAAGATGGCGAATTATAATCTTAACGCTTCTGACGTTATAACAGCTATAAGAGAACAGAGTCAAGAAGCAGCAGCTGGTTCTATAGCACAAAATGCAGGAAAAGCTTTTGAATATGTAATCACTTATAAAGGGAGACTCAAAACCTCTGATCAATATGGAAATATCATTTTAAAAACCTTCGATAATAATCAGTTTTTAAGATTAAAAGATGTGGCCGAAGTTGAATTGGATGCGTTCTCGTATAATTCATTATCTCGAAGTAAAGGGTATCCAGGAGTTAACTTTGGGATTTTCCAAACTCCAGGTTCTAACGCCCAAGAGATTATCGAAAATATTTACGATAAGATGGACAAACTTGAGCAAAATTTTCCCGAAGGAGTCGAATATCTTGTCAATTACGATACCAATGAATTTTTAACAGCCTCTATTTCTAAAGTTCAAGAAACTTTAATTGAAGCCTTTTTATTGGTTTTCTTGGTGGTTTTTATTTTTCTCCAAGACCTCAAATCGACATTAATTCCTGCTATTGCTGTTCCTGTTTCTATTATCGGTACATTTTTCTTTCTGAATTTGTTTGGGTATTCTATAAATCTACTCACTTTATTTGCTCTTTTACTTGCCATTGGTATTGTAGTAGATGATGCCATTGTTGTGGTGGAAGCCGTTTACGCCAAGCTAGAAGGAGGCGCTAAGGATGCGAAAGAAGCTTCAATTTCAGCCATGAATGAAATAAGTGGAGCCATCATCTCCATCACTTTGGTTATGGCTGCGGTATTTATTCCAATTACTTTTATAAAAGGACCTGCGGGAGTATTTTATGAACAATTTGGAGTTACCCTTATTGTTGCTATTACAATTTCTGCAGTTAATGCGTTAACTCTCAGTCCAGCCTTGTGTGCTCTTTTCTTAAAACCACCGAAGGAGCAAAAAGATAAACCCAACTTGCTCCAAAGGTTTTATAATGCATTTAATTCTGGATTTAATGCCCTTTTGAGAAAGTATGTACACTCTCTAAAGTTTTTAGTAAGACAAAAATGGATTACAGTTCTTATTCTTATTGTTGCTGGCGTTGCCATTTACTTTGCCAATTCTCTTACTCCCAAAGGATTTGTACCTTCAGAAGACAGGGGCGTGGTGTTTATGAACATGGAATTACCCGTAGGTGCTTCTTTAGATAGAACATTTCAAGCTACTGAAACCTTGTATGAAAAAATACAAGATATTGAAGGTATAAAAACAGCCTCATTGATTACAGGGAAAAACTTTTTCTCTGGAACTGGAAGTTCTTATGCCCAAGGCTTTATTATCCTCGAAAGTTGGGAAAAGAGAACAACAGATGCCACACAGATTAATGCGATTATTGGTCAACTGAATAAAGTAACCTCAGATATTACCGATGCAAATATTCAATTCTTTACACCGCCAAGTGTTCCAGGGTATGGGTCTGCAGACGGTTTTGAGATGCAACTCATAGATAAATCCGCAGGGTCTTTTACCGACCTAGATAATGCTGCTCAAAAATTTGTTGGAGGTTTGTTTGGAGAAAACTCCATCGCCTTTGCCAATAGTTCTTTTAGTTCAAAATTTCCTCAGTATAATTTAAATCTTGATGTCCCAAAGATAAAAGCAAGTGGACTCAGTGTTGACGATGTACTTACAACTATGCAATCTTTTGTTGGTGGCTTATTTGTATCTAACTTTTCAAAATTTGGAAAACAATACCGAGTCTTTGTTCAATCTCTTCCAGAAGATCGGAAAGATGAAAATAGCCTAAACAGCATTTTCATTAGACTTCCTTCTGGTGACCAAGCACCCGTTTCTGAGTTTGTAAGCTTAGAAAAAGTATACGGCCCACAGGTCGTCAACAGATTTAATTTATATAATGCGGTAACCATTAACGGAGCTTCGGCTCCTGGGTTTAGTTCTGGAGATGCTATCCAAGCTATTCAAAAAACTGCAGATAAGCAATTAGGGAATAACTATGATATTGCTTTTTCTGGGATTACCAGAGAAGAAATCGCTGCCAGTGGACAATCTATCGTGATTTTCGCACTAAGTATACTTTTCGTTTACTTTTTCTTAGCAGCCCAGTATGAAAGTTATATGCTTCCCTTTGCCGTCATTCTGTCTCTTCCTATAGGGGTAGCTGGAGCCTTCTGGACCACAAACCTAGCTGGACTCGAAAATAATATTTATTTCCAGATTGCCCTCATAATGCTTGTAGGTCTCTTGGCAAAGAATGCCATTTTAATAGTAGAATTTGCTATACAACGTCGAAAAGAAGGGATGAGCATTTATGATGCTGCTCTAGATGGTGCAAAGGTGAGACTCCGTCCAATATTAATGACCTCTTTTGCTTTTATTTTAGGCCTATTGCCCTTGGTTTTAGCCACTGGAGTTGGAGCTAAAGGAAACAATTCTATCGGAACCGGAGCAGCAGGTGGATTACTTGTTGGGACTGTGATAGGTATTTTTGTTATCCCCGTTCTTTTTGTGATTTTCCAATGGTTACAAGAAAAAGTAAGTCCATCAAGCCGAGCTCGTGCAGAACAAAATCAACTTAATTCTAAAGACTCAAAATAGATTATGAAATATATTATGAAATCCCTACTTGTTATTTGTTGTTTGGCTACAGTTCAGTCCTGTTTTGTAGCTAAAGATTACGAAAGACCAGAAGAAGAGATCGACCCTATAAAGTATAGAACAGACCAGCTAGAAAGTGATACGCTATCTATTTCTAGAGTAAGTTGGAAGGAAATGTTTACAGATAGTGTTCTTCAGAATCATATTAAAGAGGCTTTAGAAAATAACCAAGATATACGTATAGCCTTGCAGCAAATAAATGCAGCAAATTCTTACTATAAGCAAGGTAAAGCAGGTTATTATCCAACAGTAAATATCAATGGATCATTTACGCATCAAGAGTTATCTCCCAATTCACAATTTGGAGGTTTCTTCTCCTCTTTAGATCAATATGAGTTAAGCCCTAGTTTATCTTGGGAAGCTGACGTTTGGGGTAAAATACGCAGTAATAAAAGAGCAGCTCAAGCTAGATATATGCAATCTCAGGCAGCTCATAAAGTTGTTAAGACAGACCTTATTGCTAGAATAGCTTCCGGATATTATCAGATATTAGCTTTGGATGAACAAGTAAAAATAACAGAGGAAACAGTTCAAAGTAGACAAAAAAGTTTGGAGACTTCCATAGCTTTAAAAGAAGCGGGGAGCCTTACCTCAGTTGCTGTAAAGCAAACTGAAGCTCAATTTTATGCAGCTAAGGGACTTTTACTTGATTTGACAAACGAAATCAAACTTTTGGAAAATACATTATCAATATTAAAAGGCCAATCTGCTCAAGATTTTAAAAGAAGTGAGTTTTCAGCTCAAGAAATCGATCAAGAATTGACAACGGGTGTAGCTTCAGATTTATTGAAAAACAGACCTGATGTCATCGCTGCTGAATATCAGTTAATAAATGCCTTCGAACTGACTAATGTTGCCAAAAGTAAATTTTATCCCTCTATTACGATTTCAGCTACTGGAGGTTTTCAAAGTTTAGATATTTCGGATTTTATCTCTACCAATTCTTTGTTTCTTACGTTGGTGGGGGGTCTTACTCAACCAATTTTCAATAGACGTCAAATCAAAACTGAATATGAGGTTGCTCTAAGTCAAAAAGAGCAAGCTTTGTTAAGTTTTGAAAGAACATTGCTCATCGCCAGTAGAGAGGTCTCGGATGCTATGCTTAATTTTGAAAATGCAACCGAGAGAATTGAAATTAAATCTAAGGAATACAAAGCCTACCAAAGTGCTTTAGATGATTCTAGAGAATTGCTAAACAGTGGCTTGGCCAATTATCTTGAAGTTTTAAATGCACAAGAAAACACCCTAAATACACAACTAGAAGTTGTACAAATTAAGTTTGATAAATTTAGTGCAGTGGTTGAGCTTTACAGAAGTTTAGGTGGTGGATGGGAATAGACTCAAAATTCTATTCATAAAAAAAACCGAGCTAAATAGCTCGGTTTTTTTTATGATAATATTGTCACGTCCTAACATAGCGATACACTAAAACCCTAGTGTCATGCAAACATCAGTAAAGAGTGAGTATGTGAAGCGTACTCAAAAAGATTACTCGCTTTCTTTTAAGCCTCGAGTAGTAGAAGAAATCGCATCTGGTCAACTTGGTCGTTCAGATGCATGTCATACCAAATTAGACCTATAATTTGGTATAAGAAGGTCGTCATCTTCAATATGCTGGTCGATATGGCTGAGAAGGAATATGATATTCAGATAAGAAAAAACTACATGCCCGAGTTATTGAAGACTACAATGGTATACTCAAGCAAGAGTTTGGCATTGCTAGAAATATTAAGAACATATATTTAAAGAAACAGCTCATAAAAAGTGCAGTGGTCACGTACAATAATTTTAGACCACATTTATCAAACCACATGCTAACACCTGTAGAAATGCACAAGCAAAAAAACTCAAAAGAAAACGATACAAACTCAAAAAGCTTAACGATGCTAGCATCGTTAAGCTTTTTGAATTATAAATTTAATCCTTTAATAATCTGTATCGGTTATTTAGGACTAGACATATGTTTTGATTATTTTTCCATTTCTTCCATTATGGCTTGTGATAACTTTTTATAAGTCCCATTTTCCAAGCGCTCTCTTATCGCAGAAAAAGCTTTGAGAGTTAAATCTATATCCTCCATAGTATGCGTCGCTGTAGGTATCATTCTTAAGAGGATTAATCCTTTTGGAATTACGGGATACACAACTATAGAACAGAAGATACCATGATTCTCACGGAGATCTTTAACTAATGCCATCGCTTCTGGGATGCTTCCCTTCAAATATACCGGTGTAACACAACTTGTAGTTGTACCAATATCAAAACCATTTTCTTTTAAACCATTCTGGAGCGCATTGACGTTTTCCCAAAGCTTATCTTTAAACGCAGTCGAATTTCGCATTAATTCCAAACGCTTAAGAGCACCCTCTACTAAGGACATTTGCAATGATTTAGCAAACATCTGCGATCTGAGATTGTATTTTAAATAATCGATAATTTCTTTGTCTGCAGCAATAAAGGCTCCTGTACTGGCCATTGATTTAGCAAAAGTTGCAAAATAGACATCTATGTCATCCTGAACACCTTGCTCCTCTCCTGCTCCTGCTCCTGTTTTACCTAAAGTTCCAAAACCATGAGCATCATCAACAAGTAATCTAAAATTGTACTTCTTCTTTAATTCTACAATTTCTTTGAGCTTACCTTGTTCACCTCTCATTCCAAAAACACCTTCCGAAATAAGAAGAACACCCCCTCCAGTTTGCTCAGCTATCTTTTCAGCTCTAGCTAAGTTAAGCTCTATGCTATCTAAATCGTTATGTTTGTAGGTAAAACGCTTACCGATGTGTAATCGAACGCCATCAATGATACAGGCATGAGCATCTACATCGTAAACTATAACATCATCTTTACAAACTAAGGCATCGATTGTTGATAAAATACCTTGGTAACCAAAGTTGAGGACGTATGCAGATTCTTTACTTACGAAATCTGCCAATTCTTCTTGTAGCTGTTCGTGTAAGCTTGTGTGTCCACTCATCATTCTAGCCCCCATTGGGTAGGCACTCCCCCATTTTTTTACAGCTTCTTCATCCGTTTTTCTCACTTCTGGATTGTTAGCTAGTCCTAAGTAATCATTGATGCTCCAAGTGATAACCTCTCGACCTTGGAACTGCATTCTATTGCTGATTTGTCCTTCCAATTTTGGAAAAACAAAATAACCTTCAGCTTGATCTGCCCACTTACCTAAAGGGCCTTTATCTCTGTAAATTTTTGCAAATAAATCTTTCATAAGCTTTCTATATATTTATTTTTTAAATCTACCTCATCTCAACTAATTGATGTTTGTGATATGGGCTTTTTTCAAATTGCTTTGGTTTTGTTCATCTTCCAATCCAGGGTAATTAGTAAATCCTTGAGATTTCATCCACTCATCAGAAAAAACTTTACTCATATACCGTGATCCATGATCTGGAAAAATGGCCACCACTTTACTTTTAGAATTAAATTCGTTTTCTGAAGCCAATTGTTTTATGCCTTGCATCACTGCACCACTTGTATACCCAACAAACATACCTTCAGTTTTGGCTATATCTCTAGCCATGTAAGCACTATCCTCATCGGTTACTTTTGTGAATTTATCAATGACATCAAAATCTGTAGCACTTGGAATTAAGCTTTTTCCTAAACCTTCAATTTTATAAGGGTAAATTTCATTTTTATCAAATTTACCCGTCTCATGGTATTTTTGTAGAACGGATCCAAAGGCGTCTATACCTAGAATTTTAATATCTGGATTTTGCTCCTTTAGATACCTTGCAGTTCCAGAAATCGTTCCTCCTGTCCCACTACACGCTACAAGATGTGTTATTTTTCCTTGTGTTTGTTCCCATATTTCTGGGCCTGTAGTTAAATAATGGGCATCAATATTCAGGTCATTGAAGTATTGATTGATATAAATTGAACCAGGGGTCTCTCTATAAATACGCTTAGCTACTTCGTAATAAGATCTCGGATCTTCAGGATCTACATTCGAAGGGCAAACAGTTACATCTGCCCCCATTGTTTTTAAAAGAGATATTTTATCTTTTGAAGATTTAGAACTTACTGCAAGAATACATTTATATCCTTTTATGGCAGCAACCATTGCGATACTAAAACCAGTATTACCTGACGTAGTCTCTATAATGGTATCTCCTGGCTTTAAATCACCATTTTTCTCAGCTTTTTCGATGATATAATGCGCAATTCTGTCTTTAGAAGATAGTCCAGGATTTTGAGCTTCATATTTTGCTAAGAATTCTCCTTCAAAATGTTTAGTAATGTTATTAAGTCTTATTAATGGTGTACAACCTACCATTGATAGCAAGTTATCGTGAACATTCAATTTTTTATGCATAAAGCCAACGTCTTTTCACGTAAATAATGTTTCTTAAAATAAATAACAAACAAAATTACAATTTTTTATTCGATTACTTTAAAATTTGCTCCAAATCAAGTAAAAAGGCATAATCTTTAGAAAGCTCTCTCAAAGCCTCAAATCGGCCAGAAGCTCCTCCATGTCCAGCATCCATATTCGTGTCTAAATACAATTTATTTTGATCGGTTTTAAGTTCTCTTAATTTCGCTACCCATTTGGCTGGTTCCCAATACTGCACCTGAGAATCGTAAAGACCAGTAGTCACCAACATGTTTGGATATTTTTTAGCCTCAACATTATCGTAAGGTGAATAGGTCTTAATATACTTATAATATTCTTCTTCATTGGGATTTCCCCACTCATCATATTCTCCAGTTGTTAAGGGAATACTCTCATCTAGCATTGTAGTAACAACATCTACAAAAGGTACTGCTGCTATCACTCCGTTATATAGTTCTGGCGACATATTGATAATAGCTCCCATTAGAAGTCCACCTGCAGATCCTCCCATAGCATATAAATGCTCTGGTGAGGTGTACTTTTGATCTATTAAAAACTCAGATACATCAATAAAATCTGTAAATGTATTTTTCTTATGAAAAAGCTTTCCCTTTTCATACCAATCTCTTCCTAAATATTCGCCACCTCTCACATGAGCAATAGCATAAATAAAGCCTCTATCTAAAAGAGAAAGTCTAGTTGTGGAGAAGTAAGGATCCATCGTCGCCCCATAACTTCCGTAGCCATACTGTAGAAGGGGATTATTTCCATCTTTTTTAATACCTTTTTTATACACTAAAGAAACAGGAACTTCTGTACCATCATTTGCAGTCGCCCAGATTCTTTCCGATATATACTTATCTTTATCAAAACTCGGATCTTGGACTTCTTGTTCTTTAAGAACCTTTTCAGTTTTATCTACCATGTCAAATTCAATAACCGACGCTGGCGTCGTTAAGGAATTAAAGGCATACCTTAACTTATCAGTATCAAAATCAACATTAGTCGTTGTAATTGCGGAGTATGTTTCACTTGTAAAAGGCAAATAATAATCATCGCTTTCATCCCAACTTTGTATTCGGATTCTACTCAAACCATTATAACGCTCACTGGTCACTAAGAACTTTTTAAAAATATCAACTCCTTCAAGAAGAATGTCCTTTCGGTGAGGTATCACTTCTTCCCAATTAGATTCTGATGTTGATCTAACAGAGGTTTTCATCAGTTTAAAATTTTGAGCTTCGTCCTTGTTAGTAAGGATGAAAAAATCATCTTTATAATGAGCTAAATCATACTCTAAACCCCTCCTCCTTTCAGAAAACAATTTAAAATCAGCGTCTGGTGTGTCAGCATTAAGGATTTGATATTCATCAGACATCGTACTTGATGACCCAATGATAATATAATCTTTAGATTTTGTTTTATAGACATACACATTAAAGGTCTCATCGCCTTCTTCAAAAATGATGACATCATCTTCTGCAGAATTGTCAAGTTTATGTTTAAAAATCTGATTGGATCTTAATGTTTGCTCTTCCTTCCTAGTATAAAAAAGAGTTTTATTATCATTAGCCCAAGTAGACCCGCCCGTAGTCATTTCAATTTTTTCTGGAAATAATTCACCCGTCTCTAAATTTTTAATTTGGATCGTATACTTTCTTCGACTTACCGTATCTATTCCAAAAGAGGCGTATTTATTATCAGGACTTATACTTATTCCCCCTAAATTAAAGTAAGCATGATCTTCTGCCATCTTATTACAGTCGAACATAATTTCTTCTTCTGCTTCTAAAGAGCCTTTCCTTCGCGCATAAATGGGATAATCTTTACCTGTTTCATAACGAACTTGATACCAAAACCCGTTTAATTTGTAAGGCACTGATGAATCATCTTCCTTGATTCTTGCTTTCATCTCTTCAAAGAGATCGGTCTGAAAAGCTTTGGTATGAGCTGTAGATTCTTGGTAATAGTCATTTTCTGAATTGAGATAGTCAATGACTTTTTGGTCTTCTCTATCATTCATCCAATAGTAATTATCAACTCTATCATCATTGTGAATAGTAAGAGTTTTTGGTTGCTTTTCAGCAAAAGGAGCTTTTATATCTGTTTTCAATATGTCGGAATTATCATTTTTACAAGATGCAACAAATATAAGGCTTAGAGCTAGAAATGGGAGGAAGTGTTTCATAAGTCTGAAATTTTTTATTAATCTTTAACAACGTTTAATGACAATACAATATACTAAATTTGTTTTTCAATTTTAAATTAAAATTATGTTTGGAGATATGATGGGTATGATGAATAAAATCAAAGAAACCCAGGCAAAAGTAGAGCAAACCAAAAAGCGGCTTGATACCGTCATGCTTACTGAAAAGAGCAATGATGACCTATTGAAGGTAACTATTACTGCCAACAGAGAACTAAAATCTATAGAAATAAATGATGAACTCTTAAAAGATAAAGAACAGCTTGAAGATTATTTAATATTAACACTTAACAAAGCTATCCAAAAAGCTAGTAAAATAAATGATACAGAAGTTTCTGCTGTTGCTAAAGAAGGAATGCCAGATATTCCTGGGTTAACGAGTTAGAAATATAAAAACTATCTCAAAATAAAAAAGCTGAAAAGGAGTAGCTGGTATTCTCTTTCAGCTTTTTTTAATGATACGAGCAAAAAATATTTTAAATTCTTTCACGACACAATAAAAGTCAAATCAGTTTGACTTTTATTTTATATAAACCACTTTCCGGTTGATGAATTCCATCATACCTTCTTTTGCGAGTTCTCTTCCATATCCAGACTTTTTGGTTCCACCAAAAGGTAACCTTGGGTCAGATTTTACCAATTCGTTAATAAACAATGCACCATCGCTTACTCTACTAGCAAATTTCTGTGCCTTTAGAATATCTTTTGTAAACAAACTAACGCCAAGTCCAAATTGAGATTCTTCAGATAACTCAAAAGCCTCTTCCATTGTTTTTACTTTAATCATAGCTGCCAAAGGTCCAAAAGTCTCTTCCTTAAAAACTGGCATGTTATGGGTGACCTCACCGAGGACAGTAGGTTCATAAAAACAGTTATTTTGATGTCCACCAAGAAGTAATTCTGCCCCTTGATTCATAGATTCCTCAACTTGCTGTTGTAGTTTATCCGCTAGATCTTTTCTAGCCAAAGGTCCAACTTGTGTGTCCTCTAAAATTGGATCACCAACTTTGAGTTGACACGCTGCTTCAGTAAATTTTGATACAAATTCTTTATAAACAGAGTCTTGAATGATAAAGCGTTTAGCCGCAATACAACTTTGACCACTATTAAGCATTCTAGCTTTAACAGCCGTTTTAACGGCCAAATCTAGGTCTGCATCCTCTAGGACAATAAAAGAATTACTTCCCCCTAATTCCAGCAGACTTTTTTTAAGGTGCTTTCCTGCAATTTGAGCAACTGCCGAACCCGCTTTTTCACTCCCTGTCAAAGTAATTGCTTTTACCCCCTCATGGGATATTATTTTTTCAGTGACATCATGACCTACAACTAAGCTTTGAAATACTCCTTTTGGAAATCCCGCCTTTGTAAAGACCTCCTCTATTTTTTGAGCACAACCAAATACATTTGGAGCATGTTTCAGTAAACCCGTATTTCCTGAAGTTAAAGTAGGTGCTGCGAATCTAAAGACTTGCCAAAATGGAAAATTCCAAGGCATGACCGCAAAAATAGTTCCTATAGGATCGTGACGCACAAAGCTAGTTGAGGCCTCGGTTTTTATATGTTCGTCAGAAAGAAATTCTTCGGCATGTTCGGCATAATAATGGCAAACCCAAACACATTTTTCAATTTCTAATTTTGCTTCTGAAATTGGTTTCCCCATTTCTATAGTTATCATTTGAGCGTATTCATTTCTATTATCTTTTAAGATATCTCCTGCTTTTTTTATGAGCTTAGTTCTATATGCTAAAGGCTTTTGGCTCCATACTTTATATGCTGAATTAGCATCACTTAATTTCTGATTTAATTCTTCAGAAGTGAGGGCAATATGGTCTCCTACTTCTTCATTGTTATATGGGTTAATGCTTTTAAATACCATCGGTACGTATGATTTTTGATATATATTAAAAATAAATTTTACTCAAATTTAAATCTTGTCTTTTAAAAATTAGTTTTCATAGTGGAATAAACTTCAGATAAAAAATGTTCAATCGTCTCTTCTGGAATCGTTTCATTTTAAACAAGATTTGGAATAAGCGATGTTTTTGGCTTAAGTTCAGCATAAACATAAAGCATAAGACCAAAAAAATAAAATTTACTAGAAAATTATGCTCATAACATACACTAGATCCAATTTCAATATATTGATCACATATAAAATAAGATATTAGGTTTCAGTTTCTAAATCAAAAACTATATTTGTCATAACCAATTGATCATTAAATGAAATTCACTCCTTTAAAAATAATTTTACTTTCCATCACTTATGCCTTGTACTAGCACAAAGCGATTATCCTACTTAGTTGAAGATAATTTGATTCTTTTTCAAAAAACTCAAAGACCTTATAAACCGTTAATTATCAAGTTATTATGTGTAATAGCAAAAGCTTTAAAACAAGAATTAACAAGTATGTTTTATCTTATTTGCAATTTAAAAGAATTGACATTATCCACACAAGAAATAGCCTATTTTTGTGGGTTACTTGAAGATAGACATGGTGAAATAAGGATGAAAAGCTCACTCCTCATACACCCTTACATCAAGTGTATAGATGAATGTAGAAAAAGCTAAAAAGTTTATTTTAAAATAGAAAATTACAATTGTTTAATATATTTAAATCACTGATAAAAAACTAACTATGAGTTATCCAAAAATTGCAATTATTGGCTTAGGGTATGTAGGACTTCCCTTAGCTGTCGCTTTTGCTAAAAAATATCCTGTGGTGGGTTTTGATATAAATCAATCTCGAGTGGATGAATTAAATAGCGGCACCGATCATACCTTAGAAGTTTCAGATAAGGATTTAAAGGAAGCTTTGACTAACAATGATTCTCCTGCCATGAAGTTGTCTACAGAGTCAAATGACATGAAAGAAGCAACCATTTTTATTGTAACTGTGCCCACTCCAACAGACAAAAACAGGCAACCGGTCTTAACCCCTTTAGTAAAAGCCAGCGAAACCATTGGGCGCATTCTTAAAGATGGTGATATTGTTATTTACGAGTCTACAGTATACCCTGGAGTAACGGAGGAAGTTTGCGTTCCTGTTTTGGAACAATTTTCTGGTAAAACCTTCAACAAAGACTTTTTTGCAGGCTATTCTCCAGAAAGAATTAATCCAGGAGATAAAGAACATACCATCACTACTATACTGAAGGTAACCTCAGGATCTACTCCGGAAATTGCAAGAAGAGTAGACGATCTATATGCTTCGATTATTACAGCAGGTACTCATTTAGCCACTAGCATAAGAGTAGCAGAAGCTGCAAAGGTGATTGAAAATTCGCAAAGAGACATCAATATTGCTTTTGTAAACGAATTGTCGAAAATTTTTAGACTACTGAATATAGATACTAACGATGTGTTAGAGGCTGCAGCGACCAAATGGAATTTTATAAAGTTTTCTCCAGGTTTAGTAGGGGGACACTGTATAGGTGTAGATCCATATTATCTAGCTCAAAAGGCTTTGGAAGTAGGCTATAATCCTGAAATTATTTTATCTGGTCGTCGAATAAACGATGGGATGGGGAAATATGTAGCCAGTGAGGTTATAAAATTAATGCTCAATAAAGAAACAAAGATAAAAAACGGAAAGGCTTTAGTATTAGGTATTACCTTTAAAGAAAACTGCCCAGACACTCGTAATACCAAAGCAATTGACGTGATAGAAGAATTGAAAAAATACAATATGGATGTAGACGTTTGCGATCCTTGGGCTGATAAACAGGAGGTGAAAACTTTATTTGATATTGACTTATTAGGATGTGAAGATCTCAAGTTAACCTATGACACTATCATCTTAGCTGTGTCTCACAATGAATTTTTAAATTTAGATTTTGAAGCTTTAAAAAATGATAATGCAGTTATTTTTGATGTGAAATCTTTTTTACCAACCGATAAAATTGACGGCAGATTATGATGTACGAAACAGAATACCATACACAAGATTTATCTAAATTTCGATTTTTAGTGACTGGAGGAGCTGGGTTTATAGGCGCCAATATCGTAGAATACCTATTGAAATTTGGAGCTAAACACGTCCGAGTTTTAGACAATTTATCTAATGGATACAGAATCAACATCAGAGAATTTGAGTCAGAATCTAACTTTGAATTTTTAGAAGGGGATATCAGAAAAATTGAGGATTGTGAACAAGCCGTTGAAGATATCGATATAGTTCTTCATCAAGCTGCTTTAGGATCTGTACCGAGATCTATAGATGATCCCATTTTAAGTAACTCTGTAAATGTCTCTGGATTTTTAAATATGTTGGTCGCTTGTAAAAATTCTAAAACTGTAAAACGTTTTGTTTATGCGGCTTCTAGCTCAACTTACGGAGACAGCCCTACTTTACCAAAAGTTGAAGACACTATAGGCAAGCCCTTATCTCCTTATGCCGTGACCAAATATGTCAATGAGCTATACGCCGATGTATTTGCTAAAACTTACGGACTTGAAGTCATTGGCCTTCGGTATTTTAATGTTTTCGGACCTAAACAAAGTCCAGAAGGCGCCTATGCTGCTGTTATTCCTTTATTTATGCAAGCCTTAAAAGACCAAAACTCACCAACTATGAACGGTGATGGTGAGCAAACCAGAGATTTTACGTTTGTAGAAAATGCAGTACAAGCCAATATCAAAGCCTCCTTTGCAGATAAGAAAGCAACCAATGAGGTTTACAATGTAGCTTGTGGCGATCGGATCAGCTTAAATCTGCTATGGTCGGCTTTAGAAAAAGCGTCTGGTCGTTCTTTAAAAGCAAACTATGGTTCACCAAGACAAGGTGATGTAAAAGATTCCTTAGCGGATATAAATAAAGCAAAAAAATTGATGGGATATGAACCTAAATTCAAAGTAGAAGAAGGTCTAAAAATAACTTGGAATAACTTCAACAAGGACTAAGCTAAGTTATGTTACAAGATAAAGGACTCCTATTTTTATTTTTTCAAAAGTGATCTATAGGCTGTTTGTCTTTCTTGGAAATTTTGTAATTGTCTCACAAAAAAACCTGCCATCTCTGGCAGGTTTAACTCAATCAAAACAAAATCAATCGCCATTAAAATTTTAAGTTGATCGCTAGATTAAATTCATCATAAATAGTTTTGTCACCTAAGTTATCGAAAAAGGTTCCTGAACCATATCTCACATTGTATTTTGTTCTATCAATACTAAGATTTGTAGTCGCTGAATTTTTAGTCATAGTCAAATCAAATGCGATTGGATTGTTATTCCCTTTGATAGTAAGATCTCCAGATACACCATATACATCTCCTTTTTTGGCTACTGTCGTAATGACAAATTTTGCAGTTTTATGAGTTTCTACACCAAAAAAATCATCTGATTTAAGATGGCCCATTAAATCATTTCTACTGTCTCCTTTAAGATCAGTAACATCAATAGAGGTCATATCTGCAGTGAATTCACCACCGATTAATTCTCCATTCTCCATCAAGAAAAAACCATCTTCTAGATTGATAGTTCCCGAGTGAGAACCTGTTAGTTTTTCTCCCTCCCATAGGATGGTACTTTCCTTAACGTCGACTTGTTTCTTTTCAACCGTGTTGGTAAAGGCGACCAAGGCTAAGATAAGTGTTGTGGCTAAAGCGCCTTTTAAAACATTCATTTTCATAATTTTAAATTTAGGGTTTGTGTTAATATTAAATTCTAGTAAATAATTCGTCTTTAGATTTTCTTACTTTTTTAGCATCTTTCAACTGATCGGCTTCACTTCTATAACCAACAGTTGCTAAAGTAACTGATTTAAGATTTTTGGATTTTAAATCCAAAAATTCATCAAATTCAGTAGCATTGAATCCCTCCATTGGGCAAACATCTATTTTAAGGTCTGCGGCTGCAGAAAGCAAATTTCCCAAGGCGATGTAAACCTGGCGAGAGGCCCAATTGTGTTTAGCTTCTTCAGTAAATGTCAACACAGAGTTTTGAATCATTTCTTTTAAATCCTGAAATTCCTCTGCTGGTTGATTTCTAGTTTCACTATTATTTTTAATAAACTCGTCGAGATAATGTTCATCCACATTGGTGTTGTATGCAAAAACCAACAAACAAGATGCATCTGTTATTTGAGGTTGACCAAATGCTGAGAGTTTTAGCTTAGCCCTCACTTTAGGATCTTCTATCACCATCACTTCATAAGGCTGTAATCCATAAGAAGAAGCAGATAATCTAATAGCTTCTAATAAGGTTTCTAAATCGTTTTTAGATACTTTTTTTTCTGGATTAAAATTTTTTGTAGCATACCGCCAATGTAAATTTTCAATATATTTATTCATATATTAATTTCTTAGTTTGTTTAGTAATAAGTTCAGACTTCTTGATTCTTCTGAAGATAAATTATTTGTAATATTCATCTCAGTAGTATCAACGGCGGTATTTATAATACTTAAAGTTTCAATCCCTTGAAAAGTGATAGTTATGTCTACTTTTCGGCGATTTGATTCGCATTGCTCTCTTTCTACGTAGCCTTTTTTTATTAATTTATCTACCAGGCGGGTGGTGTTACTCATTTTATTAATCATTCTATCTTGGATAGTTTGAAGAGAACTCGGCTTGCCTTTCATGCCTTTTAATATTCTTAAGACATTAAATTGTTGTGTAGAAATATCAAACGGTTTTAAAGCAAACGTTATTTCATCAGTTACCCGGCTTCCTGTAAAAAGGAGATTAAGCAAGACTCGTTTAGATTCTGTTAGCTCTTTTGAAATTTTCAACTCTTTTTCAATAATCATGTTATAACAATAATTGTACCTACAAACTTATAACTCCTTAGGAAAGGAAAAATTAAATTATTTGTTAAATTACCAATGGCTTTTATGGGTGATAATTTTAAACGATTTTCAGATCTAATTATATTATACCAAATTAGACCTATAATGACGCAATAAATCGTTTTACCGATATGAAATCGGCACAGGCTTTTTTCGCCTGCTTTTCATCAAAAATAATTACCGTAGCTAAGGCTATGCTAGTTATTTTTGATTTCAATCAATCATTCAAAAAATAATTCAATTTATTCATACGGCATTATAAATATAATTTGGTATTAGCAGTTATGAATAATGTATTTTTACAACTTAAGATAAAATTTAATTATGGAAAATCTAAATGAAAAAAAATGGTATGATGCTCACAAAGCCTCTTCCAATTCAAAAATAATTGATGTAAGAACTCCAGATGAATTTGACAACGGCTATATCGAGGGAGCTCGACTACTGAATATCCAAGATTCCAGTAAATTTATGGCAGAGGTCGAAAAACTTGAAAAAGACACAGATTACTATGTGTATTGTAGATCCGGCAGACGAAGTGAAATGGCTTGCCAACTAATGGAAAGAGCTGGAATTGAAAGCACTTTCAATCTGCAAGGCGGAATATTGGATTGGACAGGTGATTTAAAAAAATAGTATGAAATCTTTCACACTTTTAGCTGTTATTTTTCTTTTCGCTTCCTCATGTCAATCTCCATACGAATCTAGTCCTACATTGGTATCTTCAGAAGAAATGAAGAAGTTAATGGAAATGGATACTATACAATTGATCGATGTTAGATCTTTAGAGGAATTTAGAGAGGGTCACCTTAAAGGCGCACAAAATCTTATTTATGATAATGATTTTGCTCAAAAAATAAAACAACTTGACAAATCAAAACCTGTAGCAGTTTACTGCAAGACTGGAAGACGGTCTAAAGAATGTTCTGATATTTTAAAGAAAGCAGGGTTTAAAAAGGTTTACGATTTAAAAGGAGGGTTGAGCCAGTGGGAATTTAAAGAAGAACTCGTTATAGATAGTTTACCCTAGAAAATGTAAGTTGTAACTTATATAAAAGGGATTATTCATCAGAAAAAAATATATTTGCATTGACTATTTAATTGAGCCTTATGAAATTTATTATCTCTAGTACATATATGTTGAAAAACCTTCAAACTCTTGGAGGTGTGATCAACAACAATAATACAATGCCTATTTTGGATAATTTCTTATTCGAATTGGATCATAATTCCCTTAAGATATCAGCGTCAGATCTAGAAACTACTATGTGTTCTGCCTTAGATGTAGAATCTAGTGACCAAGGCAAAATTGCTGTCCCTGCTAGGTTGTTGCTAGATACGCTTAAATCGTTTCCAGAACAGCCACTAACCTTTCATAAGCTGGACAATCATACTATTGAAATAAGTTCTGAACAAGGAAAGTATGCTTTAGCTTATGCAAATGCAGAAGACTTCCCTTCGCCAGTGAGTATTGAAGATCCTAGCCAAACCATCTTAGTTGGTGATATACTAGCGACAGCTATCAACAAAACTATCTTTGCTACAGGAAATGATGATTTAAGACCAGTGATGAATGGTGTTTTTTTCAGATTCACACCAGAAGCTTTGATTTTTGTGGGTACAGATGCTCATAAATTAGTAAAGTATTCTAGAACAGATATAAAAGCAGATAAGCCAGCCGAGTTTATAATGCCAAAAAAACCTTTAAACCTTCTGAAAGGTGTATTATTAGGAAGCGAAGAGGATGTTCAAATAGAATTTAATGAATCGAATGCGAAATTCAGTTTTGAAAACTTAGAATTAACCTGTAGATTGGTGGATGGCAAATATCCAAATTATGAAGCCGTCATCCCACAAGAAAACCCAAATACATTAACTATAGATCGCTCATTATTTTTAAGTTCTGTAAGAAGAGTTTCGATCTTCTCAAATAAAACTACGCATCAAATTCGCTTAAAGATCGCAGGAGCCGAATTAAATATTTCTGCAGAAGATTTAGATTATTCCAATAAAGCAGAAGAGCGCTTAACTTGTGATTACCAAGGAGACGACTTAACGATTGGATTTAATTCAAAGTTTCTAACAGAAATGTTGAATAACTTAAATTCAGAAGATGTAAAAATAAAAATGAGTTTGCCAAACAGAGCTGGAATTCTAACTCCCGTAGATGGTCTGGAAGAAGGCGAACATATCACTATGCTTGTCATGCCTGTTATGTTGGGTAATCAATAGTTAATTTCATCATTTTATAAAATAACAAAAGCCTCCAATTTGGAGGCTTTTGTTATTCAAACAAATAAAACACTATTTTTTAATATACAAACTTTGCTATTTACAAGGACTTATCTACAACGGTTCTTTTAATTAAAAAACTTTATACTAAAAGGATAATATGTCGGTTCCCCATTGTTTGCTTTTATGGCATTTATGATTGGAAAAATTAAAGTTAGCAAGGCGACAATAGCTAGGGTAATAAATCCAATTATAATGAACATAAGGGGGATAGATACAAGGCTCAAAATTATCATTGTCAATTGAAAATTTAAGATTTCCTTACCCTGCTGGTCCATATGTTCAACCTTATTCTTTTGAGTTAGCCAAATCACTAAAGGAACAATAAATCCTCCAAAACCAGTAATAAGGTTAAGTAATTGAGAAAGATGTGTAAACAATAGGAGTTGTCTATCCTCTCTTAATAACGGGTCTTGATATACTTCCATAGATCATTGTTTTTTTTATAAGACTACTTGTTTTCAAATTCGTTACAACTTTTAACAATTTAATCTTAAGATACAAAAAAATGAGGTCTTAATTCTAAATCAAATTCTATGCTTGTTAAAGATACAGACTGTAGATTTGTACTATGATAAATAATGATACTATAATTGCTCTAGCGACTGCTTCTGGAAATGGAGCTATAGCAGTGATTCGTGTGAGCGGAAACAAAGCCTTAGAAGTTTGCTCACCTTTATTTGAAGCTAAAAGTGGAATTTCCATTTTAGACCAAAAAAGTCATACGTTACAACTGGGAACTATCCAAGACGGACAACGCATATTAGATGAAGTTTTAGTGAGCGTTTTTAGAGGTTATAAGTCTTATACTGGTGAACCCACTGTTGAAATTTCTTGTCACGGGAGTTCTTTTATTCAAAAGGAAATCATTCAATTATTAATTAAAAAAGGGTGCCGTACTGCACAGCCTGGAGAATTTACCTTAAGAGCTTTTTTAAATGGTAAAATGGACTTGAGTCAAGCCGAAGCAGTGGCCGATTTGATCTCTAGTGATAATGCTGCGAGTCACCAGCTGGCTATGCAACAAATGCGTGGTGGATTTACAAACCAAATTCAAGAACTTCGACAAGAACTCTTAGATTTCGCTTCTTTGATGGAACTTGAGCTCGATTTTTCTGAAGAAGATGTCGAATTTGCCAACCGTGAGCAATTTCAAGCTTTAGTCCTAAAAATACAGAAAGTTTTATCACGGCTTATCGATTCATTTGCGGTGGGAAACGTGATTAAAAACGGTATTCCTGTCGCTATTGTTGGTGAACCTAATGTGGGTAAATCTACCTTATTAAATGCCTTGCTCAATGAAGAACGAGCCATTGTAAGTGAAATCGCTGGTACTACTCGGGATACGATAGAGGATGAGATTTCTATAGGAGGTATAGGTTTTAGATTTATAGATACCGCTGGCATTCGAGAAACACAAGACACTATTGAAGGGCTGGGTATACAGAGAACTTTTAAAAAAATTGAACAGTCCCAAGTCATTATTAAGTTAATAGATAGCCCCACGCTTTTTGATGACCAGCAAGAGTTGATAGAAACCGAATGGAAACGGATAAAAGCCGATATACATCAGTTGAAAACTAACTTTCCAGAACGTTCTTTCCTCCTACTGGCCAATAAAGCTGACCTACTTTCCCCAGAGAAAAAAGACCTATTAACTAGAGAATTTAGGGACCTACTTTTTATTTCAGCTAAGGATAAAACGGGCATAGAAGAAATCCAAACTCGATTACTCAGCTTTGTAGATAACGGAGAGCTAAGAAATAATGACACCATTGTAACCAACTCAAGACATTATAACGCCTTGTTATTGGCTTTGGAAGAGATCAATAAAGTACAAATAGGACTTAACGAGAAGCTAACCACAGACTTACTCGCCATCGATATCAGACAGGCTCTATACCATTTTGGAGAGATTACAGGAGAAGTCACCAATGATGAATTGCTTGGAAATATATTCGCTAATTTTTGTATTGGGAAGTAACTTAATTTCTTTTTATTAGCTTTTACTTATTTATACAACTAATAATGTTGAGTTTTACATCTGTCAAATAAGGCAAATAACAAAAACATCAGGAACCTTTGTACGCGATGTGTCACTACTGAAGCTGAAGTGCCAAGCAACTCAAATATCAAAAAGAGTGGAAAAGCCCGTTACATATGTGGAGTTATATAATTCAGTAATTGTATATTAAATCTGGCGATAGAATCCAGTTGGATTTACTACTTCGCTTTGGAGAGGCTAGACCACCAAACGAAACAAACAGAGTTTAATTTACTCTCCCCCTAAAGATTCAAAATATAATTCTAAAAAGCTTCTTTCCTCTTGTGGTATACTTTTATATTGCAATTCAAAGTCTGAAAACAATTCTTTGGGTTCAAAACCTGAAGAACTTCTAAAATGGTTAAACTCCGTTGATATTGGTTTATTTAATATATTCGATAAAAAATTATTAAATAGATTTACTGGGTTACTAAAATTGTTTTCTGGATATTTTCCCAAATTATAATGAACAAAAGCGACAAGACAAAGTCGCCTAACAATTAATCTATCTTTCACATTGGTTTTCCAATTATCTCTACTTAAATCTATTTTTGCAAGAAGTTTAATTTTATAATAATTCAATTTTACAGATTCACTGCTAATTACCACCCCTTCAACAATTTTGTTTATTTCTTTATTTATGTCATTCCAATCATCTTCAGCGCTTATTTTAGACCAAATGTAATTCCAAGAAGCGAAGCGTATTTCATCTGAACAATCAGCCTCAAACTTGCGGAGTAATCTTTTGCCACTTTCTACTACATGTTTAGAAGCCTCCATAGATCGGAATTTTTTTGAATTTAATCTAATCGTAATCGCGTCTACACTTTCTGTTTTCCAAGATGTTGGGGTTACGAACTTATTTTCGTTATAGGAATAAACATCAAACAAATGAGGTAATTGTGTTTCAATAAATATCTTATAATCTCTCTTATTTTTAAGTATTGATTTGTTAAAAAATGTAATACCACTAAAATTCGTCCAGTGAGCTCTGGTTAAAATATCTCTTTTAGATGTCAAAATTGTAAGATGAATTTTTTTGTGTAGTGTATTTTGTGCTTTCTGTATTTTTAATAACAAGTCGATTCCTTGCAGTGCATACCAATTTTGATGAACATCCTCTAAATGATAATCCGATACTACCCAGACGAGATTCCTCATTGTTTTAATCTTATCAATTGCTGCTGATGGGGAAGTAACATAACAAGATTTAAATCCTTCATTTTTAAGTGATTTATTTATTTTTTGTGCTATCTTCTTATTGTCTTCAATGACCAACACATCCCAATGATATTCTTCTATTGAAAGATTCATTCTTTCATTTTTATCTGATAGCTCAACTTGATTTTCTGTTAAAAGCAAATCATTTATAGCAACTTTGAATTTATCGACATTTTTTTGTTTTGAGAATAATAGTTTTTCTTTTATAAATTTTTGAATTTTAGAACGATCAATGTGATTATCTGCAATCATCTTTAAATACTTTTCAATTTCTTCGGTAGTATTTTCATTTTCGGTTAAAAGGAGTGCATTTTTCAAATCGTGTAAAATCTTAGTAACAGCAGAAGTATGCTGCGTGGCGTAACGAAGCGCATAAGTCCGAGAAAAATTTGAAATTATAATAGATTTGGTTTCAGATATAATTTTTTCTGTATTAGAATTCCAATCATTTTCCCGCACACACACAAAATTGATGTTAGAGGTCCGTAAAATACGATGGGTTTTTTCTTTAAACCTACTGTATTGAAACTTAACCAGTGTTTCAACTTGATCTAGATCAAAAATTGACAATACTACAAGAGGCCCACCATATCCAGTTTTTCGATATTCATACACCACGTCTAATCCAGAAAGGTTTTGAAAATAATTACCGTCAAACGCCGTATATTTTTCTTCTAGTATTATTACGGGTATTTTCTCCTCAGGTTTCCAGTTGGAAATAGCTTCTTGGGTAATATCTGGTGCTAAATACCTTACATCATCATTTGAGGACAAGGCTTTATACCTACTTAATGTTTCAAGTTTTGCCATCAATCACTTTTTTATGTTCCAGCATTTTTCTCACTTCTTCAACCTGTAATGGGTTTATGAGCCAATCCAAAAATTGTAATAAGTAAAAGTTAAGAAAATTACCCAAGCCATTAGATGCTTCTAAGGTTTCATTATTTACGTGATATAATTTATTTCTTAACCCTCTAAAGTATTTTTCAGTTTTAAAAATACTCGTGTGCCCCTCAAAATCAATCAATTCTTCATAATTCATATTCTCGCTATAAGCCAACTTTATTTCAGATATTAAGAATAAGCAAAAAATATCCTGAAGAAGTCTTGATTCGTTTTTACTATCAAAGATTTCACTTGCTATTAAATTATGAAAGGAGGGACGCTGAAAGCTATTAGGCTTTAGAAGATCGTGAAGTGTTTCCAGTACGATTTTAATTGAGAGCTTTTTTGAATCATTTATCTGTTCAAATTTAAAATTTTTATAATCAAAAAAATAGATTCCCTCTTGGTTCCAAAATCTATGTAAATTTAATTTAGTTCTCCATTGTAAATGGTATAGCTTATAATCTAATGTATTGTCTAAAATAAAATTTGTTAGCCTTGGTAAGCTATGCACTCCTTTTACAAAAACTTCAGAAATATTGGCGTTAAGCATTTTAAGATTTTGAAAGCCTTCGCTCTTTTTTGAAGCTGTAAAAACCATAATTGGAATGTAGGGGTCAAAACTTCTTAAAATTTTTATAAGCTCAAGGCCTTCATGTATTCCATTATGAGTTTTAAAATTAAGATCACAGATTACCATATCGTATTTCCAAATCGCAGCAATATCAGTCATGTATGAATTTGATTCATTAGGCGGAGCTTCATTATTATAGCCCTTAGCATAAAAATCTCCAGTATAATGATCAAATAAGGTCTTGATTTTAGCCTTTACTTCTTTTAAGTAGTTTGTTGCTTCTGTATAATCTGAATACATATCAAATTTATTGGGCAATAATTGCTGAAAAACTGGTTCCCATTTTTTCTTTTCATCTTCTAATATCAACACTCTATTGACACCTTGTTTTTGTTGAAGATATCTGTGTTTGTTATTTAAAGAAAACAATCGCATTTTAATCTGTTCTAAAAATATTTGCTTTTTGTTATGCAAAGGCAAGTCTGAATATGTAAATTCATTATTCCATTCTTGCAAAAGTTTTTTAGCACCCAACTCGTTCCTAGCATCATGTTCAGAATACTGTTCGTCTTTATGGCTGTAAAGCACGTATCTTTTAAAGTGCTGAAAGGAAATTTTAGAACAATCGTTCTTTTCAAAAGTGGGTAGATTTTTTTTCCATTTGGCGTTCCAACGATGTCTAGAAATATTTGGTGCCATAATAATGAGGTTGTCTGGCTCATTGTTAAGTATGTACTCATAAGGAGTAATGTGCAATAGTGTGATTGGAATTTTATAAAAGTGCTTTTTAGAGTCAACCAATAGATGTTTTAGTAGTGTTAAACCATCAAGGTTTTGATAAAAGCTATCTTTTAAATGTGCCTCTGCAACAATAATAATATGATCAATTGATTTTACAGCTGTAATGATTTGTAAAGCTTCATCTAAAGAATAATCCTCTGTGCATAAATTAGACGAGATATTAAAACTAGAATTTGCAATGGTATAGGTCATTATAGTTTCTTTTTTAATTCAGCTATATAGCTGTCTAGAATAGCATAATTATTTTCTGAACAGTCAATAGATTTTTTGATTGCTTCTTCTAACTCTTCATCAATAAAATAGGGTTGTATTAATTCATCAAATGCTAAGTCGCAATTAATATTAATTAACTGGGGCATACATTCATAATAAAAATCTCCAATAGTGTGACTTTGTTCAATTACATTATTTGTATTAAATATATTTTTAAACTTTTTGATAGAATTATCTTCACCTAAAGCTGATCTATGAAGTACGAAGTAAAGCTGTGAATTGTATCCAATTTCATTTTCTGAAAGGAATATTCTTATTGAATCAATTGAAGTATTGTCACTAAAAACAATAAAGTTAAAGTCTTCCTTTTCAATAATGGTTTTAAGATTTAAAAAATTAGGCTCTAGTTTAATACAGCTATTATATGTATATTTAGATTATGAACATAGATAATTTAAAAGAGGAAATACTATTATTATCCACTCTAGATCGTGATAATCTGTTAAAGGATATTACAGA